>Ga0209467_1000206_pt1 | contig 107365 bp, 84 predicted proteins | sample Higcelwee11metaG_FD_187175 | JGI IMG/M metagenome (GOLD analysis project Ga0209467, IMG submission 187175) | Freshwater pond sediment microbial communities from the University of Edinburgh, under environmental carbon perturbations - High... | ecosystem: Environmental > Aquatic > Freshwater >...
CCGCAAAAACTATCACTGATGGGGTTGAAGAGTTGGTGGGAAGAATTCGGCGAATCACTCGGGCATGGACGCATGATAAACTTGCCTGTCCTCCTAAAATTGGCGTAGGGATATGGAAACCTATATGCTAAATATATATGACGATATGCTTATCGGCCGTGGGGCTTTTTCATGTCGTGATGCGATTGCTTAGGGAGGTTCGTCCAGGACGACAATAAAAACACTTTCGAAATGATTTTGACAACGTGACTTTCGTTGTGCCGCTCGATAGAAATCTGGCGATTTGCTGAAGATGCGGGCATCGAGGGTCGCGCCTAATAACACCTTGCGTGTTTTATTGGGCGCGTTCCTTCTGCCTCTCTTCAGGGCTTGCCAGAGCCTTCCTGGAAAGGTGGATTGGGACGCGCCCTTTTCTTTGGCGCTCCCCGCGATCAAGAGGAAACGATGTTTCCATTTGCCTCCGGCGGCCAGGGTTTCGCCCCTGGAGGCGACAAGGCCAAAGGCCTTGACCATTGGAAGCTTCGCTTCCCCTCAAAGGAAGGGGCAAGCAAGGAGGATGTGGAGATGTTCGAGATGAAGCCGGTTTTCGTCGTGGCGCCGTTCGGGGATGGCGACAAAGAGATGTTCGAACCGCCTCGCGCGGCCGTCGTCGAGGAGATTATGCGGGTGGTGGACGGGGACAGTTACCTTTGTCGTCTGGCTATGACGCCGGGGCTGCCGGAGCGCTGGCGGGAGGTGTTCGTCCGGCTGGACGGGATCAACGTCCCGGAGGGGGAGGCGGAGTTCCACGACGAGATCCGGGCCGAGGCGCTTAAGGACTTCGCCGCCCGGCGCGTCTTGGGCGCCGAGCGGGTGACGTTGCGCGAGTTCCGCCGGGACAAGACAGGACGGATGCTGGCGGACGTCCATGTGGACCACTGCGACCTCTCCGCCATGTTGACTCAGATCGTCCGGGCGGAGGAGGCGGAGCTGGCGCGGTTCGGCGTGTGCTGAATAGCGGCGCCCAGCAGGGGGCGTCCAGCCCCCTGGCAAAAGTGGCGAAGCCACTCTGCCCTATTAAAACCTTCCGCCTCCGGCGGCCGCCTCTGTCGCCGGCGGGGGCGACCAGGTCTCCGACCTGGACCATTGGCTGCTTCGCAGCCCCTGTTTTTTGGGGGGAAGTTGCCTGCGGCGCTTGCCTCCGGCGGCCAGGGTGGCTCCGCCACTTTTATTGGAGGGCAACGCTCCCGAAGCCCCTGGAGGCGACAAGGGCTCCGCCCAGGTCGCCGAGGCCACGCGATTTTGGTGAATCGTTTCAAGTCGCTATTTTCCGGTAAAAAAGCGTGACGTGGCGGGGAAAGGGTCTGGAATAAACGGGGTTTTAAATATAAATTTACGGACACTTCAACCATGAAGCAACCACATAAGGAGTAGTTCGTCATGGCCAACACCGCAAAGAGCGTGACCACTAAACCCGCAGCCAGCCAGAAACCCGTCCTTGGCGTGTTCGCCACCGGCGACTTCCGGATCGACAAAGCCGCCCGCGAGCGCGGCCAGAACATCATCAAGTCGGTGGCCGGCAAGATCGCGGCCAGGGTCTCCGAGGTCGAGGTGGTCTATTCCACCACGTTGGTCGACGGCGAGCCGCAGGCCGACATCGTCGCCAAGGCGTTCAAGGAGCAGGGCGTGAGCATCCTGGTCTGCGTGCCGGACACCTGGGCGTTCCCGCAACTCAGCGCCATCTCCTTGATCCAGCAGTTCCCGCTCGACACCCCCGTCAACCTCACTTGCGGCAACAGCGGCCCGAAGCCCGGCGTGGTTTTCGCGCACGCCTTGAACGGCGCCTTGGCGCAGTACGGCCGCCTGGCCCACCTGAACGTCGGCACTTGGCCCGACACCGGGATGAACCCCGAGATGACCCAGGGCACCGAGGACGCGTTGGTCGACTGGGTCTACGCCGCCCAGGCCTACGTCTCGCTCAAGGGCAAGCGGATGATGGTTTTCGGGCACGACTCCATGGGCATGGAGACCGCCTTGGCCCACATCATCCCCACCCGTAACGTCTACGGGCTGGAGATCACCCGCCTCGACATGAAGTTGCTGGCCGACATGTTGGCGAAGAAGTCCGGCTACGACAAGAAGGAGCTCAAGGAGCTCCGCGCCTGGATCGACAAGATGGTCGGCAAGCGCCTGATCCTCCCGACCGCCGAGGACGGCGAGCGTTTCGACCAGAGCCTGGCGATGTACCTGATCGTCCGCGACATGATGAAGGATCTCAACGCCGTGGCCGGCGGTTTCATGAGCCAGCTGGAGTGGGGCTCCGACCCCCGCGGCATCCCGCTGCCGGTCGCCGACGCCATGGAGTCGCTGTTCAACAGCAGCTTCGACCACACCGGCAAGAAGGCCCCCATCCCCTTCGGCACCGAGGCCGACGTCCAGGGCATTCTGACCATGTTGGCCTACACCCAGCTCACCGGCGGCAACCCGCCCTTGTTCATGGACTTCCGCAAGGTCTGGGAGCCCTGGGAGATCCAGGCTTTGGCCAAGAGCCTCAAGGTCCCGTTCACCGCCAAGGACAAGTGGGCGCAGCGCGGTTTCGTCGACGGCGACAACTCCGGCAGCGCCGCTTTCGACTGGGCCGCGAAGCCCGGCTCCACCGTCAAGCAGATCATGGACAAGGTCTCCATGCCGTTGGCCGACCCCGGCTACTTCCCCGGCAGGGGCAACAGCATGACCTTCGTCTCTCCCGAGGGCATCAGCGGCATCGCCGGTCGTCTCGGCTACAGCTCCCTCACCAACATGTTCACCATGTTCTGGGACGAGGCCGAGACGCTCTCCATGCCGACCAAGCTCAGCGAGGCGGTGCGCGGCACCTCCAGCTACGACTGGCCGCACACCTGGGTCTCCCCCAAGTACGCCAGCATGTACGAGTACAAGCACTACGCCCCGGCCAACCATTTCCATATGACCTGGGGCTTGAGCCCGGCCCGTCTGCAGTTCTGGATGGACATGACCAACACGTTGTCCGGGACCCCCTGGGCGGCCCGCCGCAGCTTCGAGGAAGGCACCGACCGTCCGGTCCCGCTGCTTTACCTCGCCAACGGCGGCGAGAACATGGCCAAAAAACTCAGGGCCAAGTAAGTTTGTTTGAGTCCATGGGCGCCTCCACCCGGAGGCGCCTTTTTTTCATCCAGTCCATATCACTGATAGGGGAGCGCGGAAGATGAAACTTGGCTGCATGCTCGTTAACTACAACAACGGCTCCGGATCCAGGCTTTCCGACTGCGGCGCCTTCCCTGAGGTCCGCAAGCCCGAGCCGGACAATTTCCTGGAGCTCTGTCTGGACAGCTATTTCCGCGCCACCGTTGGCGACTGGCCTTTCGTCATCGTCGACGACGGCAGTTCCGACGACAGCGCCGACCTCATTGACAAGTATTCCCCCCGCCTCGCCCGCTTCGTCCGCGAGAAGGACAACATCGGCCTGACCCGGGGGATGAACAAGGCCGCCGAGATACTCATCTCGGAGTATGGCTGCGACGTCATCTGCCGCTTCGACGCCGATATCGAGTTCCTCACCCGCGGTTGGGACTTGCGCTTCCTCCACTACTTCCAGCAGAACCGCAAGGTGGGGGCGGTCGGCGCCTGCCAGCTCCTCCCCTACGGCGCCGTTTGGGCGCTCGGCGACATGCTGGTCCATCCCGCCGGCTACACCCACATCTTGAACCGCCACCGTCCCGACATAGTGGACTCCGCGTCGCCGTTGCTGATCTCCCCCGACTTGACTTTGGGCAATATCGAGTGCGATTCCGTCATGGGCTGCCTGGCGGCCTTCCGCTCCGTGGCTTTCACCCGCGTCAAGGGGCTCCGGTCTGAGTTCGACGACCTCCGCGGCGAGACCGAGGATCTCAATTTGCGCTTGCTCCTCGAAGGTTACCAGTGCGTCGCCTTGGGGAGCGTCCAGTTCATCCACCGCCACATGGAGCACGGACGCAAGAACGCCACCTACGACCAGGAAGAGAAACAGCGTCGCTCCATGACCATTTGGCCCGAGCTTTGGGGCTGGGATAAAATGCGCCCCGACATGCGGGCGATTTACGCCAAATGGAAAGGCACTCTCATCGCCCGCAACTTGATGGAAACCCCCGGAGGCGGCGTCGAGTACGTCGGCCCGCAATAAGCAATTGGAAGGAATGGACGAAATGGGAATTTGGGATCTCGAACAGTTGTTCAAGGCGCCCGCGCGCCGCGAGGCTGAGGCGTTCAAGCACCCCGGGGTCGATGCCATCTTCTATGAGGGCGTCCCTTGGCAAGGCAAGCCGGTGGAGGTCTTCGCCTGGTGCGGCGTCCCGAAGCGCGAGGACGGCAAGAAAGTCCCGGGGATAGTGCTCGTCCATGGCGGCCTGGGCACCGCTTTCGCCGAATGGGTCGCCTTGTGGAACTCCAGGGGCTACGCCGCGATCGCCATGGACACCTGTGGCGCCGTCCCGGACGCGGCGCGGAAAGCGCCGTCGGAGCGGCATTGGCCGCGGCATGGACGTTCCGGCCCGGCGGGCTGGGGCAATTTCGAGCAGGCCGACTTGCCCCCCAAGGAACAATGGAACTATCATGCGGTGGCGGCGGTGATCCAGGGGCATTCTTTGTTGCGTTCCCTGCCCGGCGTCGACGCGGACAGAATCGGGATAACGGGCGTCTCCTGGGGCGGGGTTTTGACCTGCGTCACCGCCGGGGTTGACAACCGCCTCGCCTTCGCCGCCCCGGTCTACGGTTGCGGTTTCCTCGGCAACGACTCGTGCTGCTGGCTAGGCTCGCCGCAGTACTCCCGCTGGTTGGAGCAATGGGATCCCTCCCTCTACCTCAAGGACGCGGCGATGCCCTTCCTGTGGTTGAACGGCACCAACGACGTCCATTTCCCTATGGAGTCGCTGCAGGAGTCCTCCCGGCTCACCAAGGGCGGGAAACGGCTGTGCGTCCGGGTGCGGATGGGGCACGCCCATGGCGAGGTGAGCGAGAAACCGCCGGAGATCCTCGACTTCGCCAACGCCGTCCTCGACGGCGGCGAGTTGCCGCCCGAGTTCACGGACATCAAGGTCGTCGACGGCAAGGCGAGCGTCTCGTATTCGGGGACGCGGCAGATCGTCAAGGCGGAGTTAAACTACACGCGGGCCTCGGGCTTCTGGACCGACCGCTTCTGGAACACCGTCCCGGCCGAGCTCGACGCCGAGCGCCGAGCCGCCTCCGCGGCGATGCCCTACGGCACGACGGCCTGCTATTTCAACCTCTACGACGAGGCTGGCTTGCTCTACAGTTCCGAGTATAGCGGCCGCTGATCAGCTCCGGTCCCGGAACTGGCCCGGGGTCATGCCGGTGGCGCGCTTGAAGCTGGCGCTGAAGTAGCGGACGTTGGCGAAGCCGCAGTCCTCGGCGATCTGCTTCTGCGGTAGCGGGGAGTGGCGCAACAGGTGTTCCGCCTGGTTGACGCGCACGTCGATCAGGTATTGCTTCAAGGACATTTGATGGCGTTCCTGGAAGCGGTGGCGGAGGTAGTCCAGGCTTAGCCCGACATGCGTGGCCACCTCCCGTAGCGAGGACAAGGTTTTATAGTGTCGCGCCACGTAGTGCCGCGCTAGCTCGACTTGACGGGTCGCCGGCGCCTCGCTGTCGTCGGTCTCCTCCTGTTTGGCGCGCTTGAGGAGGTCCAGCAGCAGCGCGGTCGCCCGCAGGCTTAAGGACTGCCCCTGCTCCACGGACATGGGGGCGGGGGTGTTGGCGAAACGCAGCAACTCCTGGCGGAGATAGCTGTCGCCCAGCCGGGGGATTTTCAGGTGCGATTTCCCTTCCGGCAGCCAACTGACGCCGCTGACGTCCAGCATCACGCAGACGTCCTCGCCGAGTTGGCTGGCCGTCTGGTCGTGCGGCGTCTCCGGCCAGTAGATCAGCACCGTGTCGTCGGCGAAGCTCTCCTTGCCCACCCCGTAGATGGTCGTCTCTCCCACCCCGCCGACATGGTATACCAGTTCCATCCCCGTGTGCGTGTGTTTCGGCCCGACGTTGGGCGGGGCGTGCGTGAACCCCATGACAAACTTCGCCAGTTCCATGGCCGCTCTCCTGTAATTGGTATCTCATAACTATATTCTAGCATGGAAAACTTGGCAAAAAAGCCTGAAAGTGGAATTAAGCCCCGTTTTTTGGAATTGACCGGACATGCCGCTTGCCCTATTATAAACAGCAACGGCACAAACAACCGCCAACAACGAGGTAGGACATATGGCGACGCGATTGGTCTTCACTGGGAAACAGCAGGTGAGCTCCGAGGAGTTCTCCGTCGGCAAACCGGGCGCCGACGAGGCGTTGCTGCGTAACGTCTGCAGTTTGATGAGCACCGGCACCGAGAACATCGTTTTCAATCGGCTCTTCGATCCCGGCACCCATTGGGACAACTGGGTGAAATACCCCTTCTACCCCGGTTATTGCGCTATTGGCGAGGTGGTGGAGTTGGGCAAGGACGTCAAGGGGCTGAAGGTCGGGCAACTGGTGGCGCACCGCGGGGCGCACGCCTCGGAGCGCGTCTGCAAGGCCGACGAGTTGTACCCCGTCCCGGCGGGCGTCCAGCCCGAGGCCGCGGCGTGGTTCGGGTTGGCCAAGATCGCCTTCATGGGGGCCAAGGCCATCCGCTACGGCTTGGGCGACAGCGTGTTGGTGGCGGGCGCTGGCCCGATCGGGCAGATGACCGTCCGTTGGGCGAACGCCGCGGGCGCGTCGTCCCTGGTTTCGGTGGACATGGTGGAGAAGCGCTTGGAGATGGCGCGGCGGGGCGGCGCTAGCCGCGTTTTCGCCACCGGGTTGTCCGAGTCCCTGGTCCCGGAAGTTACCGAGGCCTGCGGCGGCGAGCTGCCCCAGGTGGTTGTGGACACCACCGGCAACGCCGTCGTCTTCACCGAGGCGTTGCGTTTCGCCCGCAAATTCGGACGGGTGTTGCTCCTGGGCGACACCGGCGCGCCGGCGCAGCAGCACTTGAGCCCCGACGTCATTCTCAAGGGCCTCACCATCATGGGCGCCCACGACCCCCACACCACCGCCGAATGGTCCGAGAGCCGCGTCGTCCAACTCTTCTTCACGTTGGTCGGCACCGGACGTTTCAACATGGACGGGCTCAACACCCACACGTTCCGCCCGGCGCAGTACGCCGAGGCCTACCACGTAGCCAACCATGAGCGCGGCAGCACCATGGGCATCATCTTCGACTGGAGGGCGTGACCATGACCACGATCAAACAAAGCGCCCCCGATTGGTGCTTCTGGCGTGACGGCGACGTCCCGGCCGATTATTACCGCAAGTTGCGGGACATCGGCTACGAGGCGGTGGAGATGGTCGCCGCCGAACGCCGCGGCGCCGCCCGCGCCGCGGGGTTGGACATCTTGAACCAAGGCGCCCCCGGCATGACGAAAGGCCTGAACCGCCTGGAGCTCCACGCCGAATTGCTCCCCCAGATCGTCCAGACGATCGAGGAGGCCGCCCGCGACAAGATCGGCCATGTGATCGTCTTCAGCGGCAACCGCGAGGGTCAGGACGACGCCGTGGGTTTCAAGAACTGCCTGGCGGGCGCCAAGGCGTTGCTGCCCGCCGCCAAGCGCCACAAGGTGACGTTGATCTTCGAGATGTTCAACGGTTTCGACCACGTGGACTACCAAGCCGACTCCAGCCGCTACGGCTTCGACTTGGCCAAAGAGGTGGGCGACGAGCGTTTCAAGGTGCTCTATGACGCCTACCACATGTTCCGCATGGGCGAGGACGTGATCAAGGACATCACGGGGAGCCTCGACTTGGTGGCCCACATCCACTTGGCGGGGCATCCGGGGCGTTGTTGCCCCGCGCTCCCGAACGAGATCGAGACCGCCAAGATCGTGGCGTCCGTCCACAAGGCTGGCTACCGCGGTTTCTGGGGCCAGGAGTTCATCGTCCAAGGCGACCGCTTCGAGGAGTTGCGCCGGGCTTTCGAGCTCGCCGCCAACGCCGTCAAGTAATTGTCTCGATGGCGGCGCCGGGGACACCGGCGCCGTCTCTCGATCAGCTTGCGCTTATCCGTTTTAGCGACTCTTCCAGTTCCGCGGCCAAAAACGGCAGGTCATGCGCCACGGTTTCCCAGAGGATCTCCAGATTGATGTCGAAATAGGCGTGGAAAAGGCGGTTCCGCATGGCGACGATGTCCGCCCAGGGGATTGTTGGTATTAGCTCCCGCGTCTCGCCGCTGATTTGGTTGCCCGCCTCGCCGACGATTTCCACCAGCTTCACCAACGACAACGTCAGCATGCTGTTAGGCGCCAGCTCGTCCCTGCGCTTGCCTTTGATGAATTCAATCGCCTGGCGCGCCGCGTCCAGCATGTGCCGCAGGCGATCTCGTCATCTTTGCGCATACTGCGACTCCGCTTCGTCCAGCACCGCTTGGCGGAAGTAGCGGCTCAAGTCCTCGGGGGTGCGCAGGTCGATTTTACGTCCGCCGAACAACTTCGACAGCTCGCGTTCCAGCTTGGCTATCCCCAGCAGCCCTGGCGTATGGGCCGGGTCGAACTCCACCAGGATGTCGACATCGCTGTCCGGACGGAAGTCCTGGCGTAGCGCCGAGCCGAACACCGCAAGTTTCTGGATATGTTGTTCCGCGCAGAACGCGGCGACTTTCGCTTTTTGGATTGACAGCGCCGGATTCATGTTCCACCTCCACTACTTTGAATATAATAGGGTTCCGCATTAAGTCAATCGCCGCGTCCTCAGATGAACAGGGTGGCGCCGCCTTTGTCCGCGACCTCCAGGAAGGAGGCCACCCCGGCGATCTCGACGCCGTCGATGAGCTCGTCCTTGCCGATGCCCATCACGTCCATCGCCATGGAGCAGGCGATCAACCGCGCCCCGCCGTCCCGGGCCGACTGCAACAAGCCGGAAAGCGGTTCCACCTTCTTGTCGCGCATGACCTGCTTCATCATCATCGTTCCCATGCCCAGCATGTTCATCTTGGAGAGCGTCAGCTTGCCCACCCCTTTGGGCATCATCCAGCCGAACATCATGTCCATGAACTTCTTGCCGGCGGGCTGGGGCTGGTCCTTGCGCAGGGCGTTCAAGCCCCAGAAGGTGAAGAACAACGTCACTTTCGAGCCCATCGCCAACGCGCCGTTGGCGATCACGAAGGCCGCCATCACCTTGTCCAGGTCGCCGGAGAAGACGATGATGGTCTTGTCCTTGCTCGCCGCCACCGGGGCCTGGGCCGCCTGGGGGGAGGGGAGGGCGGAGGTTTGTTTCCGTATCCGCGCCTCGATCTTGGGCGGAGCGCCGCTGATCCCGAGCAGCAGGTGGCCGTTGTTGTCGCACCACGCTTTCACGTCGTTGGTGAAGCCCGGGTCGCTGGCCAGGACGCTCAGCTCGGCGCCGTCGGGCATGGTGTCGATGGCCTGCTTGAGCTTCATGATCGGGCCGGGGCACTGCACCCCGCAGGCGTCCAGGACCACGGCGGGTCCGGTCGGCGCGGTGGGGACGGCGCAGGGGGACGCTGGTTTGCCGGGCGCGGCGGCTCCGCAGACTTCCGGGCCGTGGTGGCAGCGGAAGGTGGTGGCTCCACCGGACAGGCTGCGCAACTTGCGCGCGACGCCATAGCCCAGCTGTTTGAGGGCGCGGTAGGCGAGGTAGCTGTTGAAGCCGACTTTGCAGTAAAGGAAAAGATCCTTGTCCTTGGGGAGCTGGTCTAGGCTGGAACGGAGCTTGTCGATGGGGACGTTGACGGCGCCGGGGATGTGCCAGAGCGCGTACATCTCCGACGGGCGGACGTCGACGATCAGCCCCTTGCCGGTCTCCTTGGGGAAGTCCTCGGGATACCAGCACTCGAGGTCGCCTTGGAGGAGGTTGCTGGCGACGAAGCCCGCCATGTTGACGGCGTCCTTGGCCGAGCCGTAGGGCGGGGCGTAGGCGAGCTCCAGGTTTTCCAGGTCGCGGACGGTCAGGCCGGCGCGGAGGGCGGTGGCGAGCACGTCGATGCGCTTGTCGACGCCCTCGAAGCCGACGGCCTGCGCGCCGAGCAGCTTGCCGTCGCCGGGGGCGAAGAGCAGCTTGAGGTGGATGGGCGTGGCCCCGGGATAATAGCCGGCGTGGTCATTGGGATGGAGGTGGACCTTCAGGTAGGGGAGTTTGGCGCGCTCGAGCGCCTTCTCCGAGGCCCCGGTGCAGGCGGCGGTCATGTTGAAGACCTTGACGATGGCGGTGCCCTGGCTGCTGACGTAGCTGGAGTCCTTGCCGAAGAGGTTGTCGGCGACGATCCGCCCCTGGCGGTTGGCCGGGCCGGCCATGGGTATCTGGGCGGGCAGGCCGGTGGCGGTGTCCACTACTTCGATGGCGTCGCCGGCGGCGAAAATATCTGGGTCGTTGGTCCGCAGGTGGGCGTCGACCTTGATGCCGCCGCGGGCGCCGAGTTCGAGTCCGGCGGCTTTGGCCAGGGCGGAGTCGGGCTTGACGCCGATGGAGAGGACCACCAAGTCGGCGGCGAGCCTCGTCCCGTCTTTGAGTTCGACCGACACCCCGCCGTCGGGTTCGGGGTGGAAGGCGGCCGCGGCGGCGCCGAGGTGGAGTTTGACGTCGTTGGCCTTGAGGTGGTCCTCCAACGCCCGGGCCATCTCGGGGTCGAAGGGCGGGAGGACTTGGTTGACCATCTCGACCATTTCCACCTCCATGCCCCTGGCTCTGAGGCACTCGGCCATTTCGACGCCGATGAAGCCGGCCCCGATGACCACGGCCCGCTTGGAACCGCTTCTGTCGACCACCGCCTTGATGGCGTCCATGTCCTCGACATTGCGCAACGTGAGGACCCGCCCGTGGTCGATCCCGGGCAAAGGTGGGCGCAGGGGCTGGGCTCCGGGGCAGAGGACGAGCTTGTCGTAGCTCTCCAAGTATTGGCGTCCGCCCTCGCGGTCCAGGACGCTGATGGTCTTGGCGGCGCGGTCGATGGCGACGACCTCCTGCTCGGCGCGGACGTCGAGGTTGAGCAGGGCGTGGAGCTTCCGCGGGGTCTGGAGCAGCAACGCCTCGCGCTCCTTGATTTCGCCGCCGATGTGGTACGGCAGCCCGCAGTTGGCGAACGACACGTTCTTGCCCCTCTCGAAGACCACGATCTCCGCGTTCTCGTCGAGCCTTCTCGCCCTGGCCGCCGCCGACATCCCCGCCGCGACCCCGCCGATGATCAATACCTTCATGTCATGTCTCCCTTGCTATATAATGGAAGTGTTATATTCATGTCTTCTTATATACCCTTTCCGTCGCCAAGTCAAGGGGAGTTAGCGAGATTTCTGTGGCGGGGGCGTTTGGAAAAACGCCATTTCCTGCCATATTAAGTGAAGGAGCGACGTCGGGGAGCAACTCGACCGCCATGGATGACGGGGCTAGATGGAAAAAAGTTTAAAACAGAGATGCGACGCTGTATTGTTGCGCGCGCTTGCTTTCCTTTACTTGCGGGTGGGGAAGAAGAACATCGTGGTGGTTTTGGGCGTCTTTGTCGGGATCGTCACCGGGCTGGCGTCCGCGGCGCTCAAGTACATGGTCGGGCTGCTGCACGCGTTGCATGGATTGCTCGCGGAGGGCGGGGTGGCTTGGTTGTTGGCGTTGTTGCCGTTGCTGGGGGTGGCCATGGCCTACGTGATCCAGCGGCTGATCGTGGGCAACGCTCCGTATGACCGGAGCTTGAGCTCGTTGATCCGCATCCTGGGGCAGAACCAGCCTAACATGCCGTTCCACAAGACCTTCTCGCATCTGTTGACCAGCGGTTTCTGCGTGGGGCTGGGCGGCTCGGCGGGGCTGGAGGCTCCGATCGTGTTGACCGGAGCGGCCATTGGCTCGAACGGCGCCAAGGTGTTCCGGCTGGACAAGAATCAAAAAACGTTGCTCTTGGGCTGCGGCGCCGCGGCCGGGATCTCGGCGATCTTCGACAGCCCGGTGGCGGGGGTGCTGTTCGTGGCCGAGGTGCTGTTGCCGGAGTTCAGCGTCTCGGCGTTGGTGCCGGTGTTGTTGGCGACGGCCTCGTCCGCGGTGGTCTCGAAACTGCTCCACGGGCAGCAGCTCTTCCTGCTGGGCACCGCGGAATGGAGCATGGAGGCGTTGCCTTTCTATTTCGCGCTGGGCGGGGTTTGCGCCTTGGTGGGGGTGTACATGATCGAGTCCTCCTACGCGGTGTCGGGCTGGATCCGTTCTTGGCTCAAGGGCGATCTGACCAGGCTTTGCGTCGGCGGTCTGCTGTTGTCCGGGTTGATTTTCTTGATGCCGCCGCTGTTTGGCGAGGGTTACAGCTTTGTCGAGGCGTTGTTCGACGGCGACTGGGGGGCGGTGACCAGCGGCTCGCCGCTAGCCTCCTTCATCACCCCGCATTCCTGGACGCTGCTGCTCTTCTGCGTCGCGGTGATTTTCGCCAAGGTGGTGGCGACCGCGCTAACCGTCGAGAGCGGCGGGGACGGCGGCATCTTCGCCCCGGCGATGTTGGCCGGGGCGTTCACCGGTTTCGTCTTCGCCCGGGGGATGAACATGACCGGGGCGTTCGCTTTGAGCGAGCCGAACTTCGTCGCCGCCGGGATGTGCGGGGTGTTCACCGCCGTGCTGCGGGCCCCCATGACCGGGATCTTCCTGATCGCGGAGGTCACGGGCGGCTACATGCTTTTCATCCCCCTGATGATCGTGGCCGCCATCGCCTACTTCGTGGCCCGGCTTTTCGAGCCGTATTCCGTCTACACCAAGATTCTCGCCGCCCAGAAGCTGCTCTTCCATGAGGACAAGGATGGTGCCATCCTCAGCCGCATCCGGGTGGGGACGCTGGTCGAGCGGGACTTCAGCCCGGTGTGCGAGACCGACAGTTTCCGCCGCTTGGTCGAGGTGCTCACCACCACCCACCGCAACCTTTTCCCGGTGCTCGACGCCAACGGGAAGCTTTCGGGCGTGGTCCACATGGACTTGATCCGGGGCATGTTGCTGGACACCGAGCTCTACGACACCTTGCTGGTCTACGACATCATGGCCGAGCCGTCCGGGACTTTGACGGAGGACGACAACCTCACCAAGGCGATGCTCTATTTCGACCTGTTCAACCTATGGAACCTGCCAGTGATCACGGCCGACGGCAAATATCTGGGCTTCATCTCCAAGTCGGGGGTTTTCGCCCAGTACCGGGGCCTGGTGAAGCAGGCCCCGGCGTTCTAGGCCCCAACTTAGCGGAGGACCGCATGCAAGGCGAGCAAGTGTTCGAGGCCGTCGCGGAGCGTTTCAAAACCAAGCGGCGGACTAAGGTCCTGGCCTACACCAATTTCGACCGCTACCATCCGGGGATGTACTGGCTGGATGCGTTCGACCTGGCGGTCCGGGACGCCTATGGCCGGGTGCATTTTTGCCTCAACGCCGCCGCCGCGGGGCAGGGCTCCGCCGGTTTCCTGGAGCGTTTCGACGAGGAGGCGGCGCCGTTCCGCCCCGACTTGGCCTTAGTGCTGGTCGGCGGCAGCGAGCCCCGGACGGGGGCGGCGGAGTTCGAGGACAACCTGCGCCAGCTCCAGCGTCGTTTCGCCGACCTGGGCTGTCTGGTGGCGTTCATGACTTACTATGGCCTCGACCCGCGGCATGTCGAGGCTGGGCCTCTGGAGTCTATCCACCGCAACATGGGGATTGTCCGCGAGGTGGCGGCGGCGACCGGCTCCGGCCTCGTCGACCACATGGCGCGCTGGGAGCCGTTCCGCCTCGCCCATCCGGGGCTCTACCTGTCGCTGATGCAGGACTGCCTGCACGCCAACCAGTTGGGCAACATCGTCATGGGCTTGGAGGCGGCCAGGCGCTTCGGGGCGGAGCCTAAACCCTCCGGCGACATCGCCTGGAGCGCCGCCATGGCCTGCCACCGCCTGATGGATCTGGTTTGACGCGGGACGGTCGCCAGAGCCAACGAAGGTCTTTCCTGTCGGGAGCGTTGCCCATGGCTTGATTATGGCGCGTCAGAGGGGTATACTGTTAACTTGAATAATTTGGTGAAATATTTGACGGTGGCTGTGGGGGCTTAGTCAATACATCCTTTTTTTCTGGATAAAAAGATATTTCTTCTCTCTGCTGGCGGCCATTTTTTGGCGAAACGCTCCGGCGGGGCCGAACTAGCCCGCCCGGATGAGTTGGCGATGGCAGGGATCGTATTTGGAAAGTGAGGGTGACATGCAGACTCTTTCGTCGCGTTGGCAAGCCTGGATGGACAGGCGGGAACGTTCGCACCTGAGCGAAAATGAGCCGCCTTTGCGGGCGGAGCTGTTCAGTGTCGAGCAGTTGGCCCGCCATGCCAAGGCCCTGGCGACCACGCACCGGATGGTCATCCGGAAGGGCGTGAATCAGCTATTGCCCCGCTTGGATCGGAACGAGCGCCATTTAAGGGCGTTCAACCATGCGACGCTCGGGGTGAGCCCAAGCCGGCACATCACCCCCGCCGCCGAATGGCTGCTCGACAACTTCTACCTGATCGAGGAGCAGATACAGTTGGCGCGGCGGCATCTGCCCAAGGACTACAGCCGGGAACTCCCCCGGCTGCTGAACGGCTCCTCCGCCGGCTTGCCGCGGGTCTACGACATCGTTCTCGAATTGATCTCGCACGTGGACGCGCAGGTCGACGCCGAGTCGCTCGGAGCCTTCGTCGCCGCCTATCAGACGGTAGACTCTTTGAGGCTGGGCGAGCTGTGGGCCATCCCCATCATGTTGCGGTTGGGGGTGATCGAGAACCTCCAGCGCGTCACCACGCGGTTGACCATCGCCCGGGAAGACCGCGACCTCGCGGACTTGTGGGTCGACCGCTTGCAACACATGGCGGAGAAGAATCCGTCCCTCCTCGTGGTGGTGGTGGCGGACATGGCGAAGGCCGACCTTCCTGTCAGCAGCTCCTTCGTGGCGGAGTTTTGCCAGCGTTTGTCCCGGCTCAGCCCGGTGCTGCATCTGGCGCGCGGCTGGCTTGAGCAGCGGCTCGGCGAACAAGGGCTGTCCATCGAGCAGCTTATCCAGCGGGAGAGCCAGAACCAGGCCGCCGATCAGGTTTCCGTCAGCCACAGCATCGTCAGTTTGCGTTTCTTGAACGCTATGGACTGGAAGACGTTCGTGGAGTCCTTGAGCCTGGTCGAGACGACATTGCGTTCCGACCCCTCCGGGGTTTATGACAAGATGGATTTCGCCACCCGCGACAGTTATCGGCACGCGGTCGAGGGTTTCGCCCGGAACAGTCAGCTGCCGGAGGCGGAAGTTGCGCGGCTCGCCGTCCAGTTGGCCGCGGACGCCGTCAGGGAAAAGGGGCTTGGCGGCCGGGCCGCCCATGTTGGCTTCTATCTGATCGACAAGGGACAACCCCTGTTGGCGCGTTTGTTGAAGGCGCGATGGCCTTGGCGGACGCTTGTCGAACGCTGCATCCACCGTTTCCCGCTGACGTTCTACGCGGGCGGCGTCGTGGCGCTCACCTTGCTGGCCACCGCCGGGTTCGTATGGCAGGCGCGGGCGTTCGAGGTGCAGGGATGGGAACTGCTGTTCTTCATCCTGGTTTTTCTCCTTTGCGCCAGCCAGTTGGCCGTGGCGCTGATGAACTGGCTGTCCACGCTGTTGGTGAAACCCCGGCTGCTCCCGCGGATGGACTGCTCCGAGGGCATCTTGCCGGATTGCCGCTGCATGGTGGCCGTCCCTACCATGCTCACGAGCGTGGAGGGCGTGGAACGGCTCATCGAGACGTTGGAGATCCATTATCTCGCCAACCGTGATCCGCAGCTTCATTTCGCCTTGCTCACGGATTTCCGCGACGCGGCGGAGGAGACGCTGCCCGGGGACTACGCGCTGTTGCAGCGGGCCCGGTTCGGGGTGGAGGCGTTGAACCGCAAATACTTGGCGGACAAGCAGGACCGCTTCTTCTTGTTTCACCGCCCGCGGCGTTGGAACGCCCAGGAAGGCGTGTGGATGGGCTACGAGCGCAAACGCGGCAAGTTGATGGAGTTCAATGCCTTGCTGCGGGGCGGCAGTTGCGACTGCTTCTCCGAGATCGTCGGGGCTTCCGCCGTCCTTCCCACGATCAAGTATGTCATCACGCTCGACACCGACACCCAGTTGCCGCGCAACGCCGCCCGTCGTCTCGTGGGCACGATGGCCCATCCGTTGAACCGTCCGGAGTTCGACGCCGCCCGCGGGGTCGTCTCCGAAGGCTACAGCATCCTGCAGCCGCGCGTGGGTGTGAGTCTCCCGAGCGCCCGGCGGTCCTGGTTCGTCCGGCTCTTCGCCGGTGACGTGGGCATCGACCCCTACACCCGGGAAATCTCCGACGTGTACCAGGATGTTTTCCGCGAAGGCTCGTTCATCGGCAAAGGGATTTACGACGTGGACGCTTTCCAGCGCGCCATGCATGGGCGTTTCCCCGAGAACGCCATCCTGAGCCATGACTTGCTCGAGTCGTGCCACGCCCGCTCCGCGTTGGTGAGCGACGTGGAGTTCTACGAGGAGTACCCTTCCCGCTACAACGTGGACGTCGACCGGCGCCACCGCTGGATCCGCGGCGACTGGCAGATCACCCAATGGCTCCTGCCGCGGGTGCCAGGCGCCGACGCCCGCCGCGTCGCCAATCCGCTCTCCGCGCTGTCCCAATGGAAGATTTTCGACAACCTGAGGCGTAGCCTCGTCCCGGTCGCGTTGCTGCTCCTGCTGCTGGGGGCGTGGTTTTTGCTGCCCGGCGGCGGCGGCCTGGGCGTGCCGCTGGTCCTGATCCTCATCACCCTGCCCGGCTTCCTTGCGCTGTCCTACAGCCTGCTCCACAAAGCTTCCGAGCTGCCCTGGTCGATGCATTTGCGGGAATTGGGCGGGACGGGCGGCAGGCAACTCGGCCAGCTCTTCCTCACCCTGGCCTTCCTCCCCTACGACGCCTTCGTCAGTCTCGACGCGGTCGGCAGGACGCTGCTGCGGCTGCTGGTGACGCGACGGCGGCTCCTCGAATGGCAGACATCGAGCGATTCCGCCCGGATGAAAGGGGCGAAGCTCATCGGCTTTTTCTCCACCATGTGGATCGCCCCGACCATCGCCCTGGCGACAGGGCTTTGCCTGGCGACGCTATGGCCGGCCCAGTTGCCCGCGGCGTTGCCGCTGCTTGTCCTCTGGCTGGTCGCGCCGTGGATCGCCTGGTGGATTAGCCAGCCCATCGAAGCCTTGGCCCCCGACCTGACGGCGGGGCAACTGGCGTTCCTGAGACGCACCGCCCGCAAGACCTGGCATTATTTCGAGACCTTCGTCACCGCGGGGGAGAACTGGCTGCCGCCGGACAACTTCCAGGAAGTCCCCGCCCCCGCCATCGCGTCGCGGACTTCGCCCACCAACATGGGCTTGGCGCTGCTGGCCAACCTCGCCGCCCATGACTTCGGGTACCTCTCGGCGGGCGGGTTGATCCGGCGCACCCAGGACGCCCTCGCCACCATGAACCGGCTCGAACGGCACCGCGGCCATTTCTATAATTGGTATGAGACCGGCACGCTCCAGCCGCTCCTCCCGCTGTACGTGTCGAGTGTGGACAGCGGCAACTTGGCGGGACATCTGTTGACCCTCGCCTCCGGGTTGAGGGAACTGGCCGACGAGAGGATTTTCACCTCCCAGGTCTTCGCCGGTCTGGCGGACACGGTGGGGATTCTCCGGGAGCGGGACGGTGGCACCGCCGCGCTGGCGCAACTCGAGGCGGACTTGGCGCAAGCGCCTTCCGGTTTGCGCGCGGGGTTCGCGCTGTTGAAGCGCGCGGCCGCGCTGGAGGGGCGCGGCGAATGGCACGAGGCCCTGAGGAGGAATTGCGAGGACCATCTGGAGGACATGCTGCTCCTCGCCCCCTGGCTGGACTCGCCGGACAGCCCGGAGCGGCCCGACCAGGCGCCGATATTGCGCGAGGCCGGCGAACATGCCCATCAGCGCGTGCTCACTCTGGAGAGCCTGGCCAAGCAATGCGACAAAATGGCGGCGATGGATTTCACGTTCCTTTTCGATCCGGCCCGCGACCTTTTCTCCATCGGCTTCAACGTCACCGAGCACCGTTGCGACTCCAGCTACTATGACCTGCTCGCCTCGGAGGCGCGCCTGTGCAGCTACGTCGCCATCGCTCTGGGGCAAGTCCACCAGGACCATTGGTTCTCGCTGGGCCGGCTGCTTGTCGCCTCGCTGGGCGAGCCCGTGCTGGCTTCGTGGAGCGGCTCGATGTTCGAGTATCTCATGCCGTTGCTGGTCATGCCCAACTATGAGAACACGTTGCTCGACCACACCTGCAAAGCGTCGCTGCGACAACAAATAGCGTATGGTGAATTACGGGGCGTGCCCTGGGGCATATCCGAGTCGGGCTACAACCGTTTTGACGTCCTTTTCAACTACCAATACCGCGCTTTTGGCGTGCCGGGACTGGGGTTGAGGCGCGGCTTGGCCGAGGACTTGGTGGTCGCTCCCTACGCCACCGTGATGGCCTTGATGGTCGCGCCGCGGCAAGCTTGCGAGAATTTGCAACGTCTGGCGGACGAGGGCCGCATGGGGGGGTATGGTTTCTACGAGGCGGTGGACTATACCCCGAGACGGCTGCCGCCGGACGAGTCCAGCGTGACGGTCCAGTCCTACATGGCGCATCATCAAGGGATGAGCTTGCTGGCCCTGTCCAACCTGCTGTGCTCCTATCCCTTGCATCGGCGCTTCATGGCTTGTTTGCCGCTCAAAGCCACGGACTTGTTGTTACAGGAACGGGTGCCGAAGGCGGTGGCGAGCGTGTGCGCCGAAGGGGTGGAGCCCGAGACGTCGCGGTTGCTTTCCGACGAGGGCGTGATGCGGGTCTTCACCAATCCCAACTCGTCGGCGCCGGAGGTCCATCTCTTGTCCAACGGACGTTACCATGTGGTCATCAGCAACGCCGGTGGGGGCTACAGCCGCTGGCGCGATTTGGCGGTGACCCGTTGGCGCGAGGACGCCACCCGCGATTGCTGGGGGACGTTCGTGTACTTGCGCGATTTGGCGACGGGCGAGTTCTGGTCCACGGCGTATCAACCCACGTTGCGGGCGGCGAAAGGCTACGAGGCCATCTTCACCCAGGCCCGGGCCGAGTTCCGGCACCGCCATGTCGGGCTCGACGTGCACACCGAGATCTGCGTGTCGCCCGAGGACGACGTGGAGTTGCGGCGCGTCACGATCATCAATCGCAGCCCCGAGGCGCGCGTCATCGAGTTGACCAGCTACGCGGAGGTTGTCCTAGCCGCCCCCGAGGCGGACGCGGCGCACCCGGCGTTCAGCAACCTCTTCGTGCAGACCGAATTCGTGCCCGCGTCCTCCGCGTTGCTTTGCACCCGCCGCGCCCGCTCCAAGGAGGAGCGGCCGCCGTGGTTGCTGCACTTGATGCTCGGAGAAGGGGATATTTCCTGCGAGACCGACCGTTCCCGCTTTGTCGGCCGCGGCCGCGGTCTGGCTCACCCCGCCGCCATGCAGGGGGTGGAATCACTGTCCAACACCGTCGGTTCCGTGCTCGACCCCATCGTCTCGCTACGGCGGTCAGTCTCTCTGCCCGCCTATGGCACGGTCATTGTGGATCTGGTCTTGGGCGTGGCCGAGAGCCGGGAAGCCGCTTTGGCGCAGGTGGAGAAATATCAAAGCAGCCGCATGGCCGACCGTAGTTTCGACCTCGCCTGGACCCACAGCCAAGTGACCTTGCAGCAGCTCAACGCCACGGAGGCCGAGGCCCAGCTCTATGGCCGCTTGGCCAGCGCCTTGATCTACGCCGACCCCGCCCGGCGCGCCGGCTCTGCCGTGCTGCGCAACAACCGCCGCGGTCAAAATGGCCTATGGAGCTATGGCATCTCGGGGGACGCCCCCATTGTCTTGCTCCGCATCAGCGACACGGCGAAGATCGAAATCGTCCGGCAAGCGGTTCGGGCGCATTCGTACTGGCGCATGAAGGGCTTGACGGTGGAGCTGGTCATCTTGAACGAGGACGTCTCGGTCTACCGGCAGTCCCTGCAAGACCAGATCACCAACCTGATCGTCTCGGGGATCGAGGCGCAAATGCTCGACAAGCCCGGCGGCGTCTTCGTCCGGCGCCTCGAACAAATCCCCAACGACGACCGGACGCTGCTGCAAGCCGCGGCGCGGATCGTTCTGGACGACGAGAAGGGGACGTTGGAGGAGCAAATGGAGCGGAGCGGCGTTTTGGAGCCCTTGATCCCCGCCTTGATCCCCACCCGCCCCGTGGTCGCGGAGCCGTCCGGGCCGCTCCCGCCCCGCGAGCTGATCTTCCCGAACGGCTTCGGCGGCTTCACCCGCGACGGTCACGAATATGTCATCACCCTCCAACTCGGCCAGTCGACTCCGGCGCCGTGGGTCAACGTCTTGGCCAACCCCTTCTTCGGGACGGTCGTCTCCGAGCGCGGTTCCGCCTACACCTGGGGCGAGAACGCCCATGAGTTCCGCTTGACGCCCTGGAGTGACGATCCCGTCCAGGACCCCGTCGGCGAGGCGTTCTACATCCGCGACGAGCAGACCGGGCAGTTCTGGTCGCCCACGCCGTCGCCCGCCCGCGGCGCGGAGCCTTACATCATCCGCCATGGCTTCGGCTACACGGTGTTCGAGCACGCCGAGCACGGCATCGTCTCGGAGTTGTGGGTCTATGTGGCGATGGACGCCCCGGTCAAGTTCTCGGTCTTGAAGCTGCGCAACGCCTCGGGGCGGCCGCGGCGGCTCTCGGTCACCGGCTACTGCGAATGGGTGCTGGGCGACGTGAGGCATAAAAGCTTGTTGCATGTCCAGACCGAGATTGACCTTAAGACCGGCGCGCTGTTGGCGCGCAACCCCTACAACACGGAATTCCCCCACCGCGCCGTGTTCCTGGACGTGAACGATTCGACGCGCACCGTCACCGGGGACCGCAAGGAGTTCATCGGCAGGAACGGCGGCATGGCGCGTCCCGCGGCGTTGCTGCGCTCCCGCCTTTCCGGCAACGTCGGCGCCGGGCTTGATCCCTGCGGGGCGGCGCAAGTCAATTTCACTTTGCATGACGGGCAGGAGCGCGAGACGTGCTTCCGGCTCGGGGTGGGCCGCAACCCCGCCGAAGCGCAAAGCCTGATTCTGCGTTTCCGCCTCGCGGACGCCAGCCGCTTGGCGCTCGAAGGCGTCTGGGGCTATTGGAACCGCACCCTCGGCGCGGTGAACGTGGACACCCCCGACCCCGCCGTGAACGTGATGGCGAACGGCTGGCTCCTGTACCAGACCTTGAGCTGCCGCCTCTGGGGGCGTACGGGCTTCTACCAATCCGGTGGCGCCTACGGCTTCCGCGACCAGCTCCAGGACGTGATAGCCCTGGTCCATGCCGAGCCGTCGCTGACCCGCGAGCACTTGCTCCGCGCCGCCGCGCGCCAGTTCGTCGAAGGCGATGTGCAGCATTGGTGGCACCCGCCGGCGGGACGTGGCGTGCGGACGCATTTCTCCGACGACTACTTGTGGTTGCCTTATGTGACCTGCCGCTACGTCGCGGCGGTCGCCGACACCGGCGTGCTCGACGAGAAGGTATCCTTCCTGGAAGCCCGTCCGGTCAAGCCCGAGGAGGAGTCCTACTATGATTTGCCGAACCGTTCCGAGGCGTCGGCCACACTTTACCAGCATTGCGTCCGCGCCATCGAACACGGCCTGAAATTCGGCGAGCACGGCTTGCCGCTGATCGGTTGCGGCGACTGGAACGACGGCATGAACCTAGTGGGGCGCCAAGGCCGCGGCGAAAGCGTCTGGCTGGCCTTCTTCCTTTACGACGTGCTCACCCAGTTCTCCGAGCTGGCGCGCGCCCACGGCGACACCGCCTTCGCCGAGCGTTGCGTCGACCAGGCGCGGCAACTGCAACTGAACATCGAGCAACACGCCTGGGACGGCCAATGGTATCGCCGCGCCTACTTCGACGACGGCGCGCCGCTTGGCTCCCAGACCCAGCCGGAATGCCAGATCGACTCCTTGCCGCAAAGCTGGTCGGTGCTCAGCGGCGCGAGCGGCCCGGCCCGTTCGCGGCAGGCGATGGAAGCCATGGCCAGGCGTTTGGTCAACCGCGACGCCGGCCTAGTCAAGTTGTTTGATCCGCCCTTCGACAAATCCGAGCTAGACCCTGGTTACATCAAAGGCTACATCCCTGGCGTGCGCGAGAATGGCGGACAATACACCCATGGCGCCATTTGGGCCGCCATGGCCTTCGCCGAGCTGGGGGAAAGCGAACGCGCCTGGGAGCTTTTCGATCTGCTCAATCCTGTCCACCACGGCGGGACGCCAGAGCGGATCGCCACCTATAAGGTGGAGCCCTACGTCGTCGCCGCGGACGTCTACGCCGTCGCGCCGCATGTCGGCAGGGGCGGTTGGACGTGGTACACGGGCTCGGCCGCCTGGATGTACCGGTTGCTGGTGGAAACCTTGCTGGGCGTGAACCGCGAGGGCGACCAGTTGCGGTTGTCTCCCCGCATGCCGAAGACGTGGGGCTCTTACAAGATCCACTACCGCTATCGGCAAACGGTCTATCACATCACCATCGCCCGGCTTGCCGCCGACACCGCCGAGGCCGTCATGCTTTCCTTAGACGGACAGGAAATCGCCGGGACGGCGATCCCCCTCCGGGACGACCAACAGGAGCACAGCGCCGAGCTGAAAGTGCGCTGACCTGTCATGTCTGGGACGGATGGCTGTCCTGGGCCGCGGCGAGGGCTTCGAGCTTGCGCTCCAGTTCCTTGGGGGACGCTTGCGAACGTGACAGGTGGTAATAGCCCATCGGCACGATGAAGAGGGTCAGGAAGCAGGAGGTGGCGGCGCCGAAGAAGATCACCGAGCCGATGGCGATGCGGCTCATGGCGCCGGCGCCGGTGGCGAAGATCAGCGGCAAGGCGCCGATGGCGGTGCAGATGCCGGTCATCACGATGGGGCGCAGCCGCATCTGCGAGGCGTGGAAGACGGCCTCGTCGAAGGGCATGCCGCGGTCGCGGAGCTGGTTGGCGAACTCCACGATCAGGATGCCGTTTTTCGCTGCCAATCCGATGAGCATCACCAGGCCGATCTGGCTGTAGATGTTGAGCGTCACCCCCATCAGCAACATGCCGAGGAACGCCCCCAGCACGCCCATCGGGACGGTCAGCATGATGACGAAGGGGCTCACGAAGCTCTCGAACTGCGCCGAGAGCACCAGATAGGCCACCAGCAACGCCAACGCGAACACGAAAATCACCGAGCCGCTGGCCTCCTTGAGCTTTTGGGACATGCCCTTGTAGCTGATGATGGCCGTGGCGGGCAGCTCCTCGCGGACGGTTTTCTCCAGGAATGCGAGGCAGTCGCCCATGGAGTAGCCCGGGGCGATGCTGCCGGAGATGGTGATGGCGCGGGTGCGGTTGTGGCGGCGCAAGGTGCTGGCGTCGGCGCGTTCTTCCATCGACACGAGGTTGGAGAGCGGGATCAACTGGTTGGTCCGGCTGGAGCGCACGTAGATGTTCTGGAGGTCGGCGGGGCTGCGGCGCTCGGAGTCGTTGCCTTGGAGGATGACGTCGTACTCCTCGCCGTTGTCGATGTAGGTGGTGACCTGGCGGGAGCCGAGCACCGTCTCCAAGGTGCGGCCGATGGTTTTGGAGGAGACGCCCAGCTCGGCGGCGCGGTCGCGGTCGATGGCGACGCGGTATTGGGGCGTGGTCTCCTTGTAGTCGGCGTCGAGACCGATGAGGCCGGGGTAGGCCTTGGCCTTCTGGACGATGAGGTCGCGCCATTTGACCAGCTCCTCGTAGGTGGGGCCGCCGATGACGAACTGGATCGGCTGGCCGAAGAAACCGCTCAGTCCGGGCGGCTGGATCACGAAGACGCGGGCGCCGGTGACCCCCATCATGTCGATGAACAGTTCGCGGCCGAGCAGTTGGGCTGGGCGTTCGCGTTCCGACCAGGGCTTGAGCTCGATGACGCCGAAACCGCTGTTGACGGCCCCCTGGCTGTTGTGGCTGCCGGGGGTGATGGAGAGCACGTGCTTGGCCTCTTTGGACTCCACGAGCTTGTTCATCCGCTTGGTGACTTCCTTCATGTAGCCGAGCGAGGCGGTGAAGCCGGTGCCTTCCGGGGCGGTCATGCTGGTGATGAGCACGGCGCGGTCCTCCTGCGGTTCGAATTCCGTCTGGATGCGGCCTAGCAGCACCCAGACCGAGCCGCCCAGCAGGATCAGCGCCCCCAGCCCCAGCAGCGGGTGGCGCACCAGGCGGCGCAGCATCCGGCCATAGAGGTTGATGGCGCGTTGGAACACTGCCTCGTCGAACTTGGCCAGCAAGCCCTCCTCGTTTTGGGGCTTGAGCACCTTGGAGCAAAGCATGGGGGTCAAGGTCAGCGAGACCAAACAGGAGAAGACCACGGCTCCGGCGATGGCGAAGGCGAACTCGGTGAAAAGCTTGCCGGTGTCGCCCTGCATCAGGCTGATCGGCACGAAGACCGCCACCAGCACCATTGTGGTGGCCAACACGGCCATGCCGACCTCCCGCGCCCCCCGGAACGCCGCCAGCAGCGGCGGCTCGCCTTCCTCCATGCGGCGGTGGATGTTCTCCAGCACGATGATCGAGTCGTCCACCACCAGGCCGATGGCCAGGACCAGGGCCAGCAGCGTCAAGAGGTTGATGGAGAAGCCCATGGCGTAGATGACGATGAAACTTGAGAGCAGTGAGATCGGCACCGACACCGAGGGGATGATCGCGGCCCGGGCGTTGCCCAGGAAGAGGAAAATGACGCCGATCACCAACGCGGCCGCCAGCGCCAGGGACATGAAAACCTCATGCACCGAGGCTTTGATGAAGATGGAGCTGTCCCGCAGCACCACCATCTCCATGCCTTTGGGCAGGTCCGGTTTGATCTTCTCCATGAGCTTCTTCACGCCTTCGATCATGGCCAACGTGTTGGCTTTTGACTGGCGGCTGACGCCCAGGCCGATGGCGTTCTTGCCGTCGGCCTGGAAGCTGTCGCGCAAGGTGGCGGGGGCGATCTCGATCTTGGCCAAGTCGCCCAAACGCACCAAGTGGCCGTTCTCGCCGCGCGAGATCACCATCTTCCGGAAATCCTCGGCCGTCCGATAGCCGCGTTTGACGCGCAAGGTGAACTCCCGGTCGGACGACTCCAAGCGCCCGGCGGGCAGCTCGACATTCTCGGCGTTGAGGGCGGTCTCGATGTCCTCGACGGTGAGCTTGCGCGCGGCCAGCGCCCGGCGGTCCAGCCAGACACGCATGGAGAAACGCTTCTCGCCATAGATCCTGGCCTGGGCGACGCCGTCCACCACCGAGAAGCGGTCGACCAAGTTGCGGTCGGCGTAGTCGGTGAGCTCCATTTGGGTCATGGTGGGGTGGGACACCCCGAGGATCAGGTCGGGGATGCCCCCGGAGCTGGCTTTGGAGATCTCCGGGGCGTCCGCCTCGTCCGGCAACTCGCCGCTGATGCGGCTGATCTTGTCGCGCACGTCGTTGGCCGCCTCGTCGATGTTGCGGTTGACGTTGAACTCCAAGCTCACCGAGGATTTTCCGTCCTCGCTGCTGGACTCGATGGTCTTGAGCCCTTCCAGCCCGGACACGCTGTCCTCTACGATCTGGGTGATCTTGGTCTCCACCACGCTGGCGGACGCCCCGGTGTAGGCGGTGTTGATGGTGATGATCGGCGAGTCGATGTCGGGGTACTCCCGCAGCGGGAGGCGTTCGTAGGTGATGAAGCCGAAGGCGACCAGCAGCAAACTGAGCACGGTGGCGAAGACCGGGCGCTTGACGGAAAGGTCGGTGATTAACATGGCAAGTCTCCTATCGCTTGGTCGCGGGCGGTTTGGGCGCGCCGGCGACCGTCACGTCCGCCCCGTCCTTGAGGTCCATCACCCCTTCGACCACGATGGTGTCCCCAGGCTTCAGCCCGTCCAGGATTTCCACCCAGCCGGTATCGCGGCGGCCCAGCTTCACCTCGCGGCGCTGTACCTTCTGGTCGGGTTGTAGCGCGAAGATGTAATGTTTCTCGGCGAAAGCCAGCAACGCCTTCTCCGGGACGGCCACCGCCTCGCGGCGGCGTCCGATCAGCTCGATGGTCAGCAACATGCCGCCGCGCAAGCGGCGTTTGGGGTTGGCGATCAACGCCTGGGCCGAAACGGCGCGGGTGGTCGAATCGACCCGCGAGTCGACGCTGCTGACTTTTCCTGAGAATTTCTCGTCCGGCCACGCCGCGCTGACGGCCTCCACGGACATCCCGACCTTCAATTCGCCCAGCAAGGTCTCGGGGACGGTGAACTCCGTCTTGATGGTGTCTAGGTCGTCCAGCGTCGTGATGACGTCGCCTGGGTTCACTAACGCCCCGGAGCTGACCCGGCGGATGCCCAGCGCCCCGGTGAACGGGGCGCTGATGGCGCGGTCGCGCAGTCTGGCCTGGGCGGCTTGCAGCTTCGCCTTGGCCTCTTCCAGCGTGCTGCGCTGGGTGTCGAAGTCCTTCTCCGAGATCGCTTTCTTGTTCCAGAGCTGCCTGCAGCGCTCGTATTCGCGGAGATGCTCGACCGCCGTGGTCTCGGCCTCCCTGACGTCGGCCTGCTCCTCGCCATCCTGGAGCTGCACGAGCAACGCGCCTCGCTTTACCTCGTCGCCGCTGTCGAACAGGATCTTGTCGACCTTTTCCGACACGTTGGCGGTGATGGTCACCGACTCGTTGGCGGCCGCCGTGCCGATGGCCTCGACGCGGTCGGCGAACGGCCGGACCTTGACCTGCTCCACCGCCACCACGCTCGGCCCGCCCATCATCTGGCGTTGCGGCAATTGGACGTGCCCGAAACGCCGCTGCGCCAGGACCACGACGGCCACGGCGACGGCGATGACGACAATGATTTTGAGAAATTTCATGAACCCAAATCTTTCCACTGTTATTGCTGTTTCTCCAGGAATTGGCGCTCCGCCCGGATGCCCGCCAGGCTGAAGCGGTAAATGTGTTCCGCCATGGTGTCCACTCCGACCACCGGCATGTCGTGTGGGGCGGTCTCGCGATGCCGCTGGTGCATCAGCGTTGAGAAGCATTGGGCGTGGACGCTCCCGGCGCAAAGCTGTACTTGTTGCCTGTCCGCCAGCGGCCCCATCAACTCGGCGACGACGCCGTCGACCATTTGTCGCAGCGGTTCGATGGCTAGGCGCATGACCTCGCGGAGCAATCCGGTCGGGTTGGCCATCTCCTTTTGGACAATGTCGAAATCCAGCGTCGCGGGATCCATCAGCCTACGCATCAGCGCCACGATTTGTCCGTGGAGCCGTTCCTCCGGCGAGGCGGAGACGGGCACGCCGCCGTCGGGGGGATAAAGTTCGATGCTGCGTTCGAAGATGTGCCGCCAAGATTCGGCGTAGAGCTTTTCCTTGCCGCCGAAGTGGTAGTTAACCGCCGCCGCGTTCGCCCCGGCCGCCTGGCAGATATCGGCGGTCTTGGCGTCATGGAAGCCTTTGGCGGCGAAGAGCGCCGCCGCCGCGTCCAGCAGCTTGCGCCGCGTCTCCACCCCGTCGCTCCGGTTAATGCCCATGGCCGCACCCATTAGTTAAAACTGCCGTTTGAATTATCTACTTGATATAGATAGTTCATGCCGCCGTTTTGTCAAGGGCGTGGCGCGAAGAACGTGAGTGGTCAGCGTTTGTAGAGGCGATCCTCAAGGCTGACGTCCAGGCCGGCTCTCTTGAGCTTCTCGGCCTCGGCGTGTAGCCGCTGGCGCAGGTTGGAGACGAAGCGGTAGTAGACCATGCCGTTGTAGACCATGATGGAGACTTTAACTTTCATCTCCTTGGCTCCGCCCCGTTTATCCTGGAGCGCGGCGGCGAAGGTCTCGCCTAGTTCCTGGAGCAGTTTCGCCTCTCCGGCTTCGTAGTCAGCCGGGCTGGCGCTCAGCGAATAGGCCTGGGGAAGCTCCTGGCCGTCGCGGGACAGCCGCGCCGTGATCAGCCCGTCGGCGTAGTCGATCTCCACCTTGACGTTGGTCTTGACCACTGGCGGCTCTTTCTTGTCCGAGAGCTTCTTGCGTTCCGGCTTCTCCTCCACCGTTTTCTCCTTCAAGATCGCCTTGGTGCGGCGCAGGATGTCCTCCTTGACCATCGGGAAGAGCTCCAGGAGCTTCTCCTTGTAGTTGATGGGCTTGGGGCCGGCGCCCCATACGGTGGCGACTCTTTCCTTGGCCCAGCGCGCCTCCACCACTTGCTGGTAGCGCGCCGCGAGCGCCTCCACGGTGGGCAACGTCTGGGTGTCGTCGAGCCCCAGTCCGACCAAGAGCCGCGTCAGGAAGCCGGGCGAGCCGTCCGAGCCGACGGCGTCGCTGAGTTGTTGCTGGAGCTGCTCGGAGAGCGCCATTTGCCGGGCGAGCGCCTTGCGGGACTGCGCGAAAGTCGCTCCGACGTCTTGGCGCAGCCCCGTCTCGGTCTCCTGGAGCAACGTCCCGGACGGCGGGTCGCCGGAGGCCAGGCCGGGCAGTTTGGCGGAGTCGCGCTCGAACGCCTTGTCGTTGTTTTTGTAATAAGCCTCCACCATTTTCTCCGGTGGCGTCCACGCCAAGCCCTCGAGCGGCCGGAACCATTGGGCGCGTTGCTCGGCGGTGACTTTCCGTCGCGCTTGCGGGAACTCCGGCTCGACGCAGCGAGTGGCCAGCGCCTCCAGCTCCGGGATGGCCATGGCTTTGGCCTCAAGGAAGCGGCGCAGGCGTTCCCGTTGCGTTCCTGGGGCCTGTTGGAGGTAATTTTTCACCGCCGCCTCCGCCAACTGTGGCAGCTCCTGCTTGGCGACCAGCCGCCGGGAGTCGTCCGGGAGGCGTTGCGCTTTTAGATTGGCCTTGATCGCCGCGGCGATTTCCCCTTCCGTGACGGGGAAGCGCATGGCTTCCGCGGCGGTGGCGAACTTGGCCAGGGCCGCCAGGTCCGCCGTGAGGGCGGCCTCTTTGACCGCGGCGGGGAAGACGCCGTAGCGCTTGAACTGCGGGCCCGGAAGTTTGTAGCTCCGCGCCGCGTCCTCGACATTGCGGTTGACCATGGCCGCGAAGTCTTCGGGCAGGAACGCCTCCTTGGCCTCGGGAGCGAGTCGGGCGGCGTCGAGCTGGACCTGGCGTTGGCGTTCGGCGTCGTCCAGGGCGGGGGCGACGAACTTCTCGCCGATGAAGGCGCGGTTCTCCTCGAAGACCGGCCCGCGTTGTTTGGCGACGATCCGCTCCGCCAGGCTTTTGGCCAGCTCGGCGCGGGGGACGTTCTCCAGCTCCGTCTCGTTGGGGAAGAGGTCGGTGACTAGTTGCGAGCGTTGCTCCTCGCAGGCCTTGGCGCGGGCGGCGGCGAAGGCGGCGGGGAAGTTCCGCTCCAGCGCCAGGGTCGCCACCGCGGGGGGCAACGAGAGCGCGGCGTCCTTGAGCGTCTGCGGCAGGGTCACGGCCTTGCCCGGCGCCGACTCCAGGCGCCGCAGGGCTCTGGAGACTTCGGCGCGGTACCACTTGTCCAGCTCCCGCACCGCCAGCTCCCGCGCCAGTTGCTCGCTGGCGGCGCGCTCGGCGTGTTCGGACGGGCGCGCCGTCATGTCTTGGCGGAGCGCCTCCTGGTCGACGGCGCGGCCAGTGGCGCTTTCCTGGATGGAACGGGACAGCAGCTCGGCGCTGAGGGTGGCGGTGCTACGGTTGAACTCGTTCTCGGCGTTGTCGGCGAGGGTCGGCAGGGACGCCGCGGTGAGCAGGGTCAGGAGGATGGCGGTTTTTCTCATTTGGACACCTTCAGTATGTTAGCAAAAGTTTGGCGCCGCACTGTTTTTCCAAGGCCTCGACGGCGCGTTGGCGCAGCCGTCGCGCCAGCTCCGGGACAAGCAGCGTTTTCTCCGTGTCGTCGGCGGTGGCGTAGCGTTGGAGCAGCTGGGCCACGTTGGCGTCGCGCACGGTGTCGGGTTTTTGGACGAAGGAGCTTTGCAGGGCGGTGGCGGCTTGGAGCTGGAGGTTCTCGCAGTCCAGCCGCAGGGCGGTGGCCCGGCGTTCCACTTCCTGCTCGAGCCAGGATTGGTTTTCGGCCGTGAGGGATTGCTCGCCGGCGAAGGCGGTGGTTTGGCGGGCCCATTCCTGGAGGAACGCCGGGCGTTGGGAGAACTTGGCGTCGGCGTGTTTGGCGCCGGCGTCGAAAGCTTCCTGGTTGTTGGGATTGAGTTTGTAGGAGATTTTGCCGTCGGCGTCCGCCGCGGCGAAGGCCGTCAGCCCCAGGTGGGCGCGCCAATAGCTTTCGGACCGCTCCAGGGCGAGGAGGAGCTTCTGGCGTTGCTGGCTGACCAGTTCCTGTTGTTTGAGGTTCTGGACTTGCTCCAGCTCGGTGCCGGTCTTGGCGCGGAAGAGGAAGAAGGCGATCATGAAGATCATCATGAGGGCGAAGGAGATCTGGAGCATTAGCCCGAGGATCTCGTCGACGTCCATCTCGTCTTGGGTGGGGCCGCCCACCAGTTGGTGTAGCGCCCGTCTGAGTTTGTCGTCCGCCCTGTTCATTCCTGTGCTACCTCAGCGCCTCCTTGATTTTGGCCAGCTGGGACTCGGCGGTTTGCTGGGCGGCGCTGGCTGCGGCCAGTCGCTCCTTCGCCGCGGCGTGTTCCGTGGCCAGGGCCGCGGCCTCGGCGCGCAAGGCGTCGTGCTTGCGGTCTAGATCGCCCAACCGCGCGGTCAGCGCCTCTTGGGCGGCGAGCGTCTTGTCCAGCGCCGCCGCGGTTTTGTCCAGGAGGGCGTCGCGGGCGGCCTCGGCGGCGCGGAGGGCTCCGCTCTCCTGACGCAACGACGCCAGGGACGAGTCGAATTTGGAGAAACTTAGCTCCAGAAAATTGAACAACTCCTTGCCGAGCCCCTCGCGGAAGCGCTCGACCGTCTCGGACATGGTCCGCGTCTTGCTTTCCGCCTCGTCCAGCGCCAGGTTGAACCCGGTTAGTTTGGCGTGGTTGTCCGCCAGAGCGTCACGTGTCCCGGCGGCCGCGGCGCGCAGGCGTTCCAGGACGCTGACCAGATCTTCGCCCTGAGCCTGGTCGGTGTCGCCGACGACCACGCCCGCCCACCAGCCGAACAGCGGTTTGATGATCAGCATCACCATGATGAAGACCCAGACGACCGCCACCAACGTCGAGAATAACGCCGTGTGCAGGCACATCATCAGGGCTGACATGCTCACCGACTCCACGGGGTAGTAGCCGATGATGATGATGCCCCAGAGGGTGCCGACCAAACCCAGCGAGACGTTGACGCGGTCGTAACAGCGGAAATACGGGTAGTCCTCGGGGAAGCGGCGTTGTCCCAGCAACAAGCGCAGCAGCGCCAGCGTCGCCAGCAGGAAGCCGAAGAACGGGATGAAGGTGGTGATGGTCGAGAGGTCCACGGCGGTCCAGTCCAGGGACGCGAACGGCCCGTGGTGGACTTTGCTGAGCAGTTGTCCCCCATGGTCGGCATTCCCCCGGACGAGGTCGACGTACCAGGCCCTGACCACGAAGAGGTTGTTGATCCAGGCCAGGGCGGACAGCGCGGTCAGCGCCAGGAAGACCAGCAGCAGGACAAAGGTGACTAGACGTTTCATGTGAGCCTCAGGCCAGGACTGACAGGTTGTTTTTGAGGAGCAGGACGTCGCGGAGGGCCTGGTAGTCGTCCTCGGTGACGCCCATGCCCTCGACGAACTTGCGGATGGTCTTCTGCTCGGCGGAGCTGAGGGAGCCGTCGGCCATGGCCAAGTCGAGCATGTTGGCGATCACGCAGAGCTTCTGGTCGCGGCTGAACCCGCCCATGGAGCTGGCCAAAGACTCGGGGGCGCTTTTCCTGAAGAGCTCCAGGGCGGGGACGAGTATCTCGCGTTTGTCCATGCAGACGTTGCGGATGTAGGCGTCCTCGTGGGGGTCGACGCTCTGGTCGGATTTGGCGGTGAACATCAAGGCGGCGGCGAAGGCGATGTGGGCGGGCGCCCCCGGTCCGGCCCCCGGGACGGGGCTGGGGGGAGGGGGGACGACCCCGGCTTTGCTCTTGACCAGCTCCAGCAGCCCGTTGAGGTCGCGTTTGTCGAATGAGGAGAACTTCAAAGAGAGCGGCTTCCCCGGCAGGGCGCAGTCAAGGAAGAAATTGAATTTGTCCTCGCGGAGGGCGACGGCCCCCAGCTCGGCGAAGGCCGCGTGGGTGGCCTCGAAATCCTGCTTGCCCACTTCGCGGTTGAAAAAGGTCAAACCGTTGTCGGCCGCGACCACGTAGCACTCCCCCGTCCCGCCGTTGAGGTCGGCGGCGGCGCGTAGCGCGGCGGCGGGGGTGGAGACTCCGGCCGCGGCCAAGGCCTTCTTTATCTTGTCCGGCAGGAACATGGCGTTCATATTTTGTCTCCCTCAGCCTTGTTTTGTCGCTTGGGCGCATGTATTTTGCGGGTGTGATAAACCTCTCATTACTAATAGACTATGGTTGAGACAAACGCAAACGCCAGAAGGTTGATATTGGTCATGGCCGATGGCTTCGGCGTGCCGCCGGAAGGCTGGGACGCCTCGGTCTACGCCCGGCATTGCCCGGCGGCGTTCGTGAGGGCGTTGCGGGAGAGCTCGGTGCCGCTGGACACCACCATGGACATGCCAGGTCTGCCGCAGAGCGCCACGGGGCAGACGGCGATCTTCACCGGGTTGAACGCGGCGCGGCTGCGCGGCGGCCATCTGCAAGGTTTCCCCGGCCCGGTGCTGCGGGAGGCCATCCGCGGCAGAAACATCTTCAAGGCGTTGCTGGAGGCGGGCAAGTCCGTGACCTTCGCCAACGCCTATGTCCGCCATTCCCTGGAGGAGCTGTCGAAGGACAGGCATTTCTCCGTGACCTCGGTGATGGTGGACTCGACGCTGGGGACCTCCCGCGGGCTGGCGGAGTTGCGTTCCGGGGAGGCGGTCTTCTGCGACCTCACCCGCGGCACCATCAGCGCGGAGTACCAGGTGCCCGAGATCAGCCCCGAGGCGGCCGCCGCCCATCTGGCGGCGCTGTCGGAATCCTACGACTTGACCTTGTTCGAGTATTTCCTGACCGACCGCGCCGGGCATCGGACCCCCGGGGTCGCTTTGGACAAGGTGCTCGACGAGTTCGGGCGTTTCATGGCGGAGCTGCTCCGCGTCCTGCCCGCCGCCACGGCGTTGCTGCTTTGCAGCGACCACGGCAACGTCGAGGACCCCGAGGTTGTCGGCCACACGTACAACCCCACCCCGTTGCTGGTCAAGGGGCGCGCGATGCCGGCCGAGGGGGAGCTGCGCAGTTTGATGGACATCTTCGCTTTCGCCGTGGAGACGGTGGTGGGGGAGGCCGTCCATGTTTGAGCGGCTGAAAACCAACTTAGTCTATCTGCGGGGCTTCATCGAGCGCGATTTCTGGCTCCGGGATTTGAGCTCCGTCCCCCCGCCGTATCGTCCGTTCCTGTTCCTGGGGCGTTTTTTTCACTTGGTGTTCGTGGACTTCGCCCAGAAGAAGGCCTTCATGATGTCCTCGTCCTTGAGTTACGCCACGGTGCTGGGCATGGTGCCGCTGGTGGTGGTGGCGGTGGCCATGTCGAAAGGCTTCCTGCAGGAGCGGGTCGACCAATACGCGCCCAAGGCGATCGACTATTTCATCGCCAACGTCGCGCCGGTCTTCAACGACGCCGGAGCCCAGAGCGACGGCGGGCGGAAGCTGCGCGGCACCCTCAACAAATATGTCGAGGAGGATATCGTGCCGACTATCGTCAAGCTCGACTTGAAGGAGATCGGCGCCTACGGCTTGATCGGTTTGATCATCATCGCCTTCTCGTTGATGCGCACGGTCGAGGAGGCGTTCAACGACATCTGGGGGGTGGAGACCAGCCGTTCCTATTTCCGGCTTTTGCTGCGCTATTGGATGGTCATCGCCCTTTTCCCGCTGGCGATGCTGGCGATGCTCTGGCTGACGGGCTTCGGTTTGGTCCAGGATCTGCTTCGGCTCAAGCAGTCCTTCGGCATCGGGCGGGCGGCGATCGCGCACGCCGGGAACCTCATCCCCCTCTGGGTGATCTTCGCGGTTGTCTACAAGTTCATCCCCTACACCAACGTCCGCCTCGTCCCGGCGCTGGTCGGCGGAGTGGTCGGCGGCACGTTGTGGCAACTGAACAACTTCTTGAGTTTCATGTTCGTGTCCAAGGCCTTGCAGACTCATTACCTCTACGGCAGTTTCGGGATCATCCCGATCCTGCTGATGACGCTTTACATGGGTTGGCTGATCGTGCTTTTCGGGGCGCACGTCTCCTTCGCGGCGCAAAATTTGGAGTTGTTCCGCAACCGTCTGCTGGCGCGGCGGCTCACCAGCTCCGAGCGTCAGGAGATCGCCTTGCTCTGCGTCGCGCTGGCGGCGCGGCGTTTCGTCGACCGCCAGAGCCCTCCGGACGCCGCCGAGATCTCCGTCGTGTCCGGTTTGCCCGAAATCTATTTCGAGGATTCCCTCAAGACGTTGGTCCAGGAGCGTTTCCTCATCCAGACCGGCGACTCGGAGCCGCGTTTCGCCATGGCCGGCGATCCCGCCGGCATCCACGTCAAGGACATTTTGGACGCGGTGGCCGGGCGCGGCGGCAGCCGGATTTTGCTGACAGTGTCCGGCAGCGGGGCGTTGCGGGCGGCGGTGAATGTCTGCGAGGCTTTCCGGGACGGCTTCGACCACGGGCGGAACCCCTCGTTGCTGGAGCTCGCCAAGGAGCTGGAGGGCGTCTGAGCTAGTGTTTGATTGCATAAGTATGCGATATTATTTTGCGATGCCTTTCTGACGCGCAGCGTCTTTGGAGTGCGGCGATTCATCGCCGCTTTACAGCGGACGCAACACGAAAACCGACGAATCAACCGGGAGGCGCAAGTTGCGTCATGTGACTTCGCACCAATAAGTTGCGTCGCACCAAAGCGGCGATGAATCGCCGCACTCCAAAGCGGCTTCGCCGCAAAAGGTATTCGTCTGCAAGCCATTTGCCGCTTTATGTCGCAGATTTATGCAGTTAAGCACTAGCGTTTCGCTGGCAGTTTGATCAGGAACGTGGCGCCGCCGCCTGGCGTGGGGGCGAGCTCGATGGAGCCTTGCAGCTCCTTGACGATGCCGAAGACGGTCGAGAGCCCCAGGCCGCAGCCGACGCCGGGCGGTTTGGTTGAGAAGAACGGGTCGAAAATCTTGGGGGCCACCGCGGCGTCCACTCCGGGCCCGTTGTCCGTGACGCGCGCCAGGGCCGTGGAGCCGTCCGGGCTGAGCCTAAGCTCGATCTCGAGCCGTTTGGCGTTCGGACGCTGGCCCTCGAGGGCGTAAAGGGCGTTTTGGATCAAGCAGGCGAAGGCTTGCTCCAGGCGCGCCTGGTTGCCGTTGACCCGGGGGCCGGGGGTGGTGGAGTCGATGACGAGGTTGATCCCGGCGGCGGAGAGGCGGTTTTCGAACAACGCGGCGGCGTTGTTGATGGTGGCGAGCAGGTCGAGCTCGAGCCGCTCGTCCTGTTGGGCCCGCCCGAAATTCCGGAGCCTTCCCGCCAGCTTGACGATCCGCTCCAGTTGCGAACGGGCGTCGTCGAGGCTCTCCTGGAGTTCCTCCGTGTCCGGGGCGGGCTTCTTGAGCTCCTCTGCGAGCAACAGCAGCGCGCCGTTGATGGCGAAGAGCGGCTGGTTCATCTCGTGGGAGAATCCGGTGGCCATCTCGCCCAGCGAGACGAGCCGGGCATGCTCGTGGAGCCGGGCCTCCAGGCGTTTGCGCTCCTCCTCGCGGATTCGCTGTTCGGTGACATCCTCGTTGATGGCGATGTAGTTGACGATCTTGCCGGTGTCGTCCATGATCGGGGAGACGACCAGGCGCTCGTGGTAGAGCGTTCCGTCGGCGCGGCGGTTGACGAAGGTGCCGCGCCACTCCAAGCCCGAGCTGATGGTCTCCCAGAACTGCCGGTAGACCCCCGGGTCTTGCTTGCCGGCGTTGAGCAGCCGCGGGTTTTGGCCCAGGACCTCCGTCTTGGAATAACCGGTGACGGCGGTGAACTTCGGGTTGACGTATTCGATGGCGCCGTCCCTGTCGGTGATGACGACCGAGTTGGAGCTCTGCTCCACCGCGGCGAAGAGCTTCCGCGCCTCGAAGGCGTACTTCTCCTTCTCCTGGGTTTGCTCCCGGAGTTGTTGTCCCAGCAACTCCCGGTGCCGGAGCAGCTCCGTCTCCATCCATTTGCGCTCGGTGACGTCGTCGAGCTGGAGGACGAAGAACGGTTGCTCGCTCAGCGCGGACTTGATCTTGCCGATGAAGGCGTTGACGAAGACCGTCGAGCCGTCTTTTTTGGCGAAGCGGATGTCGGCGGCGTTGAAGTGGTTGGTCGGCCAGCCGCGTAGCTTGTTGAGGATGTAGTTGACGGCGATGGCGTCGTCGGGATGGACCAGGTCCAGGCATTTGGTCAGCAGCGTCTCGGAGTGGCTGTAGCCGAGCAGCGCCGTGGCCGCAGCGTTGGCTTTGATGATCGTCGAGTCCTGGTCGGTGATCAGCATCGCCACCGCCGAGTCCTCGAAGACGCCGCGGAAAAGGGTGTCGGCGTCGCTCGTCCCGAGAGGGGCGGCTTCCGGGGCTTGGGGCGGGGCTTCGGCGGACGCGGCGAGGGTTAGCAGGAACCCTGGCGTCCTCTCTGGCCCGAGCTGGTGGCGGCGGACGCGCGCCTCGAAGGCCTCCCCGGGGCGGTGGGACGGCGACAAGCGGGCCACGGCGATGGGGTCGTCCTCGGCCGCCCGTTCCAACGCGGCGAAATAGCTTTCGAGGCAGTCGCCGGAGAGCAAGGTGGAGAAGGCGGGCGGTTTACCGGGGGGGATCGGGGGTAGCAGCCGCTCGGCCTCGCGGTTGGCGAAGGCCACCAAGCCCTTGCCGTCCAGGACGACGCAAGGCGACGGCAAGGCGGCGAACGCCTCTCGCTCATGGCTGGATAGTCGCTCGCCGCTCATTTTGCTCCCCCCCTGCTGTTTTCGTCCCCGTCAATCGTCCGGGTGGTTGACCATGTGGGCGTGGATTTGCCGTAGCGTCTCGTCCAGCCTGACTTTCGGCTCATAGCCGATCAGGCGTTTGACCTTCTCCAGGTTGGGCATGCGGATCATCATGTCCTCGAAGCCCTTCTGGTAGGCCTCGTCGTAGGGGACGTGGACGATGGGCGACTGGCTTTTGGCGATTTGCTTGCACTGCTCGGCCAGATGGTTGATGTCGACGAGCTCTTCGGAGCCGATGTTGACGACCTCGTTCTCGGCGGCGGGGCAGCATGAGAGTTTGACCATGGCTCCGACCACGTCGTTGACGTTGGTGAAGCAGCGCGACTGCTTGCCGTCGCCGTAGACGGTGATCGGTTCGCCGCGCATGGCTTGGCGCATGAACGTGGGGGCGACCATGCCGTAGCGGCCGGTCTGCCGCGGTCCGATGGTGTTGAAGAGCCTGACGATGACCACGGGGAGGCCGTGGGAGCGGGCGCAGGCGAAGGCGGCGAACTCGTCCATGGCTTTGGAGGTGGCGTAGGCCCAGCGCTGTTTGTAGGTGGGGCCGCAGGTGGTGTCGTCGGACTCGGAGAAGGGCACCTTGGTGTTCTTGCCGTAGATCTCGGAGGTGGAGGCGATGAGGATTTTGCGGCGGTAGCGGCAGGCGGCCTTGAGGACGCAGTCGGTGCCGATGACGTTGGTGCGGATGGTGTGGAAGGGGTCGTCGACGATAAGCTTGACGCCGACGGCGGCGGCGAGATGGAAGATGGCGTCGCATTCGGAGGCGAGGCGGTCGAGGACCATCTCGTTGAGGATGGTGTCCACGACGATGGCGCAACCCGGCTTGCCGGCGAGCGGCTTGACGTTCTCGTAGCGTCCCGTGCTGAGGTCGTCGAGGATGGTGACCTGATGGCCAGCCTCAAGCAGGCTCGCTCCAAGATAGCCGCCGATGAAGCCGGCGCCGCCCGTTATCAAGTATTTCATTTGGCCTCCCGCGTTTGGTTGCGCCCGCCCTGGTTGCCGGGACGGTGGACGAATATATGCCGCCCCGGCGCTCATTTCAAGGTTTTGGACTGGCTTTGTCGTTCCGGGCGGGGCAGTTGGCCTTGGGGCAGCTGGCGCAGTCGCACCCCTTGCCGCGGAGGCGGCGCCAGGCGACGACGAGTGCCAGCGCGACGACGAGGACGACCAGGAGGTTCATTTGGGGGCGGACGGGATGGCCGACTCGGGGACGTCCAGCCCGGCGAGCCGGAGGAAGTTGGCGAGCATCCGGTGTCCGTGCTCGGTCAAGATGGACTCGGGGTGGAACTGGACGCCGTGGATCGGCAAGGAGCGGTGGGCGGCGCCCATGATCACGCCGTCCTGGGTCTTGGCGGTGACCCTGAGGCAGTCCGGTGTGGTCTCCGGGAGCAACGCCAGGGAATGGTAGCGCGTGGCCTTGAGGGGGGAGGGCATGTCCTGGAAAATCCCGGTGCCGTCGTGGAAGACCTCGGAGACCTTGCCGTGCATCAGGTAAGGGGCGCGGGCGATGGTGCCGCCGAAGACGTGGCCGACGCACTGGAAGCCCAGACAGATGCCGAACATGGGCAGCTTGGCCTCGGCCGCCCGTTCGATGGCGGCGCAGGAGATGCCGGCCTTGGTCGGGTCGCAGGGGCCGGGGGATACGATGAGGGCGGAGAGCGGCAGGCTGAAGAGCCGCTCGACGCTGATCTGGTCGTTGCGGTAGACGGTGGGCTCGTGCCCTAGCTGCGCCAGGTATTGGGCCACGTTGTATGTGAAAGAGTCGTAGTTGTCGATAAGCGCTAACATGTTCGCTGCCCTCGCTGTTCTTGCTTAAGTCCGGTGATATTGGGGAATATACCACAATACGGGCGAAATTTGTACCCGGCTATTTGAAAAAACGCGGGATATTGATTAAGGTACGTGAGGATGAGGTTCCGTACGTGCAGGGCTAACGAGTTCCGGGCGGCATAGTTAAGGAGATTGCGATGTCAGAGAACAACCCTCAGCAGCCAGAGAAGAAGATCGTGTTGAGGTCGGCGGGCGACCAGGGTGTGAACCCGGCGGACCAGACGCAGAAGGCGGGGATGATCAAGCTCACGATCTCCGATCCGATGAAGATGCGCGAGACCGACTCGTCGAACATGCGGCGGATGACCCCGCCCGGCCAGATCGCCGATCCGATGGAGATGCGGCACACCGACACTGGCAACCTGAAACGGCTTCGGGCCCAGGACGCCTCCGGCGGCGATGATTCGGCGGCCCAGAAGGCGCGGCGGACGATCAAGTTGAAGCCCGTGGCCGCCGAGCTCGCGGCCCCTGCCGCGCCTGTCGCCCCCGACGAGGATGATGAGGACAAGGAGCAGACCGTGGAGTTGCAGCGCTCCGATCTGGACCTCGACAATCTGGAGGGGGAAGCCGAGGAGGAGGAGGCTCCGACGGTCAAGATAGCCAAGGCCACGGCGGCGGAAGCCGAAGCCGAGCCGCGCGAGGACGCGCCGACGGTCAAAATATCCAGGGCCAGCGCCATGGCGCATCCTCCGATGCCTTCCCCCGTCTCCGACTCGTTGCCCCCTCCGCCGTCGTCCGCGGTGCCCGGGGCGAAACAGACCATAAAATTGCGTCCGGCCTCCGGGGATAGTTCCGCGAGCTCAGCCCCTACGGTGATCAAACCCTCTTCGGCGGCGACGCTCAAGCTCAAGCCCGTGAGCGCCACGTCGTCCGCCCCGCCGCCCGCCCCCGCCGCCTCGTCGATGGGGGGGACGATGAAGCTAAAGCCGATCAGCGCCCCGGAAGGCGCGGCCGAAGATGATTCCGACACCATGGCGGTGGCGAAGAAGCCGTTCAAGCTGGTGACCACGACGCGGGCTCCGGCCGAGGGCGCCGCCGCCCCCTCCGACCCCACGTTGAAATTGGATCCCGCCACCTCTTTGGAGGACGCCGTTCCCGGCGACACCCCGACGTTGAGGCTTGGGCTCAGCAACGCTCCCCCCGCCGCCCCTCAGTCTTCGCCGACCAAGCCGACATTGCGGCTGAAGTCGTCCACGGTGCCGCACTCGGAGGACGGTGGCGTCGTCGCGGGGGGCGATTCCGACCTGCCGCCTTCGCTGCAGGAGCCGGCCAGCGCGGTCGAGGCCAAGGCCAGGAGGGCTAAAAAACCGGCCAAACCCCTGTCGGCGGAGCCGTCCGCTTTGTTCGTGCTGGCGTCCGCCTTGACGGTGGTTTTCCTTGTCGTGTATATCGGCATAGCCGTGGCGCAGTTCGGTAGCATGAAGCTTGGGTTGGACGTGCGGGTGCCGGGCTTGAGCGGGGCTTACGCCCCGGTGCCGGAAGAGCCTTGATTGCGGCCTTCGCCCTATAAGCTGAAGAAAAGGCGATTCCCGGCGCGGGAACGCCTTTTTGTTTCTGGCGGCCCCGCTTCCCGCCTGCCAATTTCAACCTGTGTCTTTTACGTTTGTTGTGCGATATGAATCAAAATGTGACATCTTCATGGACCTGCGCGCTCGATTTGTCCGGGCCGTACGGGGCTTTCGCCCTGAAGCGAGCGGGCGAGCCGTCTCCGGCGGTGGCGCGTTCCTTGCCGCGGCAAGGCGTGGGGCACGCGGCGTTTTTCTCGGATTTGCTGGCCGCCCTGGACACGCTGGGGTTGCGGCTTGGCGACATCCAGCGTTGGCGGGTCGGCGTGGGGCCGGGCAGTTTCACCGGCCTGCGTTCCTCGGTGGCGTTCGTGGCTGGCTTGGCCACGGGCAAAGGGATTGAGGCGCGAGGCTTGCCTTCCGCGTTCCCCGTGGCCTTGGCGTTGCGGCCGCGGCCGGGAGAGACCGTGGCGGTCCTCTATGACGGCAGACGCGGCGAGACCATTTTGTTTGGCGTCGCCTTCGAGGGCGGCTCCCCGCGCGCTATCGGCAGTCCGGCGGTCTTGGCCAAGGCGGCCGTCCCGGCGGCCTTGGCGGCTTTCGACCATCTGGTCACGTTGGACCCGGTGGGGGTGGCGGCCAACTTGCCCCCTGGTGGTGTCGGGGGGCTGGTGGTGTTGGACCGTTTCCCCATCGAATTCGCGTTGGGGGACTTCGACGCCGCCACGTTCCGCCCGACTAACGAGCTGGTTTATGTCAGGCCGGCGGTTTTCGTGGCCCCGGCCAAAACCAGGACGATTGTGTAGTTTATGGTGATGATGAAGAAGCTTACCTCGCTAATATTGTTGGCATGCTCCTTGTCGTTGATGGCGGAGGAGATGCATTACGGGTTGCTCGCCACGGTCAACGGCCGGCCGATCACGGTCATCGACGTGGTCAACGATTGCGCTTGGGAGGAGTCGCGGCTGCCGTTGATGTACCAGGGCGACGAGCTTAAGCGCGAGGTGGAGGCCTTGCGGCACCGGACCTCCGACCGGATGATCGAGCGCATGCTCGTGTTCGACGACTTCAAGTCCAACGGCTTCGTGCTGCCGGTGGACTATGTCGAGGCGAACCTCGACCATCTGCTCAAGGCGTTCAACGTGGCCACGCGGCAGGAGCTGGAGAAGAAGCTCGCGGGTTTTGGCGAGACCATGGCCGTGTTGCGCGAGAAGACTTACGAGCGTATCGCCGTGGACGCGTTGGTCTACGACTTGTGCTACCGCGACGTCTACATCTCCCCCAAGGAGGTAAACAGCTACTATCAGGCCCACCCCGCTGAGTTCAACACTCCCGAGTCGATCAGCTTGGACATGCTGGTGTTGAAGACCGACGGCTCGCACAAGGACAACCTGGACGAGCTTTGCGACCACCTGGAGAAAAAACTCGCCGACGCCGACTCCAAAGTCTTCGAAGACGCGGTGGCCTTGTATTCCGAGGGGCCGAACGTCGACAAAGGCGGCAATGTCGGCTGGATCGAGCGTGGCAAGTTGCGGGCGGATTTCATGGCTCTGACCAAGGACGCCCCGGCTGGCAAGGCCCTTGGCCCGCTGAAGGCCGGCGAGGCCTGTTATTTCCTGCGCGTCGCCGGGGTCCGCCCGCCCAGCGTCAAGGCTTTCGCCGTCGCCAAGGACGAGATCAAGGACAAGCTCCAGGCCGACTTCCGCAACAAGAACTATCAGGATTACCTCGACCGTCTGCGGAAGAAGGCTTTCGTCAAGCGCTTTTACTGATTTTGGTTACGGAATACTACTAGGCCCTTGTGAAAAGCATCATCGTGTGCTATAATTCCCCCAATAACCAGCTTTGGGTTTGTGGTGAGCCCGAAAGCGAAAGTGAAGGGAATTGTCGATGCGTATGTCTTTGGTTCGCTGTGCCGCGCTTTTTGCGTTGGCTTTCGTGGGTGACGCCGCCTTGGTCGGGGCGGCGCCGTTGAAGACGGTGGCTTTCGATGACGCCCAGCGCTTGCCCACGGTGGTCTTCACGGACGCCGCGGCGCGATTCAACGGCAAGGACTCCTTGCGGGTCAAGACCGCCGAGCCCATCAAGATCCGCCTTTTCGAGACGTCCAAGCTGGATGTCGAGGACGGCACGCTGTTATGTTCGGCCGACGTCAAGAGCGAGAAGCTCCAGGGCGCCGCCTATTTGGAGATGTGGTGCGAGGTGGACGGCGGCCAGTCTTTCTCCAGAGGGTTCGACTCCACGGTGAGCGGCACCAAGGACTGGAAGACTATCCAGACGCCGTTCGTTTTCAAGAAAGGCCAGCGGCCCTCCAATGTCATTGTGAACCTGGTGGTGGACGGCTCCGGGACGGTCTGGGTGGGGGATCTCTCGCTGACTAAGCAATAGCCGGCGGAGTTGACGTGGCCGGGTTGCCGCGGTATGTTTCCAGGAACGGAGGCGCGCGGCGATGGACAACCTATTTTTTCCGGCCCGGCGGTATTTCCGCCCGGAGTTCCCCTTCAACATCTTCCGGATACGGCACACCCCGTTGGACTACAACGAGGACGTGCGTTGCCGGCGCGAGTTCTGGAAGCTCGTCTACGTCCGCTCCGGGCATGGTAACAAGATCGTCAACGGCAAGAGGTATCCTTTCCAGGAGGGTAGCCTCTTCGTGATCCATCCCGATGACGAGACCACCTACGACATCAAGTCCGGCTCCATCGAGATCACCAACATCGTTTTCATGCCCGCCATGGTCGCCTCCGGGTTGCGGGAGCTTGAGGACGACTTCGATTTCTTCACCATCTTCGGCCCGCACGTCGACGCCTCGGCGCCGGAGGGCCGCCAGCAGCTCTACATCCTTGCCGCCAACCGTCCCATCGAACGGCTGATAAGCATGATGGAGGAGGAGTTCGCCAAGGAGCCGCCCAACTTCCGCGGGATGCTTAAGGCCTGCCTCCAATCCCTGCTGATCCTGGTATGCCGCCAGAGCGAGCGGAAATTGGCGTCGCGGCGCCAGGGGCACGTCGTCCACTACGTCGAACGCCTGATCGCGGAGCATTACGCCGAGGACTTCGACCTGGGAGTCGTGGCCGACCGGATCGGCGTGAGCAAGAGCCATCTGTGCCGCCTTTTCAAGGCGGCCACGGGGGGGACGGTCATGGCCAAGCTGCTTGAGCGGCGTCTGGAGGCGGCCAGGGGACTGTTGGAGGGGAGTCGGATGAATGTTTCCGAGCTCTGCTTCGGATGCGGCTTCAACAGCCTCAGCTATTTCTACCGGGCCTTCGAGGCGAAATACGGGGATAATCCTGGCGATCACCGGAAAAAGTTTGCACTACGTTGACATTACAGTCTTTCCACCCTTCGCCGCAACCACCGTCAAACAGCGGCGTCCTTCGCAGGTTATTATAGCAAGAACCAAACAAGGGTGCGCTCATGAAGATAGCCAGAAGGAAGCCGCTCGACGCCAACGTCGGGGTTCTCGGAGTCGGTCTCGACACCTATTGGAGCCAGTTCGACGGGCTGCTCGACGAGCTGCGCGGCAAACAGGGACAACTTCACGCCAAACTACGGAAACACCAGGTGACCGTCCATGATTTCGGCGTGGTCGACAACGCCGAGAAGGCCGCCGCCGTTTTGCCGGAGCTCAAGAAGGCCGACCTCGACTTGCTTTTCGTCGACATGCTCACCTACGCCACCAGCGCCACCGTCGGCGCCATTTTCCACGGGCTGGACGTCCCCGTCGTGCTACTGGCGCTCCAGCCGCTCTCCGCCCTCGACTACGCCAACGCCACCACCTACATGCAGCTTTGCAACGATGATTTTTGCTCCGTCCCGGAGTTCGCCGGGGTGGCCGTCCGCATGGGCCGCCCGGCGCCCCCCGTGGTGTTGGGGATGCTGGAGGGCGACCCGCAGGCGGACGCGGAGCTCGCCGAATGGTGTTCCGTCGCCCATGTGCTGCACGACCTCCGCCGCGCCCGGATCGGCCATTTGGGGCATGTGCTGGAGGCGATGCTCGACATGCACACCGACCCGACCGCCGTCACCGCCGCTTTCGGCGCGCACGTCGTCCAGTGCGAACCCGACGACATCCTGCGGCATTTCCGGGACTTGCCCGCCGACGCCCCCGAGGTCGTGGCGATGAAACAGCGGACTCTCGAGTTCTTCGCCACCCCCGACCCCAAGTCCGACCCGCTCACCGGAAAATTGACCGAGCGCGACCTGGACACCGCCGCCCGCGCCGCCGTCGCGTTGGAGCGTTTCGTCGACGCCAAGCGCCTGGACGGCCTGGCCTACTATTATGAGGGCGAGCCCGGCTCCGAGGCCCGGACGTTGATGACCAACCTGATCGTCGGCAACTCCTTGCTGACCTCCGCCGGTTTCCCGATGTGCGGCGAGTTCGACTTGAAGACTTGCCTGGCGATGATGATCCTGGACCGCCTGGACATCGGCGGCAGTTTCGCCGAGTTCCACCCCATTGATTTCGCCCGCGGCACGGTGCTGGTGGGGCACGACGGCCCGCACCATCTGAACATCGCCGACCGCCAGCCGTCCATCCGCAGTTTGAAGAAGTACCATGGCAAACCGGGCTCGGGCGCCAGCGTGGAGTTCAACATCAAAGTCGGCCCGATCACCATGCTGGGGATCGGGGTGAAGGCGGACGGACGCTTCAAGCTGATCGTCGCCGAGGGCGAGTCGATGGCCGGGCCGGTGCCGCCGACGGGCAACACCAACACCCACGGCAAGTTCGAGCCGGACGTGCGGACGTTCCTCAAACGCTGGTGCGCCGAGGGCCCGACCCACCACTTCGCGTTGGGGGTGGGGCATCACGCCGAAACCGTCGCCAAGGTCGGCCAGTGCCTCGGCATTGAAACCGTAATCGTTCAGGTGATGAAATGAAGCTGTCGAACGTCAATCTCGAGATGAGCCTTAAACCCTTCGTGGACAGTTCCGACGCCACGATGGAGGCGGTTCTCGCGAAGCTCTTCCGGCAATGGGCGCCGCTCATTGCCCGGGCCGACGCTGTCTCCGTGATGCTCTGGGCCGCCGACGGCTCCGAGATCCTCGACTACGCCGCCGACCTCGACGCCAAATTCGAGTGGTGCAACACTATCGGCGTCGCCAACCCCCGTTGGAGCCATACCAGCAAGAGCGACCCGAACGGCGATAGCACCCACCAGAAGCCCGTCCTCTACATGGAAAATCCGCCGGAGTTCACCTACGCCTGGTTGAAGACACTGGTGGCGCGGATAAAGTCTTGGCCGCTCGGCAAACCGATAACGGTGGTGGAAACCTTCGATCCGGGGCCGGAGTTCGCCAAGTCCACCTTCAAATACGAGCGTCACAAGGAGATCTGCGCCGGGCAGTCCATCGGCCGCGACAGCTTCGTCTGTTGCTACGCCACGCTTCACGCCGACTCCCGCGAATACGCAGCCTACCCCGACGGCATCCCGGAGGGCGAGAGTTTTGGCCGCTTTCTCGGCAAGCAGTCGCAAGCCTTCCTCTCCGACCTGGGCTTCGACGCCCTTTGGCTCTCTAACGGCTTCGGCTTCGGCCTGGAGACCTGGAGCTACACCGGCGCGCTCTTCGACGGCAAGAGCTTCTCCAACGCCAAGGCTCCCGAGACCCGGGAGAAGGTCCTCAAGTTTTGGCGCGACTTCACTACGGAGTGCTCTTTCCCTCTGCAGACCCGTGGCAGCAATTTCCCCAGCGGCGTCGACGTCGCCTCCGACGCCGTCCCGATCCGCGAGATCTACCGTGAATACAAACCGCTCCCGCCCCCCAACTCGCCCTGGGCCGCCCTCGACGGCGACTTCGGCATCGAGCTCGGCGGCTGGATGTCGCACATCGCCGAGGTCCCGGACGACAAGTCCTACCAGTTCCGTTACTACATCCACGACCCTTGGTTCAAGAACAGCCCCTGGCTCGACCGCTACCACCGCGAGAGCCACGACATCTTTCTGCCGCTGGCCATCTCCAGGATCAACGCCAAGGGCGAAGTCGCTGTCGCCGACCACCTCTCTTTCCTGACCGTCGACGATTCCTTCGGCCAGATGCCCGACAAGGTGCCGCTGGAGGTGATCCCGAAGTTGCTGGAGGCTTTCGACGACGCCCCCGACGCCCCCGGCCCGCTGGTCTGGGTCTATCCCTTCGACGAGATCCACGACATGGTCGCGGCAGGGCGCGGGCTCGACGTGATTTTCTTTGGCGACTGGTTTATCTGCGGCGCCATCAACCATGGTCTGCCGCTGAACACCGTTGTCAGCACGGCGAACTTCGTCCGGAATCCCGGCGTTTGCGCCAGTTCCATTGTGGTCGCCCCGTGCGGCACGCTCTCGGACGCGGCGGCGGAAGCCCTCGTGTCCTTTGTCAAGGGCGGTGGCCGCGTGATGTTCTATGGCCCCGTGACCGGCGCACCGGCGGCGGTCCGAGACTTGCTCGGAATCGAGGCCGCCGCACCGCTTTCTGGCAAGTTCATAATGGAATGCGCCTTGGCTACTGGTGCGCCAGAGGAGTTTGTTCATGACCCGTTGGTCTCAGGCGGCGGGCTCGCCGCCGTGGCCTCAACCGCCCGCGTCCTCGCCATCGCGAGGCGAGGGGATGAGAGTCGGGTTGTGGCGTCGTCCCGGACGGTGGGGGCCGGGAAGGTGGTTTGGGTTCGTGGCGGCGCCTCCGGCAAAGCCGGGGAGGGGGGGCATCATCTGACGCCTTTCGACCCCGCCGTCAACTTCAACCAGGAACGGTTGCCGGGGTTGCTCCTCTCCGAGTTCGGCTGGGACATCCGTTTCGACAAACGTTCCTGGGGCGCGAGATGCCCGATCACCATGATCGCGCGCCACGACAATGCCTTGTATTTCTCCGGGTTCACCCCCGACCTCACCGCCGGGCTGAAACTGAAAACCCCGTTGGGCGCCCCGCTGTTCACCGGTTACGAGACCATCCTCCGGGACGGCTTCGCCAGCTACCGAATGCCCCGGAGCTGGCACGAGGAGTGCCGGGTCTTTGTCGAGCAAGCTGAGGGCTTCGTGTTCTGCGCCGAGGCGACGGCGGAACAGATGCGCCAACGCCGTCACATCCGGGTGTCCGGGCTGAAGGACGCCACGCTCCGCTTCCTCCATGAACGCGGCAAGGCCGACAAGGCTAGTTTCCTCCATGATCCCCAGTGGCCGTTCCTAGGTGGCGACTACCTGGAGGCCAAACAGGTCTCCGGCCCTGACGGCGACTATCTGGAGGTCTCCGGGGTCACGGGCGAGCTGCTGATACAGCTCTTGGCGTACGTTCCACCGCACAACGTTTAAAATAAAACAGGAGGAACCGGACATGTGGAAAATGCGGAAGGACAAGTTTTCGTTGGTGGAACTGCTCGTGGTGATTGCCGTCATCTCCATGTTGGCGTCGTTGTTGCTCCCGGCGCTCAACCGCGCCAAGGAGATGGCGAAGTCCATCAGCTGCGCCAACAATCTCAAGCAGGTGGGCATTGCCTACGAATGCTACATGTCCGACAACGACGGTTATCTACAGCCGATTTTCGGCTCACCCTCCTTCGGCCCCCCCTACTGGAACCACGGGCTTCTGCAATGGAATCCCAATGACGCGGCCAACCACAACCCTCAAGGCTACTTGACCATCAGGACGCTGCTATGCCCGTCATTGCCCTACAGCTTGGACTTTTGGAGATACCAAACAAGTTATGGGGTCAACATGAACCTCATCTACTACTCCGCCAACCCTTATTCCAGCAACGAATACACTTCGGGCAGGGCCGCGAGAATAATGACACCCTCCATCAAGTTCTTCATCAACGACACTGCCCAGTGCTCCGACGGCAGCGGGGGGACCTATGGCGACAGGGGCTTCTGGCGGTGGGACGGCAGCATGGGCACCAGTTTCGGGCTTCCGTCCGCCAGGCATAGCGGCCATAGCGTTAACATGCTCCACCTCGACGGCCATGTGGCGGCCGTGCAGCCCGCGAATCGGGCCATCCCGACGAACGCCGCCCCCTTCAAGTGGGGCGACGTGGCGGGGAGCCAGAGGTTTCTTGATGTTTTGGACAAACGTTGGTAATCCCCATCCCGAAAGGAGTTGTTATGCGAAATGTCTTTTTGCTTTTGTTATCGTTCCTTTGCGCCACGGTCTCCGGCGCCGAATGGGACGGGACGATCATGCCGCCCGCCAACCCGCCGGATTTTGTGAAGGCCCGTTGGGAGGTCGCCGCCAAACAGACGTGGTTCCCCTTCGACAAGTGGACGTGGGCGAAGGTCGGCCTTCCGCCCGGTCTTGAGGAGCAGGTGTGGAAGGCGTGGACGCCAGGGGCGCCGCAGGTCTGGCGCAACATCTCCCCGGGGTTCGCCAACGTGACCTTCGACGCCAAGGTTGACAGCGGTGTAGTGACGTTGCTGCTCGATGGCGCCGGGCTTGTCCAGTCCACGGACGGCGGCGGGACGTGGCGGGCGCTCTCGCACCATCTCGTCGGCGGCGCGGGCAGCTTCCAATCCTTCGACATCTCCCCAGCCCAGCCTGGCATCGTGGTGGTCGGCGGTTCCTACCTCAACCGTTCCCTGGACGGCGGCCGCAGCTGGAGTTACATCTACGACAAAGCCCTCCCCGACTTCGGGTATGACATCAAGACCAGTTTTGGCGCCGTGCGCTTCAACGCCGACGGTTCGCGGCTGTTCGCCGGGCTGGGCAACTACGGGCACATGTTCGCGCCGCGGGGCGACGTGGAGGCGCAGATGGCCAAGCTGGTCGGCAGGAAGCTCGTCTACGTCGCCGACGCCAAGGCCGCCAACTTCAAGGTGGTCGACCTTGGTCCCTTCGCCGCCCTTCGCCGCATCGTCCCGCATCCCAGCGACCCGGACCTCGTCTACGCTTCCTTTTCCGACGGCAGCGTCTACCGCTGCTCCGACGCCAGGGCCGCGACACCCACCTTCGCCAAGCTGGCCATGCCGGCAAGTCTCGCCGGGCTCCAGGCCGTGAGCCTCGACATCGCGCCGGGCAACCCGGACGAGCTGCTGCTGGTGATGCATGGAGGCTGGGGCAACGCCAAACTGATCCGCGCCCGGCTTGCTGGCTCCGTTCTGGACTGCCAGGAAATCAAGGTGGGCAACAAGCCGGGCACGACGTTGGCCTCCGCAGCTTGGAACCCGAGGGACGCCAGTCAGGCCGTCGTGGGCGTCAGCGGCGCTAACGCCGTCTATGTCTCGGACGACGCACTGAAGAGCTTCCGCGAAATCCCCTTCCCGAACGCCCTCAAACATGGCGAAGGCGGCTTCTACTCTGACCCGCAGTGGTTCCGCTTCGACCGCAAAAGCGATCTCGCCATCGCCTATTCCGCCATTGGCGCCTGGGCTAGCCACGACCTCTTCAAAACCATGGACGACCTGCTGATGACCTACGACGACGGAAAAAAACTTCTCGGCAACAAAGGCGTTGGCTTCGCCGAGTGCGCCACCTCCATCGACAGCAGGAAGGGCGGAACCTACATCGCCACCAACGACCACGGAGCCTTCCGCTGCGACGAGCAGGACTTGACCAAGTGGCGCCGGATCTCGCGCAACCCTGGGATGCCCAAGGGGCCGAAGGGCGAACCCTTCTCCGGGCTCGCCTTTCCGATGGGCGTGTCGGAGGACGAGAAGTTCGTCTACCTCTTCGCCAGGATGGGCTATTTGTATCAAGGCAAACCCGGAAACGGTTTGCCCGGCCCCTATTCCGACGACCACCTCAAGCTGATGCTCTCCGCGGACAAGGGCGAGTCTTGGCGGGATGTCACCAGCCGTTTGGGCAAGGGGGAGGAACTGTGCATGGGACAGGCGCCGTTGTGGGTGCTTTTCGACCCCGCCGATTCACGGAACCAGTGGCTGCTTTTCCGCAAGTCGTTCTTCCGCTCCATCGACGGCGGCTTGACTTTCCAGGAGGGCTCCCCCGAGCTCTTCGGCAAATTGCCGATGCTTGACTTGGTCTACGACTCGCTCCACAAGACCCTTTACGCCACTGGCGGCGGCCCCGGTGTCAAACTGCTGCGGAGTCTTGACCTGGGCTTGACCTGGAAGGAGCTCCCCATCAAGATCGACCCGCCGCGGATCGCCAATGTCGGCGTCTTGGGCAATGGCGACCTTGTCCTCGGGGGCGAGGGACGCCTGATCGTCATGCCCTACGACAAGATCGAGGCGGGCGTCGTCGAGCCGGACATGGTCAGGCTGAGCATCGGCGACAACCTTGGAGCTTTCGCCTCTGCCATGCGGGATTTCCATCCCATCCGCTGCGACGGCAAGGACATCCTCGTCTTCCCCAACAACAGTTATCGTGGCTCCAACTGCATCCGGTGGCTTGGCCCGCTCCTTTCCACCGACGGCGGCAAGACTTTCAAGTGGATCGTGTACGACCTGCCATGCCTTGACGGGCGCAAGGCCGAGCTCAAGGACGGACGGATAATTGTGGGCAACACTGGCATCTACGCTTGGAAATACCGCGGCGAGCCTCTTGTTCCGGGCGACGACTCGAGGCTTTACTACAGCGATTGCTTCAAGGTGGACTTCGTCGACAGCGCCGCCCGCTTCTCGCGGCCGGGCCGGAACGACCGCGGCTATCAGCACGACAACCCCGGGGCGCGGCTGCGCTTCCGGACGGACGCGGCGGCTCCGACCGTCAAGCTCCGATACAATGAGCTCCACGTCTCGCCTTCGGCCCGCAACTCCGTTGGGGTGTGCTTGGTGGACGGCCAGCCGTCCGGCACCTTCACCACCAAACAGACCGGGATCAAACGCGCCGTGGAGGAGGTGGACGTGCCTATTAAATGCCCCGGCGAAGGCTTTCACGACTACGAGGTCGTGATGCCCTACGGCGACTCGGTCGACGTGTTGGGCGTGGCCGTTCCGGAGGGCGCCAAATTCGAGACTCCCGCCCCGCGCCCGGCGAAGCGCTGCGCCTTCTACGGCGACTCGGTGACGCATGGCTTCACCGCCAGCTCCATCGCCGGGACTTACCCGTTCCGGGTGTCCGCTTTGAACGGTTACCAGATGGTTAACTTGGGCATTGGCGGGCGCGGCTCCGCCGCCGCGGACGGAGCGTTGCTGGCCGCCGCCAACTGCGACCTGGCCGTCGTCCACATTGGCGTCAACGACTGGCAGTGCGGGCGGCCGCCAGAGGGCACGAAGCGCGACATGCTTGGTTTCCTCAAGGGCTTCCGGGAGAAGCAGCCATCGGTCCCGCTCTTCGTCGTCACCCCGCTCTGGGTCGCGGACACTTGGATAAAAGCCCCGAAGTTCCCCCTTGAGGACTATCGCAAAGCAATCCGCGAGGCCGTCGAGGAGTCCGGGGACAAGCACGCCAAGGTGATCGACGGGGTGGAGCTCATCGACCACGACGCGGTGTTTTTCGACCGCATATTGGTGCATCCTAACGACGCCGGTTTCGCCCAGATGGCCGGACGCCTGGCCGCGGCGATGCGCTAGGCTTGTTGTGCCCGCCTGGCGGGGCGTTCCGGGAGGGGCGGGAAAAAGGTGGACAGCGGGGTCTCCGCCATGGTCTCCAGGTCGATGGCGGCGCAGTGTTCCCAGGCGAGCTCGGTGAGCTTGGCCGGGTCGAGTTTGGCCTCGTCGAGCTCCAGATAGCGGCGGGGGGCGGCGGTACTGGGGGAGGAGGGGGCGAAAACGGTGCAGCTGTCCGGGACTTGCAGCTTGGAGATCTCGAAGGTGTGGATCTTCTCGGCGATTTTGATGATGTCGAGCTTGTCCAGCCCGATCAGCGGGCGCAGCACGAGGCCGCTGGTGACGGTGTCGATGTTGGCGAGGTTGGCGAGGGTTTGGCTGGCGACTTGGCCGACGCACTCGCCGGTGACCAAGGCCTTGTTGCCGTTCCTCGCGGCGATGCGCTCGGCGAGGCGGAACATGGCGCGGCGGTAAAGCAAGGTGCGGAAGCGCTCGGCGCAGTTGTCGCGGATGAGCTTCTGCACCTCGGCCAGATTGCAGGCGAAGAGCGTCCCCTGGAGCTGGAAGGAGTTGAGGACGCGGACGATGTCGCGGACTTTCTCCAGCGACTCCGGCGGGGTGTAGGGGGAGCTGTGGAAGGTGAGGAAGTCGGAGCGGCAGCCGCGCTTCATGATTAGATAGGCGGCGGCGGGGGAGTCGATGCCGCCGGAGAGCAGGCAGAGGACTGGCGGGTTGGAGTTGAGGGGCAACCCGCCGGGGCCTTCGAGGGTGTCGAAATAGACGAAGGCCTTCTCTTTGCCCACCTCCAGATATAAGGAGACGTCGGCGTTGTTCAGGTCTACGGTCAGTTCCATGTGGTTGACGATGACCAGGTCGGCGAGCTCCACCTCGAGTTGTTTGGAACGGAGCGGGAAGGTCTTGTCGGAGCGGCGGGCGCGGACGCGGAAGGAAAGCTTGGGCTTCTTCAAACGGTTCCGGGTGTCCTCCAGCATGCCGTCGATGTTGGCGGAGACCGCCGCCTTGATGGCCTCGAGTTTGGCGGGGACGGCGGTGCCGAGGGAGAAGTTCTGGATGCCGAAGGCCTTGGGGAGTTGCTTCTTGGCCAGCTCCACCTGTTCGGGGGAGAAAACGGCGCCGCCTTCCAGGCCGATCAGGACGCGGCCGCGGATGCGGCGCACCTTGAGCTTCTCGATGGCGGCGAGCAAACCGCGGATGTGGTCGACCAGGAGGCTCTCGAAGTTGCCGCGGTTTTTCCCTTTGATGGCGATCTCGGCGTAGCGGCAGATGATGACGTTGTACATAAACTCAGGCTTTCTAGGGGACGGAGGTTAGCGCTTTCAGGAAGGGCGCGGGTTCCATGAACCCGTAGACTCTGCCCAGCTCGCGTTGTTCGGGTGACAACAATACAATGGTCGGCGGGTTTTTCAACCCGAACCGCTCCTTGATGGCCAGGACTGCCGGGGACTCCACCGTGCCGTCGACTTTGAGCAAAATCCAGTGTTTGGCCAGTTCCGCGGCGACCTCCGGGGCGGGGAACGTCTTGGACTCCAGCTCTTTGCAGGCCAGGCACCAGTCGGCGGTGTAGTCCAGGCAGACGTTCTTGTTTTCGGCCTTGGCGGTGGCGAAGGCGGCCGCGACGTCCTCGCCCCAAGCCTGGGTAGGGGAGGCGAGGGGGAGTTTGAGCAACCAGATGATCCCGAAGGCGGCCAGGGCGGCCCCCAGTATCTTCATGGCCCTGACTAGCTTGGAAGGGGAATGGCCGTCGGCGTGGAACGCCCCCAGGAGGACTCCGGCCAACAGCAGCGCCAACGCGGCGATTTTCGCCCCGTCGGAGGGCCGGGCGAAGAGGTCGGCCAAGGGGCGGACGGACATGGAGAGGAAGAAGAGCGCCACCACCAGCACCGCCATGCCCAGAGAGCTTTTGACCAGCTCCATGTAGGGGCCGCTTTTGGGGAGCTTGGCGGCCCCCGCCCCGACCGCCAGGAAGGGGAGGCCGAAACCCAGGGCGTAGGCTAGGAAGAGCCCGGCGCTGAAGACGACGCTGCCGCTGGCGGCGGCGACGACCAGCAGCCCGGCCAGCACCGGCCCGGTGCAGGGGATGGCGGCGAAACCCGCGACCGTCCCCATCAGGAACGCCCCGGCCCCGGAGCCGCCGCCCACCCGGTTGAGCCGCATTTGCCAGCTTTGCGGCAGCTCCAGCTCGTAAAGCCCGAACATCGACAGCGCCAGCGCCGCCAGCAACATGGCGAAGGCCAGGATGAACAGCGGTTTGCCGAAAAGCGACGCGCCGAGCGTCCCGCCAGTGAAGGCGGCGACCACCGCCAGGACGGTGAACGTCGCCACCATGCCCAGCACGTAGAGGGCGACGCGGCTCAGCGCCTTGCCGCGGCTTGTCCCCTTGCCCGCGCCGAGCGCCGCCAGGGTGATCGGGATCAACGGCAGCACGCAGGGCGACATGACGCTGAGCAGGCCGCCGAAGAAGGCCGCCCAGAAAAGCCAGAGCCGATTGCGGTCGGGCGCGGGCGTCGCGGCGGCGGCGCCGCCGCCGAAGGTCTTCTCGAACTTGGCGGGGGGGAAGCAGACGTAAGGGTCCTTGGCGCAGCCTTGGTACTTCACTCGTAGCGAATAGGGTGGCTGTTCGTCCAGCGGGAAGACCCACTCATGGACGCCCTCGGGGAAGATGACGATCTTCTCGCCGAAGACCTCGTGGTCGACCGCTTTTGGCCGTTGGGAGGGGGGGATGGTTTGTTGCTTGCCGTTGGTCAGCTCCACCGCCGTCTGGTCGAGGTAGAGGTAGGCGGTGGGGGCGATCTCCACCTTGACGGTGAGCGTGTTGTCCGCGAGTTGTTCCGACCAGGCGAATTTTCCGTTTGTCCCGGCCGGGGTGGCGGTGGCCGCCAGGCAGGCGAGGAGGATGACCAGCCATGTTCTCATGCTTTGACCTTCCATTTGCGGGTGCGTTCGTGGTGGAGCATGGTGTTGAGCCAGACGCGGAGCGCCAGGACCAGGGCGACCAGGCCGGCCAGGAGACCGACGGCGAGGCCGACAATGAGTTTGATTTGCAGCGCGCCGAGTTGCGAGCTCAGTTCCGGCACGGTTTTCTTGACCAACTCGGAGTAGGCGGTGGAGCCGTTCAAGATGAGGGGGATGTCCTCGTCCCTGGCGAGGCGCTGGCTCGCGCAGAGTTCGGAGAGTTGGGTCTTGACGCTTTCGGCGAGGAGCTCGGCGGCTTTGAGTTGGGCGAACTTGCCCGAGTCGAACGGCAGGAGCTTGAGTATGAGCGGGCGGCCCTGGACGTTGGCGAGCTCCTCGGCGCTTTGGTCGGCGCGGTTGGCCATGAACTGGTCGACGGCTTTGCTGAGGGCGGGGTTCCTAAGCTTTTTCTGGTATTTGTCTAACTTGTTCGAGCTGATCTCGTCGAAATAGCTGTTGTAGCGGGCGATGAGCTGGCGCCGTTCCTCCTGGAGGACTTGGAGCATGTGGTCGTAGCTGCCGAACTCGTGATAGTAGCGCCGCTCCAGCTCTTTGCGGAGCTGCTCGCGGGGGAGGTCGAAATGCTCGTCGATGTATTGGCTTTCCCGCTCCAGCGCGGTGCTCTCGTCGAGACGGTCGAGGAAACTTTGGGGGAGCTCGAAGCTGTGGAATTTCTCGGGGCCGATATAGGCGATGTCGCCGCCGGGGGCAAAGCCGTTGAAGACTCCGCTGACCTCCATCTGGCTGTCGCCGCGCTGGACTTTCAGGCTTACTTGGTCGCCCTTGTTGTGCACGCCGTGGAGGTCTTTGGCCTGGCGGTAGATTTCGAGCCGGGCGGCGGGCGGGAATTCCCGGTTGAGCTTCTCTTTGACGATGGGGACGAAGGGGGCCGGAGAGCTGCGGTCGGTTGGCGGCTTGTCCCAGCCCAGGTCTTTGAGGGCTCGGCGTTCGATCGCCGCTTTGTCGAAGGCGGGGGGGCGGCAGCGCTGGAATTTCTCCAGGGCCTTGGCGGTGAAGGCGGCGTCGTCGAACGTCGGGAGCGGCGCTAGCTCCTGAGCGATGGCGCGCGCGAATTCCGGTGTCGTCGCAGTCATGGCGGCGGCGGAGAAAAAAAGCGGCAATGACGCCGCGAAAACTCTAATGTGCATGATCCGTCTGGTTGTTGTTTGGTTATGGCCCCCGCCCTTAAAATAGCTTCGAGGCCAAGCATTTCAAGCGAGGCTGCCCGGTTTCGGAAAACAGCGGCGATATTAGTGGAACCTCCCCTTTAAAAGGCGTTTTTCCGGGCTATAGTAAGGGCGTTTTCTGCCAGACCCCCGGCGGGGGCAACTCATAATCAGGTTCAGGTTGGACAATGAAAGACAGACTTGTTCTCAACGCCGTTTTGCCCATAGCTCTCGCTTCTTCCCTGACGCTTTTCTGCGGCTGCTTCCTTTACGACCCGCCTCCCGAGATCGTCCACGGGGACAACTACACCACCGCCACCAAGGTGCAGCACCGCGGGCTGCCGTCGGACGGCCGTGAGTTGACGGTCACCGAGGCCAAGGACATCGCGCTGACCAACAATCCCAACTACAAGGCGGTGCGCTACGCCATGACGGCCGCCTGGGCGCGGTTCTACGAGGCGGTGTCCGCCTATATGCCGACGCTGACCGCCAACTACGGGGCGCAACAGCAGCAGTGGACGCCATCGAGCCAGGGCGGCAATGGCATCCACAGCAAGTGGACCCCGACTTACGCCGGAAATTTGCAGGCGCAGTGGAACGTGTTCGACGGCTTGCAGACGACCATGAACATGCTCAGCGCCCGTGAGGGGGCCTTGCAGGCGGAGGCTTTGGACCGGGACGCCCGCCGCGTCTTGGTGCGGGCCGTGATCCTTTCCTACAACCAAGTGCTCCTTTCCAAGAAGGAGATCGAGATCGCCAAGGCCGACGAGCTGTTCGAGGAGCAGATGGTCGAGTACACCCAGCTCAAATACGAGGCCGGCGCCGCCGCGTTGAGCGACTTGCTCAACTTCAAGATCCTTGTCAACTCCGCCCGCAACAACGTGCTTTCCTCCACTTACAGCTTCGACACCAACCGTCTCGCCCTGGCCGCGCTCATGGGCTTGACCACCGGCGAGATACCCCAGGATATCAAGTTCCCCGACATCGAGGTCTCGGAGAAGGAGGACTATTCCCTGGGCGTGGAGTTCTACCTGGACATGGCGATCTCTCAGCGCCCCGACCTTGAGGCCCAGCGCCGCGCCTACGGCGCCGCCCGCTACAACCTTTATTCCACCTGGGGCGCGTTCCTCCCCACCGCCAACCTCCAGATGACCTACGGTTATAGCCGTTCCGACACCTCCTCCACCAGCTACCCCAACGGCGCCGCCGCCCCCCGCGGCGAGGATCTGCTCTACAACTACGGCGCCAACGTGCAGTGGCTGCTCTTCGACGGCGGCTACCGCATCGCCAAGTCCCGCGAGGCCAACGCCACCATGGCCTCCCAGGAGGAGTACTTGACCCAGTCCTGGATCAGTGTTGTCGGCGAGGTCCGGCAGTCCTACGAGAAGCTGCGCACCGCCATCTCCCTCGCCAAGATTTTGGACGAGACCTTGAAGATGACGCTCAAACAGCGCGACCTTGTGCGCGAGGAGTACAACGCCGGCAACACCTCCATCACCCGTCTGAACGAGGTGCAGAAGGATGTGGTCGACGCTCAGCTGAGCTACGCCAAGGCCCTGATCGAGATCGCTAACGCCAGGGCGCAGCTCGACGCCGCCAGCGGCGTCTTCTAAGGCCCCCCGATGCGTTGTTTCCACGCCAGCCGCATCGGCGCCCCGGGCGAAGTCGCCGAGCTTGACGCCGCCGAGCTCCACCATCTTTTCACGGTGTTCCGCGCCGCCCCGGGCGACCGCGTCCTGTTGTCCGACGGGCAGGGGACGTTGGCGGAGGCGACCGTCCAGCCTCGCCGCGAGGTAGTGGTGGACGCCGTCCAGCTTTGCCCCCCGCCGAGCTTGCGGCTTTCGCTATATCTGTGTCCGCCACGCAAGAAATTGATGGATCAGACCTTGAAGCAATGCGCCGAGGTCGGGGTCTGGGCGGTGCGTCCGGTTTTCTGTGAGCGTTCCGTGGCCTTGCCCGAGGGCGAGGGCTCCTTGGAGCATTGGCGGACGGAGCTGCTCGAAGGCTGCAAGCAGTCGAAGAATCCCTTCGTCCCTCAAGTCTTCCCGCCAGTGAAGCTGTCCCAGGCGTTGGCCGGGTTGTCGGGGCTGCTTTGCTATGGCGCGGCCACTGGACTTCGTCCCAAGGAACTCCGGGCGGCCGGGGCGGAAATCGCCCTTTTCGTAGGCCCGGAGGGTGGGTTCTCGGACGGGGAACTGGGGCTCATGGCCGCGGCCGGGGCCGTCCCGGTCAGTTTCGGGGCCTGGACGATGCGGGTGGAGACCGCCGCGGTGGTCGGCTCCGCGATGTTGTTGAACGAACTCAGATAGGAGGGCGCGAGGATGAAGATCGTCTCTTGGAACGTCAACGGGATCAGGGCGGTGGCCAAGAAAGGCTTCGCCGCCTGGGTCATGGATTGTTCCCCCGACCTCCTGTGCCTTCAGGAGACCAAAGCGCATGAGGAGCAGCTCGGCTCCGATATCACGGGGTTGCTGGGCTTCAACAGCTATTGGTCGTCGGGGGAGCGCCGTGGCTACAGTGGTGTCGCCACCTTCGCCAAAGTCCCGCCGCTGTCCGTGGGCCGGGGCTTCAGTCTGGATCCGGAGCATGACCGGGAAGGGCGGATCTTGGTGACCGAGCACCCCGCTTTCACGTTGCTGAACATCTATTTCCCCAACGGGCAACGCGACGACGAGCGTTTGCGCTACAAGCTGGCCTTCTACGACGCCACGCTGGACTACTGCGAGGCGTCGCGGCGCGCCGGCAAGGAGTTGGTGATCTGCGGCGACTTCAACACCGCCCACAACGAGATCGACTTGGCGCGCCCCAAAGACAACGAGAACGTCTCCGGCTTCCTCCGGATCGAACGCGATTGGATGGACAAGTTCGAATCGTTCGGCTATGTCGACACGTTCCGCGCTCTGCGGCCCGACCAGGTCGCCTACAGTTGGTGGAGTCTGCGCACCGCGGCCCGCGAGCGGAACGTCGGGTGGAGGCTCGATTACTTTTACGTCACTCCGGGGCTCATGTCCAAGGTGAAGGCGGCGGGGATCATGCCCGAGGTCATGGGCTCCGACCATTGTCCCGTCTCGTTGGAGCTCGACCTCTAGGGTTGTGTTTTCGTCATGTCCGCCCTTGCAAATTCCTTGACGCGTGGATAAGAGACAACCAGGGTTCTTTGGCGTTGAACATCTTGGCGTGAGGGGCGTCCTATGACTACCGGGCCATGGTTGATCGTGATTTTGGTGCTGGCGATATTGTTCATCGTGGTCTCCATCACCAAGTTCAAGCTGCATCCGTTCATCGCGTTGCTGCTGACGTGCTACGGCATCGGTCTGGCGGCGCAAATGCCCTTGCTGGACATCGGCAAGACCATCACCGGCGGTTTCGGCTCCATTTTATCCAGCATCGGGATCGTGATCATCCTGGGGACGATCATCGGGGTGATCCTGGAGAAGTCCGGGGCGGCGGTGACCATGGCCGACACGGTGTTGAAGATCGTCGGGCCCAAGCGGCCAACCGTGGCGATGAGCGTCATCGGCTACATCGTGTCGATCCCGGTTTTCTGCGACTCCGGTTTCGTGATCCTGTCGGCGTTGAAGAAGTCGCTGGTCAAGAAGAGCGGGGCGTCGGCGGTGGCCATGTCGATCGCGCTGGGCACCGGGCTTTACGCGACCCACACTTTCGTGCCGCCCACGCCCGGGCCGATCGCCGCGGCGGGAAACCTGGGGCTGGGCGACAAGCTCGGCCTAGTGATTCTCCTGGGGCTGGGCGTGGCGGCCGTGGCGACGGCGGTGGGCCTCGCCTGGGCGACGTTCATCGGGAAACGCTGCAAATCCGAGGAGGACAACGAGCCGTTCGTCTTGGACCATGAGGTGGTGAGCGAAACCTTCGCGCGGTTGCCGGGGGTGGCCGCGTCTTTCCTGCCGATCTTCGCCCCGATCTTCCTGATCGCCTTGGGCTCGATCGCCATGTTGCCGGGCAAACCGCTCGGCTCCGGCGTCCTGTTTTCGTTTGTCGCCTTCCTGGGGCAGCCGGTCAACGCCTTGACCGTCGGCTTGCTCATCGCCTGTTCGTTGTTGCCCAAGTTCGACAAGGAGACGCTTACCGACTGGGTGGAGCAGGGCCTCAAGGGCGCCGCCACCATCATCATGATCACGGGGGCGGGCGGCGCGCTGGGGGCGATGCTCAAGACCACCCAGATCGGCGACTACCTCGGGCAGTCCTTGAGCGGCATGAAGCTGGGGATTCTGTTGCCGTTCATCGTGGCGGCGGCGCTGAAGACCGCCCAGGGCTCGTCCACCGTGTCGTTGGTCACCACCTCGTCGCTGATGGCTCCGTTGCTGGTCACGCTCGGGCTGGACTCGACGACGGGGCAGTTGTTGACCGTGATGGCCATCGGGGCGGGAGCCATGACGGTCTCCCACGCCAACGACAGTTATTTCTGGGTGGTCAGCCAGTTCAGCGGCATGGACGTCGCCACCGCCTACAAAGCCCATACCATGGCCACCTTGTGCCAGGGGGTGGCGTCGATCATCCTGGTGTTCGTCCTTTCGCTGTTCCTGCTATGACTCCCGCGGCGCTCCGCTTGCGAAAACCTCGCGGTGTCGCTATACTATGGGGTGATCAACAAGGAGGGGCGCATGGCGGCTTACAGTTTCGATTATGGCAGTTCGATGGCGGTGATCCCAGCCCGTGGCGGGTCGAAGGGGTTGCGGCGGAAGGCGCTGCGGGAGGTTGACGGCGTTCCGCTCCTAAGCCGGGCGGTCAAGACGGTCAAAGCCTCCGTCAGCGTCGGGCGCGTCATCGTCTCCACCGACGACGCGGAGTTCGCCGAGCTCGCCCGCTCCGAGGGCGCCGAGATCCCTTTCCTTAGGCCGCCGGACATGGCCGGGGACAGCTCGCCCGTCACGGACGCCGTGGTCCACCTCCTCGGGCGCCTTCAGGACACCGAGGGCTCGTTGCCGGAGTTCCTCCTGCTTTGCCAGTCCACCAGCCCGTTCCTGACGGCCGCCGACATCGACGGCGCCTTCGCCGCCTTGTCCCCCAACACGGACGCGGTGGTCTCGGTTTGCGCCAGCGAGGTCATGCCCGACTGGCTCCGGGTCGTCAATCCCGAAGGCCACCTCGAACCGTTTCTCAAGCTGGACGCGCCCCAGCATACCGCCAGGCAGAAAATGCGCGAGGTGTACCGTCTCAACGGCGCCGTCTATTGGATCCGGACGTCGGTTTTTTTGGCGCGGCGGACTTTCCTTCCGCCCAAGACCAGACCTTTCGTCATGCCTCAGGAGCGCTCGGTGGACGTGGACAACGAGTTCGATCTGGACAAGGCCAATTTCATCGCCAGCAAATATGGTTTTTAACAGCCGCCGGGAGACCGCGAAATGCCTAGGACATTGATTATCGCCGAGGTAGGGGTAAACCACAACGGGGACATCGCCCTGGCCGAGAAAATCGTCCGCGCCGCCAAGGACGCCGGCGCCGACGTCGCCAAGTTCCACAGCTACCGCACCGAGGACGTCATGACCAGGGAGACCCCCCTGGCCGCCTACATGAAGCAGGGCGACGCCAGCTTCGGCAACTTCTTCGACATGGCCAAGAAATATGAGCTCTCCAACGACACCGAGGCGCGGCTGCAAGCCTTCGCCGCCTCGATCGGGCTGGAGTTCCTCAGCAGCCCCTTCGACGTGCCCAGTGTCGGCGCGTTGAAGGCGCTCGGGGTGCGGCGGCTCAAGATCCCCTCGGGGGAGCTGGTCAACCCCTTCCTGTTGGAGGCCGTCGCCGCGACTGGTCTGCCCCTGATCGTCTCCACTGGCATGGCCACGCTGGACGAGGTCCGTTGGGCGGTGGATTTTCTGGCGGCGCGCCACAGCGGCCCGGTGACGTTGTTGCATTGCCTCTCGCAGTACCCGGCGGAGTTCCGCCACGTCAACCTCAACGCCGTGACCACCCTCAAGCGCGAGTTCCCCCAGCTGCCCGTCGGCTACTCCGACCACACCCCTGGGATTGAGGCCGCCGTCGCCGCCGTCGCTTTGGGGGCGACGGTCATCGAGAAGCACCTCACTTTGGACAAGTCGCTGCCCGGTCCCGACCAGAAGGCCAGTTTGGAGCCCTCCGAGTTCGCCGCCATGGTCAAGGCCATCCGCAACATCGAGCTGGCCATGGGCGATGGCGTCAAGATTCCGACGGAACCGGAGTTGAAGAACTTGCAGATCGTCCGCAAGAGCTTGGTGAGCTCCACGGCGCTGCTGGCCGGACATGCCATAGCCTTGGTGGACCTGGTGGCCAAGCGCCCTGGCAACGGCATCCCGGCGCGCCAGGCCGCGGAGTTGCTGGGGCGCAAACTGCGCCATGACGTTCCCGCAGACCACCTTTTCTCCTGGGGCGATTTCATCTGAAATTTAAAACGCTTTGCCCTGTTGAAAACCTTCCGCCCGCGGCGGCCGCCTCCGTCGCCGGCGGGGGCGACCAGGTCTCCGACCTGGACCATGGCCGCTTCGCGTCCCTTTTTGTTTTTTAGATTTCGATCATCGCCTTTACTACGCCATCACGGTAGTTGGCGACCAGCTCGAAAGCCTCGGGGCATTTCTCCAATGGGAAACGGTGCGTGGTCATGACGTTCACGTCGAAGTCGTGGTTGGCGATCATGTCGATGGCCGTCTGGACGCAATGGTTCTGGCGGCGCACGTTCTGGACGCATATCTCCTTGCGTCGCATCTGGTCGATGCTGAACGACACCCGGTCGGTCTCCGGGATGCCGATCAACATCAGCTTGCCCCCCGGCTTGAGCAGCTCGATGGCCTGATCCATGGCTTCTTGCTGGCCGCAACATTCGAACACCGCGTCCAATAGTTCCGGCTCCCGCTTGGCGATGGCCGCGACGACATCCTGAGTGTCCGGGTTGCCCGTCCAGGTCGCCCCGGCCCGGCGGGCCAAAGCGAGCCGAGCGTCGATCTTGTCGGTGACGTAGACTTTCGCCGCGCCCCATTTCAACGCCGGGAGCAGCGCGCTCAGACCTATCGGTCCGCAGCCGAGGACGCCGATCTTCGCCCCCTCCATCGGGATGGATTGCTGGGCGCCGTAGACCCCGATCGACAACGGTTCGGAGAGCGCCGCCTCCTCCAAAGTCATGTGGGCGGGGATCGGAAAGCACGAGCCTTCCCGCATCACGATGTAGTCGGACAAACAGCCCTCGGCTTGACCGGGGCAGCCCAAGTAAGTAAGGTGGCGGCAGGTGTGGTGCCGTCCGGCCAGGCATTGGTCGCAGTTGTGGCAGGGGGTGCCGGGCTCGATGGCGACGCGGTCGCCGGGCTTGACGCGGGTCACCGCCGCGCCCACCGCCGCCACCACCCCGGCGCCCTCGTGGCCGACGGTGAAGGGGTATTTCACCACTTGCGAGCCGATCCGGCCGAGGCTGTAGTAGTGCACGTCGGAGCCGCAGACCCCGACATGCGTCATCTTGATCAGCACGTCTTGGGCGTCTTTGATCTTGGGCGTGGGGACCTCTTGCAACTCAATTTTCCGGATACCGGTCAAACGCATCGCTCTCATTGTCGCACCCTCTCCTATTTTAAGCCGGTCAAATCTGAATCCACCGTGATCTTGCCGTTGCCGGGGACAACCACCGCCGAGAAGTTGTCGTCGACCTCGACGTTTGCGGTGGTTTTCAGGATGATCTCCTTGTTGTCGACGCTGTTGGTCAACAGCTCCATCTGTCCTGGGTGCCTGAAGACGCAACCGAAAAGGTTTATCCGGGTTTTCAGGTAGTCGGACATCGCCTTGTTGCCGTGGAAGTTGATCCGGTTGTCCTTGAAGCTGGAGTTGGCGATGGTCAACACGTCGACGGGGGTGTTGACGGACAGGAACTCCGTCTTGTGGCCGTGGGTCACGCTGACGTTCTCGAAGGCGAGGCGTTCCTGCCGCGGGACTTCCGCTCCGGGGTAGTAGGAACGGCTATAGGGATCGTTGTCGAAATGGACGGAGAAGCCGATCCTGGGCTTTGACAGGATGATGTCCCGGAAGACCACGTTCCGCACCCCGGCGGTGTAGGTCAAGTCGGTTTGCGCCATGACCCAACTGATGCCGTCGAGGACTTGGCTGCCGCGTTCGTGGGCGGGACGGGTCAGGGACGTGAAGATTGTCCCGTCGGGTTTGGCCTGGACGCGGTAGAGCCTACCGTTCGAGACCACCGTGTCGGAGTTCTGCACCTCCATGCCCGGCGTCCAGTCTACCCAGCCGCCCGCCAGGACGCGGCAGAAGAAGCCGATGGGCTTTTTATCGTCGGCGAGGTCGTGGCAGTTTTCCACCACGCCGTCCTCGATCCAGCCCAGCTCGGGGTTGGCGGAGGCGTAGTCGTGGGCGTTGAGGGCGACGGCGTCGTCATAGGTTTGGAACACGCCGTTCCTGATGGTGAAACGCTTGCCGCGGCCCAAATGGACGCCGTCCTTGTCGCCCTTGATGATGACGTCGTCGACGATGAGGTCCTCGAAGGTGCAGACATGGATGGCGAACTGGTTCCCGGCGACGTCCAGGCACCGGAAGCGCCCGATCCGTAGATCCTTGACGTAGAAGAAGGCGATCTGGCCTCGGAGCCCGTAGACCTCGTCCGTGGCCTTGAAGACGCCGTTGACAATCAGTTGCAAGCCGATGATGCTGATGTGCTCGTCGTAAGTCCTGGTCAAGGCCCCCTTGTTCAGGAGGACATGGGTGAACAGGCCGCGCTCGTCGACTTTCTTCAGGAACACGCCGTCGCCGAACTGCAGCGAGGTTTGGCCGCCGACATAGACTGTCGCCGCCATCTTGTAGGTGCCCGGCCGGGACACGGTGATGGTACCGCCCTGGTCGACGGCGCGTTGCAGGGCCTTGACGTTCTCCAGGCCGCTGGCCTCGGGCGAGAACCCGGAGTCGGCGGCGTCCGTGAATGTTGTTCGCATGTCTAGATCCTTTCGATGGGGTCGAAGATTTTGCCCGGGTTGAGTATCTGTTTCGGATCGAGCGCGGTTTTGATGGCCCGGAGCATGTTGAGGTATTCCTCGGACACGACGTACTTCATGTATTTCTTGCGCTTGTGGCCGATGCCGTGCTCGCCGGAGATGCGGCCGCCGACTTTTGCGATGTCGGTGTAGATTTCCGCGAGGATCTCGGGGAGCAGCTTGGCCCAACGCTCGTTGGTCCAGGCGGGGTCGGAGACGATCCGGGCGTGGAGGTTGCCGTCCCCGGCGTGGCCGAAACAGGGGATCATGACGCCGTGCCTGGCGGCGAGCTCCTGTAGCTTGGCGACGACCTTCGGTATCTCCGAGGGGGGCACCACCAAATCCTCGCCGCTCTGACGGCTGGAGATGATGTTGTAGGCCTCGCCGATGTTGCGCCGGATCCGCCAGACGCGCTCGGAAGTGGTGGGGTTGTCGGCCACGTAGACCTCCGTGGCGCCGTTGGCCTCGCAAAACTTCCCGACCGCCTCGTACTCGCGTTCCACCTGCGCTTTGTCCGGGCCGTCGAGCGTGATCAGCAGCATGGCGCCGCAGTCGGCGTAGGGGATGGACTCGTTGAGGTAGTCGCAGGCGGCCTTGACCGAGGCGCGGTCCATGAACTCGATGGACGTGGGGATGATACCCGTCCCGACGATCAGCCGGGGCACCACGCCCACCGCGTCTTCGGAACTTTTGAAGAGGCAGAGCAAATCCACCTGCGCCTTCGGCAGCGGCATCAGGCGCAGGATGATCTTGGTGAAGAAGCCTAACGTGCCTTCCGAGCCGACCATCAGTTGCACCATGTTGTACCCGGTGACGTCCTTGAGCAGCTTGCCGCCCAACTCGACGACGTCGCCGGTGGGGGTGACGACCTCCAGTCCCAGCACGTAGCGGGCGGTGACGCCGTACTTGACGGCCTTGCCGCCCCCGGCGTTCTCCGCCACGTTGCCGCCGATGAAGCAGGTCTCCATGCTCATGGGGTAGCCGGCGTAGAAGAGGCTGTGCTCTTTGAGGTACTCGTTGATGTCGTTGGCGATCACCCCGGGCTCGACCACGATCATCATGTTCTCCTGGTCGAGCTCCAGGATTTGGTTCATGCGGTCGGTGGTCACGACGACGCCGCCATGGATGGGCACCGCTCCGCCGGACAGGCCAGACCCGGCGCCGCGGGGCGTCACCGGGATCAGTTCCCGGTTGGCCAGCTTCATGATCGCGGCGATCTCGGCGGCCGAGCGGGGACGGACGACTACCTCCGGCATGGCGCGGTAGGCCTTGCCGGGGATCTCGTCGCGGGAGAACGGCTCCAGTCGCTCCGGGTCGCCCCAGATGACGTGGTTCGCCCCGACGATCCCCTCCAGCTCCTTGACGATCTCAGGCGTGACTTTGTGGTAGTTCACCATGCTTTCCTCCCTTCGCGGAGCTTCGCGGTGAGACGCGGCAGCGCTTCGAACAAGTTCCCCACGATCCCGAAGTCGGCCACCTGGAAAATCTGGGCCTCCGGGTCGCTGTTGATGGCGACGATGGTCTCGGACGTCTGCATCCCGGCGAGGTGCTGGATCGCTCCCGACACCCCCACGCCGACATACAGTTTCGGGCTGATGGTCTTGCCGCTGAGCCCCACCTGATGGGGGTAGCTCAGCCAGCCGCGGTCGACCACCTCGCGCGACGCCCCGAGCGCCGCTCCCAACGCGTCGGCGAAGTCACGGACCAGCCCGAGGTTGTCGGCTTTCTTGATGCCCTTGCCGACCACCACGACCCGTTCGGCGTCCTGGAGGTTGAGCTTCTCCTCGTCCGGTACGAAGCCGGTCCGGACGATTCGGCTGGACAGGTCTAGCCCCTCCGCCGTGAGCCGGACGAGCTCGCCGCGTCTGCCTTGGACGGGTTGCGCCTGGGGTGTCGAGCGCGGCCTGACCGTGGCCATTTGCGGGAGGGAGTTGGGGCATTTGATGGTGGCCATGATGTTGCCGCCGATCGCGGGGCGGGTTTGGAGCAGCAAGCCCGTGCCGTCCTCGATGTCTAGCGCCGTGCAGTCGGCGGTGAGTCCGGCGCGCAGTTTCATGGCGGCGTAGGGCATGAGCGTCCTGCCGGTGGAGGTGGCGCCGGCGATGACCACCCGGGGGTGGTAGCGGCGGCAGATTTCCAAGAGACAGGCGGCGTGGGGCTCCGGCAGGAAATGTCCCAGCTCGGGGGCTTCCACCGCCACCACTCGGTCGGCGCCGCGGTCGACGAGGCCTTGGAACTGCTCGTCAGGGATGTGGTTGCCGAAGACCATGGCGCATAGTTTGGCTCCGCTTTTCCGCGCCAGCTCCTGGCCGCGGGACAGCAGTTCGAACGAGACCGGCAGGATCGCTCCTCCGTGTTGTTCGGCCAAGATCCAGATGTTGTTCATAGCTCCACCCTCTTTTCCGCGAGGAAGCCCATGAACGCCGCGGCGGCCGCCGCGAGCTGGGGCTCGTCGGAGGCGCTGTGTTTTTCGCATTGCCGGGCGACTTTTGGACGGAATATTTTCACCACACGGGTGGGCGACCCTGCGAGTCCGAGCTGGGCGGGGTCGAGCCCCAGCGCCGCGGCGGAGAGCGTCGGGATGGTGGCGGCCTTCGCGCGCAACTTGCCGCGGAGGGTGGGCAGCCGCGGACAGCCGATGTCCTTGACCACCGTGACGACGCCCGGCAAGCGCATGGACCAGAGCTCCCGGCCATCCTCGACCAAACGGGAGAGATGGCAGACGCCGGCCTCCACTTTTTCGACGCGGTCGGCGTAGGTGGCGACGGGCAGGTCGAGGGCGGCGGCGAGCTCCGGGCCGACTTGGCCGGTGTCGCCGTCGGTGGCGCGTTCGCCGCAGAGGATGAGGTCGAAGGGGCCGGCCTGTTTGATGGCGGCGGCGAGCGCCAAACTGGTGGCCCAGGTGTCGGAGCCGGCGAAGGCCTTGTCGCTGACCAGCGCGGCCTGGTCGACGCCCATGGCCATGGCTTCGCGCAGCGCCTCCTCCGCCTGGGGCGGCCCCAGGGAGAACGCCATGAGCTCGGCGCCGAGCTGCTCTTTCAGCGCCAAGGCGGCCTCCAAGGCGTGGAGGTCGAGCGGGTTGATGATCGCCTGGACTCCTTTTCTGACGATGGTCCCGGTGGCCTCGTCCATCTTGACGGCCTTGGTCTCAGGGACCTGCTTGACGCAGACGGCGACGCGCATGATGTCAATCCTCCTTGAGTTCGGCCAGCAATGCGTCATGGATCAGTCCGTTGGTGGCCAAGGTGCCGTGGACGGGGTAGCCATCGGCACCGAGCAGGTCGGTGACTTTGCCGCCCGCCTCCTCGACCAGCAACACGCCTGCGGCGATGTCGTACTCCTGCAAGTTCAATTCCCAGAAGCCCTCCAGACGGCCGCAGGCGACATAGGACAAGTCGAGCGCCGCCGAGCCGCAGCGTCGGACGCCCCGGATTTGCGGCACGATCCGGCAGAAACGCCGCAAGTTGTTCTTGGGCAGCTCGGCCCGGACGCAGGCGAAACCGGTGGCCAACAGCGAGTCCCCGAGTTTGTCCCGGCGGGAGACTTTGATGGGCTTGCCGTTGAGCGCCGCGCCCTCGCCGCGCTCGGCGGCGAAGGTCTCGTTCAGCCGCGGGGCGTGGACGACGCCATGAGTGGGCTTGCCGTCCTCGCGCAACGCGATGGAGACGGAGTAGTAGGGATGGTCGTGGATATAGGAGGTGGTGCCGTCGATGGGGTCGATGACCCAGAGGTGGCGGGAGGAGGAGCCGCTGCGTCCGGTCTCCTCGCCGAGGATGTCGTGGCCCGGACACCTGGCCTGGATGCGGCCGACGATGTACTCCTCGACCATCTGGTCTACTTCGGTGACCAGATCCTTGTCGGTGGCTTTGGCGGTGATGCGGCCTTCGAGTTTGTCCGCCTCGCGGAGCGCGATCTTGCCGGCCTCGCGGGCCATGTCCTCAATGAACTTTAGCATTTTTCTCTCCATGTGTTCAATATCTGGCTGAAGCGGCGCGGCTCGTCGGTGACGAACCAGCGGAGGCCCAAGTCCAGGAGTTGGAAAAGCGATTTCTGGTCGAACCGGAAGGGGAATACTTGCAAGGACACGCCGTGTTTCGCCGTGGCCGCCAGGGCGTCGGCGAGGAAGTCGAGGGGCAGCTCGTAGTCGCCCGGCAGTCCGCCCAAGTGGAGTTGCACCTGGAACAGGCCCTCGAAACCCCTGGCGGTGGCCGCGGCGAACGCCCGCCGGATCTGTTCGGGGGCGCCGCCGATCCATTGCATGGCCCGCAAACCCTCGGCCATCGCCTTGAGGGAGCGGTTGATCGCCGGGTCGCAACTGCACACGATGATTTGCTCGGCGACGCCATGCTTCCCGACGAGCTGGCCGAAGTTCTCCGACTCGACGTCTTTGATGTCGGCGTAGATCAGCCGCGCGGGGTCTTCCTTCATCAATTCGAAGACCTCCGCCAGGAGCGGCACCTTCTCGCCCCGCCATTGGGGGGCGAACTTGACGCCAGCGTCATAGCGTCGGACGACCGCCGCGGGCAGTTGCCGGACGGGGGTGTTGGCGAGCTCGGGCGGGGCGTCGGTGGTGCGGGCGAGGATGTCGTCGTGCAGGCAGACGAGCTGGCTGTCGGCGGTGAGGCGGATGTCGACCTCGGGGATGGCGCCCAGGCTCCAGCCGTACTTGACGGCGGCGAGGGTGTTGTCGGGCATGTCGAGTCCGCCGCCGCCGCGGTGGGCCTGCCAGAAGATTTGTTGTTTCCCATCCATGTCCTGGGTCTCCATTGGTTGTTATTGCGACGCGAGGAGCCGTTCCGCCCCTTGCTCGTCGATGATCAGCGCGTTGACAAGGCCGCCTTTGAGGGCGGCGGCGATGGCCTCGGAGCGGTCGCCGCCGGAGACGACGCCGTAGACCTTTGGAATTCGGCGTAACGCGGCGAAGTCGACGCTGATGACCCGGTCTTTGAACTCGGTGTCGCACTCCTGGCCGTCGGTGTCGAAGAAGCGGCCGCAGATCTCGCCGACCACTCCGGCTTTTTCGAGGTTTACGAGTTGCTCGTCCGAGAGGACTCCGTTGAAGATCGAGTTTCCGGGCACGCCAACGCCGACCAGCGCGAGGTCTAGGCGCTCGAAGGAATCCATCACCGTCCGGATTTGCTCGTGCTTTAGGAAACTGCCGCGACTGGCGGCGTCGGTGGCGAAGACCGGGGCGTTGAGCGCCAGGAACGCGCCGCGGTTGGCCAACGTTCTGCCGAGCTCCGACGCGTCCGTCGGTTCCGGCCGCGGCCCGACGTTGCCCATGAGCTGGACCACCGTGAGCCCCGCGCTGTCGGCCAGGCCCTCGATCAGTTCCTTGATGGTCCTGCCTCCCGCCAGCCCCACCGTGAGCCCTGGGCGCAGCCGTTCCGCCAACGCGGCGGCGGCGAAACGTCCCAACATCCGCCGCGCCTGTTCCGGGCGCAGATCGCCCCGCGCCTTGACCACCACGGCGTCCTTCAAGTTGAAGCGGCCGCTCAGTTGTCTTTCCAGGTCTGGGCGCCGCGGCTGGTACTCGCTGACCGAGATCCGCACGATCCCCCGCTCCCGGGCCATGGCCAGCAGCCGCGAGACCTTGGCCTGCGACACGTTCACCAGCTCCGCCACTTCTCGTTGCGGCACCTCGTCGAGATAGCACAGCCGCGCCACCAGCGCCAGGAGCTCGTCCGTTATCCCGTTTTTGTCCATGTGTGAATATTTATTCATTAATATTTATTCGGTATAAAGTAAGATAACGCGTCGTTGTGATTTTGTCAAGGCGGGAAGGCAAATACGGCCTATACCACCTCGACGGCGCTGGGCTTTTGTGGTTGACTGACGACAGGGGGCGCTTCGTCGGGTTCCAGCCATTCGACGGGGTCGAGCTGGTAGTAGCGGCGGAGTTGGGCGTAGAGCTCGGGGTGTTCGTCGTTGAGCTCGTGGGGGCTCTCGAAGAAGGCCTCGGTGGAGACGGCGAAGAACTCGGCGGGGTTGGTGGCGGCGTAGTCGTCGAGGATGTCGCGGCGGTCGTCGTCGATCTTGTCGCGGAGCGCCTGGAGCTCGCGGCTCAGGATTTTGGCCCATTCATTATAGCCGCCGTTTAAGAGGGGGGTGCCGTCGGAGGCGCCGTTCTCGTCGTCGAGCTGGTGGGCGAACTCGTGGAAGGTGACGTTCTGGCCGTAGTCGCGTTCCCGCGCGCCGCGGCGGACGTGGTTCCAGGCCAGCACCACCATGCCGTCGTGCCAGGACTCGCCGATGTGGTCGACGCCGTCCTCCACGACATGTTCGCTGGAGCTGTAGTTCCCCTGGGAGAAGTAGGTCCGCGGGTAGACCAGCACCGTCGTGAGCTTGGGGTAGAGGCCGCCGTCGTGGTTGAGCACCAGGACGCAGGCCTGGGCGGCGATAGTCACTTTCATCTCCTCGGTGAGTTGCAGGCCGCTACAGCCCTCGAAGGCCTTTTCGGCCATGAACAGCTTGATCAAATCCTGGAGCCTGCCCCGCAAGCCCGCGGGGAGGCGGTGGTAGAAGCGGACGTCCCGGATGAGCGTCTCCTCCCAGCTCGCCGGGAAAGGCGCGTCCAGGATGCGCCGCCGCCGCCGCCGTCGGGCCATGGACACGTGGAGCCAGACCAGCGCCCCGGCCGCCGCCGTCCCCAACAAAATCCCCAACGCCATGGTCACGCTCATCGCCTGTCCTCGTCTGTTATCCATAATATCCATTGTTTTCGGCTCTTGGCAAGCGGATTGACAAACAAGTCCGCAGGGGATAACTTTAGCGGTTCAAACTATTAAGGAGAATCGCGGGATGAAGAGCATTGTTCAATTAGCTGCCGTGATGGCCGTTGTTTTCGTTATGTGTGGCTGCAAGAGCAACGATCCGCTGGCGGCGGAGGCGACGACGCGTGACCGGGAGGCGTTCGTCAACGAGGTCGAGCCCCTGGGGGTGGTGAAGCAGCCGGTGACTTTGACGTTCGTCGGCGACAATCCTACGGTCGACCTGCGCAGCGAGAACCACCAACTGCGCGACAGCGTCTTCCGCTCGAACTCCGGGCGCGACTTGGAGCTGGAGCGCAAGTTCGCGCGTTCCTTCAACGTCCAGATCGAGCTGACCGCCGCCGAGCGGCCCAAGTTCAAGCTCATGCCCGAGGCGGAGCAGGGCGAGATCCCGCGCAAGCCCGACGGCTCGCTGGCCTGCAAGACCCCCGCCGAGTTGAAGATACCCGGCGCCGACTTCGCCGTTGTCTACAAGCTCGTGTCCTTCCGCATGGACAAGGATAAGGAGGAGCCCGGCACCATGTGGAGCGCCAGCAAGAGCGAGCCCGTGGTCACCTACGCTGGCGAGGCGGTGTTCCGGGTGACGTTGGTCGACCTGAAGAAGGCGGAGGTGGTCTCCACTTGGCTGGTCTCCGGGCGTTCCGACCTGACCTCGCAGTCCACTGATCCGGGGATGGGCGAGTCCGTGGCGGCGTTGCGCGACGCCTCCGGGAACGTCGCCCGCAACACCTTCTACAAGTTGATGGAGTATTTCTCGCCCCCGGTGGTGATCCGCACCCGCGGCGACGGCCGCTTCGCCATGGTGGACATCGGTCAGGACACCGGGGTTTGGAACGGCGACGCCGTCGAGTTCTACGTCTGCGAGCGCAAGGACGGGCTGGTGACCAAGGTTCCCTTCGCCGACGGCAAGGTGATCAAGCTCCAGAAAAGCTATTCCTGGGTGGAGGTCAAGAACTACAAGACCGCCGGGATCAAGTGTAACAACTACGCGCGCCTCGTGGAGCGTTGACGCGGATGGGCGCGCCGCTGAAACCTTTGGCCGCTTACGCCGCTTTGTTGGGGCGTCAGGCCGACGGGCCGTTGGTTACCGGGGTCGTCAACGACTCGCGGCTGGTCCTCCCTGGCTGTGTCTTCGTGGCCATCAAGGGCTTCAAGTCCGACGGCCACGCCTACATCCCCCAAGCGTGGCGCGCCGGCGCCGTGGCGGTGGTCTGCCAGACCGTGCCCGACGAGCGCGCCCCCGGCGCCGTCTATTTTCAGGTGGACGACCCCTATCGGGCTTATTCCCGCTTGGTGGCGTTTTTTCATGGCGATCCGGCGGGCAAGCTCAAGATCGCCGCCGTCACGGGGACTAACGGCAAAACCAGCTCGGCGTATCTGATCCAAGCGGCGTTGGAGCGTTGCGGGCGGCGTTGCGGGCTGTTAAGCACGGTGGAGTATCGCCACGGCCACACGTCCTTCCCGGCGGACCGCACCACCCCGGAGGCGGGGCGGCTCCATGAGCTTTTCGCGGCGATGGTCTCCGACGGCTGCACCCACGTGGCGATGGAGCTGTCCAGCCACGCCCTCCACCAGGACAGGCTCTGCGGCGTCGAGCTGGCTGCGACGTTGTTCACGAACTTGACCGGCGACCATCTCGACTATCATGGCGACATGGAGAACTATTTCCAGGCCAAGCGCGTCCTCTTCACCGAGCTGTCCGGCCCTGGCACGGCGATGGTGGTCAACGCCGACGATCCCTATGGGGCGCGGCTGTTGCGCGACTTGGATGGTAAAGCCAAGTCCTTCGGGAGGGGGGAGGGGGCGGATTTTCGGATCACCGACCTGGTATGCGCCGCGGATGGCAACCGTCTGCGCGTCGCCGGTTGTCCGTTGGAGTCCAACCTGGCGGGGGAATACAACGCCTACAACGTGGCGGGGGCGTTCGCCGTCTGCCGCGGCTTGGGGCTGGAGGCCGGAGAGATCGCCCGCGCCTTCGCTCGTCCGCTGCGGGTGCCGGGGCGGCTGGAGCTTGTGATCGCGCCCAACGGGGCGAGCTTCTACGTCGACTACGCCCACACCGACGACGCCTTGTCCAAGGCCCTCGCGGCGCTCAAGGCGTTGCGTCCCGCCCGTCTGGTGGCCGTTTTCGGTTGCGGCGGCGATCGGGACAAGACCAAGCGCCCCAGGATGGCCGCCGCCGCCGCCGCCCTCGCCGACCATGTCATCGTCACCAGCGACAACCCCAGGACCGAGGAGCCCGGGAAGATCATCGCCGACATCGTCCCCGGTTTCCCTCCCGGGGCCTCTTTTCAGACGATCCCCGACCGCGGCGCCGCCATTGCCGCCGCCGTCCGCCTGGCTAATCCCGGCGACATCGTGTTGCTGGCCGGCAAAGGCCACGAGGACTACCAGGAGATCGACGGCGTCAAGCATCCCTTCGACGACGTCGTGGAGTTGGGCAAGGCCTTCTCCAGCTTGGCGTCCTGAGGAAAAAACTGCCGACGCCGGAAATTTCTTCCCCGTCCCCGCCCCTTCCTTTTTGGCGCGCTAGCCACGATCGAGCCTTCCCGTGATGGTGGCATGGAAGCTGCTCCATCATCTGCCGTTGACTGCGGGCAATCCTCATGAGAGGGGGGGAGGGGACTGAATGGATTCGGTTTCCGGCTCGATTACGTCTGGGAGAGCGTAACAGCTGTTGCGTCCTGGCGTCCAGGCTTGCCGCGAGGGAGAGCGGCGGGGAGGGATGACGGGGGCGCGAAAAACGGAAGGATCGAATAATGAGCGTGTCAACGGTCAGCGGGAGCGGCAGTGGCTCGAACCTCTACGAGTTGATGGCGTTGAAGAAACAGGCGGATGCGGCGGACCTCAGCGGCAAGGTTGTCGATTCGCGTGACGCCGATGGCGATGGCAAACTGACAACCAAGGAGATCAACCTCTCCACCGAGAGCTTCACCAAGGTCGACACCGATGGCGACGGGGTGCTCAGCGAGGATGAGCTGGCCGCGGGCATCGAGTCGGACATGCAGGTGATGAAAGAGGTGATGGACCAGTTCATGGCCGGCGGCAAGACCCCGGACTTCAATGAGCTCCAGAACCTGATGTCCGACAGCAGCACGGAACGGCCCAGCGCCGCGGACACCAGCAGCAAGATCATCAGCGATTATGACAGCGATGGCGACGGGATGCTCAGCGCCAACGAGCTCGCTATCGACGAGGACGCGTTCAACCAGCTCGACAGCGATGGCGACGGGAACGTGAGCCAGGAGGAGTTGACTTCCACCCTCACCGATGATGGCGAGGCGGCGATGCAGTTGTTCGCCCAGCTGAGGTCGGGCAAGAACCTTCCGGACTTTGAGGAGCTGAAGAATCTGATGGCCAGCTCGCAACGTCCCGACGCCGACGAGGTTAGCGCCAGCGTCATCGCCAATTCCGACACCGACGGCGACGGGGCGTTGAGCGCCGACGAGGTGAATGTTTCCTCCGCGCTTTTCAGTTCGCTTGACACCGACGGCGACGGAGTCGTGAGCCAAGAGGAATTGGCCGCGGCCTTTACCAACGCCTTCGCGGAGATGGACCAGGAGATGGCTAGCTCCAGCCAACCCCCGCCGCCGCCGCCCAGCGCCGCGGACTCCAGCAAGTCGGTCGTTGACGACCGCGACAGCAACGGCGACGGCGTCCTGAGCACCGAGGAGTTGGCGGTCTCCGACAAGCTGTTCGGGCAGATCGACGCCGACGGCGATGGTTTTGTGAGCCAGGACGAGTTGACCGCCGCCTTCGCCTCGATCACGCCCAATGGCGCGCCGGAGGAGGAGCTCGCCTCGGTCTGAGCTAAAAGCCGTTTGTTTTTTTGATCAGCCCTAAAAGACGATGGCAGTCGTCCGATATAGCATTCTTGTGAGAGGGGATGTCGTCACACGGGCTAAACAAGGAATAAGGGAAAGGGAGAACCAATGACAACCGAGATTTCCAGCCTGTCGTCGTCGTCCTCATATTCGGGGATTTCTGGCAGCAGCCACAAGCAGAGCAACATCATCGAGCAATACCAGGAGGCGCAGAGCGCCCAGTCCGGCAGTGTTAGCGTGGGCATGGGCGTGGACAAGCTTGCCAACTTCACCAAGGCGGTCAGCAAAATGACCACCGAGGAGAAAAAGGAGCTCAACGACCTTCTGGACAGCGTCAAGGACGAGCTGAAGAAGGGCAAAGTGAATGTCGAGGAGATTGTGTCGAAGGCCTCGGACAAGCTGAAGAAGGTCTTGGCCAGTAAGGACGTGGATTTGGCGGATACGATCAACGATATCGCCGAAGACTATAAAAAAGGGAAGAACCAGCAGTCCTTGGGCAGCAACGGCCAAAAGGCTGGAAAACTCATGGATTTCCTTACGGAATTTGTTGATGGTTCCATCGCCAAAGACACTGCCGACGTCATCGACGCCTTGGCCTAAGAGCTGAGTTACTAGAATAGCGCTGCGGCGCATGTAAGTTACCCGCGTCCCCTGCCAGGGACGCGGTTTTTTTGTCAATGGCTGGTGACGCCGATGGAGGACGCCAGGCTCGTCGTCCCGCCTGGCTCCAGGCTCCGCAGCCCGCTGACGGCGGGGGGGAGCTTGAGGTTGGGGGCGTCGATCATCCAGGTCATCGGCTCGGGGCAGAAGAACGCCTTGTCGCCGCCATAGTTCCACAGCATCCAATGGCCGAAGGCGTCGTCCACGGTGTAGACGACACGGGCGTGGTCGGCGGGGGAGTCCAGGACGGCGCGGCGTCCTGGCGCCGCCGGGGCGTGCAGGGAGATGGCTTTTCCGGAAGGGTTCACTCCCGCGCCCGGCCAGTCCTGATCCGGGGGGAGGGGGAGCGAGGCGCCGGTCGGCAAGATGCGCGCGCTGACTTCCCAGCTCCTCCGCTCCATGGCGATTTTAACGTTGCATTGGGACAGCGCCTCCGGCGTGGCCGGGCCGAACGGCAACCGGAACGCCGTGTGGAAGCCCAGGCCGAACGGCATCGGCTCCGCTCCGAGGTTCATCACCTTGATCCGTTGCGTCACCAGGTTTGGAGCGAATTCGTAGCTCAGCTCGAAGCGGCACTCATGCGGGAAATAGGCGAAGCTGTCCCGCTCCGGCCCGTGGTCGAAGATTGCCGTGACCGTGTTTCCCGCGCTCGGCCCAAGTTTCCATGGGTGGCGGGAGAGGAACCCGTGCATGTGGTTGCCGCGGTCGGTGTCGTTGACGGGGAAGGCGTAGTTCCGTCCATTCATGGCGAAGCGCCCGGCGTCGACGCGGTTGGGCGGGAAAAGGACGGGAATTCCCCAGATCTCCGGCTTCTCCCGGAACTCCGCCATGGAGGGGGGGAAGCGCAGGACGTCCAGGCCGCTGGGCAGGTGGGTCAACCGGGTCAGGTTGGCGCCGAGGGACAAGACCATCTCCGCCCGCCAATCCGGGGTCTCGATTTTTAGCAGCTTTTCCCCGTCTTGTTCGATGATGTCTGGCTTCATGTCTATAGGCGGTCTTTCCAGTAACCAGGGCTTCTGTGGTGGTGGGCGATCGCCAAGATTTGGATTGACGATCCTCTGCGCCGATAAACAGCGCAATATGGAAAACGGCGGAGATTCAAGCAATGGACATAGGGTATTCCGCGGTAATTTCGCCAGCGTTCTGGGGCGTCGACTATTTGCCGTAGCGTTCGATCGAGCTCATCAAGGAAGGCCAGCCCCAAGCCCGTCCACTTTTGCTCATACCAGGTGATTTCGGCGTCGAGCTCCTCTTGCGCCGCAGGGTGGAACTCAAGCTTTGGCACGGTGTTTTTTCCGCAACCGTTCCCGGATTTCCATCCACGGGACACATTCAACTTCTTTGGCGTCGATCTGCGCCAGCCGTTTTTCCACTTCCTTTTTCCATGCCGCGCTGGTCTTGCCGGGAGGCTCAACGGTTTTGTCAAGGCTGGAGAGCAAGCTCCCGGCGATTTGAGCGCGGTCGCGATCCGGTAAAAGGAGCGCTTGGACAAGCACTTCGGACGATGTTGTCATCTCTACCACCTTACAGTCATGTTGTCGCTCCATGGATGAATTTAGCTGGAGTTAGGGAGTAAGTCAAGTGGACGAAAGCGGGTTCATAGCTGCATGCCGCCGGCGACGGGGATGTCGGCGCCGCTGATGTAGCTTCCGGCCTCGGAGCAGAGCAGCAGCGCCAGGGGGGCGCAGTCCTCGACCTGCCCGAAGCGCCCGGCGGGGATGCTGGCCATGATCTTGGCGCTGAACTCCTCGTCGGACAGGACTTTGGCGTTGCGGTCGGTGAGGATGACTCCGGGAGCGATGTTGTTGAAGGTCACACCCTTGGCGCTGTGGTTCCGGGCCAGGTTGACCACCAAGTTGACCATGGCCGACTTGGTGCTGGAATAGATGGTCAGCCGCGCCGCGGGCTTCATTTGGTTGACGCTGCCGATGGTCAGCACCCGTCCCCAACCTCTGGCTTCCATGTCGGGGAGCAACGCCTGGATTAGCTCGAAGGTGGAACGGAGGTTGCAGTGGTATTCGCGGTCGAACTCCGCGTCGGTGAACTTCTCGATGGTCACGTAGTCCTGGACGGAGGCGTTCTGGACGAGGATGTCCAGTTGGCCGAAAGCGGCGGTGGCCTCTTTTGCCAGGCGCGCCACGGCGGCGCTATCGCCGAGGTCGGCGGTGACGCCGACAGCCTCGGCCCCCAGGGCTTTCGCGGCGGCCACCGCTTGGTCTAGCTTGGCGGACGGCGCGCTGCCGTGGAACACGAGTTTCGCCCCGGCTTTGGCCAGGGCCAGGGCGATCCCCAGTCCGATGCCGCGGCTGGAGCCGGTCACCAGGGCGACGCGGCCCGACAAGTCGAACATTTTATGCACATCCATTTTTCCACCTATAGTTCGATGCTGTTGTTCACTACGGGGATGGCCGCGTCGCAGCCTTTGGCTGCGAGGACGGCGGCGGAAAGCGGCTCCTTGATGTCATTCAGGGCGAACATGCCGAAATGGCAGGGAACTAGCAAGGACGCTCCGCAGGCCTTGGCCAGGGCGACGGCCTCGTTCACGGTCAAGTTGCCTTTGAACCCCAGTTTGGCCCGCGCGGCGTCGCGGCCGTTGACCGGCAGAACCATGGTCAAGGCGTAGCCCTTGGGCAGTTGTTTGAGAATCCTCTCCGCCTGGTCCGGATAGGGGATGGTGTCCCCGGCGAAGAAGACCGCTTTCCTTTGGGAGTCGAAAAGGAGCAGGTAGCTGAGGGCGACGTATTCGCCGGACTCGTCTTTCTCGAGCTCCTCATGGGCGGCGGGGACGGCGACGAGCCGGACGCCCTCCGCCAGCTTGAGCTTGACGCCGCGGCGGACGATCTCGAAACGGCCCTCCTCCCGCGGGAAGAACTCGGCGATGACCTTCCGTCCGGACGGGGGGCAGAGGAGACGCATGGAGGGGTTGGCTTGCATGAGCGGCCCGACGGTCTCGGGGTCGAAGTGGTCGATATGGGCGTGGGTGATGAGGTAGGCGTCGAGGCCGTCCAGGGACTCCGGGGCGACGGGGATGGGGGTGAGACGGGTGTGGTCGAGCTTGCTGCGTTTTTTGCAGTAGTCCGAGAGGTAGAGGTCGCAGGCGAGCTTCGCTTCTTTGGAGTCGAGGACGAAGCCGCTTTGTCCGAGCCAGGTCAGGGTTAGTTTGCTCATGATAATTCCAGTTTGAATTTGTTGAGGGAGCCCTTCGAGAGTTTGAGGGGCTTTTGGAACGTCCCGGCGTCGGTTTTGACGGTGGCCTCGTAGTCGCCGTGAAAGCCGCGGAATTTGTTGGTCGCCCCGGCCTCGTAGGCGAGGGTGGTGTTGGTTGTCCATTCCTCTTTGATGAGGCGCTTGAGGGTCAGGAACGCTTTCTTGGGGGTGAAGTCATAGTTGACCAGCCCGGCGCGGAGGCTGTTCTCTCCCTCCTCCGAGCCCGGCGGGGCATAGGCCGCGGTGCCGTCGACCATGTTCCACCAGACGGCGCCGTTGGTGGCGGCGTGGCTGAACCAGAGGCGGTAGAGCCGTTCCGTCACCAACGCCTGGAACTCATCGCCGTCGCCGAGGTCGCGCCTGGAGATGATGCTGATCTCCGAGAGGTTCAGCGGTAGTCCCAGCTTGGCGTACTGGTCGAGGCATTTGAAGAGATGTTCCGGGTTCATGAACTGGTCCGCCTGGTTGAGCAGGCCCTCGAACATGTGGTATTGGAACCCCACGGCGCCGACTCTCAAACCCTTGTCGAGCAGGTGGCGGACAAGCAGGTAGACAGGGCTGTAGTCGCCTTGGAGGTCCCACCATTTGCGGTCGTCGTTGTAGGTGAGGCAGCCGCCAGGGAACAGGCGCCCGGCGAGTTCGAACGCGAAATCGACATGGGCGTCGAGGTTCAGCCGCCCGTCCGTCGTTTGCGCCTCGTTGACGGCGTCCCAGAGTTTGATGCTGTCGCCGTAGCGCTCCGCGAGCTCGCGGAAGCGCCTGGCGATCCTGGACTCGAGCTCCAGTTTCGAGCCCTTGAGCCAGGAGGGCCAGAAGCAATGCCAGAGGAGCGGATGGCCTTTGGGGGTGATGCCGTTTCTCTCGCAATACTCCAAGCAGGCGTCTGGGGGCGGGCGGCGGTAGATGGGGGGGCTGTTTTTGGCGAAACGCAGCTTGCCGTCCTCCGGCTCCAGATCCGACCAGTAGAGGGGGACGACCGCCAGGTTGAAGAGGTCTTTGAAGGTCTCCTCGTAGGCGGCGTTCCGCTCCTTGTCCGCAAACTGCCCGAGCATGAAGAGGTTGCAGCCGAAATGGTACTCATGCCGCTTCAGGGAAAGTTTGACCGAGGCCTTTTCCACAGGCTTGCCCAGGGGGTCGAGCAATTCGATCTCGCCGAACCCCTTTCGGTTGGACTCGGTGCCCTCTTTGATCCGGGCCTCGATCTCCGGGTCTTCCTTGAGAAAGTGCCTCGCCAGTTTTTTCGCCAGGGCGTTCATGGTCAGAAATACCCGCCTTTCTCGGTGATTTGCCCGATGGCCCCGCTGGCGCGGCACCCTTTGATGAGCTCGTCCTCGCCAGGGTGAATGGAGATCCGGCATTCGTTGTTGCTGTGTTTGGAAAGAGAGGTTTTCCGCTTGATTTTCGAGCGTCCGACGGTGATTTCCAGATCGTAATCGCCGTAGAAGCCGTTCCAGTCGGCCGTGCCATCCTCATCGGTAGCGACGACGCATTCCGTGTGCCATTCATGGTTGACGAGATGGTCGAGCATCTGATAGGCGGGTTTCTCCTCCATGCTTTTGCCGACGAGTCCGGCGTCGTAGTCGCTTTCCGAACCGTAGGCCGTCTTGTCGCAGAGGTTCCACCAGACGATCGACTCCATTTTCTCCTGACTGAACCATATCCGGTAAAAATGGCGGAGGATTTTCGCCTGGAACTCCTCGGCTTCTCCCCGGGGGAGTTCGGGATAGGTCGGCAGGGATATCTCCGTGATGTGGAGCGGGATTCCGAGGCGGGCATACTGGTCTAGCACGTTAAACTGGTGGGACGGATCGAAGTAGAAGTGGCCGTCTTTGCCGGCGCCCATGCCTTCGAGGCCGCCGTACATGTGGAACTGGATTCCGAAACCGCCGAGACGCGCGCCGCGGTCGAGCAGACTTCTGCAGAGAAGGTACATCGGCGAGTTGTCATAATGGAACGGCTGGTAGGCGATGCTGTTGCCGTCGTTGTAGCAGAGCTCCGCATGGTTCGGGAAGTACTTCTCCGCAAGCTTGAACACCTGATAGACGTAATCTTGCGGGACGACGGCCCACGGAATGGTCTTGTGGAACCAGCGCGGATAGGAGAACGCCTCGTTAACGGCGTCCCAGAGCGTGATTTTCTCGCCGTAGCGTTCCGCGAGCTGCGCGACGCGTTTTTCCAGGAGAACCATCAGCTCCTTCGAGTTTTTCGGAAGCCACTCCGGGACGAAGTTGTCGCAGAAGAGCCAGTGCCCCTTCGGACGGATGCCGTTCTCGAGGCACCAGTCCACGGCAAGGTCGGTCGGCGGACGGCGCGCGATGGGGGGGGAGCTCCGGCTGTAGCGGAGTTTGCCTGGTTCGGGCTCGAGTGTGTCCCAGTAGAACGGAACGGTGGCGTTGTTGAAGACCTTCTTGAAAAGGGACTCGTAGACTTCGTTCTGTTTTTCCGTCGGGAAGTCGCGGAGTTTGAAGAGGTTGCTTCCGAACATGAACTCGTGTTTCGTCTGCGTGAACTTGAGTTTTGCGTTCTGGACCGGCTTGCCTTCGGCGTCGGTCAGGATGAAACGGCCCCAGCCTTTGCGGTGCCGCCGTGTGTCGAGTTCGATGCGTTCCTCGATCCCTCCGCGGGCGTGATCCATGTCACGCGTGACGGAGTCCATTAGTTCTTTGGAATTCATTTCTCAGCCTTCCCGGTTAAAAATATCCGCCCTTTTCGGTGATTTGCGCGATGGTCTCGCCGGAGCGGACCCATTTGAAGATCTCGTTCTCGTTGCGTTCGATCTCCTCGGCGCGCAGCAGCACTTGGTAGGCGATGCCGCGGGGGACGCAGAGCACGCCGTCGATGTCGCCGAAGATGAGGTCGCCGGGACGCACCGTGACCTTGCCGATTTTGACGGGCACCTGGTAGTGGGTGATCAGGCAGCGGCCGAGCGAGCCATTGCTGGTGCGGTACTTGTAGAAGACCGGGAAGCCCTGTTCCAGGATCTGTTTGGTGTCGCGGATGCCTCCGGCGATGACGGCGCCGCGGATGCCTTTCTGCAAGGCGGTGGCGGTCATGACCCCGCCCCAGAGGGAGGCCTCGGTGTCGGCGCTGGTGTCCCAGACGACGATACCGTCGGGCTTCATCTCGTCGAGCATTTTGGAGCGGAAGCCCATCTCGCCCTGGATCATGACGTTGGGGGAGCTTTTGACGGTGAAGGCGACGCCGCAGACGGTCATCTCGTCGCGCAGCGGCATGATGTCGGAGGGCAGGTTCTGGTCGAGCAGGCACATCTCGCGCATGACGTCGTTGATGGCTCCGGTGTAGAGCTTCTCGTAGCGCTCGCAGATCTCCTTGACCGGCACGGGGAACTCGTCGTTGGGGATGAATTCGCGGGTGGCGATGAGCTGGTCGAGCTTCATCAGCCCGGCTTCTTTCTGGAACTGATTCTCTTGGCTCATGGTCGTTTCTCCTTGTACTTTGGTTATAGCTTCAATAGGCGATTTTCAAAGCGTCCATCAACCCTTTCATATAGCCGACGGCGAAAAGGTTGCCTTGCGTCGCGTAACCGGGGTTGGCGTTGTCCTCGCCGGCCATGGTGGGGGTGTGGTCGGGGCGGATGAGGCAGTCGATACCGGCGGCGGCGCTGGCGGAAAGGAACGCGGCCATGTCGGTGGGGCCGTTGTCGTGGAAGGTCTCGCGGAAGCAAGTCCGGACGCCCGTGATGTCGCGGAAATGCAGGAAGACGACGCGCTTGGCGAACTCCGGGATCAGAGTGAAGACGTCCTCGCCCATGGCCTTGAACGTGGCCTGGCAGAAGGTGACGCCATGGCTGGGGCTGGCGCTCAACGCCAGGGCGCGGCGGTAGGCGGTGGCGCTGGTGAGGATGCGGCTATAACCCAGCAAGGGCGAGACGGGCGGGTCGTCGGGGTGCAACCCCAGCTTCACCCCGGACTCTTCCGCCACCGGGACGACGGCCTTGAGGAAATACTCGTAGTTCGCCCACATCCGCTCTTCGGTGACTTGCAAAGGGACGTCCTTCCCGGCCAGGTCGGCGATATCGAAGCCGGAGGTCAAGGCGCCGCCGCGTTCGGGCAGGTCGGTCCGGCTGCGGTACCAGCCGACTCCGGCCATGAAGTTGTAGCAGAGCAACGGGATGCCCAGTTCGCCCATGTTGCGGAGCATGGCCTGGTAGCGTTCGATGTCCTGGTCGCGGCCGGGTTGTCCGAGCTTTATTCTGGACATGTCGAACTGGTCGCCCTCCAGCGCCGCCAACTCGAACCCGGCGGCGTCGAAGCGTTCCTTGACCGCCCGCAACGACGGCAAGTCCCAAGGCGGCAACTGCCCGGTGAGTTCGGGAGCCGCTTTGGTGACGGCGCGGGTCACGCCGAGCTGGGCGGCCAACGTCCATTTGACGTCCTGCTTGGCCGGAAGCATCATACCCAGCTTCATGGGCGGTCTCCCTGGAGGCGCAGCGTCTTGATCTCGAAGGGCTTGAACTTCAGTTTGCCGTCGGGGACGGGGGTGGCCCCTTGTTCGAGAATGTCGGTTTCGACGGCGTGGAGCTCCGCCTCGGCTTCGCGTCCGGCGGACTCGAAGGCGCGGACGACGACACCGTTTCCGTCCTCGGCCCGCTTGACGGCGGTGACCACCACCGAGGCGTCGGTGAAGTCCAGCAAACTGGACGAGGCGGGGAACTTCCCCTCCGGGTTGGGATCGCATACGGCCACCTGGCGGGTGGGGTGGTTGAGCTCCCAGCCGCAACGGTAGCTGGAGCTGTCCGCCAACGAGCGGTGGCGGGGACGGAGCAGGTAACGGAAGCGGTACTTGCCAGAGGGGGGGCGGGCGGCGCTGCCGCGTTTGCCGTCGGGCTCGACGGTGACGGCGCCGCAGAAGCCGCAGCCGCGGATCATGTAGGAGCGCGGCAAACCGGCGTCGAAGTCCCACATGCGATGGTCGCAGCCGATGGTGACGCCGTCCGCGTCGTTGCCGACGTCGACCCAGTGGCGGCAGAGGCGGAGACGGCGACGGAGGTCGAGGTCGAGCTCGTCGAAGCAGTTCTTGGTGAGCTCGCCCATGGTCTCGGGGAAGGCCACCTGGCCGAAGGGGACGCCGTAGCGGATGGTGGCGGAGGTGTCGCCGGGGAAGGTCTGCTGGAGCCTGATCCAGCGGGGGGCCGTCCAGTCGATCTCGTTCTCCAGGAGCAGGTCGGCGGAGTCGTGGAAGAGGGTGTAGGTTTGGATGAAGGGCATGCCGTAGATCTCTCCCTTGACTTGGACGCGGCACCAGACGGAGTTGTTGTCGAGCGTCTCGACGCTTTTCAGGACCGCCGGGAACAGGCGCCCCGAGGGCGTCATGTCGGAGATGTAGTTGCCGCGGCGTTCCTCCTCGCCGATGATGGCCATCTTGGTGAAGAGCGGCTTGCCCAGCTTCAAGTCGTGGAGCGTGGCCTCGCCGGTGACGGCGTCGATCTCCAGGCGGAGGGACTGGTTCTCATATGTGTTGGAGCCCTGGTTGCGCTGGGGCGTTTTGGCGTCGATGTCGCTGTCCAGGGTGATGGCGCAGGTATGGCCTTTGGGGTTCTCGCCGGGGACGAGGTAATAGGTCTGGTAGCCGGCCGCCGGGATATTCTGGATCGGGAAGGCGATCTCCAACGCGCTGGAGACGCACTCCAGGCGTTGGAGCTGGACGAACGGGATGGTGTTCCCCGCCGCGTCGATGAGTTTCAAGTTGGGCTCTTTGCCGGGGGACTCGTTGGTGCTGACCGGGCCGAAGACGGCGGCGCGGCCGATCACGGCGCCGGAGCGTCTCCAGGAGAGCGGGTTGAAGACCACCACGGGGAAGGCGTCCGGGTGGGGGGCCTTGACCTGGGCGGCGAGGCGCCAGGCCATGCGGGTTGAGACGCGCTCCGCGGTGGCCTTCGCCCAGAGTTTTAACTGGAGCTTGTCCTGGTCGGCGATGTCGCCGCCCTGGCTGTTCTGATTGTGGTCCATGCCGTCGAGGAGGGCTTTCCAGGCTTGTTCCAGCTCGGCGGCGGGGTAGTCGTCCCAGCCGTGGAGGAGGCAGAGACTCGACAGGAATTCGGCCAGATGCAAGGCGGCCTCGCAGGGGAGGTCCTCCGGCCAGATGTCGGGCCAGGAGCTCTCGATGTTGGGCCAAGCGGAGGGCAGCTCTCCGGCCAGGGAGGGGAGGGGGGCGCCGTTGTCGGCCGCGGCGAAGTACTCGCCCAGGGTGCAGAAGCGCAGCTCGCGGCGTTTCTCCTGGTTCCAGCTTCGGATGTTATGGACGAGCCGCTCCGGCGGGCACCAGAGGTCCATCCCCCAGTGGACGAGCAACGGATAGGGCTTGTCTTTGGCGTCGCGGTCGAACATCTGCTCCCAGGTGCCTTGCCATTGGGGGAGGACCTCGGTCGAGAGCTGTTCGTAGGGGGAGCTGAGCCCGTTGTAGGCGGCGTAGCCGCGGGCGGCGTAGTAGGCGGTGGTCTCGGAGCCGTCGGGGGCGCGCCACTTGAAGAGCGGCGTGGAGCCCGGGCCGCCGCGGGACATGAGCAACCCCTTGAGCCCCGCCTTGGCGGCGATCTGGGGATATTGGGGCGTGTAGCCGGGGAGGTCGCCGAAATGGGCGATGGCCGGGTCGGCGCCGAGTTCCCGTTTGGCGTAGGCCTTGGCGAGCAGGATGTTGCGGCAGAGGGTCTCGCCGCCGGGGAGGTTTAGGTAGATTCCCGACCAGGCCGGGCCGAGTTCCAGGCGTCCCGCCGCGAGCAGTTTGGCCAGACGGGGCTTCTCCGCGGGGAAGCAGCTCAGGAAGTGCTCCACGAAGTTCATGGTCTCCAGCAGGAAGCGGAAGTCCTCATGTTTTTCCAACAGGTCCAGGGCGTTGCGGATGATGTTGTTGCCGCGGGACAGGCACTCCTCGCGGGTCCCGGCCCAGAATAGGTCAAGATGCGAGAACGGCACGACGTAGGTGATGGGTTGCCCCATGGTTTCAACTCCTCTGAAGTTTGACGACGATTGAGCGTTTGAAGGGAGGGAGCCGCAGACGGTCGCCATCCCGTTGGAGCGGAGCGTGGGTGTCGTCCCACGGCAGGTAGGCCGCGGCCTGGCCTTCGAGGCGGCCGAGGTTTATCTCGATGCCTTCGAGGAGCTTTGCCGGATTGCCGTCGACCAATTCCGAGCGCCAGTCGCTGGCCTTGTCGCGGCACCAGAGCAACGAGGTCCCGCGCCCTTTCAAAACGTAGACGCGCAGTTGGGGATGCTCAAGTCGCTGGGGCTGGAACCCCTCGGCCACCGGGTCAACGCCTGCGATGGCGTTGGCGAAACGTTGGAAGTGCCACCAGAGCTTGTTCTTGTCGAGGTGGAAGTCCCAATGCCAGCATTGTCCCGGCCCGGCGGAACCGGCGAAGAACGGGGCGAAGAGGATGTCGTGCAACAGTGTCCCCTCGGTGTCGAGGGGGTAGAGCTTGGAGGGGCCGGAGTGGCGCGGCTCGACGGCGCCCGCCTCCGCGAGCAGCGCCGGTCTGGAGGAATGGGCCAGGAGCCAGGTGACGGCGTCGGCGCAGAGCTCGTCCATCGGGCCATGGCAGAGCTCCAGTTCGGCCCCCAAGTCCAGGTAACGGTGCGCTTGGACGAAGTCGTTGGAAGGCAGGTCGCAGAGCCATTGATAGATGTCGAAGGCCCAGGGGCCGTCGAAGCTGCCGAGGCTCTGGACGACGAGCGAGCGGGGGAAGCGTCGGCGTATCTCCGGCAACATGGCCTCGGTCCAGGCGCGCCAGGCGTCCTGGGGGGTGGCGACGGAGTTGATCTCGTTCCAGAGCTCGACGGCCATGATGTTGTCGGCGTCGGCGAGGGTCTCGGGCAGCTTGTCCAGTTTTCGGAGGAAGGCGGCTCGGCCCGCCTCGGAGGAGAGGTAGTCCTCCATCGTCAGGCAGGCGCCGCCGTTCTCGGGGCGGTGGACGGTGTTGACGAAGGAGGCCGCCCCGGGGAAGCTCTCGGCTTGTCGGGATGGCTCGAGGGTGCGGAAGTGGCCGAGGGTCAATTTGAGCTGGACGCCGTGGTCCGCGGCGAGGGCGCAGAGGCGGCGGAGCTGGTTCTGACGGCGCTCGTCGAAGACGCCTTCGCGTTCCGGCTCGATGTCGAGGAAGGGGACGCCCAGCCAGATTCGGGCGAAATTGCCGCCGTTGGCCGCGAGCGTGGCGAATTGTCTCCCGTAGGCGGCGAACGCCTCGTCGTCGCCGACGAAGCGTTGGAAGGCGAGGTTCGGCCCGACGGGGATGAAGGCCGAGCCGTCCGCCCGCTCGAAGTAGCGGGGATGCTGTCGCGACGCTTTGATGTTAGGGCTCATTTCGTCCTCCTATATCCATCATCCGACGACGATGTCGAGTTCGTTCTTGTGCCGCTTGTCGAGATGGAAGGTTTGCGTGACGGTTTTATCTCCGGCGGTGACGACGAGCTCGTATTCTCCGTGGAACCCTTTGAACATGAGTTCGCCGGAGTCGCCGCTGTCGAGGGAGAGTTTGCTGCGCCAGGTTTTTTCGAAGAGTTCCTTGAGGACGAAATACGACGGTTTGGGCGTGAAGTCGTGGCGGACCAGCCCGCCATGATAATAGTTTTCCCCGGCCTTCATGTCTCCCGGGGTCGTGCCGTGCGCGAAGCCGTCCACCAGGTTCCAGTAGAGGATGGCTTCCATGGCCGGGTGGCTGAACCACATGCTGTAGACGTTTTTGAGGATTTCCGCCTGAATTTCCTCGTCTTCCGGCGTCCAGCGGTAGGCGGGGATGGTCAGCTCGGTGATCTGGATGGGACGTCCGAGCTTCGCGTAGCAGTCGAGGACGTCGAAGATCCGCTCGGGATCGTAGTATTGGGCGGTTTTCTCCGCTTCCTCCTCCGCCCGGTTGAACATGTGATACTGCATGCCGACGGAGTCGACGCGGGCGCCTTTGGCGAGGGCGCGTTCGATCTGCATGTAATACGGGCTGCGGTTGCCGTGGAAGTGGGCGTTGTCCCAGATGACGCAGTGGGCATCGTTGATGATCAGGCGGTTGGAGTGGAAATAGCGTTGGGCGGTCTCGAAGCTCCATTCCACGAAATCCGGCTCGCTGTAGAACGGGAATTTCCGGTTGTAGCCCCACCATGTCTCGTTGGTGACTTCCCAGTCGGGGATGCGGAGGGCGTAGCGTTCCGCCAGTTCGCGGAAACGCTTGTCGAGGAGACGCTTCTCCTCGGCGATCTCCAGGGGCGCCCACGTTGGAACGAAGGAGGCGTAGTTGAGGCAGTGCGCCTTGGGCTGGATGCCGTTCGCCTCGCAGTATTCGAGGCAGAGGTCGGGGGCGGGGCGGCGGTAGACTTTGGGGCTGTCCTTCGCGAACCTTGGTTTGCCCTGCTCCGGCTCGAGGTCGCCCCAGTAGAACGGCAGCGTCGCGATGTTGAACGCGTCGGCGAAGAGTTTTTTATAGGCTTCGTTCTGCTCGGGAAGCTTGAATTCGTCCAGCATGAAAAGATTGGCGCCGTATTTGAAATCGTGCGTCTTTTGTTTCACTTCAACATGGACGTTTTTCAGGGGCTGCTTGTCCGGCGTCTTGAAGTTCAGCGTCGCGAAGCCCTTGCGGTTGGTTTCGATCCCGTGCTGAATCCGGTCCTCCATATAGGCCCGTTTCTTCTCGAAGGGCTCCAATACTTTTCTGCGGTCCATTTTGTCTTCCTCGTGTTGGTTGCTTTAGCTTTTTGAAATCACTTGTTTGCTTTACGGGCCACGATGAATCCGTAGGTGTCCAGCGTGAAGCCTCCGTCGGACGGACGCGCGCCCTGTTCGAGGAGAATTACGCTCGGAGCGAATTCCGCGAAAGCCTCGCCCCGGACAACCTGTCTTTCCTTGCCGAGGTTGACGATGACGATGACGCGTTCCTCGCCTAGTTCCCTGGAGAAACTCAGGAGCTGTTCCGGGGCGGCGTTGTCGAGCCAGGTGATGGCGCCGTCGGAGAGGGCGCGTTCGGAATGGCGCAGGGCGCAGAGCTGTTTGACCAGGGCGCGGCGGGCTTTGCCTGTCGGGGTGGCGCCGTTGGCCCAGTTGACGGGCGCCTTGGCGAAGAGGTTGTGCTCCGCGGTGTCGGCGACCTCCTGGCCGTTATAAAGGAAAGGGACGCCGTCCAGGGCGAACATCAAAGCCAGCGCCGCGTTGGAGTAGGCTACGCCAAAACTTTTGTCGTTCCTGTTGTCGGGCGGCATTCCGCCATCGGGAATGCCGTTGAACTCGATCTCCGCGCGCCAAGCCTCGTCGCTTTTCCCCGTCTCGCGGCGAACGCCCTGCGAGGTGTTATGGGCGATGTCGTGGTTGTCGAAGAAGCGGATGAACCGGGCTCCCGCCGGGTGTTCCTCGGCCATGCGCTCGCATTCGGCGCGCAGGTGCGAGGCGGGCTTGAGCTGGTTGAAGGCGGCGCGGAGCCCGCTGAACCCCCAACCGGTGTAGTTCATGTCGAAGGCTTGGAGCTGATCCTCTTTCTTGGTGCCTTCGGACAGGATGATTATCTCCGGCTTCAATTTCTCCAGCCTGGTCCGGCCGGTTTCCCAGAAGTCCAGGGGCACGCATCCTGAGATGTCGCAGCGGAACCCGTCGACATCGAAGTTGGCGACCCAATGCTCCATGTTGCGCCAGAGGTGTTCGCGGAGCCCGGCGCTCTCGAAGTTTAGCGAGGGGAAGTTCCAGCCGCAGTTCATGAGCTTGCCATCCGCGTCCCGTTTCACGTAATCGGGGTGCTCGTCGAGGAAGCTGGGCGTCGGGCCGCAGTGGGCGTAGACCAAATCAAGCAGCGTCCGCATCCCGAGCTTGTGGGCGGACGCCACGAAAGAGCGCAGGTCGGCGTCGGAGCCATACTCCGGGTCGATGGCGTAGAAGTCCTTGATCCGGTAAGGGTTGCGGGGGTTATCGAAACGCTGTTGCCGGGGGCTCCAGAACTCTCCGCGCGGGTCGTCGTCCTGGAGGCAGATGGGGCATAGGTAGAGAATGTCCACGCCGAGCTCCGCCAACTCCGGCAGCTTTTTCTCCGCGGCCTTTAGCGTTCCTTCCGGGGTGAAGGCCCGGAGGAAGATCTGGTACATCACGCTGCGGGTAAGCCATTCGGGCGACTTGCGCGCTTGTGGTTTTAGGAGGGGCGCGTCCATGGGGTGTACACCTTATTGCTGTTTGCCGATGAAATAGCCGAAGGGCGGGAGCTCGGCGGGGCCGGAGCCGAGGAGCGTCGTGTAGGTGCCGTCGAAGCCGGTCGTTGCCGGGGCGTTCGAGAGGTTGACCACCACGAGGACACATTCCTCGCCGAGTTCCCTGGAGAAGCTCAAGAGCTGTTCCGGCGCGGCGTTGTCGAGCCAAGTGGTGGCGCCGTCGGAGAGGGCGCGTTCGGAATGGCGCAGGGCGCAGAGCTGTTTGACCAGGGAACGGCGCGCCTTGCCCGTCGGGGTGGCGCCGTTGGCCCAGTCGACGGGGCAGGGGCCGAAGATGTTTTGGGGGGAGCTGTCGGCGACTTCCTGGCCGTTGTAGAGGAAAGGGACGCCGTCCAGGGTGAAACAGAGCGTCAGGAAGGCGTCGACGGCCTTCGTTCCCCAGGCTTTGTCGATGCGGCTGTCTGGCGGTAGCCCGTCCCACGGGACGCCTTGGAAATCCACCGTGCCCTGCCAGGACTCGTCGCTCCTGCCGGGCTCGCGGAGGATGCCGTGGGTGGTGTCATGGGCGATGTCGTGGTTGTCGACATCGCGGATGAACAGTCCTCCTTCTGGGGATTCGGCCAGTTGCGACTCGGCCAACGCCCGGAGCCAGGACGCCGTCTTGCCTTGGTTGAAGAGTTTGTGGACGCCGAACGTCCAGGGGAAGTTGTAGTTCATGTCGAAGGCGTGGAGTAGATTTTCCTTCTTGAGGCCCTCGGCGAGGGTGATGACCTCCGGCTTGAGTTTTTCCAGGCGGGGGCGGGCGGCCTCCCAGAAGTCGAGCGGGACGCCGTCGGCGACGTCGCAGCGGTAGCCGTCGACATCGAACTTCTCGATCCAATATTCCAAATTGCGCCAGAGGTGCTCGCGCAGTTCGGCGCTGTCGAAATTGATTTGCGGGAAGTTCCAGGCCGCGGGAATGATCTTGCCGTCGGCGTCGCGCTTTACGAAGTCGGGGTGTTCCTCGATGAAGACGGCGGCCGGGCCGCAGTGCAGGAAGACGATGTCTAGCAGCACGCGCAGTCCGAGCTTGTGGGCGGCGGCGACGAAGGAACGCAGGTCGGCGTCACTGCCATACTCCGGGTCGATGGCGTAGAAGTCCTTGATCCGGTAGGGGCTCTTGGGGTTGTCGAACTTGTTTTGCCGCGGGCTCCAGAATTCCCGGCGCGAGTCGTCGTCCTGGAGGCAAATGGGGCATAGGTAGAGGATGTCCACTCCCAAATCGGCCAGTTCCGGTAGTTTGGCCTCCGCCGCCTTCAAGGTGCCTTCCGGGGTGAACGCCCGGAGGAAGATCTGGTACATCACGCTACGGGGCAGCCATGCGGGGGATTTGCGCGCTGTCGTCATTTTCTCAGCTCCATTGTCTGTCGTTCGCCCACTCCTTGTCCCACTGCTCGGTGGAGGCCCAGGCCTCCGGGAAGTCGGGATGGAGTTTAGCTTTGATTAGTTCCTCGTTGAGCGCCTCGATGCCGAGTCCGGGGGTGTCGGGAACCTTGATGTGGCCGTTTTCGATCTTCAACGCGGGCTTGACCAGATCCGCCCACCACGGCACGTCCACCGAATGGACTTCCAGTGCCATGAAGTTGCGCGTCGCCGCGGCCACGTGGACGGCGGCCATGCAGGCGATGGGGCTCTCGGCCATGTGGATGGCCATGGCGACGCCGTGCTCCTCGGCCAGGTCGCCGATTTTCTTGGTCTCCAGGATGCCGCCCGCCGTCAAAACGTCGGGATGGACCAGCGCCACCGCCCGGGACTCCAGCAACGGCTTGAAGCCCTCTTTCAGATAGATGTCCTCGCCGGTGGCGACGGGGACGGTGGTGGCGCGGGAGAGCTGGATGTATTGGTCGGTCATGCGCCACGGGACGGGGTCCTCCATCCAGGCGAGGTTGTATTTCTCCAGGCGTTTGGCCAGCTTGAGGCAGTCCTCCAGGGGAATGTGGCCGAGATGGTCGATGGCCAGCGGGATCTCGAAACCGATCTCGGCGCGGACGTCGGCCATGTACTGCTCGAGGAAGTCGAGGCCCTTTTCGGTGAGGTGGACGCCGGTGAAGGGGTGGGCGGTGCTGAAGAGCTCGTAGGCCTCGCCGCGCATGGCGCGGGGGTCGATGGAGCCGTGCGGGGTGCTGAAGACGGTCTTCTTGTACTCGCGCATCTTCTCCAGGAAGCCGAGCGGGGCCGAGAGGCAGCCGGGCTTGCCCATCAAGAGCTCGATGCCGAGGTCCATCTTGAGGAAGGTGAAGCCTTGCTCCATGCGCTCCTTGAGAGCTTTGCCCATGTCGCGGCCGCCGCCCTCGGAGTCGGTGTCGCAGTAGACGCGGACCTCGTCGCGGTGCTTGCCGCCGAGCAGTTGCCAGACCGGGACGCCCCAGGCCTTCCCGGCGATGTCCCAGAGCGCCACCTCTATGCCGCAGACGCCGCCCGCCTGGCGGGAATCGCCGCCGAATTGCTTGAGGCGGCGGAAGATGCGCTCGACGTTGCAGGGGTTCTCGCCGAGGACGCGGCTCTTGAGCATGGCGGCGTAGGTCCGGCTGGAGGCGTCGCGCACTTCGCCATAGCCGACGATCCCCTGGTTGGTGAAAATCTTGATGAGGGTGCAGCGTTTCGGCGCGCCGTCGATGTCGGCGAAGCGCATGTCGGTGATCTTCAACGTGCTCGGGTCGATCTTCTTGGCCATTTTATCAAATCCTCCTGGAATGGTTTCAGCACAGTTTGGCGCAGTCGGCGGCGGTGGCGGTGGCTTGCGCCGCCAGGGCGTCAAGCTTGTCCGCCGGGAAATCGTCGTCGAAGCCCAGCAAGGTGAGCGCCGCCGCCACTTGGCCGTCCACCTCCATGACCGGGACCGACATGGCGGCCACCTTCCAGCGGCTCACCCCCGAGTTCAGGCAAAATCCTTTGGCTTTGATCTCGGCGACCCGGCGGAGCGTCAGCTCCGGTCGTTGCCGTTCCGGGACGTCCTCGCGGCATTCCGCCGCCAACGCCAGGATATCCGCCTCGGCGTCGGCGCGGAGCAGCGCCGCCCCCACCGACCCTTCCACCAGCGGGAAGCGGCTGCCCACTTTCCCGGACACGGCCATCGGCCGCGGCGACTCCGCCCGCATGATGGTCACCTGTTCCGCGCCCTGCCGGATCGACAGCTTGCACGACAGTCCGATCTTGGCCGACAACGCCTCCAGCAGCGGTTGGGCCGCCTCGAAGCGCGACGCCCGCCCGGCCAGTTTCATCGCCGCCGACAGCATCCCGCCGGACAGGTCGTAGCGGTTCCCGGGCAGTTTGGCGATCCAGTCGTGCCTCAGCAGCGTCTGGATGATCCGGTAGCAGGTGCTCGGCGTGATCTCCAGCTCTTTGGCCAGCTCCGCCTGGGTCGCCCCGCGCTTGCTCTTGCCCAGCCGTCCCAGCAGCAGCACCGCTTTCTCCACCGCCGGGATGATGTGATCGCTGTTCATATTTGAATAACCGTTGTTATTATGTGAATAATATAATAACGTAGGGCGTTGTGTTTGTCAATGGGGAATTGACGAAAACAGCTTGAACCGTGGCGGTTTCCGGGCTATTCTGTTGGCAGCAGCACAGGAGGTTGGCGCCATGAAAGTTGTTCATTGGAAATATTGGGTGGCCGGGGCGATGTTTTTGAGCCCTGTCGTCTTCATGCTGGGAGTGTTCGTCGTGGCGTGCTGGACGAACACCCATCCGTCCATCGGGGAGCATGTCCCGTCGGTCTCCTGGCTGCCCAAGGAGGCGAGCGACGTCTCGTTCTACAGGTCTTATTCCTGGACGGCCTACGAGTTCAACATCGACGAGGCCGCCTACAAGCGCTGGGCCGGGAGCCGTACGCCCGTCCCCATCGACAAGCCCCAGGGCATCTTGCGTTATCTGAGCCGCTCGCAGGGCAACGGCGACGTCGTGGCCGTCGTGCCGAAGGGCTACTACTTCTTGCGGCAATGGAGCAATGGCGGGCGCTGGAATATTGTCTATGACAGCGACCGCCATCGGGCTTACTACCAATATAGTCCGCGCTGAGCGGTTTAGCTTTGGTGTTGTGACACGGTCTTCCAGACAGCCAAGGTCCGGCGCGCCAGTTCCGCGAACTTGCACTCCTGGAAGCCGAAAACCTGGGGCTTGACGGTGTCGTTGAGCCGTCTGGCGAGCTTGCCGCCAAACTTCGCTTGTCCTCGAGCCGCCCCGGCGATGGAGCCCGCGGTGGCGCCGTTGCAGTCGGTGTCCAGCCCGCCCATGACCGCGAGGCAGGCGGTCCGGTCGGGCTCCATCCCGCCGTAGAGCATCCCCATCACCACGATCAAGGCGTTGTTAACCGTGTGCACCGCGTGCATCCCGGCGTGCCGCGCCTCGACTTTCACCATGAAGTCCTCGAAGCTGGGGCACCCCGGACGCCATGCCAACGCCTCGCGCACGGCCTCGGCCAAGCGGCAGTTCCGGGGGATCTCCGAGAGCCCGATCTGGATCAGTTCGACGGGGTCGTCGACGACGAAGGCCGCGGCGATGATGGCGGCCATGAACATCTCGCCGTAAATGCCGTTGGCGGTGTGCGTCCAGGAGGCGTCGCGCCAGGCGAACTCGGCGGCGAGCTCGGGGTTCCCGGCGCAGGCGTAGGCCCAGCCGTCGGCCCGGATGTAGGCGCCGATCCATTCCCGGTAGGGGTTGTTGTGGCGGCGGGTGAACTCCGCCGTGGCGGCGGGCTTGCGCATGCAGTAGTTGAGGATCGCCTGCCGTTCCGCCGTGCAGATGGCGTAATGGGGCAAGGAGCTGTTCCAGGCGTCCGCCACGTCTCGCCACTGGAAGGACGGTCCTTTCTCCTCCAGGACTTTCAGGCCGATCATGGTGTAGTTGATGTCGTCGTCCGACTCCATGTGGGAGATTTTCTCCCGGCAGGAGTTCCCTGCCCAGATTTTCAAGTCGTCCCCGAGGTCGGCGTCGCTGAAGTAGTCGGAGAGCTCCCAGTCGCCAAGCCGCTCCAACCGGGCGCGGATGGCTTGGCGCCCGCTCATCTTGGCGTTGCCGCGCATCCCCAGCCCTTCGACCGGCTTGCCCAGGGCGCAGCCGCAGGCCCGCCCGGTGAAGGCACCGTGGAGACGGTCGAGCAGCTCCGCCTCTGAGAGCTTGAGCTCTAGACGCCGGGGGCCGTCGGGACGCTCCTTGCGGATGCCCACCAAGTCGTCGGGCTGGACGTAGGGGAAGGCTGGGTCTTGGGGTAGGTGGAGCAGCTCCTCGTTCAGCGGGGCGATGGCCGCCTCGTTCCAGGCGTCGGCCTCTGGATGTAATTGGGCGGCGCGCTGGCGCAGCCCCTCCGGAACGGGACGCCCCTCGTACTCGCATTGTGTGATTTCGCTCTTGAGCAGCTCCAATGGATTCGTCCAACCACCGATCAACATATAACTGGCTCCTATGTTTGCGTTGGCAAGAATATAATGTTATTTTATGCGCCATGATATGTCAGAAAGGCCATAAACTATGCGAAAAAGCCCAAAGACTCCGTCTGAATACGCCTACTTCTATATGCCGTTGGCGTTGCCGGAGGAGTTCCCGTTGGAGGTTTCGCCGCTTTTTGTGCAGCGCGACCGGGCGATAACCTACCTGCATTCGCACGACGTGGCGGAGTTGGGGCTCTGTCTCAAGGGGAACGGGACTTTCGTGGTGGGGGAGAAGGCGCTGGGGTTCCGGGAGGGCGACGTGATCCTGGTGACCAAGCGGGAGACGCATCTGGCCCGGAGCGCCCCCGGAACGGAGAGCGAGTGGATCTGGATCTACTTCGATTTGGAAAAACTGTTGCTTCCACGGTTTGGCGATCTGGCGTTGGTGTCCACGGCTCGGCTATGGGGACGGAATTTCTCGAACATCCCGGAGCGGGGGAGCTGTCCGCGGCTGCGGGGGCAACTGGAGGAGCTGGTGGAGACCTGGCGCGGCGGCGGCCCATTCCGGCAGGGACGGGCGGCGGCGTTGCTCTGTCTGGTGGTGGCGACGTTCCAGGAGCTGGCGGCGGCGGGCCCGCCGCCGCTGGACACCGAGCCCCAGATGGACGCCGAGTTTCTGGAACGGCTCCAGAAGGCGCTTGCCCACATGGCCGCGCATTATTTGCGTCCGTTGACGTTGGCGGAGCTCGCAAAAGTTAGCGGGATGAGTCCGAGCAACTTCAAGCGTCTGTTCCGCTCCGGCGTCGGCCACAGTCCGATCGCCTTCCTTAATCGCCTGAGGATCACGGCGGCGTTCACTGAGTTGGAATGCGGAGCCAAGGCTATCGGGCAGATTGCCACTGACTGTGGTTTCGCCACGCTTTCGAGTTTCAACCGGCAGTTCAAGCGTCAGACGGGGCAGTCCCCCCGGCAGTGGCGGGACTCGCGGCCGTAGCGCCCAAAATGTCCGCCATGTTCGGGGCTCAATGAATTCTTGGAATTTTCCCTTTCCCCGACCTTGCCAAACGCCGATTCCGCGCTATTTTACAATTCTTCCTTACAAGAAGGAGAGGTGGCCGAGTGGTCGAAGGCGCAGCATTGGAAATGCTGTGTAGGGGAAACTCTACCGTGGGTTCGAATCCCACCCTCTCCGCCATTTTTAGCCTCAAAATCAGCAAAATCGGTACCATCCAGTACCGCTTGCGGTTTCCAAACGCTCTTCCCCGGCTTATATTGGCCATAGCGGTTATTTCTCAACCAGGAGCGGAAGATGGCGTGCAAAAGCGTGAAGTTGGACATCGGCACGGTCTACAAGAAGGACGAGGACGGGCCGTATTTCTTCAGGTATCAGATCAACGGGCAGCGGAAAGCCGTGAGCCTCCAGACCAAGAACCAGCAGGAAGCCGTGGCCAAAGCCAGGGAGCTCGTCCCGGTCGTCAAAGCGACGACGGTGGACTTGATCTCGGCGCATGTCAAACACGCTCGGGGGCTGACTTCCGCCCGGAAAACCCTGTCTCTGTCCGACGCCTGGGACGCCTACACCCGGCATCCCGAGCGCGCCATGCCCGCCACGGTGAGCGAGCAGGAAGCCTACCACTCGACCTTCAACGAGTTCGTGGAGTTTTCCGGCAGCGCCGCGCTCGGGGTTGGCGACGTGACCCCGGACCTCGCCGACGGCTTCGCCCGGCGGATGCGCGAGCTGGACATCGCCGTGGACACCCACAACCGCAAGATCAAACGGCTTCGGAAAGTTTTCTCCGTGTTGCGGGAATACCTTGAGGGGGAGAATCCCTTCCTCGCCAAATCGCTGTTGCGGAAGGAGCGTGAGGAGCAGGAGCACGAGGCCAGGCGCCTGTCGTTTAGCCACGAGCAGGAGAACGCCATCTTGGCGGTACTGGCCGACGACACCCACAAAGTGGTGAACAAGCCGGAGATGCGGGTGGTCTACCATCTCGGCATGTTCACTGGCCAGAGGTTCAAGGACTGCATCCTACTGAAGTGGGACAGGATCGACTTGAACCGGCGGAGGATATGGGTGAAGCAGTTCAAGACCGGCAAAGAGGTCACGATCCCCATCGCCCCCAAGTTGCAGGATGTCCTCGTCGAGGCGCAGTCCTGGAAGCGCGACAACTACGTCTGCCCAAACGTGGCCGAGCGCTACAACAAGCTTGACGCCCGCGGCAAGAACACGGGCAACAACCTGGTGAACATCGACGCCTTGCGGGTGATCAAGTGGATCGGACTGGAGCCGTCGGTGAAGGTCACTGGGCGCAAGAAGAAGGTGACGGTCTACGGCTTCCACTCTCTGCGACACAGCTTCGCGTCGCATTGCGCCGAGGCGGGGGTGCCGAAGGCGGTGGTCCTCTCGATCCTTGGCACGAACTCCGACATCGTGGACAAGTACTACACCCACATCGGCGAGGAGGCCCAGGAGAAAGCGATCATGACGCTATACGGCGGCGTCATGTCGGACCGGGAGCGGATCGACCGAGCCTTGGCGTTGATCGACTCCTGCCAGGACAAGACGCCCTTCGTCCAAGAGCTGGAACGGCTTTTGCGCCAGAGAACAGACATCGCCCCTTAGCCCGCTGCTTGCTGATATCCCAATGCACCTTGATGGGGGAAAACACGACGCCAATTGAATCGATTCAACATGGTCATGGTGTTGCTCATTGTAACTTCCTGTAACTTTGATATTGGCCTGATTATCTGGCGTAATCATGCAGGCGAGCATCATTTATCCCGTGCGTTTGAACCGGCTGGCAAGATAGGGGGCACCCCACGTGGTTGCCCTAGCAAAAGCCGTGAAAAATATGCGGACAGCCTATATTAGGTTGCCGTTCCTTCGGACAGAGTCTCTGCTTCGGCGCATAGCTCATGGCTCAGGTGATGGTGGTACCGTGGTGGATTCGGGCTGTCGCCGTAGAACGTCCCAAGCGCATCGGGTCGGGCAGCATCCACTGTCTGGCGAGCTCCCGCCTCTTCCCTGGGCTTCTCGTGCTGGAGCACCCTCTCCGTCCGGGCAAGGCGCATGAGCTAGATGGCGGACAATATCTGATCCGTCCGACAGTGGATCCACGAGTCATTGGTGGCCGTGGCATGGTCGAGGAGAATGCTCCCGCTGTTGGCGGCAAGACATTTTCTTGTCCCGGCCAGTGGGCTGCGCCTATGTCTTCGCCTCTTCCGATAGGGAACGCCTCTCGGAGAGGAACAGCTGCGCCGTCTTGACCACGTCCTTCGCATCACCCCTCTCTCCCATCACGTGCGCTTGGCGACATCAACGAGACGGCAGGTTCTGTGGGGGCGGTTGGCTGGGTGAAGACATCCGCACTCCCTGGGGTGACTCCCACGGTTCGGCAGGCTTGGGCTGGTGACCGCGGCGCAGTTGTGGAGCTCATCGTCTTCGGGCTCCGGCGTAAGTGCGCCGGGAACATGGCTGCGATCGGCGGAGGCCGTGCCCAAGCCTTTCGACTGGGCGCAGGCGTTGGGGCAAAGTTCCGTCCATTGTGGGCATCTTGGCCCGGCTGGCGCAAGACGGCGCCGAGTTCCCCTGGCATTGGGAACTCGGCGCCGTAATTGATTTTTCATCGGTCAATCCATCCGCTCCTGTTCGTCACCCTTCTCCGCCTTGGCTCTCATCGGGACTCAATACTTCGCCCGCATCGTCAGCCGCCATGATGAATTTGAAGATGTCGAGATTCCGGTAGCGCACGCAGCTTCCGAGCATCTTCCGGGGGAACGGGATCTTGCCCTCACGCTCCAGCTTCTTGAAGTTGGAGTAGCTTACGCCGAGCATCTCGGCCGCCTCGGTTTGATCCACCAACTTCGCCGGGATCGGCGGCAGCGTCTCGCCTTTCTCCGCCAAGTGCCGCAGCTGCGCCAAGATCTCAGTTTGCTCGGGGACTGTAACCAAGCCTTCCTCGCAGAGCGGCTTGAGGAAGCGCGCCAACAGCTTAACCGTTTTTAACCTGATCATGTTCGCCATCTCTATCCTCACATTGTTGGAATCCGCGGCGGACATGCCGCGTATGAGATGGAGGTGACGTGTAATAAAATACACATAATCAGGATGTTATGTCGATTAACGGCTCTGCGCTACAGGAATCAGACATGGTTTTTCCTGGTTAGCTCCAGGCTGCGGCGCGCTGGGTAATATGAAATTCCCAAAACAACAACAAGAACAGAAAGGTTTCCCTCTATGTCAACCAAGGACGCCAGTCCCGTCTTCACCCATCCGTGCCACCAACAACCAAGGAGCTCAATCATGCACCAGAACAACGTCGTCCGCACCCCTGCCTTCAACGGTCTGCCGATCCTGCTCGACCCGACGCGCGACCAAGCCTGCCACGGGGAGATACTCGACGCCTTGCAGTCCATCTTCTCCTGGACTACCGGGCGCCACTGCAAGGTCATGCTCATCCGCCTCGACGTCCGTTTCCCGAGTTGGGGCGAGTGGCCCGCCGACAATAGCGTCCTCGAAGGCTTCATCGCCAACTACGTCAAGCACATGAGTCGCCAGGGCCTCGACCCCAAATACCTCTGGGCGCGGGAACAGTCCACTGCCCCGACGCCCCACTACCACATCTGCCTCTGGCTGGATGGCAGCAAGACCCAGTCCCCCAATAACTGGCTGACGTTGGCCGACGAGCTTTGGGCTCGGGCGTTGGGTCTGCAGCCCGGCTGTTACGGGCTGATCGAGTACTGCTTGAAGGACAGGGCTGGCAATCCCCAGCGGAACGGAATTATGATTCGTCGGGGTTCTCCGGATTTCGAGTCCACCATGGCCGAGTGCTTTCGCTGGGCTTCCTACCTGGCCAAGACCTCGACTAAGGGACGCGGCCCCACCGGCGTCAAGAACTTCAGCTGCTCACGGTTGAACTGAAATTGGGGGAGCCTTCGCCGTAACTTTTTATTCATGCGCGCTATTGCATGCGGCATGGTCGCCGCGCGTCTTAACCCCGACCGAAAGGACAAGGAAATGAACAGCGACGAAAAGGGTGTGCGCATGGATTGTGATCAGGAGCGGGCGTTAGCTCTGATGTTGTCGGGCAGGAACGTTTTCCTGACCGGCGCCGCGGGGACTGGAAAGAGCCTAGTGGTTCAGGAGTTCAAACGGTTATGCCCGAGACGCCTGGCGGTGCTGGCTCCGACTGGGCTAGCGGCACTCAATGTGGGCGGCGTGACCGTCCATAGGTTCTTTGGTCTTCGTAACGAGGTGCCCAGTCTGGCTGCAGGAGTTTTGGACTGCATGGACGACGATGTTTGGGAAAGGCTTGCGGCCGTGGAGGTGTTGCTAATCGACGAGGTGTCGATGTTGCGGGCGGATATTGCGGAGGTTATGGACTACCGGCTTCGTCTTGCCGTTTACGGACGCCTGGACTGCGAGCCGTTCGGGGGGAAACAGGTCATCGTGGTAGGCGATTTCTTCCAGCTTGGTCCGGTCGTGGACTCCATCCCGCTCAAAGAGTATCTCCACGCCCGCTTTGGGGGCGCCTACGTTTTTAACTGCGCCTCGTGGAAAGACGCCATGTTCGAGACCGTCGAGCTGCGCCAGATCCACCGGCAGCGCGACGTTGAGTCGCTGGAGCTGCTCAACGCCGTGAGGACGGGGTTGTGGCCGCTGGGACATGGCGGTGGTGTCCCCATGATGCACGCCATTGCCAGGATTAACAGGCTGTGCTTCAAATTCGACGCAGTCCCCAAGCCTGCGGCTATCACGCTCGGCACTACCCGCGAGCTGGTTGGGCGCATCAACAGGATGGCGCTGCAGAGACTGCCGGCCAATGGTTTCACCTTTCGTGGGAGCGTTTTTGGCGACTTCCCCGTCGAGGACATGCCCACCGATGAGCTATTGTATGTGGTCGCGGGCGAGCGTGTGATGGTGCTGGCGAACAACCTCGGCCAGCATGTGAACGGCGACACTGGGGTCGTGGTCGGTGCGGACGTGGTGGCCAATGTCATTTTTGTGCGCCTGGACGAGGGTCGTGAAGTGGTCGTCAAGCCGTTCATCTGGGAGAATTACGAGTGCTGCTTGTCCCATGGCGTTGACGGGGCGTTAACCCTGGAGCGGAAGGTTGTTGGCCGTTTTGTCCAGTTCCCGCTAAGCCCCGCCTATGCGCTCACTGTCCATAAGGCTCAGGGCAAAACGTTGAACGCCGTCAACTTGGCTCTCGGATACACGGGGTGTTTCGCGCATGGACAACTTTACACGGCGTTATCGCGGTGCAGAAGTCTGGCCAACCTCACGCTCGACCGCCCGCTACGATTCGAAGACTGCGTGGTCGATCCCGAAGTCATGGCGTTCCACGAAAGCGTCGTACGTCGTGGGCTAGGCTGGTTCTGAGCGGGAAGCGAAGGTGCGGGGGCTAAGCGCCAACGCACCCGTTATTTTCACCCCATAATATGGAGACACTCGAAATGCGGAACATCCCGCCACCCCAATGCTCACCAGCCTTGAGTCAACTATCGAACGGGCGGCGGTGTCGTCCCGGAAACTGCGCTCGCTGCCATCCGAGGACGCCGGCGAGCGCAAACGCTTCTTCGGATCGCGTGACGAGATTTTTGGCACCAAGGGGCTCGACCTCTACCAACAACATGTCGGGCAACGCAGGGAAGATGGAGGCCGCCCTTGCTGCGCAACGGTTATTGGTTGGAAAACGCATAGGCGCCCAGACCATAGGCTAGGAGGTGGTATGGAACCGTGTTTCTAGGCTGTAGTCCGAAATCCTCGTCAGGTCCCAACGACACGGAGACGGTTTTCCCCGGCGCGGAGATGGTCATTCGCTTCGAGTTGGTGTCCTGACAAATTCCCTGACTTTTCGGGGGCTGAATCTGTTGCTCTATGTCCATGAGGCTCGTCTCGGAACGTCGTCAGAGGTTGCGGCACTGTCTCTAACTGGATGTTCACCCCCGCACCAGCTTTTCTCATGGCAGGATGCCTTGTCCGTCATGCAAGCCATTGATTTTCAAGAATATATTACGTTCCTGAATCTACCACTTGTTATGATAGAGTTCGTGGACGGCTTCCTCAACACCCTCGACCACGGACAGTACCGGTTTCAGCCGACGTGGTGAACGTTTCGTGGATTTGAACGACTTCGGCGGCGTCTATGACGAGCCGTTCGGACTGGAAGGCTCGTCAAAAATTGGGTTCCATAACACCAGCGCAACCACCCGGAAAACATGCCCTCGATGGATTGTCCGACGAGGGTCTAAAACGGTTGTCCCTGCGCGCTGAACCAACGGCGGGGCTGTGGTTTTTGACCACAAAATTGCTCAAGTGGAAGAAGCTGCAAGATTCGCTACTTTGCTCAAAATCGCCACCCTGGCCGCCTTCATGGTGGTCAGGGTGGCGGTCTTCCAACCTAACCCGAACAATGGAGGCTATCATGGATTTGTCGCTGAGGAAAACTGACTTGCAGGACGCTTTGGCCGGGCTTCGGCCGTTCTTCCAGGGCATGAAGTCGAACGCCGGTCGGCTGCTGGTCAAGCTGTCGCACGGGGACGGGGAACTGGCCGTCGCCGCGACCGACGGGATCAGCTGGCTCAGGTTCGCCAGGAAGTCGATGGCCGTCAACGCCGCGCCGGTGGAGGTGTTGGCGCAGTGGCCGGAGATGAAACGGGCGCTGTCGAGAACGGGCGGCGGGGCCGTCACGTTCCTGCACTCACACGGCGACGCTTTGGAGATGAGCGTCGGGGACGGCAGGGGCGTCGAGAAGATCGCGCTGGAGCCGATGTCGTCTTGGACGGACGCGCCGAAGGTGTCCATGGAGACAGCCGGGTTCAAGGAGGACTTCACTGACAAGCTGGCCAAAGCCGTACACTTCGCCGACGAGGACGGCGCCAGGGAGCCGTTGAAGGGCGTATTGGTCGAGCCGGGCTGGATGGTCGCCACCAACGGGAGAAGGTTGGTTCGGTTCCCTGTCGAGCTGGGGATGAAGGGTAGCTTCGTCGTCGGCAGGTGCGGGATGCTGGAGGCCGGGATGCTGAAGGGGGCGGGGGAGATCGGGGTGTCGGCAGACCCCGCCAGGGTGGCCATCAAGGCTGGTGACTGGACGTTCGACGCCCCGCTCATCAAGGCGAAGTACCCTTCCTACAAGCAGGTCATCCCGACGAAAGAGGGGCTCGGCAACAAGGTGGTATTCTCTCCGCAGGACGCCAAGCGGATTGCAGAGGCCATGTCGCAGTCTACGTCGAGGTCATGGGGGCACATGGAGCCAGTGTTCGTCCTCAAGGAGAAGGACGGCGTGGTGGTCATCAGGGACGACGCCAAGTTCACCGCGGTCGTGGAGGTCAAGGCCGAGGTCACGGGGATGAAGGAAGGGGAGACCCTCGCCATCGACCGGCGCACCTTGCTCGACGCCTTCAAGCTCGGGTTCAGAAGGATTCTTTTCAGTTCCCCCAGCTCGCCCATGGTCGCCATGGGGGAAGGCCAGGGAGACTTGACGTTGATGCCGCTGACCCAGGCCGACCCGGCGAAGGTCAAGGGTATCGTGGACACCTGGAGGCGGGAACATGGCGGGAAGGTCGAAGAAGTGATTGAAGTCAAGGAACAACCCAAACAGGAGATCAAGATGCACGAGTTCAAACCGCAGTCCTTGGAGAAGCAGGTCGAGGCCGTCAGGAACGAGGAGCGGGAGAAGACCGTCGAGGGGCTGCGGGTCATCGGCACCGAGAAGGCTGTCGAGACCTTCGACGACCTGCTGGAGTACGTCACCGAGTTGAAGACGACCATGAACAAGATCAAGGACATGGTCAACGCCCTGCCGTCCAAGGTCAGGGATGTGCGCCGCGGCGTCAAGGACAAAGAGCGGGACTACGAGAACGCCAGGGTCGCCATCATGCAACTCCGCAAGGTGTCTGGCTTCTAAGCCCGGCACGATTAAGCCAGCCCCGTCCTCCATCATGGGGGACGGGGCTTTTCATTTCAACCCGTCATCACAGAGGTCACTCCATGAGTCTCTATGAAGTAGTTGTGTCCGTTATGAACCACGGCAAAGAGCTGGGGCGGACGGTCGTCCGTCTCCGCGCCAGCAGCAGGTTCGACGCGGCCATTCGCGCCGAGTCGTCTATCGAAGGCAGCTACGGCGAGTCCAGTTACGGGCGTTTCGTTCAGGTCGAGCCCTTGAGCGAGGCCGAGTTCGGCGCGCTCGCCGTCGCCTGACAACAACAACCAACAGAGGAGAACAGCATCATGCTGAAGCTCAACGCCTCGTATTCCAAGAAAGTCCCGGCCGAGACCGAGTTCAGCTCCAAGAGCTTCCACGCCTCGCTGGAGGTGGAGCTGTCGGACGCCATCACGCCGGAGGGCATCAAGGCCAAGATCCACGAGACCTTCGAGCTGGTCAGGGCCTCCGTCGAGAGCGAGATCAACAGCGCCCCCGCCCAGCAGCGGCAGGCGGCCCCCGTCAACAACCAGGCTCCCACCCAGTCCCGGCCGTTCCGCGGCAACCAAGCCAACTCCGACGCCCCCGCCAGCGACAAGCAGTTCAAGCTGCTCTTCGACTTGGGCAACAGAGCCGGGGTGCGGATCAATGATCTGGCTCGGGAGCGGTTCAATGTCGGGGGCTATGGCCAACTCTCGAAAGGCCAGTGTTCCCAGTTGATCGACGAGCTGGTCAGGCTGAGCGACAAGGCTGCGTGAACCTTGTCTCCGGCGGCCAAGCTGCCGCTTGACCATGGCTATTTGGGTTCAAGAACAAGGAGGATCAAATGCCTACCTTATCGGCGTTGCGGCAAGAGCCGCACCATTCGTATTCGAGCCTCAGCACCTTCCTCACTATCTGCCCGTTGCAGTACGCCTTCCGTTACATCTACAAGCTGGAGCCGGAGCGGACGGGCGTCAGCCTACCCTTCGGGTCTGCGTTCCATGGTGCCCTCTCCTGGCTTGCGAACCGCCGCAAGCAGGGCGAATCCTCCAAGCCGGAGGAGCTTGCCGATGTGTTCTCGGAGTGCTGGAAGGCCGAGAGCAAGCGGACGGTCGGCCTCAAGTTCAAGTCAAACGAGGAGTGGGACGAGTTGAACACCCTTGGCCGGAAGATGGTCGCCGCCTTCCACGAGGGCTGGAGCGAAGATGAGGAGGTAGTTCAAGTTGCCCGCGCCTTCAGCGTCCCGATCATCGACGCCGACGGCGAGCCCGTCTCGGACAAGCCGCTCATCGGGGAGATAGACCTGGTGGTCAAGGACAAGGACGGCGATACCGTGCTGGTGGATTGGAAGACCTCGGCGGCCAAGTGGCCGGAGGGCAAGGTGTACTCGCACATGCAAGCGACCTGCTTCACCTACGGCTGGAACAGGTTGACCGGGGACAATCCGCTCTTCCGCTTCGACGTGGTGACCAAGGCCAAGAAACCGTCCTACGAGACGCTCGTCACGACCCGTCGTGAGGACGACTTCAACCGTCTGGCGGAGCTGGTCAGGGTGGTGGAGCGGGCCATCGCCCACGACGTGTTTTATCCGATGCACGGCGGCTACGCCTGCAAGGACTGCCCCCACTCCGGAGCCTGCGCCAACTGGCATCGTAACCAGGCGCACTACTTGCCGCTCGCGGCCTAAAACATTCCGCCTGCGGCGGCCCAGTTCCCGAACTGGTAGTCGGCAAGGTCTTCGACCTTGACCAGGTATACCGGCTTCGCCGGGGATTTTCAACAACTCAATGAAAGGATCGAGATCATGAGGCACAACAGTTTGATGCTGGACAGCGGGACGGCCCGTGTGAGCCGTCAGGACTTGACGCGGGTGCCCACGCCCTACTCCACGCCCACCTGGAGGCCGGTGCCACACCATCGGGTGGCCGAGCTGGTCGTCAACGAGGCCGAGAGCCGGGGCTACTGCATCGTCTCCGAGGAGTACGGCCTCAACCCCGCCGGGACGAAGCTGTTCGGGGTGTTGCGCTTCCACCCCCAAGGACACCCGGAGTTCAGCCGGGCGCTGGGGCTGCGCAACTCTCACGACAAGTCGCTGGCGCTGGGCTTGACGGTCGGCGTCTCCGTTTGCGTTTGCTCGAACCTAGCCTTCGGCGGCGAGACCACGGTCACGAGGAAACACACCTCCGGGATCGAGGTCGATGGGCTGGTGCCGTGGGCGTTCGACCAGCTCGCCCCGCAGTACGAACGGCTGGAGTCCAACATCGAGAGGCTGAAGGGCAAGTCGCTCTCTCTGGACGCCGCCCGGCTGCTGGCCGTCAAGGCCGCGGAGCTCGACGCCATCCCCAGTTGCGACGTGGTGCCGGTCTTGAAGGAGTACCGGAGCCCCCGGCACGAGGAGTTCGCGCCCCGGACGGTCTGGAGCCTGTTCAACGCCTTCACCGAGCTGGCCAAGAAGTACAGCCCGCCCCGCGCCGACAAATGTTACAGGCGGCTGGCCGGGATGTTCGACCTGGATTGAAAGGCGGAACTTGGAGGTGGCCAGCCTGCGGTTGGTTGCCTCCGGCGGCCAGGCTCTCGCGCCTGGAGGCGACCACTTGACCAGGTATATTTGAACCCTTAACGGAAGTGAGAGCTATGAGTTTTATGGAGGATTTCATCAAGAACGGCTCAAAGGGCA
>Ga0209467_1000207_pt1 | contig 107173 bp, 119 predicted proteins | sample Higcelwee11metaG_FD_187175 | JGI IMG/M metagenome (GOLD analysis project Ga0209467, IMG submission 187175) | Freshwater pond sediment microbial communities from the University of Edinburgh, under environmental carbon perturbations - High... | ecosystem: Environmental > Aquatic > Freshwater >...
GCTCGAATGCTTAAAAATAAAAACCGCTCTAAACCATTTCGCACTCAGAACCAAACTCCTCATCCGTGCCAATCAAATGGCGTTTATGGAATTACAGAGATTGAAGAGTGCGTAAGGTCAGTTAATCATTCTGAATATTCAAATTTAACAAAAATTTAAGAGAGAGAGAGAGATACTATCACTTACACAGATATTTTGATATATTTGTGATATTATTTTCGGAGTTTTGTATGAAAAAAGGTTTTACAGCAGTGGTTGCATCAGCGGTAATGTGTTCAGTGGCGTTTGCTTCGCCAACGGCAAATGAACCAAGTTTTACGGGACTAAACGCGACGGAACACGCGGCACTATTTGGTGAGGGTTCAACGGCTCAGGCAGTAGCACTGGATGGTGCGGAGATGAAAGCTACTGAGGGGGAATTTAGTTTTAAAATTGGAAAATTTAATTTTAAATTCTTTGAAAAAGATTCCAATGGTTATAAAAGTATTTTTCAAATTGTTTCATCAAATAAAACATATGTAAATATTAAAACCGTTTCATATTCAATGCCAACCAGATAATGAGGTTTTAATGAGATACATTATAGTTTTGAGTATTATTTGTGGAAGTTTACTTCATGCGTCTAATGGACGAGAAGGTGGAATGACATCTATAGGGGTAGGTTTAGGTTATGTTTCTGCCCACGTAAATGGTATTGAATCAAATAGTGCTGATAGTTATTGGAATATGAAATTCGGATATGGATTTAGTCCAAATATTATTGGTTTTATTGAAGGATCGGTTCAAGCTGTCACAAAAGATGTTGAGCAAAATAGTATTGGTATAGGTTGTGCATATTATTTACAAGAAGAGCTAAGCTCCCCATATATTTCAGCGTATGTAGGTAGTGTTGAACATTCTCTTGGAAATGATGAATCATCAAAAGGATCATTTGGTAACTTATGGAAACTTGGTGCTGGATATGAATATAATCAATGGTTTTTTCAATTGGATTATATCAAAGCTGAATCTTCAAAGGTCAAAAGTGATGGTGTATTTGGAAGCATAGGATATAACTTTCATATCTTTCGTTAGGTAAATACGTAAAAAATGAATGAGTTGCTAAATGATTTCTTTCATGGTAGTTGTGGATCACTCAAAAAAAGTATGCGTTCCAGCATTGATATCTTTACATTAGTATTTATCTTTTTATGCATTTTATTTTCTATTGGGAAAATGATTGCAGCTGCTATTCTTGTTTTAATTAAAACGCTCAAAAGTTTTTTTGATAAAAGTGTAGTCAGTAAATGAATTTCGCTGAAATTATTATTCTTCTATTCTCCGGTAAATTACCGGGGAAAGAGGATTTAAAATACGTTAGATTTTGGATAATCGTAGTTGGAACATTGGTTTTTATCAATGTGATATACCACTGTTGCACCTAAAATTATTTCGCAAAATAGGAAAAAAATGTTTTCAATTATTATAGACCAGTTGAGATTTAAAAAGTTGCCGATTTCTGATTATGCTGGTATTTCATCGGTGATGGCATGGGTTTGGATGGTGCTGATCGGTGTCGTAATAAATAGCGATATTTTACTCTACGGCAAGGATATCGTTGCTTTCGGAATCGCGGTTGTTCTTCAAACGTTAGGCGTTTATGCCGCCTATCTCATCATGGCATGGTGGCTAAAGAAACAGGGACATTTCGATGGAAACGGGAATTTGTGGGGATTGTTTGCGACCGCTTCGACGATTGATGTTATAGCTCCGTTTGTCACTATGGTGCATCCGATGGCAATGGTAATTTTTGTTATTGCTTCATTTTCCGTATTTTTTAATGCACTGAAAAGTGGATTGAGCTTAGGGACAAAATCAACCGTGATAGCGATTTTGGTTGTTACTATTTCAGCGGTGTTTTTGAGTATGTTGGTAGGTGTAATTATCGCGATGAGCGGACTGCCTGTAGCTGGAATAGAAGGATGAAAATGCGTTTATTATTAGTTATGGGGATGATTCCTTTGGTATTATCCGCCAAAGCAGTCAAAGTAGATGAATTGCTGACCGAAAAAAATAAAATCCAAAGTGATGTGAGTATTTCATACGCCAATATCCAACGTAATAGTGGTGATGTGGGTTTGGTCGAGTATCAAAGCGCAAACGGTGATTTTGTCGTTATCCCTACCTATATGGGGAACATCGAGAGTCAAAGTGATCGGTTGATGTATTCATTATCATTACGATATGGTTTAAATAAAGATGTTGAAATATTCGGATTCGGTAATCTATACAGTTCAACAGAGCGTACGTTGAGTGCAAGTGGCACCTCTTCTCATAGTGATAGTGGTTTTAGTTCATCGGGGATCGGAGGGGTTTATCAGGTACGTGGAGAAGATGATTATCCTGCCGTGTTGGTTGGTGGGACGGTTGATTTGATCGATCATGATGAAACACTGAAAAAAAACTTTTATCTCAAAAGCGGTTCAGTATTTGTCTCATCGTACTATACGAGTGATCCAGTCGTCTTTTTTGTGAAGGCTTCGTATGGATATAACGAGAAGCATACAAACGGGAGTCATTCTCTTGAAACAGGAAATGTGTTAAGTATTACTCCTCAAATCCATTTTGCGGTAAATCCCTATACCAGTTTAAACTGGGGAGTCCGTTATCAGTATAAGCAAAAAGATACTTATGATAGTAATGCGATTTCAACCAATCAAAGCCAGCTAGGATGGTTATTCGGTGCAAGTTATGAAATAAATACAAAAAATGTCATCAGTGCGGATATGGAAAAAACTGATACTTCCACCTATTCTCAAAGCACATTTGCATTGAACTATTCGTATAAATTTTAGATGAAGATATTTTTTTTATTGGTTTTTTCTCTTTCTGTATACGGTATGACGATTACCCAAAAAGAGTTTACTCTTAAAAAAGAGGTTAGATCGTGGATCGAGTTCAAAAATGAGCGATTAACACGGCAAAATTACGATTACTCGTGCGGTAGCGCGGCATTGGCAACTCTGCTTAGCCACTATTATGATGCGAATGTCACTGAAGAGATTATTTTAAAGAGTGTATTGGAAGCCAAAGGGATTGAGAAACAAGCTTCAGAACTCGAAAATCAAGAGGGGAATAACGGACTCTCATTTTATGATTTATCTCAGTACGCTTCGACAAAAGGGTTTAAAGCAGTCGGTATTGCGTTGGGGATGGAGGAGCTTAAAAAACTTCAAATTCCTGTTCTCGTTTTTGTCAAAATTCGTAAGCAAGAACATTTTACCGTGCTCAAAAAAATGGATGAACGGTATGCGTATTTGGCTGATCCTTCGTTTGGTAATATCCGTGTGAGTCATGCAAAGTTTAAAGAGATGTTTTTTACTCGTGAAGTTGAGGATAAACCAGGAAAAATATTGGCAGTTTTAGCACAAGGAAATGCCAAGGGGCGGGAAGAGTTTAAAACGGTAGCACCGTTTCCCGATAGTATTTATGAGAGAATTACCAATCCGTTGCGTTAAATCACTAACTCTTGTAAAACCGTGAGCCGTTTAGTGGTTTCTAATCGGCGGCACCCCATCTCAAACGCACCCGATTCCCCTATTAAAATGCATTGTTTTTTTGCCCGTGTGATAGCGGTGTAGAGGAGTTTGGTATTGAGCATGATGAGATGTGAAAAACTCATCACGACTACCACATTCTCATACTCCATCCCTTGTACTTTATGAATGCTGAGTGCATACGAGAGGTCGAGTAAATCCCGTATCCCTTCGGTCGTATAGTGGACGATAAGCTCTTCATTGGGATAAAAGACGCTCAGTGTCTCTTCCTCTTCATCGATTTTAAAAAGGAGTCCGCACATACCGTTGAAGACACGTCGCTCATGCGAATCGGCTCCCTCTTTAAACTCATCGGTAGTATGGGTGGGCATATTCTCATTTCGGATATGGACTACTTTATCAAAAAGGCGGAACTCTCCACGGTGGGTTTTTATCTTTTTTTTTGGGTTGGGATTGAAATACTCTTGGAGAAGGATATTGAGATTATCAACACCGAGTGTATACCCTCTCATCGGGGTGATAACTTGAAAATGGTTAAGATACTCTTTGGTCCGTTTGGACTCCAGATACTCTCGTGAGGTGGATAAAAATTGCAGTGTATAGGTGGCGATTTGGGCGAGGATATTGTGGGCATTGGAGTGTACAATATCACTAAAATCATCATTACTCATGCTTTGTTTGAGGGCATAGCGGTTGGGGATATCAACCGCTTCAAAGGTAAAATCTTCATACACTTCGCGGTATTGCGGAATGAGCCCTTGGCGGATGTCATTGGCGATAATCGCGATGGCTTGATCGGAGCGTTGACGGTAGATATGGGTGAGGGTTACTTTTGGGGCGATATTGAGGGAGATGAAATCGCTTAATGGACTCCCTGCTCCGATAGGGGGGAGTTGGGCATCATCGCCGACGATAATGATGGTGGCTTGAGAATCGATTTTCGAGAGGAGACGTGCAAAGAGGCTAGAGTTAATCATAGAGGCTTCATCGATGAGGACTACACTGTAGGGCATCGCATCTTGGGATTCGTATTTGACCAACAAGCTTTGGATGGTTGCGCTCTCATAACCGCTACGCTCTTTAATACGTTGGGATGCAATACCGCTGAGGGCACAGGTGATGATACTCTCTCTAGGGTTTTTAGTAGAGAGAAGCTCCAAAAGGGCTTTGGCTGTTGTACTTTTCCCCGTCCCCGCATATCCGACGAGGAGGAGCACTTTTATTCCGCTATTGATAAGTTCCAACGCTTCACGTTGCTGATCTCCAAGGTGTAACTCATTCTCTTTGAGAAACGGATCAAGATCACTTAGTATTACTCCATCATTGCTTTTAGAGCGTTTTTTGAGGGTATCGAGTAAAAATTTTTCAGCCTCATAGATTCTATCCAGCGCGAGTTTGCCACTGGTGAGGATAACGATACTCCCCTCATGTATACGATCATCCAGTGCCTCTTCGTAGGAGCGTTGATCTCCTAGATTAACGAGGAGTTCGAGTTTGGAAAAGAGGGTCTCTTTCTCGATACAGCTATTCCCCTCTGAGTTGCAATACTCTGCTAGTACAAACTCCATAGCCGCCCCAATACGTCGTGGATCGGTGGGGGAGAGTTTCATATTGAGGGCAATCTCATCGGCTTTTTTAAATCCGATTCCATTAATTCGCATGAGAGCATAAGGGTTTCTTTTAATCGCTTCGATGGGGTCATTCACCTCTTTGAGTGCCGTGGCGATGAGGCGAAGCAGTGCAGGGGTAACACCATAAGGGGCTAAAAATTCCCCTAACGCTCTCATGGAGCGAAATTGTTTCCACCCATTTTTGAGACGCTCTACCCGTTTTTCATTCATCCCTTTGATATCGAGGAGTTTTTCAATATCGTTCTCTAAAATCTCAATCAACCCCTCTTGGGAATATTTTTCGATCAGATCGGCGGTGAGTTTTTTCGTAAACCCTTTGACAACACGATTAAGAAAAAAGAAGAGGGGGTTTTGATTGACATTGAGAGATTCGGCTTTGAAGGTTTTGCCGTAGTTTTTATGAATCTCCCATGATCCTTTGAGGGTGATAGCGGCATCTTTGAGATGCTCTACGTCACTCTCGTGATAATGGGCACTGATTTTTTCTCCGCTTTTAAGGGAAGCGATAAAAAAACCGCCGTTTTCATAAATGATTTTGTCGATTTGCCCGATAAGTGTTTGCATAGTAAAAGTTAATTCATAAAAAACGAATTTGAAGATTTAATTTAAAATATTGTTTACCATTCTCTTTATAGATTAAACCGAATCCGTGTCTTGAGCTACTAGGTGTATCAAATTTAGTATTATTGAAAAGATAATCTTGAAATTCATTTCTATTGTATATGTGATAGCACACGAGATCACCGTTTTCTTTTACAATTATGTATCCACCATTTGCATCATAATGACCAGACCAAATAGACATAGGTGTCATCCCTAAGGCGCTGTCGGTGAGAAAATTTTTAATTTTATATTCATAATAGGGGTGATGATTGACTAAATCATACAAACAAGGGTTTATGTTCTTAATGTTAGTGGTTAATTCATAAATTTTTGATCCTTCCCCTTTAAAAAATAGTTTAAGCATCTCCCCAATAATTTGAGGAAATAGAGAATCAATCATCGTTAAATTTCTTTTAAAATTATCGCTTTGTAGGTTATTAAATACTAACTCAGAATGATTTGATTCTATGCAAGCGAGACGATCTTTTATTTTACTTTTGGTATTGATTGTGTTTATTTCTTCTATTAAGGTGTCTTGGAGTGGTGGATTTATTTCAAATATAAAATTTGTTGCTCCACTCGCATTGACTAAAGTTGAAGCTCCTCCAAGTTTGGATTTAATACTAAATCCTAGTATAGGTTTGTGCCCAGTAAATATATCATGAACGACAATAGTAATATCTTTTTTTTCTCGTGATTGGGCTTTTAGCTTTGAAATATTTATAGAATTCATAAAATTTAATACGTCTGGTACGTCGAAAGTGCTACTGGATGATGATCGAATATTTTCAAGAAGTTCAACAGATTTGTGTTTAAACTCTTCAATTGTTAATTCAAACTGTTTTACCCCATTTTGATCGATAATTTCAATTTTAGTGTCACGAGAAAAAGTTAATTGACCTGTTGGCTCTTCTCTAAGTATTTGTAAAATTGGATAATATATTGTCGAAATTTGGTTAAGGTTAGCATCGGCTGCATACAACCTTCCATCGGAAAGAAGCTTTAAAAACGTATATACTTCACTCCACTCACCTTTATTGAGTGCCATTACTGACAACCTATAGACAAGTTTTTTTGTGCACCTGATGGGGTAGAATTTTGTTTTGTCTTCATTACACGATATTGACTATCCAATTTTTCAATAACGAGTTTTGCTATCTCATGAATAACGGGGACACTTACTGAATTGCCAAATTGCTTATAGGCTTGAGCATCACTAACGGGGATTTTATAACTGTCTGGAAAACCTTGTAGCCGTGCCCATTCTCGTGGAGTCATTTTTCTAATGTAATCTCTATTGATTTCACCTTTGATATTGGTTACGGGTTGAAAATTTGTTAATCGATTATCGTAGAGTAGATTTCGTTCCTTCCCCATCCCTCCGACAACGATGGTATTAGCAATCCCATCACTATCGACAATCTCATATCCAAATCCATTCCCTTTCTCTTCGTGCCTACTTCTATGATTTTTTAATGTTTGAAGATAGGTGTTTGAAAGATAATATTTGCTTGATACAACTTCTTTCTCCATAATATCTTTGATTTTTAGTTTTAGTTTTTTTGGTTTTGGAAATTCAAAATCTGTCTCTTTTTTAAACCCTACGATGTAAATACGTTCGCGTTTTTGAGGAACACCATAATCTTTGGCATTTAATAATTGAGAATATACGCTATAGCCTAAATCATGTTCTAGGACATTCATGATTGTACTAAGGGTTTTTCCCCCATCATGATGTGTTAAACCTTTTACATTTTCAAGCAAGAATGCTTTTGGTTGCTTCTCTTTTATCATTCTGGCAACATGAAAAAATAAGGTACCTCGTGTATCTTCAAAGCCACCTCTTCTACCCGCAATACTAAATGCTTGACATGGAAAACCTGCCAATAAAATATCAAAATCAGGTAATTTTTTTTCGTCGATTTTGGTAATATCGCATTGAGGATCTCCACCAAAATTTATTTTATAGGTCTCACACGCATATTTATCGATTTCTGCTGAGAAAACATTTTTGACCCGCTTCGTCATATCAAAACCAAGTCTAATTCCCCCAATTCCTGCAAATAAATCAATTGTCTTATAAAAAATGCGATTTTGAATCTTGTCATTCATTAATATTGTCATGAGAACACCCTAGAATGTAGATTTAAAAAATGATATCTTTTTAGAGAAACCTTTGACAAAATATTTCATTTTGCAATATTTTATCCTCTAACCCGTTGGTTCCGTCCCTCTTCTTGTGATTTATACAACTCAGCACACCCTTTGGCGAGCTCACGGATTTTGAGGATGTAGTTGGCACGTTCTGTTACCGAGATCGCTTTGCGCGCATCGAGGGTGTTAAACGTATGGGACGCCATCATGCACAGATCATACGCGGGGAGGGGAAGCTCGGCATCGAGACATCGTTTGCACTCTGCGGCTTTAGCTTCAAACTCGTGAAAAAGCATTGCGGTATCGGCGATTTCAAAGTTATATTTTGAAAACTCAATCTCACCCTCTTTGTGGATGTCGCGGTAGAGAGTTTGTCCGAATTTATTCTCGCTCCATACGATGTCAAATACCGTATCGACTCCCTGTAGATACATTGCCAGACGCTCTGTACCATACGTAATTTCAACCGCTACTGGATCACACGTTACTCCGCCCACTTGTTGGAAATAGGTGAACTGAGTCACTTCCATACCATTCAGCCACACTTCCCAGCCCAGACCCCATGCTCCGAGGGTCGGAGATTCCCAGTTGTCTTCGACGAAACGGATGTCATGATCTTTGAGGTTGAGACCGAGGTATTCGAGACTTTTGAGGTACAACTCTTGGATATTTTCAGGACTCGGTTTGATCAAAACTTGAAACTGATAGTAGCTTCCCAAACGGTTCGGATTCTCTCCGTAACGACCGTCTGTCGGGCGTCGGCTTGGGGCGACATAGGCAACTGACCACGGCTTAGAATCGAGTGAGCGCAAAAAAGTTGCAGGGTGAAAGGTTCCCGCACCGGCGGCAATGTCATAAGGCTGTACTATGGCACACCCTTGGTCGTTCCAAAATTGTTGAAGTTTTAAAAGCATATCACCAAACGTAATCATAGTTATCCTATATCAATAAATTACGTTATTATACCAAAAAAGGACTATTCAAAGGGTTTCTTAAAGGAATACATCCTATTATTGGGGTAACTAAGCAAGGGAAATAATGAAATACTATTTATTTATATTTTTTTTGTCTATTGCTCTCCTAAATGCTCAGCCTGCTGTAGAGAAAGTTTCCGTTCAATTGCTATGGGCGGATCAGTTTCAGTTCGCAGGTTATTATATTGCCAAAGAGAAAGGATATTATCGCGATGCGGGGCTGGATGTAACAATTCAAAAATTTAATCCGAAAAAACTTGCCGTTGATGAGGTTATGGCAGGTCATAGTACCTATGGGATCGGGAGATCTTCTCTCTTGGTTGATCGGATGAGTGGAAAAAATATTGTTGCTTTGGCGGCAATTTTTCAAAGTTCCCCGTTTATCCTCCTCTCTAAAAAATCAGCTGATATTAAAACCCCTCGCGATTTGATCGGTAAACGGATCATGATGACGCAAGATTTTCAAGATACGATTTCGGTGCGTGCTATGCTCAATTCGCAAGGGCTTTCGGTAAATGATCTTAAAACGATAGAACACAGCTACAATCCGATGGATATTCCTAATGGAAAAACCGATGTTATGGCGTGCTATATCTCTAATGAACCCTATATCTTAAAAGAAAAGGGGATTGAGACTAACGCTATTAGTCCTGAAGCGTATGGATTTGATTTTTACAGCGATATTCTGTTCACCTCTGAGAATGAACTTCGAGAGCATCCAAAAAGGGTACGTGCTTTTGTTGATGCTACACTCAAAGGGTGGGAGTACGCTTTTAATCATATTCCCGAAACATCTCAACTTATACGCTCCCATTACAATGGACTAAATAAGTCTTTGGACTCTCTTATCTATGAGGGAGAGGTGCTTAAATCGTTAGCCTATAGAGGAGATCAGCCCTTAGGGGGAATAACGGTCGATAAATTTCGCCGTATTTCAGATATTTATCGGGTTATGGGCGTTCCACAGGATGAAAAACGGTTGGTAGGGTTCATTTATGATGAGACAAACAGACAAACCGTAGCACTAAGTGTTGATGAGCGCTCTTTTTTGCATTCGAATGCCATTCGCTACATGTCGATAGAACAGTGGTCCCCTTTTACCTTTTATGCAGAGAATAATCCTCGAGAACTGCACGGTATCGCAGTCGATTTTTGGCAATTAATTGTTGATCGAACGGGTATGAAGAGCTCATTTAACTCTTCATCGACATGGAATGAAATTTTTGAAGCAATTAAAACTAAAACGGCTGATGTGACATTGGGGACTTCACTTTCGAAAGAGAAAGAACGCTATGCACTATTTTCAAAACCGTATGCTACATTCGCGAATGTGATTGTCACCGATAAAACGATAGATTTTCTTCCAGGGTTAAGTGCCCTTGGGGGGAAACGGGTAGCGATTGTTGAGGGAAATAATGTTGCTGAATCAATAACCCTAAAATATCCTGACATCACTATTATAGGTGTTGAAGATACCCGTGAAGCGCTCAATGCTCTTAGTTCGGGACGGGTAGATGCAGTCATCGACATTCTTCCCTCAGTTGCTTATCTCATAAATGAGGATCACCATATCGACCTAAAGATTTCAGGGACAACAGAGTTTAATTTTGATCTTCGGATGATGATTCGTAACGATTACCCTGAACTGAAATCGATTATTGATAAGGCGATTGATTCGATTAGTAGTGCAGATCGACAGAAAATTATGAACCAATATATTGCCATTACCTATGAAAATCGGGTCGATTACGGTTGGGTGTATGGGATCGGGTTCGGAGCACTATTTATAATTTCTATTTTCGTTTATCGTCAATTTGAAATGGGAAAATATAACAAACGGCTTTTGAAAATGGCAACAACCGACCCTTTAACGGGGATTTCGAACCGCATTCGTTTGGATGAAAAGTTGCTAGAGTACCATCAATCGTATGAGCGTACCGGTCGAATTTTTTCAACCATGATTATCGATTTGGATTATTTTAAACGGGTCAATGATACCTATGGTCATTTGGTAGGAGATAAAACGTTAGTTACTATTGCTAAATTGCTCAGTGACAATATTCGTCAAGTTGATATTCTGGGGCGATGGGGCGGTGAAGAGTTTATGATTATTTGCCCAGAGACGACGGTTGAGGGGGGAAAACAGTTGGCAGAAAAAATCAAATCGGTTATTGAAACGTATGATTTCCCCCATATTCATACCCTTACGTGCAGTTTCGGAATCAGTGAGAGCCGCGAGGGAGATCGGATTGAAACCATCGTAAGACGAGCCGATAGCGCATTATACTGTGCCAAAGAAGAGGGGAGAAATCGTATCTGTACGGATTAAGAGAGTTTCGATTCGACAAAGCGTATCATCTTCTGACTCACCCCAACTTGTTGTGCAAATTTCGACCATTGCGCCACTGATGCATACACTTCATCGCAGATATTAACCCCGTTTTTGAGCCGATGTTTTTTGGCGAGTGCCAAGAGATGCTCTTTCGTCGGATTTTTCCCTTCACCCGCAACCATCGTACTATGCTCACCACCTGGCCCACTGGAGAGGGTGACATCATAGATCGGTGAAAATTTCCACGCTCCTCTCTCATCCATAAGAAACGAAAAATTCTTGGCATGATCATCGCGATTGTGGGCAAAGAGATTAAAACACGCGAGGCGAAAAACCTTCTCTTGCTCTTGGATATTTTTGCTCAGATGCAGGCTTAACGAGAGTAAATCGCTTGGTCATACTCGAAATAGATTTTTCGATCTTTGTAGGCGAGGGTTCCTACTTTTTGTTTATAGGTGGTGTTTAGGTGGACGGTGAGTTTGGGGGCGAATGAACTCATCCTAATACCTCTTCCAAACTCCCATAAACCTTCTCTTTCGGTTTACAAACCCCCTCAAAATCCTCTAAACATTCCAAAATAAAAGCCAGTTTGAGGAGTGAATCTAGGGCAATATCTCCGCTGTGTTCGAACCGCTTGAGTGAGCCTAAGCTCACCCCTGAGCGGAGGGAGAGTTCTTTTTGGGTGTAGCCTAAGGTGCGTCGTCGCTCTCGAAATTTGGTTCTGAGTTCTTCGATGATGTGGTGAGGTTCTTTGGGTAAAAAGGATAACATATTAGCCCTTTTGCAATAATATTAACTATTATAGCTAATATTTTATCTTTTAAATACTATATGCTTATTCTTGTCATCCCGTACTTGATACGGGATCTAGCTTTTAGATTCCGTGTCGTAGCACGGAATGACGACAGAGATCAATCTAGCTTACAGACAATAGAACCGATCTCTTGGTTGAGTGATGCGGCAACCACGGAACATTTGACTTTGAGTAAAAAACAGATATTGCGCCGCTTTTGCGGAGTCATACATTCGTAGTTCCCCATCCCTTTGGCGATAATCAGATCGGCATGATCAAAGAGTTTTTTGGATTCGGAAGAAGCCAACTCATAGACAAATCCGGGGGTGGGAACTCCACTATCCATGAGGGTACATATCTTATCTATCCCCGCTTCTTGTGCTTCACTCATCGTGACATCGTTAATGATCGGATTTCCGCGTACCATATAGGTAACGGCAATGTGTGGATAGAATTTTTGAAGGAAGCGGATCGCTAATGCATCGAAAATATGTTCTCCCGCATTGTCCCCGATATAGAGGAGTGTTTTAGCATGTGCGAGAGAATTGCGTAATGGTTCGGTATCATCGTGGGCAAAGGGCATATTAAAGACCGACATAATCGCCTCATGCAGATCAAAGCTCACTTCGGCGGCGAGATCGATCACATTACCGACTACGGCAGTTTTGAGAATGGCGATGAGCGGGTCATCACTGTTTTGGATTGTTTCTTCTAAAAAAGGGATATAGGTTTTAGCTTGTTCTGAGGCGTGGAGTTTTTGCTCTTTGTACAAATCATCGCTCTGAGCGAGAATTGCCATTTGCTGGTATAGCGGTGCGGCGATGACGGGTGGCGAGAGGGTGAAATCGGCATCTTTAAGAGCCGTTTCGACGTAGCTGATTATTTGCTCACTAAGTGTTTCATCGGCATGTACCGCTTCACAAACACGGCGGCTTTGGGTTGTGATACACCCTACACATTCGCGCTGAATCGTCATTGCGCAGTATGATCGTCGATAACTTTGCCCCACATCAGTTTGTATTTACGGCGCATAAACTCTACCTCTTGTTGAGAAAGTCTGAGTTGTTCAGTAAGGGTTGAAATGGTATTTCGATCCTCTTCGTAAAGTTCTTGGAGAGAAGAGAGTGCTTCTTTGAGAAATTCATTCTCATTTTTGATTGATTCTATTGTCTCTTCTTTAGCTTCGAGCACTTTTTCATGAAGATTGATAATAGTTCCTATGGTTTTTTCGACAAAACTAGCACCTAGAGTAATATCGGCTTCGGATGCACTGAGCTCTTGCATTCTAGATGGGACAAGTCCTTCCATCCCCTGACTCGGATCGATGATCACTTCGCCGTCTTCTATAAGGGTAGTGAGCTTTCCACGAACGATTAAGGCTTCAACTGCACTGCGATCCATATTTGTCATTTGAGCGTAGTCATCAATACTCATCCACCCTTGCATTTTTCACCACCTTCAAAATTTTAAAATACTATAGCAAAATGTGTACCTAATTCTTAGTCATAAAGTATAAAGCACATAACGACACATGAATTTTCTCTCTAGGACGAACTTACCTCTGAGCAAAACGAGCATAAGAATGATTGAAACTACAAAATAGTTTCAATTTCTAAAGAATCCATTTCTACTTTTTTCGCTTTAGCGATACGATCTTCTTGGAGTTTCATCCGAAGCTCTTCGTTCTCTAACGCTAAAATCTGCATTGCAAGATATGCGGAGTTAATCGCCCCCGCTTTTCCGATAGCAACGGTAGCTACAGGCATACCTGCGGGCATTTGAACAGTGGATAGGAGTGCATCGATACCGCTGAGAGCTGATGCGCTCATCGGGACACCGATAATCGGTTTGATCGTTTTAGAAGCGAGAACACCTGCCAAATGTGCTGCCATACCAGCTGCCGCGATAAAGAGCTGTGCCCCTTTTGCTTCGGCTTGAAGTACATACTCTTTTGTACGCTCAGGGCTTCGATGCGCTGATGAGATGATAAGTTCGTACTGAACACCGAACTCTTCGAGGGTCTCTGAACACGATTTCATGACATCAAAGTCACTTTTGCTTCCCATAATAATTGATACAAATTTCATTTTGATTCCTTTTATTGTTTTAAATTTAGTATGTTCGTTCGTGGTGAGCTTGTCGAACCATGAACAGACCCTTCGACAGGCTCAGGGCGAACGGGTCGTTTAACACTTTGTTACTGTCCCCATATTTTCCGTCGCGGGGATACGGAAAAAGGTGAAATGAGGCAGAGCACACGGCAGTTTAAAGCGGTTGAGGTTTCCGCTGTGAACTTGATCCCAAACCTTCCCGTTTTCGGCAAGTAGCTGTTTAAATGAGATATGCCACTCCCCATTTTCTTCCCAAACTTTTCCGAGTTCATTATCGATCGGCTCTAGGAGACTCCCCTCAGGAAAAACGAGTTCCATCGTATCGTTCGGGAAAGTTTTATATTTACACTCGAAATACTCTCCCGACTCATCCACGATACCGCTCACCTGATGAGTTCCCATCATCATCGAATAATCGAGGTTTTGGGTGTCGTGTTTTTCAAAAGGGCGGTTGATGAGATAAGCATCGGTAAAGCCTCGATTTTGCATCGTATTTAGCTCTTTTTGATAGCGTTCAGGATCACTTTTTCCCTCGTAGTAATCATTAATCGCACGGCGGTAGACTTTTGCCGTAATAGCGGCATAATACGGTGCTTTGGTACGCCCCTCGATTTTGAGTGAATCGATACATCCCGCATCTAAAATCTCTTTGATGTGGCTTGCGAGATTGAGGTCTTTGGAATTCATGATATAGGTTCCGACCCCCTCATCTTCGACAAGCTTGAAGAGGGTTCCCGTCTCCGGATTGGCGGCGTACATTTCATAAGGAAAACGGCAGTCGTTGGCACAGCTTCCTCGGTTAGGAACCCGCCCGCTTTGGAGTGTAGAGATCAAACATCGACCGCTGTAGGCAAAACACATCGAACCGTGCACAAACACTTCGATCTCTAAATCGGGAAGCTCTGCTTTGATTTGTTTTAAATCTTTGAGCGAAATCTCTCGTGCCGCAATGATACGGCGCGCACCCATATCGTAGTAGACTTGTGCATCTAGTACGTTCATTACGTTAGCTTGGGTTGAAAGGTGCAACGGAATATGAGGCGCGATTTGGTGAGCGAGTTTGAGTACACCTGGGGTTGCAACAATAAAGGCATCGGGTTTGAGTGAAGCCATGGTTGCAATGTGTTCTTTGAGTAATTTCAGTTGGGAATTAAAAGGGAATCCGTTGATGGTAACGTAGACTTTACGGCCTCGTGCGTGGGCGTAATCAATCCCCTCTTTGAAGCTTTCTAAATCGAACTCTTTACCTGAACGGATACGGAGCGAGAAGTGACTTACACCCCCGTACACGGCATCTGCACCATAATCAATGGCAATTTTGAGTTTTTCTAGATTCCCTGCAGGGGAAAGGATCTCGACTTTTTTCAATATGACTCTCTTGTGGTCAAAAATACTAAGCGAATTATATCGTTTTGTTTATTTATTTTGCCCAAACGAAGCAAGCAATGCTTCAATATCATCACTATTTACGATATCTTCGGTTGTGGTATCTCCATGAATATGAACCGCTGAACTGACCCGCTTACTGTCATCAATTTTTCCAGCAAAAAGATGATTCATATAGGTTGAAAGTGCACGCATAACGTTGATAACCCGCTCGATTTTTTGACGGTGAATGTCTTGGTATTGCATTATATCCATGATATTCATGATACTATCTCCACCATTTTGAAGCATTTCAAGAACGTCATCGAGAACACTTTTTGCTTGTTTATTTTCAGCTAATTGTGTTTTAAAAGCTTCAATATGCGGAAATTTTTCGCTTAACGTGGTAAAAAGATTTATATTGCTTTTGATAATTGCATGAAGAGCTTTGACATCTTTTTCCCCTTTTCCTAAATCATTACTGATCCCTTCAATAAGATCAAAAATTTCAGTTGCTTTTTCTTCGCTCTCTTTGGTAACATCATCGAGCTGATGAACCATTTTATTGTCATCAGTCGGTGGAGGTGGAGGCCAACTGTGTAATGCGGAAACACGATATTTATCAGCGTCTAATTCATTATAATATGGTGCTTCGTTGAGTGTCTCTTCAGAAGATTCAGGTATTTCGGCTACTTCTTCCGTTACTGTTTCTTCGAATCCCACATCTAAATCCACGTCACCATTCATTAGCGCATCTAACTCTTCTTGCGTCATGATCTATATCCTCAACGATTTTTTAAAATTCTACTATAATAACATTAAAACCATTATTTTACTTAGGATATATCTTATGAAAGTCGATCTTCACAATCATACAAGGCTATGTAATCATGCTACAGGAACGGTAGCAGAGTATGTGGAAGCTGCAATCGAATGTAAAATCGAATATTTTGGTTTCTCAGATCATGCTCCGATGCACTATGATCCAGCGTATCGAATGCGATTTGAACAAATGGAACTGTACGAGAGCTGGGTAAAAGAGGCTCAAGAACAATACGACTCGAAAATTACGGTTTTATTAGGCTATGAGGTTGATTTCCTCCCTGGTTATATGGATGATGCGGTTTTGAATAGAGCGTGTGATTATTTGATTGGGAGCGTCCATTTTATTGATGATTGGGGATTTGATAATCCCGAATTTATCGGTCGATATGAGGGGCTAAATAGTGATGACATATATCGGCGTTATTTTTCTTTGATCGAAGCGATGTCACTGAGCGGAAAATTTGATATTGTCGGACATATTGATTTACTTAAAGTATTTAAATTTCTTCCGACTCAGGATATTCGTCTTTTGGCTCAGGGAGCCTTGAATGCGATAAAAAAAGCAAATATGTCGGTAGAGATCAATGTTGCAGGGTATCGAAAACCGATAGGAGAAGCGTATCCCTCTCCTCTTTTAATGGAGCAAATTGCCGAAATGGGGATACCGATTACGTTTGGATCAGATGCCCATTGCATAGAACAAGTTGGCCTTTATAATGAGGAAGCCGAATCATTAGCACGTAGTGTTGGTTATGACAAATGTGCCTTTTATCGAGGTAGGGACCGAGAAATGATTAAATTTTAATCATGTTTTTCCCTCCAATTTTTGGGAACTTTTGCTATACTGCTTACACTTTAATATTTTCAGGAGATTTGCATGGGTAAATTCGTAAATAGTGTCGACGAGTTTTTCAGTTTTTGTAAAGAGAACGATGTTCAGTTTGTTGATTTTCGTTTCACCGATATGAAAGGGACATGGCATCATGTTAGTTACCGTATGAGTGCGGTAAACGCGGGTCAATTTGAAGGCGGTCTTCCTTTTGATGGTTCATCTATCGATGCTTGGCAGCCGATTAATCGTTCAGATATGTTGCTTAAACCGGATGCACAATCAGCATTTATGGACCCATTTACTGCCGATCCGACCGTTATCGTATTCTGTGATGTGTATGATATTTATAAAGGTCAAGCGTATGAGAAATGTCCTCGTGCAATCGCTAAAAAAGCGTTAGAGCACCTTGCAAATGCTGGTGTAGGTGATGTAGCCTATTTTGGACCTGAAAATGAATTCTTCGTATTCGATGATGTCAAAATTCGTGATGAAGTAAACTGCCAATACTTTGAAGTTGATACCGAAGAGGGTGAATGGAATGATGCAAAATCATTCAAAGACGGGTTTAATACTGGTCATCGTCCACGTAATAAAGGGGGTTACTTCCCTGTAGCACCTATCGATACTATGGTTGATCTTCGTGCTGAGATGATGTTGGCATTAGAGCAAGTGGGTCTTGAAGTTATTCTTGGTCACCACGAAGTTGCACAAGGTCAAGGTGAAATCGGTATCGTTTTCGGAACTCTTGTCGAAGCGGCTGACAATGTTCAAAAACTTAAATACGTTATCAAAATGGTTGCTCATCTTAACGGTAAAACAGTTACTTTCATGCCTAAACCTCTTTATGGAGACAACGGTAACGGTATGCACGTTCATCAATCAATCTGGAAAGATGGAAAAAATACATTCTACAAAGAGGGTGGATACAGTAACTTGTCTGAAACAGCTCTTCATTATGTAGGTGGTATTTTTGCACACGCTCGCGCCGTTGCAGCGTTCACAAACCCATCAACCAACTCATACAAACGTCTTATCCCTGGATTTGAAGCACCGTCAATCTTGACATACTCAAGTCAAAACCGTTCTGCTTCTTGTCGTGTACCATACGGTGCAGGTGAAAAAGCTACACGTATCGAAATGCGTTTCCCTGATTCTACTTCATGCCCATACCTTGCGTTTACTGCAATGTTGCTAGCTGGACTTGATGGTATCAAAAACAAAACGGTTCCAGTAGGTCCGATGGATGAAGATTTGTTTGAACTTAGCCTTGCTGAAATTCGTGAAAAAGGGATTCCACAAATGCCACATACGCTACGTGGTTCATTAGAAGCATTGATTCGTGATAACGAGTTCTTGCAACCAGTAATGACTCCGGAGTTCATCGATACGTATCAACACTACAAATTTGAAACACAAGTATGGCCTGATGAATCTCGCCCAACTGCATTCGAATTCAAATCTACGTATTCTTGTTAATCTTCTGTGTAGGGTGAAAACCCTGCACATCTTTTTCTTCATTTCATTTTTCTTATCAAAAATTTATCAGGCTTATTATAATTCAAAATTACGATATATCACACCGTTGTTTTGTCGAAGGGTGTGCAATTCATGGTTCGACATACCCATAGGGCACGTGAGCTCACCACGAACGGAATAGTATGTATTTTTATTTAAGTGTAAAGAGAAAAAGTGAAGATTGTAGTTTGGGGTGCTTAGCCCCAAAAGAGTTATGGAAGTTTTGGTCCTGCAGCAGAGTAGTCGAATTCACTTTGACCATCCGTATACTTTTGAAAGTTTTTGATGAAAAGTGCCGCCAAGCTATCGCGTTGAACGAGATACGCATCGCGATCCGCCCATGCATTACGCGGATTGAGGATAACAGGATCGATAGAACCGAGTGTTTTAGGGATATGGAAACCAAAGGTATTAGTGGTGTCAAATTCACTCTCGTTGATACTGCCATCTAAGATAGCATTAATGCAAGCACGGGTATCTTTGATACTCATCCGTTTTCCGACACCGTATCCGCCACCGGTCCATCCTGTGTTAACAAGATAAACGTTAACCCCGTGTTCATCGATCTTTTTACCTAAAAGTTTCGCATAAACAGTCGGATGAAGCGGTAAGAACGCTTCGCCGAAACATGAGCTGAATGTTGCAACAGGTTCCGTGATGCCACGCTCGGTTCCAGCAACTTTGGCGGTATAACCGCTGAGGAAGTAGTACATCGCTTGCTCTTTGGTGAGGCGGCTAACTGGAGGCAATACACCGAACGCATCGGCAGAGAGGAAAATAATATTTTTTGGATGAGCCGCCATTAGGGATGGCTGATGGTTTTCGATATGCTCAATTGGATAAGAGACACGGGTATTTTCTGTTTTAGAACCATCGGTATAATCAACGATACCGTCTTCGTCATAAACGACGTTCTCTAACAGTGCATTGCGGCGGATGGCATTGTGAATCTCAGGTTCGCTTAAGGGATCAAGATTGATCACTTTCGCATAGCATCCCCCTTCGAAATTGAAAACACCCTCTTCATCCCATCCATGCTCATCATCACCGATAAGGGCACGTTTCGGATCGGTTGAGAGGGTAGTCTTGCCTGTTCCGCTAAGTCCGAAAAACAAGCAGGTATCACCTGCGGCTCCGACGTTGGCTGAACAGTGCATAGAGAGTTTCCCCTCGAGCGGCAGCCAATAATTCATCATGGAAAAAATCCCTTTTTTCATCTCTCCGCCATACCATGTTCCACCGATAATACAGAGATTGGCTTCGACATCAAAGAGGACAAATACTTCGGAATTGAGCCCATGATGTGCCCATTTTTCATTCACCGCTTTACAAGCGTTGAGTACGGTGAAAGAGGGTTTGAATGCTTCGAGTTCCGATTCGTTCGGGCGAATAAACATATTTTTGACGAAATGGGCTTGCCATGCGATTTCAGAGACGAAACGGACAGAGCGTTTACTCGCAGCACTTGATCCGCAAAAAACATCGGTAATATAGAGATCTTTCTCGGAAAGTTGTTCACGGGCGACAACGAGGAGCTCATCAAAAATCGCTTTATCGATTTTTTTATTGACATCTCCCCACGCAATATATTTGTTTGAAGGATCTTGATTGACAAAATATTTATCTTTCGGGCTTCGACCGGTAAAAATGCCCGTATCAACCATTGTCGCACCGTTACTTGCAAGTTTACACTCACCGTTTTTAAGTTCGTGCTCGATCAGCTCATCAAAGCTAAGGTTGTGGAAAAGCTTTCCACTGTTTTTTATGCCTAACGTCTCAATCTCTGCGGAAATCATGGTTTGTTTTACCTTTTAGGACTCATCTGTATACTGTACATAGATGAAGATTTGAAGCTTTCACTTCATTTATGGGGCGAATTATACGCCTCCAATTTATAAACGAGAATTAAAGTGAAGATTTATTTGAACAGAGATGCACATTCGCTCAAAACTTTGGATGCTGATGTTTCGATTCCATTATACTTTTGCAGCTTTACACCGACGTTACCCATACTTTTAGCGGTATTTTTACACGCTTTCTTCACAACGAGATAATCGCAATCCTCAATCGTACCCGCCATCGTATCATGCGCTTTAATATGTTCAATATCCCCATCATCATGATCGCAGGTGTGGTGTTCATCATGATCGTGATGAACATCTGCGGCAACTTTAGGATTGGCTCGTAATCCCTCTAGGGTAAAGCTTTTAAACATCCCTCCACTGAGGTTAAATATCGCGAAATAAGGGGTGTGTCCCGCATTACCAGCCATTCTCAAACTATCATCAATTACAGGTACCGCAATTTTCATTTTATCTCCTTGATTTTGCAAAAATTATGCCATATTCTCCTTTAACACCTCATGTATAATTTTTTTGTCATTTTTTTGTTGTATTTAATAAAACTATAAGACAACCCCGTTCATAATCTGTTAGGGTTACGAGTGTAATCACTATTAAAAGCTTCAAAGGAGTAAACCATGAAACGTTCAGGTTTTACTATGATCGAGTTGATCTTTGTTATCGTTATTTTAGGTATTTTAGCAGCAGTTGCTATTCCTCGTCTTGCAAGTACGGCAAATGATGCAAAAGTGGCTAAAGCAGAAGCGTTTGTTGCAACCTTTAACCGTTCAGTCGGTGCGGCAATGTGGTCTACAGCAATTAAAGATGGAAATGGATCTGTTACGGCATTAGCGTTGGCTAATTATACAGATTTGCCGGATGGATTTACTCTTACTTTAGCTGATTGTAGAAATGTGGACGGCAATGGAACAGATGCAGGTGGTATTTCTACGGTAGGATTACCATTAGAAGAACAAATTTTTTGTCGTGATGGAAACGGTACATCGGCTCCGATGATCGGATTTACAGCTAATTTGAATCAAAGTGTTCAATATAACTAAATTTTAGTTTAACAGAAGCAGCTCTTTTTGCTTCTGTTTTTTTAAGTGGATTGGTTTGATTTTTGTGATTCTGTAGAATAATAATAAAAATGAGATCGATAGGATATATGATGAAACGTTACGCTTTTACGATAATAGAGTTAGTTTTTGTAATTGTTATCTTAGGTATACTAGCGGCGGTTGCTATACCTAGACTGGGTTCTACGGTTAATGATGCCAATATCGCAAAGGGTCGGAGTGATGTGGCGGCAATACGAGCAGCGATTGTGAGTGAGAGACAAGGGAGACTTTTGCAGGGGCAAACTAATTATATCAACCAACTTGATGATGCTAACTATAATGCAGGGCAAATTTTGTTTGATAATAATGGTACTGCAACGAATGTATTATTGCAATATGGGATCGTTGCTGAAGATGCTGATGGACATTGGAGAAAAACAGCATCAAATGTGTATAAGTTTAAGCTTAATAATGCAGATAATACATTTGAATATAATTCGACAAATGGAGAATTTAGATGCACGGGTGGGGCAAATTGTGCCGATTTAGTAAACTAATTTCAGAATGTTTTTTTATCAACTAGCCCTGTTCGGCTCCCCTCTTGATCCTCTTACTTACCATTCAGAAAGTCTTCTTTCCATCGGTGCTGAAGTAGAAGTTTTCCTCACTAATCGTTCTATGTGCGCGGTTGTGATAGCGCAGTGTGACAAGCCCGATTTTACAACACAGCCGATCGGTGAAATAAAGCCGTTTTTATATTCAAAAACGCAAATGCAAACCGCGCAGTTTATGGCGGAGTATTACGGAGGGGCGTTGGGGGAAGCCCTTAATCTATTTGTGCCATATCAACGTCATTGCGGACTTGATCCGCAATCTGAGATCCCGAATCTAGTTCGGGATGACAAAATTCCTCTCAATATTACCCTCTCCGAATCACAATTAAAAGCTCTCGATTTTATCCGTTCTCATAAGGTATCCCTTTTATTCGGCGATACGGGAGCAGGGAAGAGTGAAATTTATATGTCTCGTATGGATGAAGTACTGAGTGAGGGGAAGAGGGCATTGTTGCTACTCCCCGAAATATCACTCACCCCACAAATGGAAAAGCGTTTTAAAAATCATTTCGGTGACGCGGTGGTGTTGTGGCACTCGAAGATGACACCGAAGCAAAAAAAAGTGACACTCGCAAAAATTGTTGACGGCTCGGCACATATTATCGTTGGACCCCGTTCGGCGCTCTTTTTACCGATAGCGGATTTGGGGCTGATCGTGGTAGATGAGGAGCATGATGAGAGCTACAAATCCTCCTCCCGTCCCCGCTACAACGCGCGGGATATGGCGGTTTATATCGGGAATATTCTTAAAATCCCTGTGGTGCTCGGCAGTGCAACTCCATCGCTATCGAGCTATGCGAAATATCCGTTTTTCCGACTTCGGGGCGGGTATTTTGAGTCGAAACGGACGTTTGTGTTTGAACCCTCGCTCGAAGCGTTAACTCCGAGCATCGACCGTGCGATCATGGAAAATTTTGAAAAAGCGCATCAGGGGATTCTTTTTATCCCGACACGGGCGAATTTCAAATACACGGTGTGCGATAGTTGCGGCTACCATGTGGAGTGTCCGTTTTGCAGTGTCGGGATGAGTCAGCATAAAAACTCACGTGCCCTCAAATGTCACTATTGTAACTACACGGAAGTTCTTCCGAGCGTGTGTCCGAAATGTCGTAGTGGAGCGTTGCGAACGGCGCGACTGGGGACAGCGGAAGCGGTGGAGCATTTCAAAGGGTTGAGTGAAGATCTGAGAGTTCAGCAGTTTGATCGCGATATTATCACAACACAAAACAAACTCATCAAAGCACTCGAAGCATTTAACGCGCATGAGATCGATTTACTGGTGGGGACGCAGATGCTCTCTAAAGGGCATGATTATCATGACATCACCCTCGCAGTGGTGATGGGGATCGATAATCTTCTCTCGCAGTCTGATTATCGAGCGCGGGAGAAGGCGTTATCGCTTTTGGTGCAGGTAGCGGGGCGGAGCGGTCGAAAACAAAATGCTACCGTGTTGGTACAGAGCTTTAACGAATCCTTTTTCCGAGGCTATTTGGACGATTATGAGCAGTTTTTGATCGATGAGATGAGAATACGCAATGACAGATACCCTCCGACGAAAAAGCTTGCGCGGTTGCTATATGCTCATAAAAATGGGATTAAAGCGAAGCAAGAGATGGAGCGGGCGGTTGAGCAAATCGAGCGGATTTGGCAGGTTCAGATTGTCGGATTCGGTGCATCTCCCATCGAAAAAATAGCCGATAAATATCGATTTCAAATCCTCCTACGCAGTGATAAGAGCACCGATCTGATCCGAGCAATCAAACAGGTTAAATCACCACTGTGCGAGATCGATATGGACCCTATCGAGTTTACGTAACTTTAACATCCAAAAAGCTACAATCTACCCTATGATAACACGCACCCCAACCAAACAAATTTTTGTCGGCAATGTCGCTATCGGCGGAGATGCTCCTATCTCGGTACAGTCGATGACCTATTCACGTACTGCGGATGTTGCGGCGACTGTCGAGCAGATTAACCGTCTCCATTTCGCCGGATGTGATATCGTCCGTGTCGCTGTCCCCAATGAGGAAGATGCGCGTGCACTCAAAGCGATCAAAGAACAGATTTCACTCCCCCTCGTCGCCGATATCCATTTTAACTATAAGCTCGCTTTAATCGCGGCGGAAGTGGTGGACTGTATCCGATTTAACCCAGGAAACATCGGTGAAAAATCGCGCATTCGTGAGATCGTCAAAGCGTGTCAGGAACGCTCAATTCCTATCCGCATCGGGGTCAATGCGGGGAGTTTGGAAAAAGAGTTCGAACAGCGCTATGGAGCGACACCGGAGGGGATGGTCGCTTCTGCGGAGTACAACATTAAATTTCTCGAAGATTTAGGATTTAGTGATATCAAAGTCTCTCTCAAAGCAAGCGATGTCCAGCGAACCGTCGAAGCGTACCGACTATTGCGTCCTAAAAATAACTATCCGTTTCATCTGGGCGTCACCGAGGCGGGGACGATTTTCCATGCAACGATCAAAAGTGCTATCGGTTTGGGAACACTTTTACTCGAAGGTATCGGTGATACGATGCGGGTCTCTATTACGGGAGAACTCGAAGAGGAGATCAAAGTCGGTCGTGCGATTCTCAAAGACAGCGGGGTGGCTCGTGAGGGACCCAATATCATCTCGTGTCCGACGTGCGGACGGATCGAAGCTGATCTTGTCTCGGCGGTTGCGATGATCGAAGAGCGGGTTAAGCACATCAAAAAACCGCTCGACCTCTCCGTTATGGGGTGCGTCGTCAATGCTATCGGCGAAGCCAAGCACGCTGATGTCGCCATCGCTTATGGTAAAGGCTCAGGGCTCGTGATGGTGCGCGGTGAAGTGGTCGCCCGTCTCGAAGAAGATAAGCTCGTAGATCGTTTCGTCGAAGAGGTAGAAAAAATGGAAAATGAGGAAGATTAAATGCTAAAACCCGATTATTCTGCCCCGAACGGGGCAAGCTTTAGTGCCCCAAGCGGTCTTAGCGTAGTCGCATGGGCTTTGCTCATGTGGCGTCTGCCGGAGGTAAATTAAATGGAAGAATCACTGTATAACTTGGCATTTGAGCGTTCCGTCCTCAGTTCTATCGTTTTTGATCCGGCACAGTTTGATGATTTTGATGCGGTGTTAACGCCGGAAGATTTTTACCTCTCTGCCCATCAGGAGATTTACCGTGCGATGATGAGTTTAGCTCATCGTGATCTCCCTATCGATGAAGAGTTTATCCGTAAAGAACTCACCGCTAAAGGGAAATTTGATGAGCGGGTAATGGTTGATATTCTCACTGCCAATCCAATCGCCAATACCAAAGCGTATGTCCAAGAGATCAAGGACAAAGCGATCAAGCGTCATCTCATCACCCTTACGACAGAGATTAAGAGAGTAGCCCTCGAAGAGGAGCTGAGTGGTACCGATGTCGTTGATATGGTTGAGCAAAAACTTTATGAAATCACTCAAAGCTCTCAGGCGAGTGATTTTAAAGATGCTCCCTCAATCGCGGATGAGACGCTGGCGTATATCGAAGAGATGAAAGCGCGTGGGGATTCGGTGCTCGTCGGGGTCGATACGGGGTATGCGGAACTCAATAAAATGACGACGGGCTTCGGTAAAGGGGATTTGGTTATTATCGCTGCCCGTCCGGCGATGGGGAAAACGTCGTTCGCACTCAATATGGTTCAAAATCTCCTCGATAAAGGGAAAGGGGTCGCATTTTTCTCCCTAGAGATGCCCGCAGAGCAGTTGATGCTGAGACTCCTGAGTGTTCAAACCTCGATTCAGCTACAGCGGCTCCGTGTGGGGGATATGAACCCTCAGGAGTACAAACAGCTCAATGATGCGGTCGATAAGATGCGCCATTCTAAACTGTTTGTGGACGATCACGGTTCGATCAATATCCATCAGCTCCGCTCCAAACTCCGTAAACTCAAAAGCCGTCATCCTGAGATTGAAGTAGCGGTTATCGACTACCTCCAAATCATGAACGGTACGGGGGGGAAAGATCGTCACTTAGAGGTGAGTGAGATTTCGCGCGGACTTAAGATGCTGGCACGTGAACTCGGAATCCCTATTGTCGCCCTCTCTCAGCTCAACCGTGGGCTTGAGTCACGTTCGGATAAACGTCCGATGCTCAGCGACATCCGTGAATCGGGATCGATTGAGCAAGATGCCGATATCATCCTTTTTGTTTACCGTAATGATGTTTACCTCTACAAAGAGGAGAAAGAGCGTGAGAAAGAGGCAATTTCGGCGGGAAAAGAGTTTATCTCCAAATACGTCGAAAAAGAGGAAGAGGAAGCCGAGATTATCATCGGTAAACAGCGTAACGGTCCTACGGGTCATGTGAAGCTGATGTTCCAGAAAAAATTTACCCGTTTTGTCGATAAACCGACCTTCGGTATGGCACAGATCGTCTATGAGAGTATTGATATGAAAAGTGCGACGATGAATTTAGATGATGAGAGTGTTGGAAACGTTTCGATGCCTATAATATAGTTCGTTCGTGGTGAGCTCATGTGCCCTTTGGGTATGTCGAACCATGATTACCCTTCGACAAGCTCAGGGTGAACGGGAAAAAAGGAGTACAGTTGAGTAAACTCGAACGGGTCGATCTTTTTGATCGTAAAAGTGGTCTCCTCTTTTTTCTGTTTCTCCTCTTTATCGCTTCCCTCTCCCTCTCCTATGACTATTACCAATTTAGTAAAATGAAAACCTTCGATGACCCTCTGGTGAGGGGTGAAGTGATCGATCAAGAGGTACGTCTTATCAATGATGAGCCTAAAACATCGATAAAATTTCAACTCGAAAATGGCTCACACGTCCGATGTATCATGAAGTCCGATTTGGAAGAGTTGCGGGGGCAAGAGGTTTTAATCGAGTTGCAGGTGGCTAAAGTCACTTTTTTAGATTATATGAGAGGATTTCGCACACGGGGTGTAATTTATGAAATTTATCCCGATAAGAGTTTAAAAGAGCGGTGGTATCATCGTATTGCATCCGCGCATGATGATCCGTGGATGAGAGAGCTTTATGGAGCGTTGTTTGTCGCTACTCCCATGTCACAAGAGCTACAAGGATTAGTCGGAGCGATGGGGTTGAGTGCCGTCCTCTCCATCAGCGGGTATCACTTCGGAATTTTGAGTTTGATTGCTTATTTCTTTCTCAGAACTCCCTATCGTCTCGTTCAAAATCATTATTTTCCCTATCGGCACGGTAATAGGGATCTTTTTTGGGTTGTAGCGGGGTTGCTTTTTTCGTATCTCGCCATTTTAGAATATAACCCTGCAATGGTTCGCTCATTCGGGATGATTATGGTGGGGTATTGGTTTTATGATCGGGGAATTAAGATCGTTTCGTTTCAAACGCTGTTGGTTGCGGTCGGGTTATTGCTCGCTTTTTTTCCGAGACTTTTCTTTTCCCTCTCTTTTTGGTTTTCGACGTTTGGCGTTCTATCGATCTTTATTTTTATCCGCTACTATGAGCATTGGAAGCCTTGGCAGATTTTTTTAGCACTCAATGTCTGGTGCTATTTGGTACTGCTCCCTATTTCACTGGCTATTTTTGGGACATTTAGCTGGGCTCATTTGGGCTCCATCCCTATAAATCTCATTTTCAATCTCTATTATCCGATTGTTTTGGTATTGCATCTGACACCGTGGGGAGATTGGTTTGATCCGTATCTTATTGAAATGTTTGAAGCAAGTGAGGTTAAATCAGTCGTCACCCCGATGTGGGTTGGAATCCTCAGTATCACTTTAGCCCTTGGGGCAATGTGGCGAAAAGAGGCGTTTTGGGTATTAGGTATATTAGGACTCGCTACGCTGGGCAGCGCGGTTTATCAGATAGCATAGTTTCATTCCGTAGATGACTATGATCCATGAGACATAAATCCATAAAAAGAAAAAAATGAGTGCGGAAAACGAGCCGTACATGGTGGCATACGTTTTATTATAAAAGACGTATTGGATAAAACTATTTTTGGCGATTCCCCATACGATTGCGACGATAAAGGAGCTGATAGCGGCGGCTTTTGGGGAAACGTCGGCATTAACCGCGATTTTATAAATCAAAAAGAAGATGCCCCATAATAATAAAAACGGAAATATCGAGAGTGTATGCAATGCAAAACCGCTGATATGGGTTTCTAAATAGGCTTTGAGACTCATCGACGCAATAAGGGCAATAGGGGTGAGGCTAATCAGAGTCCAATAAGTGGTAATAGCGTCCCAAATACTCCGCTTTGAGGTTTTGAAAATTTTGCCGACAATGTGTTCAAAGTTTTGGAAAAAGAGGAGGGATGAGACGATCATTGTCGTAAACCCGATCACCCCTAGCTGCACTGAATTACGAAAAAACGATTCGAGATACCCCGCAATGGCTTCTGTCTGTCCTGGCATCATGTTTTCAAAGATAAAAATTTGAATTTTAGCGTATTGCTCGTTGAAAACGGGGACATTCGCAATCAAACTAAGGGAGATGATAAGAAGGGGTACGACGGTAAAAATTGTATAAAAGCTGAGGCTGGACGCATATACCGTGATTTCCCGATCAAAAAGCATCAGGAAAAAAAGACGGATATGACGCAACGAGGCTTTTAAGTTCATCTATTACTCAAGACCCATTTTAGAGGGGTTGAGGATATTGTTCGGATCAAACGCCCGCTTGATTGATTGAAACAGTGCCATCTCTTCAGGGGTAAATGCCATCGACATATAGGGAGCTTTCGCCAATCCGATGCCGTGCTCACCGCTGAGGGTCCCACCGAGATCAATGGTGGCTTGGAATACTTCACGGATCGCTTCGTAACCGATTTTGACCTGTTCGGGGTCTTTGCCATCGACCATGACATTGGTATGGACATTACCATCACCCGTATGACCGAAGCAAGGGATATTGATGTTGTATTTTTTGGCAATAGCGTCGAATTTTTCGAGAAGTTCAGGGAGGGCAGATCGAGGAACCGTGACATCCTCATTGATTTTTTTGCTTCCATAGACTGAGAGCGATTGACTCGCATTACGGCGGGCAAACCACAAGTCAGAGGCTTCTTGTTTATCTTTCGCGATTTTGAACTCGCTGCATCCGTTTTCTTGAAACACTTTTTGGATGAGGGAAAGTTGAAAATCGAGGTCTTGTTCGAGATTTCCGTCCACATCGGTGACGAGAATCGCTCCCGCTTCAATGGGGAGACCTTTTTTATAGACCTGTTCTACGGAACGGATGGTGAGGTTATCTAAAAATTCCATCGCGACTGGGGTGACACCGCTCGCCATTGTTTTGTAAACCGCTTCCATCGCTTTACCTACGGTAGGGAAAATACCCATAGCCGTTTTGGTCATTTTCGGTTTGGAGAGAAGTTTTAGGGTCACTTCGGTGGTAACGGCGAGCGTCCCCTCCGAAGCGATTAAAATTCCCGCAATGTTGTATCCTGCGACATCTTTGATCGTCCGTTTTCCTGCTTTGATGATATCACCGTTGGGGAGAACCGCACGGATTGCCATAACGTAGTCTTTGGTAATCCCGTATTTGGCAGCACGCATACCGCCCGCGTTTTCATTGACGTTACCGCCGATGGTGGAGTACTCTTGGCTCGCAGGATCGGGCGGATAGAACAAACCGACCTCTTCAACGGCACGCTGTAACTCCATATTGACAACACCCGGTTGGACGATTGCAACCATGTTTTGCATATCGATCTCTAAGATTTTGTTCATGTGTTTTTCAAAGGCTAAAACGATACCGCCCGAAGAGGGGAGGGCTCCGCCGGTAAATCCGCTCCCCGCTCCGCGTGGGACGATCACAATACGGTGCTCATTGCAGTATTTTAAAATATCACTAACATCGTTCTCGTGACGGGGAAAAAGAACCGCTTCGGGTTCAAATTTTTCACGTGTAGCGTCATAACTGTAAGCGATGAGGTGAGCTTTGTCACTGTAAACGTTCTCTTTACCGATTAAGTTGGTAAAAAAAAGGATGGCATCGGAGGAGAGCATTGTTATTCCTTCGCTTTATTTGTTGAGTTGTTTAAAGTAATAATATCGAGGTAGTAAGGCTCATAGCTATCCAAACTCGAACTTCCCTCACCCCACCATGCTCCACGGATTGTCGGGATACGGGAATAAAAAGGAGTTTGCTTCTTTTCTCCTGCACTTGCAAAAGGGGTGCTTTGGAGGAGTGTGAAACTTTTGCAATCGAGAGTATAAAGTTGGCTCGCGCTTTGGATATAGAGCAGTCCGACCGAGTTAGCGGTGCAGTAGCTTTTGAAATCATCTACTAGAGGGGTCTGGTGCCCTTCGTTGGAGAGAAACGTTGCATAGTTATCAGGGTGGATCCACTCGATACCGGAGATACTCTTAGTAACAGCGTCATAGGTATCATCATTGGGAGCGATCAAAAGGGCACGATTATAATCATACGCTAAGACGGCGATATCGGATGCTTTAGGTGTCCAGTTACCGCTTGGGAGGGCATCTTGGTGTAAACCGGTGTATTTACCGATGTTTAAAATCGCACGGTTATTAGCGGGGTTTGTCTTTTCAACACGCGCATTGGCAATAATAGTGCTGTGGGTCGCATCAAATGCTCTTACGATAAAACCGCTCATCCCCTCACGCAAGTTTTCGGCAACAATGGTCGCACGAGAGCCGTCAACTTCGAGAAGAGGTGTTGTAATGGACGAAGCGTTCAAGACGCTATAAGTGATAAGAGTAATAAGCCAGATGCGCATCATGGTAACCTTTTGGTAGAGTAAATAAGGGTGATTATAGCCAAACACCTCTTTGTAAATGGAATTTTTGCTATTATTTGATTCTTTATTCATTCTCGTAATGTGTATTTTGGTCAAGGATAGGAATGGGTCGTTTTTTTGCATTGCTGTTATTGCCTCTTCTCCTTTTCGGTGGCACCGTTAAATCTTTTAAATGGAAAGACGGGGAAAGCTTTCTTACTTTTTTAGAGCGGAAAAAGCTTCCATTACGGGTTTATTATAACCTTGATAAAGAGGATCAAAAACTCACTGAAGATATCCCTTACAGTGCGAATTGTCAGATGATGGTTGATAATCAAAATTTTATTCATCAAATTTTGATCCCTGTTAATGATGAACTGCAACTTCAAATTTATTTAACCCCTAAAAGACGATATGCAATGAAAGTAATTCCGATCATCAGCGAGGAATATACCGAAACACTCTATGTTCCGATTCAATCTATCCCCTATAATGATATTTTAAAAATGACAGGATCGAAAAACTTAGCTTCTATCTTTGTAAAAATGTTCAAAGGGAAAGTTGATTTTCGTAAAGGGCTAAAAAAAGGTGATCCAATTATTATAGTATATACCCAAAAATATCGTTTGGGGAAACCGTTTTCCATGCCTGAAGTACACGGGGCTATGGTTGAAATCAATGGGAAACGTATTCGTATTTATCGTCATAGTGACGGACATTTTTACGATGAAAAAGGGGGGCAGTATGAGAAGTTCTTGTTTAAACTTCCGATGCGCAACCCTCGTATAACCTCTCGATTTACAAAGAGCCGTTACCACCCTGTACTTCACCGTTATCGAGCTCATTTGGGAGTCGATTTTGGAGCGCGCCCTGGGACACCGATACTTTCGACTGGAGATGGACGTGTAAGTTTTGCTGGCTATTCCAGAGGATATGGAAATACGATAAAAATACGTCATAATAATGGACTTACAAGTCTTTATGCTCATCAAAAAGCGTTTAAAAAAGGGTTACATTCAGGAATTAATGTGAAGCAAGGTGAAATGATCGGATATGTTGGTAATACGGGATTATCATCAGGTCCGCATTTGCATTTTGGAATGTATCAAGGAAGTACGGCTATTGACCCACTTAGTGTTATGAAGAAAAAAACTGAAGGCTTTAGCGGAAAAGAGCGTAGAACTTTTATTGCTATTCGGGATAAAATGGACAGAATATTTAAAAAAGCATTGAACAATAAACCGATTAGAAAACCGTATTTTGATTTTCATGAAACCTATTATGTTGAGAGTGATACCTTTAAACCGAAACCTTTTTAAAGAGAAATGATGATTACTGATGTCACGATAATAGCATGTGAAAATTCTGATTTTGTAAAACCGAAGCGGATGAAATACCGCCAAAAAGGTGTATTTAAAGTATGGGATATGGTTGAAGTTCACGACAGTGTAGCGATCCTTTTGGTTCATCAAGAGCATGATGCTTTTGTGGTGGTGAAACAGTTTCGTCCACCTGTTTATCTTAAAAATAGTGATGGCTATACGTATGAGCTATGTGCGGGGATCGTTGATAAGAATAAATCGCTTGTCGAGATTGCACATGAAGAAATTTTAGAAGAGTGCGGTTTTTACGTCCCATTGGAAAAAATAAAAAAGGTTACGTCATTTTATACGGCGGTTGGCTTTGCTGGATCGGTACAGACACTTTATATGGCGTACATCAATGAATCCATGAGAGTGAGTGATGGAGGAGGTATAGGTGTTGAATCGATTGAAGTGATTGAGATACCTTTGGTTGAAGCTAAAATCTTTGTGATGGATGAGACTAAAGCCAAAACACCAGGTTTGATGTTCGGCTTCGGGTGGTTTTTGGAGAATCAACTGTAGTTCCCGCGTGATGCAGGAAGTGACGAAACAGTTTAGGGTTAGAATTTATAAGAAACGTTAGTGTAAAAACTACGTCCCGGTTCGTTGATAACGAGTGGATCTGTTGAACCTGTAATACCTGTAATTAATTCATTACCAATATAGCCATTGTTAACGGCATAGGTACGATCGAAAAAGTTATTGATTCCGGCATTGAACGAGAATCCATTTTGGAAGTTATGTCCGTATTTTAGGTTTAGGATTCCGTATCCTGAAATATCTTTTTCACCGTTATTACTATCAATGGTTTGAGTTTTCGCGGCGATCCACTCAGTCATCAAGTAGTTTGTTCCAGTATCCATTACAAGTGCGATACGCCCTTTCATTGGTGGAATCTCCGCCAAATCTTTATCGGTTTGTACTTGAGTTGTTAGACTGTCAAGTTGATTGGTATCTTTTTTAGACCCTTTTTGGTACGCCATTCCTGATTCGATACGCCAATCATTGTTTAGAAGATAATCAGCTTGTAGGTCGAATCCGATGATTTTAGCATCGATATTAGCCCAAGTAGAAGTTGCAGCACCATTTTTGTACTGATAAATAAAATCTTTTAAATCACTGTAGAACGCTGTCCCTTTTACATGAAAGTTGCCCGATGTGTGTTCAGCCCCAACATCGATTTCACGGTTTTTGGTTTCGTTTAAATTATTATGGGTAGTGTTTAGCCAATAGAGCTCTTTTGCATCAGGGACACGTACTGATTGCCCTATTCCTGTGAAAACGTTAGTGGTTGAGGAGAGATTGTATTTAGCCATAATATTAGCACTTAGATCACTATACTCTTTATCTTTTGCAGCTGAATATCCTGTTTTTGTTTGATCTGCATCAATAGAGGTGTTATCGTAACGAACTCCGCCATTTATCTCGTATTGACCGAGTGTTTTAGTTGCTTTAGTGTAAAGAGCAATATTCTTAGTGTCTACATCTGGAAGGAGAGTGGTAATCGCTGAAGGATTAGCGGTTGAATATTTAGTGCCATTCCAATTTCGGATGCTACTATCAAATCCGACAGATACTTTTGTACCTGCAAGGTTAAGAGTATTTTCAATAGATGCCCCTTTGATCATTGCATCTACTGGAGCAATCATCGTTGCTGTTGAAGCTGATTTTCTATAGTAGGTCCCCATTTCATGCTTGACTTTAGAGTGGTATGCTTCAAGTTTAAGTTCATCCGAAAAATCGGAAAGATTAAAGAGTTCGTATTTCACTTTAAACATATCGGTATCATCAATCTTTGCATCCATCGGGTAGCGCGGGTAGATAACATCATCGGCGCGGTCTCCGAAATAGCTGAGGGTTAACTTTTGATTGCTCCCTAGATTTCCAACGATTTTAGTCCAGTAATTGTTACGATCATACGCATCCATATTTTTGTACGCTATTGCGTATTTTTGCATACTAGCCGATGCGGTCAATGCATCGGTTTGTTCCGCAAGTGTTAAGCCGTCTCCATCTTTATATTGTCCACTGGTTTCGCGACTAAAGCCGACTAAAGCTTGAACGCTATCATTACCTCCCTCAACGGTGGTTGAGAGTTTACGATAATCAAAACTTCCGAGTGTTGCTGAGACTTCGCCGTGTAATCCTTTCTCAGGGTCTTTCGTGACAACATTGATTTTACCGCCGAGGCTTCCGAATTGGGTCACGTCAAACGGCCCTTCTTGGACTTCGACGGCAGCGATTTGAGCGGATGAGACGTGCATAGCAGGCGGGTCCATACGGTTAGGGCATGCGCCGCATACTTTAGCATCATCGATAGTGATATTGATATTGTCTTTACGAAGTCCGCGAAGAATAATATCGTTGCCGACACCGCTGTTACGTACGAGGGTAACTTCAGGTAGGGTATTAGATAGCATTTCTCCAAGGTCGGATTGGCGGGAAAATTTGACCATTTCATCCGAAGAGACATTTTTTACATCGGTTTTCGCTGCATTGGCTTCAACGGTGATTTTTTGGATAGTGATAGGTTCGCTAGCGAGGGCAGCAACCGCCGCCATAGAGAGGAGAGTCAAACGTTTCATTCAGTTCGTCCTTAATGTTACAATAGTGTTAAGCCGACATTGTAGGGACGAAGTGTTACATTAGTGTTAAGTCACACTATTCTAAGCGCAATCCGACCTCTTCGGGAAACTGCATCGTAACACAGTGAAGCGAGCCGTGTTGACGGATCAGGACAGAGCAGTCGATTGGGATAATATCACGTCCACGGAATGCTTTCTCGCAGATCGCGATTGCTTCCGCGTCATGCGGATCGTTATAGATCGGGAGTAATACCGCATCGTTGATAATCAGAAAGTTGGCATAGGTTGCTGGGAGACGCTCGTTATCATAAAAAATAGGATTTGTCATCGGTAACGCGATAAGGTTAAACGCTTCACCCTCAACATCGCGAAGTGCTTTGAGTTCCTCTTCCATCTTTTTGAGTGCTTCGTAATGCTCATCGCTCTGGTCGTCGCATTTGACATACATAATGGTATCTGTATCAATAAAACGGGCGAGGGTATCGATATGGCTGTCGGTGTCATCTCCTGCTAAATAACCATGATTGAGCCAGAGGATTTGCTCTACACCGAACTCTTTTTTGAGGATGGCTTCGGTTTGAGATTTCGTTAGATGGGGATTACGGTTAGGGTTCAGCAGGCACTCGGCAGTGGTGAGAAGTGAGCCGTTTGCATTGGTCTCGACTCCTCCTCCCTCCAAAATGAGGTTTATTTTCTCCATCGGTGCTCCGTAGACGTGAGCGATAGAGCTACTTATCGAATTATCGCGAGATGCGTCAAACTTTCCACCCCATCCGGTGAACGTGAAATCGAGCAACAGCGGTTCGCCCTCTTCCTCGTCGATGACACTGAGAACACTGCAATCGCGTGCCCAGGTATCATCCGTTTGATAAGGGACGAAGATGAGATTTTCATGAGACTCAAAGTAGCTTTTGACGAGTTCTACGTCATCGCATATGATAAGGCAGGGTTGATAAGTGGCGACAGCGGTTGCGATATTGACAAAACACGCACGTGCCTCTTCGAGATAGGGTACCCAGTCGCTTTGAGGATGGGGGAAGATGAGCTGAACAAAACTTTGTGGTTCAAATTCGGCGGGGAAATAACGCATTAACAATCCTTAGAATATAATTCCTTTATGGGAACTATTAAATTGAGCCGCGAGGCGCTGAGACATAATCTTGACATTATCGCACACCAAATCGGTGGAAAAGATAAAATAGCGGTGGTTTTAAAAGACAATGCCTACGGTCACGGTGCAGTAATGATCGCCGAAGCGGCATCCGAGTATGGAGTCAAGCAAGCAGTAGTTCGGTTGGAGAGGGAAGCGGAAGAGATTGTAAACTTTTTCGATAATGTCCTGATATTAGGTCAAATCGCGACTAAAGTTCATCCGAAGTTCAGTTATGCACTCAATTCGCTCGAAGAGATAGCTCATTATCCCATCGGGGCGCGAGTTGAGCTGAAAATCGATACGGGGATGCATCGAAACGGGATCGCACCTGAGCAAATCGAGGAAGCGTTTGAGCAAATGGCGGAGCGCGGATTAATCTGTATCGGTATGATGAGCCATTTTAGAGCTGCCGATACGCTGAGCAGTGAGTGGTTTTGGCAACGACAAACGTTCGATAATCTGAAAAATAAAGCTACCCATCTAGCCAAAAAGCACGGATACTCATTACGATTTCATATCTCTAATTCGGCAGGGATATTTCGCTCAAGCGGGTGCAATGATGACATGGTACGGGCAGGGATTGCACTGTATGGATGTTTGGAAATGGATACGACACTCTCCCAGCCGCCGCTAAAAAGCGTTCTTTCGTTGTGGGGAGATAAAATCGCGACCCGTGTTTTGAAATCGGGAGAGCGTGTGGGGTATAACGGCATTTATGAAGCCCAAAAGGATGAAGTCGTGAGTACCTATGATTTGGGATACGCGAACGGCTTGGATCGGCTTGCTTCTAATCGATACACGACTCCTGAGGGTGTAGCCCTGCGCGGACGTATCTCGATGGACAGTGCCAGTTTTTCGAGCGATGTGGAAGAGTTGAAGATTTTTGATAACGCGAACGTCTATGCCCGCGCCGTAGGAACCATCGGATACGAGATTTTGGCGTGTTTGGATAAAGATTTAAAACGTGAATGGATCTATTAAGAGTTTATCTTAATAATTGCATCGGAAAAGATTGCTCCGTCAATGCGCATTTCGATCAGATCGTTTAGACTCTTAGTCGTATCGATATACCCCAACACTTTGGCATCAAACAGATAGTGTTCCGCTACTTTTTGGATCTCTGAGCCGTATTTTGGTAAAACGATCAAATACTCAGCCCCTAAGTTTTCGCCGATAACGGCATCGACCGCCGTTTCGACATGGAGGGCAAAGCGGATGTGGTTTTGACGAAAATGTTCGATGATATCGAGATTCTCAGGGGTAAAATAGAGGGTGACTACGGAATTAGCCGGAGTGTGACGCAACGCTTCGATGGAATCGATATGGTAAAACGGTTGTGATGGGACGTAGGGATGACCGAATAACAGCATTTACCCCTCCAAACATTCGCGTGAGCAGTAATATTTACCCTCACGCATAAACGACTCTTTGAGTTGCACGTATGTTCCGCATTTTGCACACGGAATCATTGCCTCATCGGAAGAGTTATCCGAAGAGGGGGGATTAAGCGCTTTCTTTTTAAAGAAAACGTAATAAACTCCGACTAACAGACCGGTAAATAATAATAGTTTGAACATAGTTTTATCTCTTTATGAGTAAATAATGGCGATTTTCCGCCTCAATGATTTGGTAATCGAGTGTTTTATCGATTTCATCATACACTTTTTCCCCTTTGTAAAAGAGCAAAAGGGTCCCCTCGGTGCAAAACGGTTCAGAGAGCTTTAAAAGCATTTCGGTGTCGGTAACGGCGCGGGAAGTGATGAAATCATATGGCTCGCTGACGAGCTGTTCGACGCGAAGCGCTTTAACATCGACATTATTTAACCCCAAATCCGCTTTTACAAACTGTAAAAAGCTCGCACGCTTCGAGAGCGGTTCGACGAGAGTGAAATGAGTTTGTGGCAGGGCGAGTGCTAAAATCATCCCAGGAAATCCGGCACCCGTTCCGATATCCATCGCTTTATGGATAGGGGGGAGAAATTTGATGGGTAAAACCGCATCGAGGATAAATTGATCGATTTGTTGGAGTGTTTTGGCTCCGGTGAGATTATGAACTTTATTCCATTTTCCCAAGAGTGCTTTGTACTGCTCCACTTTTTTTAAAAAATCTTCGGGAACGTTAACGTTATTTTGTTGTAAAAGTTGCTTCAATTGACTCATAGATCGTGCCCCATCTGCTCTTTTTTTACTTTTAAATATCCCTCGTTATGAGGATTTGGATTGATAATGACGGGAACACGTTCGGTAATAGTGACATTTAGCCCCTCCACGACGTGTACTTTAGCAGGATTGTTAGTTAAAAGACGGATTTTAGTAAGATTAAAATCTTTGAAAATCTCACCAACTACATCATAGGTACGTTGGTCTGGGGCAAAACCGAGCTCGACATTGGCTTCGATGGTGTTGCGCCCTTGATCTTGGAGGCAGTAGGCATTGATCTTATTGAGGAGTCCAATATTTCGCCCCTCTTGGCGGTGATAAATGATCAATCCCCCCTCTTGAGCGATAAGTTCGAGACCTTTATGTAACTGATTGTTACAGTCACATTTAATGCTGCCGAAGGTATCACCGGTCAGACACTCTGAATGAATACGCACTAGCGGAGATTCTTGCTGTTCGAAATTTTCAGTGAAAATAGCGAGATGTTCTTGCTCCCCTTCTTTGTACGCACGGATTTTAAATTTGCCATATTTACTTGGCATATTGGCAATTGAGGATTTTTCAAATTTGATTTCAGTATTCATGTGGCAATTATAATTTTCTTTTCTTAATCTAACACTTGCTAAACTTTCTCAATTTATTTAATTTGGAGCAATTTTATGGAGCGTTTTCGCCGTACTCGTCTCAATTCTCAATTACGCTCATTGGTTCGTGAAACCCATGTAGGGGTCAATGATTTTATCTATCCTCTTTTTGTCCGACCAGGGGAGGGGATTAAAAATGAAGTCTCCTCGATGCCGGGTGTATTTCAAATGTCTCTCGATGAGATTTTAAAAGAGTGCGAGTTGCTGCAAAAATTGGGGATTAACTCGATTATCCTTTTTGGTATCCCCGAAGTGAAAGATTCGATCGGCTCAGATGCACTATGCGATCACGGGATAATCGCGACGGCCGTTCGCGCTATCAAGCACGCATTCCCTAAAATGTTTGTCGTGACCGATTTGTGTTTTTGCGAATACACCGACCACGGTCATTGCGGTATTCTCGATCATGTGCATGAGACGGTCGATAATGATTTGACGTTGGGAATTTCGGCAGAGCAGGCATTGGTTCATGCCCGCGCAGGTGCTGATATGATTGCCCCATCGGGGATGATGGACGGGATCATTACGACGCTTCGTGCTGCACTCGATGGGGGTGGATATGTCAATCTTCCGATCATGAGTTATTCGACGAAATTTGCGAGCGGTTATTACGGACCGTTTCGTGATGTCGCCGAATCGGTTCCGAGTTTTGGAGATCGTTCAACCTATCAAATGGATCCAGCCAACCGCCGCGAAGCGATACGAGAGAGTTTAGTGGATGAAGCACAGGGTACTGATATCTTGATGGTTAAACCGGCATTGGCATATCTTGATATCATCCGAGATATTCGCGAAGCGACATCTTTGCCTTTGGCGGTTTATAATGTTAGTGGTGAATATGCGATGCTAAAACACGCAGGTGCGGCTGGGCTTATCGATTATAATCGGGTTATGATGGAGACAATGATCGGCTTTAAACGTGCTGGTGCCGACATCATCATCAGCTACCATGCTAAAGAAGTAGCCGCATTATTGAACTAATGAAATTTTTTTATGATATGATTGTTTTTTGTATCGAAGGAACACCGTGAGACACTTTTTAACGTTAAAAGATTATACCAAAGAAGAGATCTTAGAGATTTTGGAGATTGGTTTAGAGATTAAAAAAGAGATTAAAGCCAAAACATTTAATCCCCGTTTAGCAAATCAAACATTGGCGATGATTTTCGAGAAAAGCTCTACCCGTACTCGTGTTAGTTTTGAAGTAGGGATGTATCAGCTTGGAGGTCACGCTCTGTTCCTTTCTAATCGTGACATTCATTTGGGACGCGGTGAGCCGGTCAAAGATACGGCACGCGTGATTTCCTCAATGTGCGATATGGTAATGATTCGCACGTATGAGCAATCAATGCTTGAGGAGTTCTCACGCTTCTCTCAGGTGCCTGTTATCAACGGTCTGAGCGATAGCTACCATCCTGTACAGCTTTTAGCTGATTATATGACGATGATGGAATGCAGAAAAGATCAAAATCCAGTTGTAGCGTATGTAGGTGATGGAAACAACATGACACACTCATGGCTCATGCTCGCCTCTAAACTTGGATTTGAACTTCGTGTTGCTACCCCTAAAGGATATGAGTGCGATCCCCTTATTATCGAGGATGCAATGAAGTTCGCTCAAAGTAGCGGTGCCAAAATTACGATTACTAATGATCCGAAAGTAGCGGTATCGGGAGCTACGGTTGTTACAACTGATACGTGGATTTCGATGGGACAAGAAGAGGAAAAAGCGGAGCGGATACGGGCATTTGAAGGCTACATCGTGGATGAAGCATTGATGGAACTTGCATGTAAAGATGCTATCTTTTTACATTGTCTTCCTGCTTATCGTGGAGTTGAAGTGAGTGAAACGGTATTAGAAGGGGAACATAGTTTAATTTTTGAAGAAGCAGAAAATCGACTTCATGCGCAAAAAGGGTTGATGGTTTGGTTGGATCAACATCGTTAATCGCTTGAATGAAGGAGAGAAGAGGGAATATTTTTCTCTCCTTCAAAGTTAGTTCATCTCTACCTTGATGATGAGATCATTACCCTCTTCGACAATAGAAAAGTTATGTTTTTGACAAAACGTTTCGTTCATCTCTTCCGCCCATTGCGTAGCTTCAACCATCGCATCGTCTTTGTTTTCAAAAGTTTTAACACTCTCCATACCGCTTCGTTTGAAGCAGCCACACTCTTTTTCCATTTTAACATTGAACATAATGACTCCTGATTTTAAGTATACAATTTTGGAAGTATAGTTCTAAAAGTTTAAAAATATCAGATGAAATAGAGACGATTTGAAACTAAAGGTTATCTTTATCTTTTGTTAACCTATTACTATCAGGGTATTTTATAAAAAATTCAGCTATAATTCCGTTTGAATTTTGGGTACCTTCTAAAGAGATTAGTGAATCTTTTTCAAAGGTGCCCTCGCGGATGAGAATCCAACTTATCCTCATACAAATTTCTCTCCCCCATGAGTGGGCAAGCGTAACTGGCCGGAAATAGGTTTTCCGGTGGCGTATATACATAAGGTAAACTATGAACGTAATAGAAGAAGTAATCACAGACGAAAACTTGGTAACATTTGAATCTTTCGGTCTCAGAAAAGAGATCATGCAAAGTATCAATCATGCCGGTTTTAAAACACCAAGCCCGATTCAACAAATGGTTATCCCCGTTATTATGGAAGGGCGTGACGTTGTAGGACAAGCCCATACCGGTACCGGTAAAACAGCGGCATTCGGTCTTCCTGCATTGAACAAAATGCATTTAAAAGGGGGGATTGAAGCCCTCATCATTACTCCAACTCGTGAGTTAGCGAACCAAGTTGGTGATGAAATTTTCAAATACGGTAAACACCTCGGTGTTCGTACCGTAACAATCTACGGTGGAAGTTCATATAATCGTCAAATGGATCTTATCGAGCGCGGTGCACAAGTTATTATCGCTACTCCAGGGCGTTTGCTCGATATGTTGAGCCGCAATATGCTCAAAGGGTTTACCCCGTCAACCGTTATCTTGGATGAAGCGGATGAGATGCTAGATATGGGCTTTTTGGACGATATTAACGAAATCTTCACCTATTTGCCGACGGAACGTCAAACATTGCTCTTTTCAGCAACGATGCCGGCACCGATCAAACAATTGGCTGAGCGTATTTTGGTGAATCCATTTTTCGCTTCTATCACCAAATCAGAGACGACCAATACCGATATCACGCAACAGTATTACGTTATCGAAGAATCAGAGCGCGATGATGCGATTATCCGTTTGATGGATTCAGAAGATGCGAAAAAAACAGTTGTATTTTGTCGCACTAAAAAAGAGGTTGATCGTCTCTCTAATGTCCTCTCTGCTGCGGGATATATGGCAAAAGGGCTACACGGTGATATGGAGCAACGTCAACGTGAGAGCGTTATCAAAGGGCTTAAAACCGATGCAGTTGATGTATTGATCGCAACCGACGTTGCGGCGCGTGGATTGCACATTGATGATGTTACCCACGTTTTCAACTACCATATCCCATTTGACCCTGAGAGTTATGTACACCGTATCGGACGTACAGGTCGTGCGGGTAAAAAAGGGGTTGCAATTACCCTTGTAACGCCTATGGAATTTAAAGAACTTCAACGTATCCGTGCCAAAGTCGGTACGACGATGGAGCACGCGTATATTCCAAGTAAATTGGATGTTAAAGAGGCGCAAGTAACCCGTTTGGTACGTGAAATTGAAAAACAACACGTCTATGATGAAGCACATAAAGTGCTTGATTTATTGAAACAAGATTACGATCAAGAGCAAATTGCGTATAAATTGATCTCTGTATTGATGGAACGTAATACGGTTCAAGGACCGAATAATATCGGTATCGCGGCGGAACGTCTGGAGAAAATCCTAAGTAATTTGGCAAGTCGTGGTGATCGTGGCGGACAACGCAGCGGCGGATTTAACCGTAACCGTAACGGTGGAAACCGTAGCGGTGGAGGCGGATACCGTGGTAACAACGATCGCAATGCAGGTAGTGGCGAACGTAGTGGCGGCGGAGAGCGTAGTAGCTCTGGCGGTGAACGCGGTGGAAATGATCGCGGTGAGCGTTCACGTAGTTTCAGCGGACAAAAACCAAAACCACGTTACTAGTTGATGTTATGCACTTTGCGGGCAAAGCCCGAAAAGTGGCAGGGACAAATGTCCCTACAACCCCCTAAAGTTAATTTATAAACGGGAGTATAACTCTCGTTTGATCTTCTCTAAAAACGGCTCCATAGGAGCCTCTAATTCAAACCCTTCTCTTTGTTTCATCCCCCACATCGGTTCAGGAAAATAGCTGTCGTTCTCAAAGCGTGCCATAATATGCCAATGGACTCTCGGTAACATATTTCCGAATGAGGCGATATTGATCTTTGCAGGGGTAAAATACACCAGCATCTCTTTTTCGATAAGATCAAGGGCATCCCAGATCATTTTTTTCTCTTCAGCATTGCATTGTGAGAACTCTTTATGGGGTGCATGGGTAAAAATTTTGAGCCAGGGGATTTGCGATTCGTGAAGTTCAATGTAAATTAGTGAGTTTGTATATAACATATATCATCCTAAAAATCTGCCTCGTAGAGGCAAGCTTTAGTGCCATAGCGGCTAGCGTAGCTAAAGGGATTTTATTCCTTTGGCGTTCAAATTAAAGTAGTTATATACCTTTTCCTGCAAACGGAACCAAGGCACTTCCCCAGGTTAACCCACCGCCAAACGCATCGAGAAGCATCAAATCACCCTCTTGCAAACGTCCTGCTTCATAGATATCATTGATCGCCATAGGGATAGAAGCACCAGAAGTATTGCCGTATTTTTCTACTGTGAGTACCACTTGCTCCACTTTGAGTTCAAGTGCGTCACCGACCGCTTTAATAATGCGGTAATTAGCTTGATGGGGGATGAAGTGTTTAATGATGGATGCAGCGATGCTGTTTTGTTCTAAAATATCGATAACATCACTGGTAAGGGTACGGACGGCAACTTTAAAGGTTTCATTCCCTTTCATGCGCATAAAGCATCCTGCCGCTTCACGGTCAAGCTCATCGTGTGCTGAGCCGCTTCCGCCGTTCGGTGTCATCAATAAATCGGCAAATGAACCATCTGAACCCGTATGAATATCGATGATCGCTTCGGATTTATTCTCCGTAGCACTGATAATCGCTGCTCCAGCACCGTCACCAAAGAGGATACAAGTTCCACGGTCAGTGTAATCGGTAATGGAACTCAGTCGCTCAGCTCCGACGATTAGAATATTTTTTTTCATCCCTGATTCAATAAAGGCTTTGGCAATACTCAGTGCATAAACAAATCCAGTGCATGCAGCGGATACGTCAAACGCGGTAACTTTTTCCAGACCGAGTTTAGTAGCGATGATCGTAGCGGTGGAGGGCATACAAAAATAATCGGGAGAGATGGTCGCGCATACGATCATATCGATTTGACTTTTATCGAGTCCTGAACGCTCTATAGCGAGTGCAGCAGCACGGACGCCCATATCACTCGTGGTTTCATTTTCGGCTGCAATACGGCGTTCTTTAATGCCAGTACGTTTGGTGATCCATTCATCACTGGTATCGACCATCACTTCGAGTTCAGCATTGGTGAGGATTTTAGCGGGAACATAAGCCCCGATAGAACGAAACGCAGCGTACATGATTAGCCTTTATAAGGGTTCGAAAGTTATTGTTTAAGCTCTTCGAGGCGCTTTTCAATATGTTCGTTTACGCCGGTATTAACGTAGCGAATGGCTTGAAAAATCGCATTTTTGATCGCTTTTGGATTACTTTTGCCGTGACTGACGATTGCGCACCCTTTGATACCAACCAAAGGTGCTCCTCCGATTTCGGCATAATCGATCTCTTTTTTCAAAAGTTTGAACACTTTTCGCATCAAAAGAGCACCGGTAATCGCAATAGGAGATTTACGTATATATTGTTTAATAAAGAAACTGATGGTTGAGGCGACCCCCTCGGAAGCTTTGAGGACAAGATTCCCGATGAAACCGTCACAAACAATGACATCACAACTTCCATCAAAAATGTTGTTACCCTCAACATTACCGACAAATCCTAGTTGCCCTTCGAGCAACTTGAATGCCTCTTTGGTAACTTCATTCCCTTTGGAATCCTCTTCACCATTGGCAAGAAGTCCGACGCGTGGAGCACTTAGTTTGTACATGTCTTGGGCGTAGTAATATCCCATAATACCGAATTGAAAAAGGTGTTCTGCTTTACAATCAACATTAGCACCCGCATCCATGAGGATACTGCGCTTACCGCTTTTTGTCGGCATAGATGTGACCAATGCAGGACGTAATACATTTTTGAGTCGCCCGAGTCGTAGTGTAGCTAATGTCATCGTCGCACCGCTGTGACCAGCACTAACGACACCGTCGGCTTCACCGTTTCGAACCAGCTCTACCGCTTTATAGATAGAACTCTCTTGACGCTTAAGTGCGTCAGTAGCCGCATCACCCATATCGATGACATCGTCTGCTTCAACAATTAAAATCTTATCTTTATAGCCCTTGGGTAATAAAGATAAGATCTCATCTTTTTTACCAACTAGAATTGGTTGAAACTTCATTTCTTTTAGAGCTTCAAGTGTCCCTTTAACAATCGGTTCGGGACCGAAGTCCCCGCCCATTGCATCAATTGCAATTCTAATCATCGATTATTTATACTCACCGGTTGTCGGATTGACATAATGAGACAATTTGTACGTGCCGTCTTTGTCTTTGACTGGACGAGCAAGAGAAATTTTATAGTGAGTTCTGCGTTTTGCGGCGCGTGAATGACTCACTCTTCTTTTAGGTACTGCCATAGTATTTATCCCTTTCTATTTAAATTTTAGAACTCTCGATCTAACGAGGTTCCTTCGCAGTTTTCGCAACAAAAATAGTCACTTTTGATTAGTTCGATTTCCGATTTCAGAAGTTCTTCTACATCAATTATCGATTTATCGATTTCGACAACATCCAACTCTTCGTCGTTGTTATCAAATATTCCATCGCTAAGGTAGAAGGTTATCTCTTCATTCAAAGATTTTTCTACCTCTTCGGCACAAATATCACAAGGAATCGAAATTCTCCCTGTAATTGTACCGTTTAATTGGGCAAGATTACTTTTTTTCAGGATCAAATCACCCGAAAAATGCGCATTGTCACTATTTGCCTCAAATTGAAGCGGTTGTGAGCCCAATTTTCTAAATGCTATTTTCATGGCAATTACGAAATTTCGCGCCCTGAAAAGAAAAATGCGATTTCGATCGCAGCATTTTCAGCAGAGTCACTTCCGTGAACCGCATTGGCATCAATGTTTTCAGCAAAATCAGCACGGATAGTTCCAGCTTCTGCCTCTTTAGGGTTTGTTGCACCCATCAAATCACGGTTTTTAAGTACAGCGTTTTCACCCTCAAGAACAGTGATAACAACCGGGCCGCTTACCATGAAATCAACGAGATCGTTGAAGAAAGGGCGTGCAGCGTGTACTGCGTAAAACGCTTCTGCGTCTTGACGTGAAAGTTGAACTTTTTTCATAGCCGCGATTTTAAGACCGTTACTTTCGAAACGATCCAAAATTTTACCGATGACACCTTTTGCTACGGCGTCTGGCTTGATGATTGACAATGTTTGTTCCATCAATGCTCCTGTTTTGTGTGTATAAAATAGAGCGGAATTATAGCGAAAAAATAATTTAAGTAATATTAAAGATGAAGAAAAGGGAGAAATTAGGGGAAAAGTACATAATCAAAAGGAAATAATTCCCTTTGACCATTCAGCATATTAATTAACGACGTTTGCTTTTGAAGAACGCATTTCAGCGGTAACATCATCGCGGTGTGCAGGGCTAGCACCGATCTCATCCCATGTGATACATCCCTCTGTAGGGCAAGCTGTTGCACATGCAGGCTCATCATGGTGACCGACACACTCGACACATTTATCAGCGTGAACGTAATAGATCTCTTCACCTGTTGGGTTATCGTCCTCGTCTACAATCGCTTCTACAGGACACTCGTCGATGCAAGCTCCGCAGTTAATACAGGTATCATTAATGACTACTGCCATAGGGTTCTCCTTGGTTGATAAATATGAGGTAACTATAACAGAAGAATTTTAAATCCACCTAAAAAAAAGGTGGGTAGAATGAAGATTGTTTTGAGAGTGTTACGTAAGGGAGAATTAAAGACCTAGATAGGCTTTGATTGCGTCCACTTTATCAGTTTTTTCCCAAGTGAATTCAGGAAGTTCACGTCCAAAGTGTCCATACGCTGCCGTTTTTCGATAAATCGGACGTAAAAGGTCAAGTGATTCGATAATCCCTTTTGGGGTAAGGTTAAAGAGTTCTTTGACACAACTCTCTAACTTTTCTTCGGGAACGACGGCAGTGCCATGCGCATTGACCATGATAGAGATAGGTTTAACAACCCCTATGGCGTACGATACTTGGATCGTTGCCCTCTCACACGCGCCTGAAGCGACAAGGTTTTTGGCGACATAGCGGGCGGCGTAAGCGGCAGAACGATCCACTTTAGTCGGATCTTTTCCGCTGAATGCCCCGCCGCCGTGAGGGCAAGCTCCGCCGTAAGTATCGACGATGATTTTACGCCCCGTAAGACCCGCATCCCCTTGAGGACCGCCGATGACAAATTTACCGGTTGGGTTGATGTGATAGACGATATTCGGGCTCATCAGTTCTGCGGGGATAACGTATTTGATAACTTCTGCAATAACATCGGCGTGGAGTTTTTCTTGCGAAATTTCAGGGGCGTGTTGTGTCGAGACAACAACCGTTTCGACTGAGACGGGTTTGTCATCGACATAACGGACGCTCACTTGTGTTTTTCCATCAGGGCGTAAATAAGGGATGATCCCCTCTTTGCGCACTTGGGCTAAACGCTCAGCCAGACGGTGAGCGAGGTAAATCGGTAACGGCATCAAAACATCGGTTTCACGGCACGCATAACCGAACATTAACCCCTGATCTCCCGCTCCGATTTCACCGTCTTCTTGGTCAACCCCTTGGTTGATGTCGGGAGATTGTTCCCCGATACCGTTTAGAACCGCACATGAGCGATAATCAAAACCATAGGTTGCATCGGTGTATCCGATTTCGCGGACGACTTGGCGGGCAATCTCTTGCATTGGAGCGTATGCGGTCGTTTTGAGTTCACCTGCGATGACACAAAAGCCGTTGGAAACCAGGGTTTCACATGCTACACGCGCTTTAGGATCATGTTCAATAATGTAGTCCAAAATCGCATCACTGATCTGGTCAGCCATTTTATCAGGATGCCCCTCGGTGACCGATTCAGAGGTAAAAATGTATTCTTTCGGCATAAAAATCCTTGAAAGATAATGTTAAATAGTTGTTGTTGTCGGATTATATCGCATCCGTTTTTAAAAAATCTCTTTCCCAAAAGAACTCAATCCAATCGTGAGCTTCGTGCACATGAAAGTCGGGTTGGATGAGGGCGGTGGGTTTGGTAAAGAGGGTGGCAATTTTAAAGATGCAACTCGGATACTCTGAGCGTAAAAAGGGGATAAGCTCTGCAAGCGTTTGTCCGCTGTCAACGATATCATCCACGACAAGAACTCGTTTGGCTCCACTAAGGTCACAGGTTCCTATAATCGTTACGTGATCGCGTTGAGTATCGCCATCATAGCTCTCCACTCGGATGCTTTGGAGATTGCGTATATCCAAACTCATAGAGAGCGCATGACCCAGTGTCATACCGCCGCGTGCGACGCACAGAATCGTATCGGCTTGAAAGGGTTGGCAAAGTGCGCTCAGGGGCTGAAGGTCGTTTTTAAAGTGTTCGTATTTATAGTGTACCATTTTGAAATCATACCCTAAGTACGAATACGCTATAATGAAAAACTTAGTTTTAAAAAGGTCATTATGAAAAAATTAGCCATCATAGGCCGTCCGAATGTCGGTAAAAGCTCATTATTCAACCGTCTTTTAAAGCAGCGCGATGCAATTACCTCTGAACAAGCAGGTACGACACGAGATGTCAAAAAACGTGTTGCCGTAGTGGTAGATAAAGAGGTTGAAATTCTCGATACGGGCGGATTGGATGAGGGGTGTGAACTCTTCGATCGAATCAAAGAAAAATCTCTCAAAGCGGCACATGAAGCCGATATTATTCTCTTTATGGTAGACGGTAAAAGCCTCCCTGAAGAAGATGATAAAAAACTTTTTTATGAACTTGAATCGATGGGAAAAGCGATTGCATTGGTCGTGAATAAAATCGATAATGACAAGATGCAAGAGAAGCTTTGGGAATATTATGAGTTCGGGACAGAGCGCATTTTTGGTATTTCGGTATCTCATAACCGTTCGGTTTTGCCTCTTTTAAATTGGATCGCTTCGGAACTCCCAGAATCTGCTATCGTTAAGCCTGAAGCCGAACTGGCAGAAGATGATGATATGGACGGATTCGATGCGGCATTAAAAGCCTCTTCGGATGATGAAGAGTTCGATGAAGAGGATGAGGACGATGGATTCTTTATCCCTGAAGAGGATGGTGAAGACGAGGAGACCTCGATTGAAGCGCTTGAAGAGGCGTATCGCGGAATCGTCAAAGAGTACGAAGCGGGTGACGTTAATCAGATGAAAGTAGCGATCATCGGACGTGTCAACGTCGGGAAAAGCTCACTCCTTAACGCATTACTCGGAGAAGATCGCTCGGTGGTCAGTTCTGTCGCGGGGACAACCATCGACCCAATCGATGAGATGGTGGAGTATGCGGATAAAAAGATTACCTTTATCGATACCGCAGGGATTCGTAAGCGGGGGAAAATTCTCGGAATCGAAAAATACGCCCTTATGCGTACTGAAGAGATGTTGGAAACGGCAGATATCGCCCTCCTTGTTCTCGATGCGTCACAGCCGTTTATGGATTTGGATGAAAAAATAGCGGGATTTGTCGATAAAAATCGTCTCGCATGTTTGATCGTTCTCAACAAATGGGATCTGGCACCGAAAGAAGATTACGACAAAATTATGACAGAAGTACGAGATCGTTTTAAATTTTTGAGCTATGCACCGATCATCACGATTTCAGCGCAGAGCAAACAACGGGTACACAAAATCTTTGATATGCTCCTCAAAATCAATGAGAACTATTCACAGCGTATCTCGACCGGTAAACTCAACGAGGTTATCCAAACAGCAATGCGCAAACATATCTTGCCGAGTATCAACGGTATGAATATCCGTCTTTACTTCGCGACGCAGTACGATATCCGCCCACCGCGTATTGCATTGATTATGAACAAACCGCAGGGTCTCCATTTCAGTTATCGCCGATATTTGACGAATCAGTTACGAGAGCAGTTTGATTTTGAGGGGACTCCGGTACTCTTTAAAGCGAAAGCGAAAAATACAAATCGAAGACCAAAACCTCATAAAACTCGGTCGATGTGGTAAGTTTCACTTTACTACTTCGATAGTTTCTCCGTTCGTGGTGAGCTTGTCGAACCATGAACTCTCTCCGTTTACCCTTCGACAGGCTCAGGGCGAAAGATTACGATTGATCAAGCTTTTTACAATTTTTACAATATGGGTATTATCAAAAAATTCTTCGACATGGTTGAGAATATAGTATCTAAAAGAGTAAAACTCATTTTCTTTAGTAGCTTTTTCAATAAACATTTGAATAGTAGGCAGAAATCGTGTTAAATCGCCCCTTTTTGTAAACAGTAGATAGTGTTGCTCAATCTCTGAGCTAAAATCGTTTAAGATACTCATTCGTTTCTCTAATAGTTCTAATCTATTTAACTTGCACGCATTTTCTATGGTATGGGAGACACGTTCATTTGTAGAAAAAATATTTGCTTCTTTGTCATACTGCATAAGGGTTAAAATATCCTCTTTTTCAGGATTAATAATAAGTGGATTTTCGATTGTATCGTAGTGATCACCAAAATGGTGAATATCTTCAAAAGGCTCATTTTGATAGCTTGCAGGAGTGTTTTTAGTTGCAAATCGATCCCCCTTTGCACTATTACATTCGCCACATGCTAAAAGAAGATTATCCCAACTATACGCTAACCAATAATAATATTTTTTTGGACGGTAATGTTCAATATGTTTAGGTGCATCTAAAAGTTTTTTTTCGCAAAAAGCACATTTCAGATGATAAATTTCTTTAAGTTTTTTTTGAACACTTCCTACTTTATACAGATTTTTTTCATCAATATAATCACTTGCTACGATGTTTGCTTCAAATGCTTCTTTTCGAATTTCACTATTCAAAATTTGTGGGACATCCGCAAAATCTTTATTTGCTTTTATCATAGTTTAGCTAACTCTTCCTCGATTAATTTCGAGATTTTTTCTTCGTCGGTCAAAGATTCTTTTTTAATTTTTTGAGAGATGACTTGATGAATTTTTTCATAGAGATAATCATCATTGCTTACTTTTTTATTGTAGCCTCTTGAGGTGATACTTTCCAGTTCAAAGAGTGGTGAAGAGACTAAAGAGTTGTTGGTATAGCCCTCATTTGGTATTTGATTGGAAATGCAAACTTCTCCATCTTCTTTATAAATTTTATAAAACACGGCCTCTTTGGATGCACCAAGCAAGACAGTAGGACTATGAGTCGTCATGATGAATTGAATTTGCGGGAAAATTTCTCTGAGTTTTGCAACAAAACCATATTTCCATTTTGGGTGTAAATGAAGTTCCACTTCATCAATCATCACAATCCCTTTGAAATCAATCGTATTTTTTACATACGGCTGATTTTCGCTTAGTCTTATGAGTAAGTCAGCAATAATCGTTATGATCCCTTTGTATCCCGCTGAGAGTTGTTCAAAATTAACTTCTGAACCTTTCTCTCGAAAAGTTACTTTATCAGGATTAATCTCTATTTCTATTTCGCTATTGAGTAATTTTTGTAAAAGTTCTTTGGCTTCTTGCACAGATACAATATGTGCTTTACCTGACTTTTCGCTGTGGTCAACATATTTCAACCACTCGATAGGATGTTTAAGATCAAACGAAGCATCAAAGAGGGTTAAATACCCTTTTTCATCTTCTTTCATTTGGCAGTTATTATTGCGATTCGCTCCATAGGCAAAAAGATTTTGGTAGTTATTTTTTTTGTCATCATAGAGTTTCGCTTCTGCATTTTTAATCTCAATTCGCCATGTTTCTTGAGATTTCATTAAATCAAAGACGACACCTTCATCAATCCCTTTTAATCCAACAGCCAATGCTTGAAGCAAAAGAGTCTTACCATCACCATTTTCCCCTACGATATAAATCTCTTTTTTATCATGCAAGTTTTCCAAATGTATTTCTTTGATGCTGAAAAAGTTTTGTATAGTAGCGGTTTGTATTGTTGATATTTCTTCCATAGGAAAATCTTTAGTAAGCTCTTTTTTGAGATCCTTTTCAAGGACATTGAGTAAAAGGTCAATATCTTCTATTTTTTTGAGAAAGAGAGGTTTGATATTCTCATTTTTATTCAGTTGTATAAATTTTTCAACATTCTCTTCTAAAGTAATAAAGATAGAAGCTTTTTTTATCGCAAAATTGAGGATATTAAAATCATTCTTTGAAAAGAAAACAAAATTTTTATTAATAGATGGTTGATTCGAAATGTAATTGATATCATCTGTTCTGAAAATATACTCAATAATATAGGGATTAAAATTTTCTTTCTCTATAGGTACTAGGAGTGTATATGGATGGTTTCTTTGATACGCATAAAGCTCTTTAAAAAAAGAGTATTTGTCTAAAAAATGGGTGTTTATTCTATCTGGATCAATTGTATTTTTAAAATCATCTAAATCACTTTGTGATAATTGTTTTATATATAACTTGGTTTTATCCGAAAAGTCCAATTCATTATAATTGTATGGTTTATCCCATATTTGTTCATCGAATGCAGAAGTTAAAATTTGGTCTTTATAGAAATACTGCAAAAATTCGGAAGAGAAGAAGGTAGCATTATCTTTTTGGGCGATTGTCAAAAGGAGTTTATAAGATTTACATTTCTGTGGATGTTTCGGATCAAAAATATATTTTTCTAACTCATTTTTATCATTGGACATTTTGACCCTTACTGCTGAACTTATGTTTTAGTATTTTACAAGAATGTTAGTAATAATCGTATTGTAACATCAAAGTAGAAAAAGTTTAAATCCGTGTTAATAGCAAATTGTTTTATTGAAATTGGAAAGATTAAAAAAAGATGGATTCCCGATCTAGTCGGGAATGACGAGAAGAGTTAAAACGGTTTAACGATTACGAGTGCAACAATACCGATGAGTAATAGCGTCGGTACTTCATTATAAAACCGAAAAAACTTCCCACTTTTATAAGCGGTGTTCTCTTTGAGCTTGAGGCGGTAATGTCCGAGTGTGAAAAAGTAGCCGATCAAAATGGCGACTAGGGTCATTTTTGCGTGCATCCATCCCCCCATTTGAAATACATTAACCCCGTTATACTGCTGTGTAGACATAACGATCAACGCAATCCCAGAGAGTAATGTTGCCCAAAATGCGGGAACTCCGATGTATTTATAAATCTTCATCTCCATCACTTCGACGACTTCGATAAATCCTTGATTCGTTCCGTTTTCAACGTGGTAAACGAAAAGACGGGGGAGGTAGAAGAGCACCGCAAACCATGAAACCATGGAAATAATATGAAACCAAAGCATCCAGCTGTACATGTGTTCTGTCCTGTTGTGTAAAATTAAACGGTAGGGTATCTAAAAAAGATTAATCGCTATAGGTGTTTTTTGACAAAAGCAATAATTTGAGGTGCGCTCAAAGCTCCGCTGAACTGATCGACGATGCGGTTGTTTCTAAACGCGATGACGGTGGGGATGGATCTGATACCGAAACGTCCTCCGAGATACTGCTGCTCTTCGGTGTTGATTTTGATAAACTGCGCTTTGAGGGGAAATTGACGTGCCGCTTCTTCGAACGAGGGTGCCATGCTTCGACACGGTCCACACCACGGTGCCCAAAAATCAGCGATAATAAGTCGTTCATCATTGAGCATCAAGCGATCAAAAGAGGAGGCATCTACGGAGATGGGCTTGGTGTCGAGGAGGGAGCCTTTGCAGTGACCGCAGGCGGCTTTTGCATAGGACTCTTTTAGAGGAATGGCATTTACGCCTCCGCAGTGGGGGCAAACGACATTGATTTTAGACATGGATTACTCCGCGATCTCTTCTTCAACGACTTCAATATCACGAATCGATGAAGTGTGGTGATCTTTTACTTTATCATGAAGGCGGCGGAGCGCTTTGTTGGCACGTTCAATCGCCAAATCGATGGCGGTATCGATATCTTCATCGACGTCGGAGATAACGACGGGTTGTGCGTGGGCGATGTGCATGTCAAATTCGACGCCGACCCCTTTTTTCTCTTTGGTAATCATTACATTGACGGTGGTAATATCAAGATGGTAACGTTTAAAATTTTCGATAGCGATTGCAATATGGTCATTTAAGTGTTGGGTGAGTTTGATATCTTTAGAGCGAATTTGAGTATTCATAGTGAATCCTTTTTGTTTGAACTATCGAAAAATATAGCATATCTTTTCTTAAGAGGAAGCTTAAGAGACTCTGCGGTAAAATAAGTTACTGTTCAAGGAGTTATTGTGCGAGTTTTAACGGGTATTCAACCATCAGGCGATTTACATATTGGAAACTATTTCGGTTCGATCAAAGCGATGATCGAATCACAAAACGATCATGAGGTATTTGCGTTTATCGCCAATTATCATGCGATGAGTTCACTCAGCGAGGGTGAGCGGTTATCTAAGCTGACGATGCAAGCGGCGACCGACTTTTTAGCACTGGGGATGGATCCGCAAAAGTCTACCTTTTGGGTGCAGTCGGATGTGAAAGAGGTGCTTGAACTCTATTGGGTACTTTCGGGTTTCACTCCGATGGGACTTCTGGAGCGTGCCCACAGCTACAAAGACAAAGTAGCCAAAGGGATTGCGAGCAATCACAGCCTTTTTTCGTATCCTGTCCTCATGGCGGCTGATATCTTGTTATTCGGCTCTCAAGTGGTACCTGTCGGAAAAGATCAGATTCAGCACGTTGAGATTGCCCGTGATATCGCGATCAAGTTTAACAACCAATACGGCGATATTTTCACCATTCCAGAGTTTCGCGTCGATGAGAACGTAGCCACTGTTCCCGGGATCGACGGGCAGAAGATGTCGAAGAGTTATGGCAATACGATTCCGATTTTCAGCGAAGAGAAAATGCAGTCTAAGATTATCAAAAAGATTGTGACCGAAGCGGTACCGATGGAAGATCCGAAAGAATTCGAGGGGTGCAATGTCTATAATATCGCCAAACTCTTTTTGGATTATGAAGAGTGTTCAGCACTTCAAGATCGCTATAAGCGAGGCGGCGAGGGGCATGGTCATTTCAAACTCTATACCCATGATGTGATCTGGGAATATTTCCGTCCGTACCGTGAGCGACGTGAACATTTCGAAAACAATCAAGACGAAGTGCGCGAACTTTTGAAACTGGGCGCGGCAAAAGCGAGTGCTCAGGCGCAACCTATTATGGAAAAAGTTCGTTCGGTTACGGGCATAACGTACTAAAGGAAATACAAATGAAAAATTATATTATCAAACAAATTGCCGATTCAGCGGCAACCAAGCAGGCTATATTAGAAAATGAGCCACTTTTGGAGATGATCGTCACTGTAGCACAGGCATGTGTGGAAGTGTATCGTCACGGCAAAAAAACAATGTTGGCAGGAAATGGCGGTTCGGCGGCTGATGCACAGCACATCGCGGCGGAACTGGTAGGGCGATATGGATTTGATCGTCCCTCGATCCCCTCATTGGCACTAACCACCGATACCTCCAACCTCACGGCAATCGGAAACGATTATGGCTACGATAAAGTCTTTTCACGTCAGTTAGAGGGGATGGCTCAAGAGGGTGATCTCTTTATCGGTATCTCCACGTCGGGGAATTCGCAAAATATCATCAATGCATTCGAGTCGGCAAAAGATCGTGGGGTAACTACGGTCGCCCTCGTCGGACGTGACGGAGGTAAAATGGCGGCGATGGCAGATTTCGCGATCATTATCCCCTCAAACGCCACTCCTCGTATCCAAGAGTCCCATATCTTGATCGGGCATATCCTCTGTGATATTATCGAAAAAGAGCTTTTCGGCGGCGGAGTAGCGTAAGGTGAGAAAAGCCTTGTTTTTAGACCGTGACGGCGTTGTAAATGTCGAAAAAAACTATCTCCATAAGATCGAAGATTTTGAACTTATGGAGGGGATCATCGACGTGTGCCGTGCATATCAAGATCAAGGGTATCTAATCATTATTGTTACAAATCAGTCGGGGATTTCACGGGGCTATTACACGGAGGAAGATTTTGCTCATTTGAGCCAATGGATGATAGAACACTTCAAGACGTTCGGAATTACCATCACCCGTATCTATCATTGCCCTCACCATGAGAGTATTGATGGGCTCTGTGAGTGTCGAAAGCCTGAACCGGGGATGTTTTTGGAGGCTCGAAAAGAGTATGATTTGAATATGGAGCATTCGGTGATGATCGGAGACAATGAGCGGGATATTGAAGCCTCTCTCAAAGCGGGGGTCGGGATGAATATTCTTCTCAGCGAAGAAGCTGTCTCTTCACAAGCAGATCGTATTATTCATACATTAGGGGAGTTACTTTAGTGCTTATCATCAATACGGGCGGGACATTTAATAAACGGTATGATCCGATCACGGGAGAGCTGTTTGTCCCCTGCGATAACAGTGCTGTTGAAGCGGTTATTGCTGTGTTGGCTGAAGTGGTGCAGGTCGAGGGGATCTTGTATAAAGATTCACTAGAGATGGATGATACGGATCGAACAGTGCTTTGTGAGACGATTAAACGATGCACTGAGGATAGTGTTATTGTCGTACATGGTACCGATACGATGGAGTTAAGTGCCGAAGCAGTCGCTAGGATGAATCTTAAAAAAACCGTTATCTTTACGGGTGCGATGGTTCCCTTTAGTATTGATCCGCTCGAAGCAACAGCAAATCTGGCTATGGCGATGGGGTTTGCTCTCCGTTCATGCAGTGGTGTTTATATCGTGATGCAAGGGGTTTGCGGGCAATATAATCATGTACGAAAAAATCGAGTAATTGGGAAGTTCGAATATGTCTAAAGTTAAATGCGATCACTGCCATCTGGAATTTAGCGATGACGTAATGATCCACGATGGGGAGTATCGCTTTTGCTGTAACGGGTGTCGCGGGATTTTTCACCTCCTCAAAGACGAAGGGCTGGAGAGCTTTTATTCCAAAATGGGGGATACGACGCTAGCTCCTCCCACTGAGCAGTTCGAAGCGAGTACGAACTTTGATACCCCCGCCTTTCATGAGCGTTTTGTAACGACAACGAATGAGGGACTTTCACAAGTTTCGCTGGTCATCGAGGGGATACACTGCGCCGCGTGCGTCTGGCTCAATGAGAAAGCGCTCCATAAAATGGACGGCGTGATCGAAGCCCATATCAACTATACCAACAACAAAGCCCGTATCACTTGGAACTCGCAAACGCTGCAACTCTCAGCTATCATCGATATGATCCGTGCTATCGGTTATAACGCATTTCCTTATGATGCATCGCTCCAAGAGATTCGTGCTAACAAAGAGCGCAAAGAGTATTATCTGCGGATGGCGGTGGCGACGTTCGCGACGATGAATATGATGTGGATTGCCGTGGCTCAATATGCAGGGTATTTTAGCGGGATTACCCAAGAGATCAAAACGATCCTCAACATCGCCGAGTGGGTGTTGGCGACTCCGGTACTCTTTTACAGCGGATGGATTTTTTATCGTGGTGCCTACTATGGACTTCGAAATAAATCGATTACTATGGATTTGCTGGTCGTTACGGGTTCGAGTTTGGCGTATCTTTATTCTATCTATATCACCGTATTTGAAAAAGGGGAAGCGTATTTTGATTCGGTGGCTATGATTATCACTTTTGTCCTTTTTGGGAAATTCCTCGAAGTTCTCAGTCGTAAAAATGCGGCGGATACCCTCGACATCATCGGCAAACACATTCCGCGTGAAGTGAGTATCGTGGATGGGGAGTCTATTCGCTCGGTAGACGTTAATGAGGTCAAAGAGGGTGATGTGATTGTGATCCGAAGCGGTGAACGCTCTGCGATTGACGGTGAAGTGATCTCTGGGGAGGGGAGTTTTGATGAATCCAACCTCACGGGAGAATCGGAGCCGATTTTTAAACGCATTGGGGACAAAATTATCAGCGGAACAACGAGTATCGATGCCCTGATCCATTATCGTGCGACCAAAGATTTCGCCCATTCGACCCTCTCCAATCTCGTGAATTTACTCGAAAATGCGATGGCGCAAAAACCCTCCATCGAGCAGTTGGCGAATCGCCTCTCTCAACACTTCTCCTCCACAATTCTCTTTTTGGCGATTGCAACATTCTGGACATGGTATTTTTGGCCGCACAGCTTTGATCGCTCCCTTATGGTGGGAATCTCGGTTATTATCATCGCCTGCCCGTGTGCGCTCGCGCTGGCAACTCCGGTGGCGACTTTGGTAGGGTTGGCATTGGGGGCGAAGAGAGGGATTTTGTTTAAATCGGCGGCACAGATCGAGACGATGGCAAAAGCGACTATGGTAGTACTCGATAAAACGGGAACCATTACCCAAGGGCGTCCCGAAGTCGTTTATACCACGATTCATGAGCCTTTTGATGCGGGGGCATTGCATACGCTCGTCTCCTCCTCGAAGCATCCGATTAGTCGTGGGGTGATGGAGTATCTAGATCGCACGGAAGCGTCTATAGATGCGGCTAGTATTGAAGAGGCGCGTGAAATCCCTGCACGTGGAATGCTCGGACGACATAACGGTAGTATGATCGCAGGAGGGAATGCACTGTTGATGGAAGAGCTGGGACTATCTGTCGATTCAGTGAGTGACAAAAGCCTTTTTTATTATGCGGTTGATAACAGACTGGTCGCGACGTATGAGCTGCGTGATCTTCCTAAAGAAAAGGCATATGAGTCGATAGCCTCATTGAAAAAATCAAATCTCCGAGTCGTGATGCTCACAGGGGATCACGACTTGGCGGCGAATAGGGTGGCAAAGGAAGTGGGGATTGATGAGGTACATGCGCATTTAACCCCGGAAGGTAAGGCAGCATTTATCGATCAGGCACATAGTGAGGGACATATCGTTGTTATGGCAGGAGATGGGGTTAATGATCTATTGGCATTAGCAGCTTCCGACATCGCTATCGCAATGGGTAATGGCAGTGATATCGCGATCGAAGTGAGCGATGTGGTATTGATGAATGACTCACTCACATCATTAGCCGAAGCGTTTGGAATCAGTCGCAAAACGTATGGACTGATTAAACAAAATCTCGGCATTTCGTTGGTCTATAACTCTATTACGATTCCACTGGCGATGATGGGGTATGTTATTCCCCTCATTGCGGCGATTTCAATGTCGTTTAGTTCGCTTCTCGTCGTCGGAAACTCGATGCGAGTGCGTTGGATGTACAAGTAGTTTTGTCATTCCGTGCTCGACACGGAATCTAAAAAGAGAGATCCTGAATCAAAGTTCAGGATGACGGAGAAATAGGAGTAATTATGGATTCTTGGGTAATCGCTATGATGCTCGGTGCATCACTTTTTTTGGGTGCTATCGCATTGGCTGCTTTTTTATGGGGAATCAAAAACGGGCAGTTTGACGATGAGACCAAAATGATGAATCAAGTGCAATATGATGATGAGCATGAACTAAACGATGCGGCAAATCAACAGCGTAAAAAAGAAGAGTATCGACCGGAATAAATAGCGAATCGTCTCTTAGAACTCAAAGACATCAATATAGATGTGAAGCTTGTGTTCTTTAAATCTCTTTTGGAGTTTGTGTTTCAGCTCTTTAATATCCTGCTCAATCTCATACCCTAGTTTGTCATCTTTGACGTTCATCGAAATAACGAGCAACACCTCTTCGGAACCGATAAACATACTGCGAACAGAGTTGATATGAACCATTACATTGGACTCTTCTTTGACGAGGTTTTTGATCTCTCGGATCGTCTCTCTGTCCAAACTTTCGCCGATAATCAACTTTTTTAGCTCGATAAATAAAACCGTTGATAGGGAGAGGAGCAAAATTCCAATCATTAAAGCGGCAATACCGTCAAAAATAGGATCAACGTACAAAGAGAGGATAAGCCCGATAGAGAGGATAAAAAGTCCTAGTAACGCTCCCGAATCTTCGATAAGAACCACGAGGATATGGGATGAAGAACTTTTTTTAATGGTTTTGAAGATGTCTTTGAGTTTGGTGCCGCTCTCTTTGAGTGCAATTTTGAGTGCTCCACCCTCCAACGTGATCGCGAGAATAATAATCCCTACGATGAGCCACGGATTTTGGATCGGTTCAGGGTTCATGATTTTATGAATCCCCTCATACACCGAAAATAATCCGCCCAATAAAAACAATACGACCGCAACGACAAACGACCAAAAAAAGTTGGCTTTCCCTTGACCGAAGGAGTGGGCTTCCGATCTTCCTCGTGCTGCTTGTCTTTGTCCTACGAGGACGAGTGCTTGATTTCCACAATCTGCTGTACTATGGATAGCTTCTGCCATCATTGAAGCGGATCCTGTAAAAAATGCAGCGAGACCTTTTGCAATTGCGATAATTCCATTCGCGACTAATGCCGCTTTGACACTTTTTGACATTTAGTAGCTCATCGATTCCAAGAAAACTCTTTGATGTAATTTTTATTGATTATGATTCATAATCGAGTATAAGTATTATAGTGGAGTAAAATTAATACAGTGTAATATTTCGGAAAAGCAAAAAAAATCAAATAGGATTTTTACTTAGTGTGTATTGAGAAATGAAGTGCGGTTTACTGCACGTGAGCTCTCTGCTGAAGAGAACCCAGTGTTAACGTAGCAATGGGGGCTTTGCTCCCTTTGCGTGTTAGGAATTAAATATTTATTTAATTCCTGCGATGTAAGAAGCAAGTGCTTTCATATCAGCATCTGACATAGAAGCTACTTGACCTTTCATCAATGCACCCATACCAGCTTTGTTTTGTGTACCAGCTTTGTATGCTTTCAAAGAAGCTTCGATAGCACCAGCAGCTTGACCTTTTACGATTGCTGATTTACCAAGAGCTGCTTTTTCGAAGTTAGCACCATGACAAGCAGCACATTTAGCTGAAAGAGCTTTTCCATCAGCAGCCATTAAAGATACACCAGCGAACAACATTGCAAGAGCAATTTTTTTCATTTGTTTTCTCCATTTAAAATTTCGGCGCTATTATATTCCTATCTATCTTAAATCACTCTAACTGTTTAACCTTTAATAAAGAGTTTGTTACAATATGATACTACCTTTATGAAGGACTTTAGATGCGCTACAGTGACGTTGATTTTAACACTAAAACTATTTTGATTACGGGAGGTGCGGGATTTATAGGTTCTAATCTCGCTTTTTATTTTCAAGAGCATTATCCGCAGGCTCATATCGTTGTATTGGATCTTTTTCGCTCCAATATGACCCTCTCCAACGGCAATCTCAAAAGTTTCGGTCATTTTAAAAATCTTCTCGGGTTTCGGGGAGAAGTGATCAGCGGCGATATTAATGACAAAGTACTTTTAAATACATTGTCTCAAAACTATAAATTTGACTATATCTTTAATGAAGCGGCGATTTCGGACACGACAGTACTGGAGCAGGATTTGATGATCCAAACCAACGTCAATGCGTTTAAAGACCTTCTCGATATTGCCATTGAACATGGTGCTAACATGATTTATGCCTCTTCGGGTGCTACGTACGGTGACGCCCCCTCTCCTCAGCGCGTAGGATGCGAAGCACCTCAGAACGTGTATGGTTTCTCAAAATTGATGATGGATCATTTGGCGCATCAATATTCTCAAAAATTTGAGAATATTTCCATTGTGGGTTTGCGCTATTTTAATGTCTATGGTCCGAGAGAGTTTTTCAAAAATAAAACCGCATCGATGGTAGTACAGTTTGGGCATCAACTCCTTGCCGGTAAAAATCCGAAATTATTTGAAAACTCCGACACAATCCTTCGCGACTTCATCTATATAGAAGACATTATACAAGCCAATATTTTAGCAATGCACCCCAAAGAGAGTGGGGTATTCAATGTCGGTACGGGGAGAGCACGCTCATTTCAATCGATGGTTGATATTCTGCAGCGCGAGTTAGGGACATCCCTAACGTGTGAGTATATTCCAAACCCGTATGTGGGGCGATATCAGTTTCATACGGAAGCCGATATCGAATCGACGAAAAGCACTTTGGGCTATGAACCCCGTTTCGAATTCGAAGACGGAATTGCGGCGTATGTCCCTGAGATCAAACGACTTTTTGAGGAGGAGCTCTCATGAAGTCACTCCATAATTCTCACCCGCACATCCTCGTGATCGGTGATTTGATGATTGATCATTATTTGTGGGGGGGGTGTGAACGTATCTCTCCTGAGGCACCGGTGCAAGTGGTCGATATCGCGCGTGAGACAACGGTGCTTGGAGGGGCGGGAAATGTCATCAATAATCTCGTCGCACTCGGGGCGCAGGTGAGTGTGGCTGGAGTAATCGGTGATGATGAAAATGGAAAAGAACTCCTCTCGATGCTCGCTTCTATCGGAGCTTCTAGCAAAGGGTTAATACTCAAACACGGGCGTAAAACATCGAAAAAAAGCCGAGTTATCGCTTCGAACCAACAAATTTTGCGTTATGACAATGAATCAAAAGAGTCTATCGATAAATCGAGTGAACGCTCCATCGTCTCGTATGTGATTGATGTGATCGATAGCTGTGACATCATTATTCTCTCTGATTATGGCAAAGGGGTGATCACCGATGCAGTTGCAGGCGGAGTTATTGCAGCAGCACGTGCGGCAGGGAAAAAAGTGCTTGTCGATCCGAAAGGGAAAAATTATCGAAAATACCGAGGAGCCTATCTCCTAACGCCGAATAAAAAAGAGGCCTCAGAAGCGACGGGGATTGTGATTCATGATGATGAGAGTCTCAAAAAAGCACTATTGAGTCTCAAAGAGACGTGCGATTTAGAGTGCTCGATGATTACCCTCTCCGAAGATGGCATCGCAATATTTGATGAATTGATGCGTCGTTTTCCGACGGTAGCCAAAGAGGTCTATGATGTAACGGGTGCAGGGGATACGGTGATTGCCTCTCTCTCCTTTGCCCTCAGCTCTGGACTTAGTATCGATGAAGCGGCACCGTTTGCAAATCATGCGGCGGCAGTAGTGGTCGGTAAAATCGGCTCAGCTACCGTAACGCTGAGTGAGATTGAGGCGTATGAGTCGAGTTTGCATCAGAGCACGTCCGATATGCACATCAAAACGCATGAAGAGATTTTTGCCCTTGCAAATCGCCTCAAAAAAGAGGGTAAAAAAGTGGTCTTTACCAACGGCTGTTTCGATATTCTCCATGTGGGTCACGTCAAATACCTCCAAGAGGCGAAAAGTTATGGCGATGTGTTGATCGTAGGGCTCAATTCGGACCGTTCGGTGCGAGAGCTCAAAGGTCCAAGTCGCCCTGTTAATATCGAAGAAGACCGCGCCTATATTTTAGCGGCTCTTGAATCGGTTGATTATGTCGTAGTGTTTAGTGAAGAGACGCCGCATGAATTGATCAAAAATATTTCTCCCGATATTTTGGTCAAAGGGGGCGATTATGAGGGGAAAAAGGTCGTTGGTGCCGAATTTGCTAAAGAGTTGCGATTGGTGCAGTTTGTGGATGGGAAAAGTACAACCTCTACGATAGAGAGAATTAATACTACGTGCTAACTTAGTATCCGTTCGTGGTGAGCCTGTCGAACCATGAACGGGATTACCCTTCGACAGGCTCAGGGCGAACGGCTAGTTTCTCTGTCGCCTCTATCACCTCATTGGAAGTGATACTTTTCATACACTCATGATGCCCTAACGGACATTCTCTCTTCATACACGGCGCACATTTCATCTCATGACGTACAATAGTGCTTTTTTCATTCATCCACTGCGATGTCTCAGCGTGACGCGTCGGTCCGAATATCGCAACGGTGGGGACTTGATACGCTGCCGCAACGTGCATCGGACCGCTGTCATTGGTGATAAAGAGATTCAATCCGCCGATAAAACTACACAACTCCGCAATCGATGTTTTCCCTGCAAGATTAGTGACATTAATCCCTTCTAGGCGAGATTCGATCTCGTTTGCCATCCCCACTTCGTTAGGGCCTCCGAAGAGGAGTATGTCGTATCTATCGGTGTATTGGCGTGCCACTTCGGCAAACTTTTCGGGATACCACCGTTTGGCACTTCCATACGTTGCTCCCGGATTGATTCCGAGTGTCGGACGCAAATAGCACTGCGGCGGGATATGAATGTTTAGATTTCCGATCACGATCGGCTGTGAACTGAGGTTTTGAGCGATGTCACGGTACTGCTCCACCAGATGAGAGGGGTGTGAGGGTTTGATCGGATGTTTGAGCAGTAGAGTTGAGTGCCAACTGCGACGCCCCGCCGTGATCGGTGTAGTGCTCCAATAGAGCAGAAGCGAAGAGTGGAGCTGATTGCGAAAGGTGATTGCCATATCGTGTTGACCTAGTATTTTAGCAAATCGATAGGTGTTGAGAAAGCGATTTCCCCCCTTTTTGGTCTCATCGACGTAGTGGCGTTTGCACTGAGGATGGTATTTGAGTGCTTCGATACTCACATAGGAGCCGACAAGTGTCAGTTCTGCTTCTGAGTAGATACTGCAAAGGGCTTCGATAGAAGGGGTCGCCATCACCGCATCGCCGAGCCAGTTGGGGAGTATGATGAGTATTTTCACGATTGAGCCTTGTAGGTGTAAATTGGTGCCGAGGTGAGTGTCCATGTAATGTACAGGTCACCGCGTGGGGTTGTGCAAATGAGCCGATACTCATCACTATTGCGAGAGAAACTTTTAAACCCTGCATCACCGAGGTGACTTTTCATCATGTGGTACGCCTCGTAAGCACTCCGTTTTCGGAGTATTCCTTCGCGGTTATCGATCAAACCATATCCGGGGGCGATGAGCTGATGCCAATAAACACAGCTCACTTTTTGCGACGCAAAGGCGAGGAGATGATAGCGCACCATGTAAGCGGCATAACCCTCTTCGCTAACACATTCATGCTCACTGGTGGGGGCGTAAGGGGCGGTGTTTTTAATCGGCCAGTTGGTTTCGGTGATGATGAGTTCATTGGACGTTTTCGGGCTAAGTGACATGAGTGAAAACAATAGATTGATTTTCCCCATCAGGTTGAATCCCATTTGGGTATTTTCGGGTGCACCGCGACGATCGACATAAAGGAGGCTCCCTAGTGCATCAAAGCGTATTTTTGCGAGATTAAAGAGGGTATGGGCACTAAAATGGTACTCAAAATCGATGACGTTTGAGCCGATGAGCTTGAGGTGGGGAAAGTGTGTTTTTTTCAGCTCATAGGCGACGGCGTAAAAATCGAGATATTCATTGACACTAAAAAATCCCCATTTGGCACGGTTGATGGTACTGCCGATGACATAGGTTTCGCATACTTCTTCGAGGGCTTCGAAAATCTGGATAAGATGATCGCGTGTCATGTCGGAGCTGGTGATATGTTCACGGTCTTGCAATAGCGCAACGGTGATATGTTTGCCGCTAAAACTGCGAATGAACGCGACATACTCATGCAATCGATCCATCTCCCACAGCGGAATACGGATGAGGAGTTTTTGGACATTCAACTCTTCGATCAGGTAGGGGGTCGTATTGGGCTCCTGAGCCAGATTGACCCCCATACCGAAAAATTCTTTTCCAGTAATCGCACAACGTCGTATAAAAGGGGTCAACAAAAAGGCTATCGGTAAGGTTATGAGGGCAATCAAAAATGTTTTAATGAGCGAGGGGAGGGCACTACGGCGCATTTGCCGCTTAAGGGCACGATCTCGGATAATGGCGGGCTGATCGGAGTAATGATCCCAAGCAAACGGTTGTTTCATGGTGAGATTATAGCGATATTGGGTAAAATAACCGCATTAAAACAAGGGCAACAGATGAATATATTGGTAGTACGCAACGATAAACTGGGTGATTTTATCACCGCTTTACCCACATTGTACGTCCTTAAACACCATAATCCGCAAAACCGCATTATCGCTCTCGTCGCTCCTCTAAACCGTAAACTAGCCCTTTCATGCGACTTTATCGATGAGGTGATTGTTGATAGCGGAGAGGATATTTTGGAGCTTGCTTTTAAAATCAAGCAAGTTCGTATCGATGCGTCGATCACCCTCTTTTCCAATACCCGCGTCGCATTGGCACAATGGATCGCCCGTATTCCTATCCGTATTGCCCCAGCGACTAAAATCGCCCAAATCTTTTATAACCGCCGTATCACGCAACGCCGCAGTGAGGTGAAGATGGCGGAGTTTGAATACAACCTTCAGCTCTCCCGTCCCTTATTCCCCGACATTGTGTTGGATTTTCCCAAACCTCTTTTAACCTTTTCGGGAGCTTCGGAGGCGTATGACGCTTTTTGCCGTGAATACGGTATCAGCAAGCCAGTCGTTGCCTTTCATCCTGGATTCGGCGGTTCTTCGGATGCGAACTGGACATTGGCGGAATACGCTGAATTGGTAAAATTGGCAGAGGAGAATCCTCACATCGATGTCGTGATGACCTTCGGTCCCGATGAAGAAAATCTCTATAATGAGGCAAAAGAGCTGTTGGGCGAGAGCAGAGTAATTTTGTACCCCTCACGCGGAAGCGTCGTGGATTTTGCTCTGCTTTTAAGCAGTTTCAAACTGTTTATAAGTACCTCGACTGGGACATATCATTTGGCAAGTGCGGTGGGATGCGAGACGTTTACGTTTTTCGCTGATACCCTTTTTGCCTCAGCAGCGCGTTGGAAAAGTATCGGAGAGAAACAGCACCATTTTATGATCCCCTCGGATAGTGAGGGAAGAGAGGCAATGTTTGAGACAGTTAAGCAGGAGTTGAAAAATCGCCTTTTAACACTTTCTTGAGTCTCTTTTTAAAATTTTTGACCCGCTTATTGGCATCGTTATGTCGTTTCATCTCAGCGATCGTGGTTGCTTCATCCAATCCGCTAAGCCTTGCATACTCACGCCCCATGATCTCCAGCTCATCATCAAACGCCCATAGCTTGTTAAAGTTTTCACACCCCTCCAGAGGGCATATCGTTTTGAAAACCATCCGATTGATATCGACGATGGAGAATTGATAGCCCACATCTAATCGTTTGATTAAAATATTGCCGGGGGAGTAATCCAGATGCCAAACCCCTGCTTGATGCAACTCGTAGGTATAGGCGGCAAAGGCGGTAAAGATGGCTTCGCGATCTGCGAGCAGTTCGAGAAGCGGAGTGCGGATTGTAAAATCGTAGTCAAAACATTCGCTGATAAAGTAGCTATCCGCCAACAGTCTCGATTCAAAGAACTCGATGAGGGCAATCGGCTGAGGGGTTGAAATACCGAGTTCCTGTAAACGAAGGGCATTGTGATACGATTTGTATGCTTTGCTGCGACGAAAAAAAGTATAAACGATACGGTTGAGCAAATGGGGAACTTTAAACGATTTTACGACCGTTTTAACCCCCGCTAATGCAATAATTTTGAGTTCATTTCGGGCTTTATGGATAGTGTGATCGTCACACATAAAAATCTCTCGTATCGATTCTAGCGAGGATTTTAAAAATAGGTAATCGTCATGGCATTCGTATCGGATACTCATAATAGTGTGCAACGTCCTTAAGAGAGGGTGTGATATGATACTAAAAAGAGAGTTGAATCATACTGAAAGGCAGGATTGATGGGTATTTCCGTTGTTATTATTGTAAAAAACGGAGGGAGCATACTTCATCGTTGTCTGGAAAGTTTGAGTGATTTTGATGAGGTTGTCCTCTACAATAACGGCTCTACCGATGATACCGCTCTTATCGCTGCCTCTTATCCCAATGTTCGTTTGATTGAGGGGGAATTTATCGGATTCGGTCCGACCAAAAACACTGCGGCGGAGTATGCCGCACACGATTGGATACTCTCACTGGATGCCGATGAGGTACTTGATGGGGCAATCGTTCAGGAGATCAAGCAATTAGCGCTTGATACCAAAACCGTATATACTCTATTGCGTAAAAACTTTTATAAAACGACCGAGATTTCTCATTGCTGGGGTGCGGATGAAATCGTCCGCCTTTATAACCGAAAAACGACCGGCTACAGTGATAAAGCGGTACATGAGCATATCCTCACCGATGGAGTGAGCGTCCAAAAACTCTCCCACACTTTTAGTCATTACCCCTACCAGAGTGTTTCAGAATTTGTGATCAAGGCGGATCGTTATTCAACACTGTTTGCAGAGGATAATGTCGGTAAAAGAGGGTCATCTCCCGTAAAAGCTTTTTTTAACGGACTCTACTCGTTTTTCCGTACCTATATCCTCAAACGGGGATTTTTGGACGGATATGCGGGGCTTATTATTGCATTTTCCCACATGGTGACCAATTTCTATAAATACATCAAACTCTATGAGCTGAATTTGGAAGAGAAAAAGAGGGTATAATTAAGAAAAATGAAGGAGTAATTATGGGAGCAAGAGCCGATGAAGTGTTACCGTATTACACCGAAAAAGAGTGGCAAGAATGGGATGGATCGTGGGAATTGATCAGTGGAGAACCCTATGCTATGGCTCCCGCTCCGTATGTGAAACACCAAGAAATTAGCGGTAATCTCTATATATTTTTCAAAGAAAAACTACGTAACTGCCCCATGCGCTGTAAAACCCTTCTCCCTGTTGATTGGTATGTGGATGAAACGACGATCGTTCAGCCGGATGTATTGATCGTATGCGCTGATAATATTGGTGCAAAAAAACTGAGGACAACACCAACTTTGATCGTTGAAGTACTATCCTTTTCAACAGCTTCCAGAGATCGCAAAGAGAAATTTAATCTCTATCAGCGCACGGGTGTACAGTATTATCTGATTATTGATCCTACTGCAAAAAAAGTTGAAGTGTATTTAAATGAGAACGGTGTGTACCGTTTAGTGGGAAGTTTTGACAAAGGAAGCGTACCTATTACTATTTTTGGATGTGTTATGGATTTGGATATTGAGAGTGTATTTGAAGGGATTGAAGAGTAATCGTGGCAACTAAAATCTGTGAACTTTGTCTCTCCCCCGATTTAGGAGGACTTGAACTCTATATGATGCGCGCATCTCGTTATTTGGGTGAAGAGTGCATAAGCGTCATCAATGAAAAAGGGAAGTTAAAAAGCTATTACGAGGATACGCCGCATCGTTTTATGAGCTTAAAACGGCGTAACGTTTTCCTATCATGGCTCAATGCCCCCAAACTAGCCCGAATCATTGATGAGGAAGAGATCGATGTGTTGCATCTGCATTGGACGAAAGATTTACCTCTCGCGATCATGGCAAAGCTTCTCTCCTCTAGGCGTCCCAAAGTCGTGCAGTCACGCCATATGCGAATGACCCGTTTTAAAGACGATTTTTATCACCGTTTTTTATACCGAAATTTGGACATGATCCTTGCGGTGACGCAGCAGGTAAAAGGGCAGATTGAAAAATTTATCCCCAGTGCAATTTGTCCAAAAGTCGAAACACTTTATATCGGTGCACAACTCCCCGTTTTGATTTCAGAGGATGAGCGAAAATCTCGACGTGAGGAGTTAGCGCTTGATAACTCTTTTACCGTTGGGATTGTTGGGCGGATCGAAGAGGCAAAAGGGCAGCATATAGTTCTGAGCGCAGTACAAAAACTGGTGAACCAAGGCCTTTATGCGAAAGCTTTGGTGATCGGGGCGGCGATGGATGCGTCTTATCTTCAAAAACTCCAAAACGGTTACCGCGACATAGGGATTTTTACCGGCTTTAGCCGTGAAGCCCAGACAATGATGCAACTGTGCGATGTGATGGTACTCGCGACCGAAAACGAAACGTTCGGACTCGTCCTTATCGAAGCGATGATGTGCGGAGTGTGTGTGGTAGCGAGCGACAGCGGAGGACCTTTAGAGATCATTGAGGATGGAGTAGATGGGTTGCTCTTTAAAACATTTGATAGTGACAATTTAGCTGAGAAATTAACATTGCTATACCGTGATTCTCTTTTGCATCAGACCTTGGCAGTAGCGGGACGAGCAAAAGCGCTTGAAGTGTTTGAAAGCCAAAAGCAGTTTGATGCGCTAAATACAATTTTAAAGAAAGTGTAAACAATGAAATTATGGTATGAAAAAGGTGCATGGGCATCTGAAAAAGGGAAAAAAGTTGCAGAGGGAATGACTCCTGAGTCGGTACGCTCTATTGTCGTGATACGTCATGCCGCCATCGGAGATATGATGGTGCTTCGACCTTTTTTGCTCCAAGCACGAGCTTTTTTCCCCAATGCAACCATCACACTCAGTATTATCAGTACCTACAGTTACGGCGCTCCTCGTGATCTTGTAGATCGTATCCATGTCGTCGATAAAAAACTCAACGGCAAAAAAACCTCTTTCTTTGCACGCTTGAAACAAATAGGAGAGCTGGGTGAGCACGACGTGTTGTTTGATATGGCCGATACCGCCTCATCGGTAATGGTCTCTTTTTTTACAAAAGCAAAATTAAAAATCGGATTTCCGTACCGACGATTTAAAAATCCCCTTTTTTACGATGTGAGTATTCTCCGTTCCGATTTGGTTCCGGAAATGGAAACGCTATTGCATATGCTCCATATTCTTGGAGCTCCGAAGCAAACCCAAATCGATTACGGCTATAGACTCTCAGGGGATAAAGAGCCACGCATTATCTATTTTATGGGAGCATCGGTTCCCTCGAAACAGTGGCCCAAAGATTCGTTCGGTGCATTGATACGTAAAATGGCGCAGAAATACCCCGACCATCACCATGTGTTATTGGAAGGGATCGGGGCAAACGAAAAAGTGGATGATCTTTTCTCAACTCTGGCGGGGTTAGGTAATGTTCTCAAAATGAGTGCATTGCCGTTGGAAGAGACAATCTCGTATTTGGGAGCTTCACAAATCGTTGTCTGCAACGATACGGGAATCCGGAACATGGCCATTGCGGCTGAAACGGCGACGGTCGGTATCTTTTTCTCTACGGTTCCCTACCGTTATTTGCCCTCCCCGCAGATCCATACGGCAGTTTTTAATGCTGAGGGCTCAATCCCCTCGGTTGAAGCTGTTTTTGAAGCACTTCAGAACGTAACGAATCGATTTTAAAGAGGAAAACCAGTGGCATTGAAAACGGGAAAAATACTCAATCTCATCCGCTATGGGGCGGGAATACCCAAAAGCATTTATGTCAATTTACGAGTATTGCCTTTTTTACAGGCGATTCGACTCCCGATTATTGTCTCTCGTAAAACGAAATTGCAATCGCTTTGCGGAAAAGTGCATCTAAACAGAGTAAAAACGGGGATGATCCGAATCGGTTTTGGGAATATCGAGATGATTGACTATCGGTATCAGCGCTCGGTGCTGTTTTTGGAAGGGAGTATCACGTTTAGAGGAAAATGCAAAATCGGTATGGGTTCGAAACTGATAGTGAGCGGCGCATTGGAATTGGGAGAAAACTTTTTGATCTCGGGTGATGGGATGATCATCTGCAATAAAAAAATCACTATCGGGGATAACTCCCAAATGGGATGGGAATCGGTAATTATGGATACGGATCATCATCAAATTTTTGATGAAAATAACGTATGTATCAATGAAGACAAAGCCGTCACCATCGGTAACAACGTATGGATCGGAGCACGAAGCTTTATTTTAAAAGGGAGCTCTATCAAGGATGGATGTATTATCGGTGCCAATACCACCATCACGAAATCATACGATGCCCTAAAAGCGATCATCGCAGGGAGTCCGGCCCGTGTGATCAAAGAGAATATTACGTGGAAGTGAGAGCCGATAAGATCTAGCGGATACGTTGCAAGTTTTGATCTACGTGATGGAGATAGCTCTCTAGATTTTCCTGCGTCACATAAGTTCCGGCATAATTTTTAATTCCGGCCTCACCGGTTATGATCTCTGTAAGTATGGAATCACCCGTTTTGCAGGAAAAATGAAACTCGTCTTCATAGGCATAGGGATCGGTATTGATAGGAGTGATGGCGTTGTAATCCCAAACGGGTTGAATATTTGTCACTATGTAGCGTAGAAGCGCTTTTTGGAGAAAAAATTTATTCTGCTTCATGGTGATCTGCTTGATCCAAAGGGGGTTCATAAAGAGATGGAGTTGAATCCCTTTTTGATCACATAGTTTTTTGATCTCACGCAATTGCCCAAGTCTCTCTTGATCCAGCGTATCTTTTCGAGTGTTCCAATAAGGAGGTTTGTCGATAACGTTCTTTTGGGTATAGGCTTTGAGCGTGGTTTGGTTTTTGGTTGCATTGAGATATTCGTATCGTATATTCTCACCATGGGGTGTATAGTGTTCATAGAGTGAGGGGGTGGGATGTCGATTGACTTTGATTGTTTTCACCGAATCTTTGAGGGTACTGTAATTGAGATACGATGATAGATGAGGGGTATTGTTGATATGAAAATAGGTGAGGAGGGGATCAGGGAGGGTATCGTTTGATTGGTACCCCTCCGCAAAGGCAAATAAATCAACGGCGATAATGATTTTTTTGACCTTCCGTGTCTCGATCAGATATTTTACGTAAAGATAGTATTCGTCGGCAGAAGCACTGCAAAACGCCATGTTCAGTGTCTCCTCTTTGGTGAGAGAGGTGACGATATCTGGATTGAGTCGTAACGCTCTGGATGAGCCGAAAACAAAGCTCTCGGAATGAGGATAGTGAGTTAAAAGTTTAAATTTGTCATGCCGCTCGTTTTGCGTTCTTTTTTTGGTATTTATTTTTAAATGAAACACATGGTTATATCCATAGGGATCGATGACATAATTGAACGCGCCGATAAAGGCAAATAAAAAGAGGGTAACACCCACGAATAAATAGGAAAAAAGTCGATTGTTCATTCCATACCTTTTCAAAAATTAAAATATAAAAACTCACTATTTTTCGATAAATGGATGAGGGCATCAAGGAGCACAATAATAATCGCAATCAAACTAAGTGTCGTGGGTTTGAAATTTTTGGTAAGGGAATTGGAATTGGGTGCCGTGACAATCAGTATCAGAGCGGATACAATCCAAATCCACGTCGAGGTATTTCCCCCTAGATGGATCATGAATTGACCGAATTCAACACCGAAATTTTTGAGTACGGCGAGATGTTTCTCTACGCTAGACGAAAAAATAATATCGCCGAATACCATTCCATGGAGTATCTTTAGGGCTTGATCCCAATCTTTGGCTCTAAAAAAGATCCAAGCGATATTCACAAAGTTAAACGTGATGAACCAACCGAGGAAGCGGTTCATAGAGAACCCCATTTGCTGCCATGCCCGATGAGCGACGATAGCAAACCCATGCAAAGCCCCCCATACGACGAACATCCAGCTCGCTCCGTGCCACAACCCTCCGATCAAAAAGACGGTGAAAAGATTGGCATAGGTTCGAAACTCACCGTTGCGATTCCCCCCCAGAGGGATGTAGATGTAATCACGCAGGAAACGCGAAAGGGTGATATGCCAGCGTCTCCAAAAGTCTTGAATGTTGAGCGCTTGATAGGGGCTGTTAAAGTTGATAGGGAGACGAATATTAAAGAGTAATGCAACCCCCAAAGCCATATCGGTATAACCGCTAAAATCGAAATAGAGTTGGAACGTATAACTCAGACTCGTCGCCCATGCTTCGAGTAGATTGAGCGTGGAAGCGGTATCAAATCCGGTATTGGCCCACAGGGCAAAAGTATCGGCAATAATCACTTTTTTGAAAAGACCGATAGAGAATAAAAAGAGGCCGGCTGAGATATTGCGGTAATTAATCACTTTGTTTTTGAGCGCATCAAACTGAGGCATCATCTCTTTGTGATGGAGAATTGGACCTGCGAGGAGATGGGGGAAAAAAGTGACGAAGAGGGTATAGTTGAGATAATCCATCTCTTGGACTTCGTCACGGTAGGCATCGACGAGATAGGCGATTTGGGTAAAGGTAAAAAAGCTGATACCTAAGGGGAGAATAATATACATCAACTCCCAATGGCTCCCCAACAGCGTATTGGTATTCGTGATAAAAAAGTCCATATACTTGAAATACCCGAGTAACAAGAGGTTTGAGAGGACACCAACCGTTAAAACCGTTTTGCGGGAGAAGGTTTTTCGCTCACGAATGGGATGGTTACCCATCTTTGAAATCGTTGATCCGATTGTAAAATTTACGAGAATTGATCCCAAAATAATCGGGAGATAAATGATATTCCACCACGAATAAAAAAACAAAGAGGCGAGTACCATCCACCCTTTGGAAGCGTAGGTCAGCCGTTTTGTATTGAGCCAAAAATAGACAAAAAAAGTAATCGGCAAAAATAAAAAGATAAACTCATAACTGTTAAAGAGCATTTAAATTTTTTTATCCATTATTTTAACAAATCTTCTTTTTTGACATGGGTCCATTTCCCTCTGGGTTTGTCGATATACTGGAAGTACTCATTGGTAAAACTCCCTTGAATACAGGTGTATTTATAGGGTCGGTAGTTGACATCGCTACTTCCGATAGCGGTATTCAAAACGGAAGGCCCCGTTAAATCGTAAACGCCTCTTCCGATATTTTTTTGTTCGATATTATCGACAATGAGCGTTAAGGCATTTTCCAAAATAGGGTTCTCTTTCTCCGAAGCCATAAAATAGTTGGTAAAGTGCTCTTTATTCCGTATAAATACCTCTTTATCCTCCGGTTTGATCATTCTGGAGAGGGGCCATACCGCATGAGCATCGATATCCATGTAAACCCCACCCACATGATTCAATACGAAAAGTCTCCAAAAATCGGCTTGGGAAGCCCCATCGGTTAACTGCTCAAACGCCTCCAAAAATCTTTGGCTAGCATGAGTTCTTAGATACTCCAAACGCTCTTCGGTACTGACATAATGGTATTCCCAATCCAAAGACATGAGGCGGTTAAAGAGATAATTGAGATATACGGGGAGGCTTACCGTGTTGCTATAGTTGGTTTGCCATATGATTTTTGGAATACGGGTTGGTTGCGTAGAGCTAAAAAACGGACTGCTATACACCGGAATGACAAATCGCTTCTTTTTAAAAAAGAAATGGAAAACATACGATCCCCCTTTGCTCAAGGCTCCCAAAATTTTACTTAAACGATTGATGATTAATGGTAATAGATTCAAATGTTTCCCTTATTAAAAGTTTATTCCAGCAGTTTAATGAATCACATAGTATTCTAATCATCCTTTAAAAATCGCATACAAAGCTAGGTGGAGGGTTTTGAAGCGGACAAGGATATACCGACAATAAAGACAAATAAGATAATCGGAAACTGTAAAATCCAGAGTGGTTCCGCGATGCAAGAAACGCTAAATACACTCAGTCCAAGTATACTAAATTCTTTGAATTCAGCATCACCGATTTTGAGACGAAAGAGCTCGATGAACATCCAAATCATTAATGCGAAACCTATAACTCCTGTTTGAGCTAAGATCATCAGATACTGGTTGTGAAAATGGGTATCAGAACACCATGCTATGGTCTCTTTATTAAATCCGTGATCATTCGTTTTAAGGGCTTCAACGGCAGCAGAGCGGTAATCCCCTGCACCGACACCTAAGAGGGGATGCTCTTGGAGAATATCGTAGGTTACGATCCAAAATGCCGCTCGTAGCCCCCATGAAGTATCAAAATTTCCTTGTTGAAATTGGTGAATATCGCTCATAGCCATATCTACCCGTTTTTGGAACAAATCAATAGTGGTGTATGCTCCGAAAAAAAGGGGTATGCTAAGGATAAGAAAAAGAAAAAATGATTTGATCGTAAGTCGGTAGTGGAGAATGATGGCGACGATCATGGCAACCAGAAGGGCTAATTGCCCGGTTCGACCGTTAGAGATTAGAAGGTTTCCGGTTGAGGTAATGAAAAAGATCGCCATAGGGAGTTTGCTCCGCCATGTATACCGTTTCGAGAGGAGCCGGCTTAGAAGGACTATAGCCGTAGTCGCCAAAAAAATGCTGTAGTGGATATGAAACATAAACGCTGAGGGGTAATCGGGTGTGCTGTTTTTATAGCTCCACCATTCGAAGTAGATTCCATAAGCGATGATTTCACTGATAAACATCCCCCCTAAAAAGGCGGTGATAATGTTGGGGAGCCACTCTTTTTTGAGGGATACGGCTAAGATGGGGATAACGATCCAGTAGCTGTAGAGGCGTATTTGTTTGAGTGCTTCAGACGTATCGCTCGACCATAACAAAGAGGCGAACATAAAAGTGATAAATGCACCCATTGCGATAAAAGCCCGAGTTGTTTTGATCTGTTCACCTGCAGCCCGATACTCTCTTTGAATCAGAAAAAGAAATACAAACCAAATTAGAAAAAAGCTCACCGCCGCTCGCGATAGGGGGAGGGTGAGGGCAAATAGGAGTGCTGAATAGTAAAAAATCGATTTTTCTTTTTGAATAAAAAAGAACTTCATAAAATGTTCAGGCATACTTTTTCAAATACCACTCAACCGTTTTAACGATTCCGGTATCAAAATTCTCATCAGCACTCCATCCCAGCTCACTTTCGATCTTCGTCGCGTCAATCGCGTAACGTCGGTCATGTCCAGCACGGTCTTCGACATAGGTGATGAGATCTTTATAAGATGGTGTAGATCCTGAATCAAGTTCAGGATGACGATTTCCGTCATTGTGGACTTCACGTCCCCTTTGGGGTAGATCCGCAATCTCAGATTTACGAGGGTGCATTTCATCTAACAGTGTACAGATACGCTCAACGATCTGATTGTTGTTACGCTCATTACGTCCCCCGATGTTGTAAACCTCTCCACTACGCCCGGTATGATAGACCAAATCGATCCCTTTGCAGTGATCGAGTACATAAAGCCAGTCGCGGATGTTTTTACCATCACCATAGACGGGAATATCCTCTCCCCTAAGTGCTTTGCGGATAACGGTCGGTATCAACTTTTCGTTATGTTGTTTTGGACCGTAGTTGTTTGAGCAATTGGTGATCACCGTATTCATCCCATAGGTGTGATGATAACTGCGCACGATCATGTCGCTTCCCGCTTTGGATGCACTGTAGGGAGAATTCGGGGCATACGAGGTCTCTTCGGTGAATAGATCACTTGGATCATCACTGAGGGTTCCGTAGACTTCATCGGTACTGATATGGTGGAAACGGCACCCCTCATACCCTGATTTATAAACGAATGGTTTGTCCATCCACGCTTTATAAGCGACATCGATAAGGGTAAAGGTACCGTTGACATTCGTTTGGATGAAAACACCGGGATTTTTGATCGAGTTGTCGACATGGCTCTCGGCAGCGAAATGGATCACACCGCGAATATCATATTGGTTGAAAAGGGATTCGACCAAAGTTCTATCACAGATATCCCCTTGAACAAAGATATGACGCTCATTTTGCGGTGCATCACAGAGATTAGCCATATCCCCTGCATAAGTCAAAAGATCGAGATTGATCAAACGGGTATCGGGGTATTTGTTTAAAAAGTATGGGACAAAATTGCTCCCGATAAATCCGGCGCATCCGGTGACTAAGAGTGTTTTCATGATTTACAATTTTCCTTTGTAATTAACTGAATGGTGCAAAATTCTTTTAATCTGAATGAGATCATTTTCAAAAGTATAAAAAACCAAATAATGATCGATAATCATGATTCTACAATCATGTTTTACCCCTTTTGTTTTACACTCAACACCCATATAAGGAGAAAAAGTTAAAAGTTCAATTTTATTTTTCAGCTTATAGATGTAATCAATTGATTTTTGTAAACTATCCTGAGCGATATAATGGATTATTTCACCCAAATCTTCTTTTGCTTGTTCGGTGTATTTAACGCGCATATTTCTGAATTAAGTCTGCAAAAATTTCTTCATGGCTCTTATCACTTAGTGGAGAATCCATCCCTTTTTGTATCTCTTCTTCCAAATACGATAAATCATCAGGCAGTGTATCACGTGGTAAAACGATGATTTCTACCTCTTGATCTTCAAATTCTTGAGGTAATTGTATCTCTACTCTGTTATTATGGACACGTTGAAAATTTCTAAATGCGGTCATTTTATCTCCTCTAAACAGATGGCTAAACTATCACGCCAATAGGGTATTGAGATAGTATACTCTGATTTGATTTTCCCTTTGTTGAGTAGAGAGTAGTGGGGGCGTGATGCCGGAGTCGGGTATTGATCGGTCGTGATCGCATTGAGCTGACACGTAACGCCTGAGAGTTCAAAAATCGCTTTGGCAAAGTCATACCAGCTAGCGACCCCTTCGTTGCTGTAATGGTAAATCTCAGGCGATTCATTATTGATCTGCGGAAGTATCTCTAAAATAGTATGCGCCAGATCACGGGCATAGGTCGGGGTCCCCACTTGATCGAAGATAACCCCCAAGCTATCGCGTTCTTTGCCCAAACGGAGCATTGTTTTGACGAAGTTATTCCCGAAACTCGAATAGACCCATGAGGTTCGAATGATAATCGTGTTTTTCGGAGCAACACTTAAGATTGCATTCTCCCCCTCACATTTTGTCACTCCGTAGACTCCCTGCGGATGAGTAGGGTCACTCTCGATATAAGGACGGTGGTTTTTCCCATCAAAGACGTAATCGGTGGAGATATGGATAAAGGTAATGGTGTCGCGCTTCGCAATTTTGGCGAGCATGGAGACAAATCGGTGATTGATTGTATTGGCAAGCTCCCCATCCGATTCTGCTTTATCGACACCAGTATACGCGGCACAGTTGATAATCACATCAAATGGTTTATCCTCGAAAAAATCTTCCATTTTACAGAGATTACTCAGATCAAGCATCTCTCTATCGCTAAAAGTAAACGTGTAGTGAGGATACAAATCGCTAAGCACCCTTAGTTCAGAGCCTACTTGTCCGTTAGCACCGGTAACGAGAATCTTAGGCATAGAAATTCTCTCCAAACGTAAAATGATCGCCATTCTCAAACAGCGGCTGTCCGGTATCTTTGGGAGAGAGTTGGAGTTTCTCACTCGGAACGATCCAATCGATACCCAAAGCAGGATCATTAAAAGCAATGCCACGATCACATTCCGGACTATAGTAATTATCGACTTTATAAGCAAAGGTACACGTTTCGCTCAAAACGACAAACCCGTGTGCAAACCCACGTGGAATCAAGAGTTGACGTTTATTCTCGCCACTGAGCTCAACCGCGACGTACTCTCCGAAGGTTGGTGAACCCTTTCGGATATCGACAGCAACATCGAGAACTCTCCCCTGGGTTACACGAACCAGTTTGGTTTGAGCATAAGGGGGGAGTTGATAATGCAATCCTCGTAAAACTCCATACGATGATTTGGACTCATTGTCCTGACAAAATGGGATATGAAACCCTAAAAAAGCTTCCAGTTTATCAGAACGAAACGTCTCAACAAAATACCCACGATCATCCCCGTGTACGATTGGGTCGATAATAACGACATCCTCTATCGCGGTACGTGTAAATCTCATTCTCCCACCTTTCCCTCATTAGCTCTGCGGATCAAATACTCGCCGTATTGGTTTTTACTCAAAGGTTTTGCAAGCTCCAGAAGCTTCTCTTTCGTGATATACCCCATTTCATAGGCAATCTCTTCGATACACGCCACTTTCAGTCCTTGGCGGTTTTCGATGGTTTGGATAAACATGCTTGCTTCGAGCAACGACTCATGGGTTCCCGTATCCAGCCATGCATATCCGCGCCCCATTAGTTCCACTTTGAGGGAATTTTGGGCTAAATATTCCTGATTCACCGTCGTGATTTCCAACTCTCCCCGCGCACTAGGGGTGATTTTTTTGGCAATCTCGACAACACTGTTCGGATAAAAATACAATCCGACAACCGCATAGGAGCTTTTAGGCTGAGTTGGTTTTTCTTCGATAGAGAGGACATTCCCCAACGCATCAAATTCGGCGACACCGTAACGTTCAGGATCTTTGACCCTGTACCCAAATACCGTTGCTTTATCCTCTTCTTTAACATTGCGTACCGATTGTTCGAGCATTTTTGTGAGACCGTGACCATGGAAAATATTGTCTCCCAAAATAAGACACACATCATCATCCCCGATAAAATCTTCTCCAAGGATAAACGCTTGAGCTAAACCATCAGGGGAGGGTTGCACACAATAGGAGAAATCCATCCCGATATCCGATCCATCCCCCAAAAGATCTTCGAAACGAGGAAGATCCGAAGGGGTAGAAATGATGAGCACTTCACGAATACCCGCGAGCATGAGAACGGATAGGGGGTAATAGATCATCGGTTTATCATAGATAGGGACGAGTTGCTTACTCACCCCTTTGGTAATTGGATAAAGTCGTGTGCCGCTTCCTCCGGCTAAGATAATCCCTTTCATCCCGATACTCTCCTCTTTGATACTCTCTTCATTGGATAACGTTTTTTATCCGCTTATTCATGTGGCTATTGTTTAAGGAAAGATTGATTAGAATGTCGTTCTTAAAATTCGCCGGCATAGCTCAGTTGGCTAGAGCAATTGATTTGTAATCAATAGGCCCGGGGTTCAAATCCTCGTGCCGGCACCACCTTCTTACTCACTAATCAACCCCGACACCGTTATTTTTGTATCATCTTTTCTAGTAAAACGATTTTATCGTTATTTAACTCTCCGCTTACATCCAGAATCCCCAGATAGTTATCGACCAAAGCGTATCCCGCATCTACAGCATCACGTTTAATCTCGAAAAGTTTTGCTTTCGCTTCGAGGAGATCAACAACACTTTTTAATCCCGCTTTATGCGCTTTTTCTACCGAATCTAAAAAAAGTTCGGCCGATTTTTCCGATTCACGTAATGCGACTAACGATTGAGCATTGAGCTCATGATCCGCCCATAGCTCTTCGAATCGGAGGGTTGTTTCGAGTTGGGTGTATTCAAGCTCTTTTTGTGCCGATTCGGACATCAAAAGGGTTTCTCGCACTTTCGATTGGGTATATCCCCCTTGATAAATCGGGAGTGAAACTTGGATGACGGCTTGATTGTCATATTTATGAGAAACGGTATCTTGAGTAAAGGTCTCTTTACGAGTAAGACTTAGATCGACTTTTGGATAGTGTTCGTACTCATGCAAAGCAACCTGATGACGACTCAAATCCCGTGAGGCGATAGCCGATTTGAGAGAAGGATTGCTGTTGAGCTTCTCTTCCCAAATACTCCGTTCATTAAACAGTTGATCTGCATTGACGGAAGCAAAATCGAACGAAGGCAATTCTCCGATAGGTGTATTGATAAGATGCTGCAACCGCATTTGTGCAACTTTCAAACGCCGTTTTTCGGTAAACCATTCGGTAACCGCTTTATCACGATGAATTTTAGATTCGAGCAGATCGATTCGATTGGTTAACCCAAACTTGAGCATCTCTTCGAGCTGCCGATATTTTGTCTCATAATACTCTTTTTGAGAAGCGAGAAGTTCAATATTCCGATGTGTACGGATAAGATTAAAATAGGCTTTAGCAACGTCAAGTCCGAGTTGTTGAGCTTCTGCCTGAAACTGGTAACGCGCCCCAGATTCCCGCGATTTGGCTTCATCAATCCCTCTCCACAGTTCTGGATGGTAGATTGGCTGCGTTGCAGAGAGTGAGTAGCTGGTATAACTCTCTTTGACGGGAGCACGGAGGTATTCAGCTTCATACTCGTAGCGACCCCATGAGGCATTCCCTTGTATCTGCGGATAAAGGCGTGCTTTGCTCTGATTAATGTACTCTTTGGACGCTTCCGTTTTAAAAGCGGAAGCTCTCAGTTTTGGCTCGTTTTTAAGTGCCAAATCATAGGCCAAACTTAATGTTAAAGAATCATTTCCCCATAGCAATACACTACTCGCTCCGAGTGAAACAAGTGCTTTCAATACTTTCATACTTTATCCTTCATAACATGAGAGATGACCCCGAAGGTTACTGCTCATTAAATGCTTTTGTAAACATATCTTTAAACGGTTTAATCATGTAATCCAAAAAGGTACGACTTGATGTTACGATCATGACATCGGCTGGAATTCCGGGTTGAATGCTAAGATGGTTACGGTTCAACTCTTTTTGTCCCTCAGCAGTGACACGGATTTTAGCCGGATAATAGAGCATCTTGGTTGTTTCATCCATAAGAGCATCAGGGGCGATTTGAATCACTTCTCCCATGACAGCATTGAGTGATTTGATGTGAGCAAACCCTGAAAAACGGATTTCGGCTTTGAGCCCGACATGAACGTTGGAGATGTCCGTAGCGGCGACTTTCCCCTCTATAATGAGCGATTCACCCTCTGGAACGATTTCGAGGATTGGTTTCCCGGGAGGGATAACCCCTCCGATAGTATGGATTTGCAAATTTGTAACGATACCGGCTACAGGCGCATTGATTTTTGTTCGAGCCAATGTATCTTTCAAAGCGGCCAAACGAGCACGATTGTCTGCTAAACGTGCCTGAACATCACTCAGCTCCGCAACAATCTCTTTCATAAAGTTTTGTTTTTGGGCAATAATCTGAGCGTCAATCTCATTGACCTGTGCACGTATACGAGAGATTTCCGTTTTGGCATTGGCGATATCTCCGTCAATCCGTACTTTTTCGCGCTTAACGTCTCTCAGACGCATTTTATCGATAAGCTGTTGTTGGTAGAGCACTTCCCACTCTTTAATCTCATCTTCATAAGATCGTGAAAGAGCCGATTTAGAAGCGATAATCGCCTCAAATCCGGTAATTTGATTACGAAGTTGTTCGATACGCTCTTTTAAAACGAGTTTTTCATCGCTCAACTGTTGGCTGCGAGCATGAAACTCTCTTTGTTGAGATTCTCGAATGAGCATCCCTCCGGCATGGCTCTCCATTTGATCCATTTCAGGGTTGAAAGCGATACTGCTTCTCCCCTCACGCTCTGCGATAAGGCGTGATTCTAACCCTAGATTTTCAAAATACTGGGCTAAAATGATTTGCAATTGGGCTTGGGCTTGGGTGCTGTCGAGTTCGATCAACGGTGCAGATGCACGGACACTCTCACCATCTTTTACCAAAAGTGCTTTGACAATCCCCCCCTCCAAATGTTGAATAATCCGATTACTTGAGGCAACGGTTACTTTTCCGGGAGCGGGGATAGCACTGCTCAGTGGAGCTAACGACCCCCATATACCGAAAATACCGACGAGAAGCGCTAAAATTATTAGCCCTAAACGGCGATAGTGACGATCATCGGTTTGCGGGGTTGGTGTTGTTTCTGTAGAGATGATTTCTCCATATTCTACTTGACTCACGCTTGCTCTCCTTGCTGTTCTGAAATCGGTTGTGTCTTAGGAGCGAGTGCCGCGAGCACTTCATCACGTGCTCCGAAAAGCTGTAACTGCCCCTCTCTCATAAAGGCGATTTTATCGGTAATACCTAAAATAGCCGGACGGTGTGTAATGAGGACAACGGTTGTCCCCCGTTTTTTCAGTTCGAGTATCGCATTCACAAGTGCCCGTTCACCTAAATCATCGAGATTAGAGTTAGGTTCGTCGAGTACTACGATTTTTGGATAGCTGTAGATAGCACGTGCTAATCCGATTCGTTGACGTTGACCTCCTGAGAGGGCGATCCCTCCAGGTCCGATTGGGGTGTCATACCCCTGTGGTAACTGTAAAATCATCTCATGCACACCGGCAACTTGTGCCGACTCAACGACCATTTCAGGTTTTGGATCTTCGTATCGAGCGATGTTTTCACTTATCGTTCCATCGAATAGTTCGATATCCTGTGGCAAATAGCCGATGCTGCTCCCTAATATTGCACGATCATAATGACCAATTTCGGCACCGTCAAAACGCACTTTTCCGTTCACGCACGGCCAAATACCGAGCATGGCACGCGCAAGCGATGATTTACCGGCAGCACTGGGCCCGATGACCCCGATCGTCTCGCCCGCTTTGATAGACATGGTTACCCCACGTAATGAGGGAACTTTTGCCCCGGGAGGAACAACAATAATCCCTTCCAAATCGATAAACCCTTTTGGCGTAGGCAGAGGTGTTGGAGAAACTTTTTCTGGAAATTCGGAGAGGAGTTCACCTAAACGCCCATAAGAGATCCTTGCAGAAGTAAACTGTTTCCAAGTACTCGTCATCAAATCGATTGGTGCTAAAGCGCGACCCATGATAATTGAACCCGCGATCATCATCCCCGGAGTTACCTCACCGATAATCGCCAAATATCCCCCAAGACCCAAAACCATGGATTGCATAAACATACGGGTTGTTTTACTCGCATTCGACCATAATCCCGCTTCGTCACTGGCACGTGATTGTTCATTCAAAAATGCCAAATAACGACTGTACCATCGGCGACGTACATTCGAATGCATCCCCATTGCTTCAATAATTTCCGAATTTCTTAAACTCGCATTGATAAACGATTGGGATGATTGAAAATAACGATTAGACTCTTCGAGCCCTTTTTTCGTCCTTTTTTCATTGATGAGGGTGAGGGTCATAGCTACAAAAATCGCAAATATACCGAAAAACCCAAACCATGGATGAAACAAAAACATCAATCCGATATAAATCGGCATCCACGGCGTATCGAAAAAAGCGAACAACGGTGTACCCGTCAAAAACTGACGAATTTGAGTTAAATCACTCAGAGGTTGAGAAGTTGATTTCCCAGGATATTTATTGGCTAAAGCGAACATCGCGTCAAAAAGACGTGTAGACATCTTAGCGTCGATCGAATTTCCCACACGAATTAAAATCCGAGAGCGGACAAACTCGAGTGTTCCCATTACGACAAACATCACGACGATGATGAGCGTTAGCATCAAAAGAGTCTCTTTGGAACGACTTGCCAAAACCCGATCATAAAGCTGTAGCATATACAAAGGGGGAACAAGCATCAGTAAATTGATGAATAAACTGATAAAAGCAGCAAAGTAAAACGATTTTTTGAGGCTAAAAATACTCTCTTTAAACTCGTTTGATGGGTTTGATTTTTGTGATGAAGATTTCATTGGGGCTAATAATACCTTTTTCGATAAAATTAAAAGAGGGGATTATAGCCAAATTTCTATTTAATCTCTGTTAAACAGCCCCTTCTCGTTTTAAAATGACTTTCACCGTTTTCATCAAAATCACGAAATCGGTCCATAAGCTCCAGTTGCGCACATACCAAACATCCATTTCAACACGACGGGCGAAATCAACATCGCTGCGCCCACTCACCTGCCATAGCCCGGTAACACCGGGTTTAACGGCCAAAACCATGTTCACATCTTCCCCCATTTTTGGACGCTCATTGAGCATATAAGGGCGTGGACCGATGAGGGACATTTCTCCTTTGAGAACATTGATGATCTGAGGCAGCTCATCCAGTGATGTTTTGCGTAAAAATGCTCCGATTTTTGTAATCCGGGGATCATTCATGTATTTATGATAAACACTATAATACGCCACCTCTTCAGGATGCTTCTGCAGATATTTTTCTAACGCACCCTCACTATTTTTGTACATTGAACGAAACTTATAACATTGAAACATTTCTCCGTTTTGCCCCAACCGTGTTTGGGTGAAAAATACTTCATCACCATCTTCACGTTTGATTTTCCAAGCGATAATCCCCATGACGAGCATTAAAATTGGTACGATAAAAAGAGCTAAAAAATAATCCAATACGGCTTTGAGAAATCGATTAAATCGATTGAGGAGGTTATTTTCGATAATAATCAGATTGGCGCGAGCATTAAAAAGATGGATGATATGGGCATCACTAAAATTAAAATTTTTAACGGCGGGGATGAAAATAACCGCTTGTTGATACAGCAGTGCTTCATGCAGTATCGTCTCTATCTCTCCCTTAGAGTGACCCGAAGAGACAAAAAGAGTTTGGGCAGCTTCTTTGGGACTCTCAACATATCCCAGATAAGGGTTGCTATAAACATGTTCGTGGAAAAATAGATCCTCACCGATCAGAGTTGCTTTCTCTCTCCACACCCCTAGCCGAAAAAGAAACCGTTTGAGAAAATATTTTTGCAAAGGGAGCAAAAGGGCTAAAATAACAAAAATCGCAGCAATAACAAATCGAGAATAGCTATCAGAATGTTTGGTCATTGCCAGTACGGCAAAAATGATGATCCCCGAGAGCAAAACAGCTTTGCTAATCCGCTCTATCTCTTGCCAAAAATCATACCGTTTAGTGTAGATCCCCTCTACATAAAGCAACCCTAAAACAACGCCATAAACCAATCCGAATTGAAAATAATGGATGAGCTCATGAGGGGCAGAACGCTCGAAAAAATCACACCATTGACGCAAATAAAAAGCCATAACGATTGCTATGGCGATACTCGCACCGTCTACGATGAACAATACTCCCCGTGCTATCCAATGTCCCATACTATTCCTTCGAATTTAGCTCTATAGAGGGTATTGAATTATCATCTATCTTTCCTCTACGCATACCGAATTTTTTAAATAAGGCGATTAAAATACCGAGCATTAGCCCGCCGATTAATGAGGTTATGACGATAAGCGCTTTTTTGGGTTTTATAGGATCAGCGGTAATCTCTATCCCTCCCACAACAACCGATGGAGAGATTTTAGCAGCGGTTTGTTGATAAAAAGCCCCTTTTATCTCATGCCGTTTCAAAATAAAAGTGACGCACTCTTGGAGTTTATTGACGATCACCTTTGGATCATGATCTTCATAACTGATTTTGATGAGCCTTGTACTCCCCTTAGGAGATTCTACTTTCATTTTCTCATTTTTACGATCATCAATACTTATTAAAACGTAACCAATAGCCTCTTTGAGATCATTAGGCTCTTCAATGGATTTGATAATCATAGGTTTATCATTCTTTGTTTCACCGTTAAAAACCATGTCCCCAATCTCAATCAGCACTTCACCGCTATAGACAGGCTTAGCCATGAAAACATACAAAAGAGCACTCAGTGTGGTGATAAGAGCAACCGAGATAATACCCGTTCTAGAGTGAACGAGTGTCGCCCAAAAATCACTTAGATTGATGTCGTCATTTTGGTAGATGGGTCTATTATTTTCCATTTTGTCCCTTTTTAAATTCGTGGTATTTTTCTTCGACAAATGTCTCTATCTCATTTTCAAATCGCTCTTTGCTAAAGCGTAGCGCATTTTCTCGTATCGTGTCCGGATCAAAATGTGAATAGTTTTGTTCAAACGTACTGAGGGCATTGAGCAGTGCCTCTACGGTTTGCGTCTCGAAATGGACACCGCTAACGCCATCGATGACACTCTCTTTTGTCCCGCCGCGCCCCAAACAGATCACCGGGGTTCCGCACGCTTGCGCCTCTACGGGAGTGATACCGAAATCCTCTTCAGCCGCAAAAACGAACCCTTTCGCCCGCTGCATGGTATCAATCATAACCGCATCGCTTTGATACCCCATAAACTCGATATTTTTACCTGCTTTAGCTCTGATCTTTTCCATATCGGGACCGGTACCGATAACGATGAGCTTTTTATCGGTTTGGCTAAACGCCTCGACAATCAAATCGATTTTTTTATACGGAACCATCCGTGAGGCAGTCATATAAAACTCCCCCTTTTCGCGGCACAAGGTAAACGTATGGACATCCACGGGAGGATAAATAACCGTCGCCTCTTTCCCATAAATTTTTTTGATCCGTCTAGCGATATAATGACTATTGGCGATGTAATGATCCACTCGATGGGCGGTACTGCTGTCCCAAAGACGTATTTTATGCAAAAAATACTTTGCCAATGCCCCTTTGAACCCTTTTTCTAATCCGCTTTCGTGTAAATACTGATGATACAAATCCCAAGCATACCGTATGGGAGTATGAACATAGCTGATATGCAGCTGATTGGAGTGGGTCAAAACCCCCTTGGCCACAGCATGAGAACTCGAAAGTATCACGTCATATTCTCGCAAATCGAATTGTTCGATAGCCAGTGGAAAGAGGGGGAGATAATGTCGATACTTTTTTTCGGCAAAAGGGAGTTTTTGAATAAATGAAGTATGCCCCTTTTTCCCTTTTAATATCCGTTCTCTATCCGAATCACTTAAAAAATCGATGAGACTGTACACCTCGAAATCATCCCAAATCGACGTGAAACTCTCCACGCACTTCTCAGCCCCGGCATAAACGCTAAACCAATCGTGTATTAATGCTTTTCTCATCCTAACTCCTCTAATACTTTCCCCATTTTTTCTCCCGAGGCTTCCCAGCTAAAGCGTTTGATATTCTCAAACCCTTTTGCCCGTAATGTTTGTTGCAAAGATTCATCCTCTAAAACCACTCTGATTTGATGGGTGATATCATCCACACTGTAGGGATCACAATAAATGACGCTCTCGCCCCCCACTTCCCCAAGACTCGCCGCATGGCTGCACACCACAGGACAACCGCACGCCTGAGCTTCCAACGGGGGAATCCCAAACCCCTCGTAAAAAGAGGGATAAACAAAACAAAGTGCATTAGAATAAAGTTTTATGAGCTCATCATCCTCCACTCTCCCTTTAAAAACGATATTAGGATTCCCCTCGACCTCTTCGATCAGCTCCAAAGCGGCAAAACTCTTATTCATACTCCCTACAAGATAAAGTTTAATATTTGGAATCGAAAGTCGGTTAAAAGCTTTAATTAACGAATGAAAGTTTTTTTGGGTGTTAAGTGACGAAACGGCTAAAATATAAGGTTCGTTTTTTTCACTCACATGGGGAAAGAAGAGGGGACTGACACCATTATAAATCACCGATATCTTAGAACTCTCCACCCCATAAAACGTCTCTATTTCCCTTTTTGAAAACTCACTTACGGTGAAAATAGCTTTTGAATGTCGTAAAATTTGTGGAATCAAAAGCTTATAAAACAACCGAAATTTCCAATCAAACGTATGGGGAAATCGTGCATAAGCGATATCATGAAGGGTCACTATTTTGAAACGGTAAAACAACGGCGCACTATTAGCGAGATTGAGGAGTAACGGATTTTGATGTCGAAAAAGATACATAGGCAAATCGATCTGCTCCCACAAATGCCCCTTTAGGTTTCCGATGACCGTAGCATTCAGCTCTTTAGCCACCTCTGTATGCAAAACAGGGGAGGGGGTGACAAACGCTATCTCATCTCCAAACATTTTTTTGAGTTGCTTCGATATCTCGATAGCAAACCGCTGTACCCCGGTAATATCTTGGGTGAGGAAGCGGGCATTAACGACCAATCGCATAGTGCTCCTTTGGTAAACTGTAGATAAGCCCGAAAAAGACCCATATAAAAAGTACGCTAAAAGTTGGAAACGCCATAAAATAAAAAAAACATCCCCACAAACCATACCTTAAAATAGCAGTTTGATCACGCTGAGAGTGACGATAAAGCGAATACAAAAACAATCCGAACAACACCAGCCCGACCCAGCCTAATTCAGAAAATAGTTCGGCATACACATTATTTGCGATCACTTTAAAATCATAATTCTCAAAACCGTTTCCATATAGCTGATTGTAATATTTATAATGCAAAGCAAAATTAGACAATCCAATTCCAAAAATTTGATTATCCAACCCCATGTGCACACCATTCAATATGGTATTTTTCCGATCTTCTTTGGAATAAGCCCCTTGATCCTCGATACTCGAATCCGAAAAATTGAGCTTCGAGACAAACATAGTATTAAAATCATCATTCTGCAGCAACACCATCAAACTTGACAACGAGAAAAAGACGATCAACACAAACGTAAACACCCCTTTTTTAGTATGCGTGTTTTTCAAAAGATAGAAAAACCAAAAGAGCGACAGAGTCAAAATCCCGATAGTGGAGACGGTGGTGAGCATACTGATCGTAAAAAAGAGAGCCATTTTTTTCCGCTTATCATACAGGGCAAATACCGTGGAGATAAACAAAAACATCGCCATGAAATTCCCCTCTTTAAAGGTACCGCAACGGATCACTTCCCCAAAAGCCAACCCGATTGTTTGGGGATTTTCATCCATTCCCATCAACAACACAGGCTCCATCCCCATGAGACTAAAACCAAACAAATACCAGCTATAAAGAGAGGCACCGACAGCACCATACACAAAAAACTTCAAATATTTTTCTCTGTTTTTACGAAAAACGATGGAAGAAAACACGAACACGATGAGAGCGAGTAAAAAATAAACCCATTTTAAAAGACTGTCGATTTCGAATCCTGCGCGCGAGTTGTAACCCATATTGAGCCCATGAGGGTAACTCCACATCATATTAAGTAGCACCGAAAAAAACGACCATATCAGCAACCAAAAAAGGGGATGATAAAGCACGCTTCGCCGAATCACAAAAGCCCCCGAACCCATCACCAAAGCAATCAAGAGAAAAAGGGCCATTTCAGACACCTTCAACGGAAAACCGATATTAAGGGTGAGCGCCTGCGAAAAAGGGAGAAACAAAAAGAGGACGATCATGATACCGTTGTCATAAACATTCATCATCCGTGGGGCTTTTATTTCGGGCAGATTCAAACGCTCCACCCCTCTTTGAGCCCTTGCAACAAACGTTCTCGTTGCCCGGAATCATACGAAATGTATTTGAGAATTCGGGTAGCATAGAAAAATCCGAAACTGATGATTTGAAAGAAAATAGAAAAGTTTTTTCGTATAAAATAGATACGGTTACGGGTAGTGTAAAAAATAGAGAAAAGACTCTCATCTCCTCCGGTGCTAAAACTCACTTTATGGTGGACGATGGCATTAGGATAATAGACGATTTTATACCCCTCACCATTGGCTCTCCAAACAAAATCGGTATCGTCATAATAAACGAAATAGCGCTCATCCATCATCCCGACCCGCTGAAAAACCTCTTTTTTGATCAACATAAAACACGTCGGAGCATACTCGATATACTCGATAGCATCATACTGACCCCAATCCTTTTCACCATCCCCGCGATGGGGTGAAATCCCTCTGACCTTCGAGATATGCCCCCCCGCCATCCAGAGGACATGGCTCCCGTGATAATAGATTTTAGGGACGATGATCGATTCACCCTTATCCTGCGCATACTCAACCATAAGGCGAATCGTATCCTCATCAAACTCGATATCATTGTTCAGCAGCAGCACATAATCGCACTCTGATTCCAACGCTTTGTAAATCCCCTGATTATTCCCCCTCGCCACCCCGAGATTCGCACGATTGTTGATAAACTCAGCGCGGATACGATACATCTCAGCCAGCCGTTTCGCTTCATCCAGCGCGATATCATCCGGTGAATTATCGATCACATACAAAATAGTGTTGGTAAACGTTTGCCGCGAGAGACTCTCAAAAAATCCCTCCAATACTTCAACCCCGTTAAAAAGTACACTAACCAACCCTATCTTTGGCTCACTCCTCATTTATACAACCCTTTTTCCTTCATCTCTTGGATACTTTTCTCATACTTATCTTCCATAATCTCTTGCTCTTCTACCCATTGGGTAAATCGACTTATCCCCTCTTCAAAACCAACTTTGGGTTGAAATCCGAGTTTCTCTTTGATCTTTGTTAAATCCGCATAATTATGACGAATATCCCCTAAGCGATAGTTTTTTGATATCGTAATCTTAGAACAGCTATTATAAGCCTTGATGAGACTATTCGCCACCCTAAGCACGTCGATAGCCTCACCAAGCCCAACATTAAATACCTCTCCGTTCGCTTCATCTTTGTCGATTCCTAAAATCGTCGCATCGACGACATCATCAACATACACGAAGTCCCGACTCTCCAACCCATCCTCAAAGATGGTAATATCATTCCCATTTTTAATACGTGTTGAAAAAATCGACAAAATTCCGGTATACGGATTGCTCAGTGACTGCCCCGCACCATACACATTTTGGTAACGAAACGCCACAGCAGGAATCCCCAGAGATTTCCCCATAACTAAAAACATCTGCTCTTGAACTTGTTTCGTAATCCCATAAATAGATGAAGGATGAATTTTAGACGTTTCATCAGTTGCAAGCAGTTCCACATCACATCCGCAAACAGGACACTTAACACCGAAATCTCCATGTGCCATATCACTATCTTGACGCTCAGTCGGATACACAACGCCGTGTTGCGCACAGCGATACTTCCCCTCACCGTAAATCGAGCGCGAAGAGGCGATGATCATCTTTTTGACGCTATGTTTTTCATTCGCCAAAATATCGAGAAAAATCGAACTCCCTTTGATATTCACATCGGTATATTTTTCGATCTCATACATCGATTGCCCGGTTCCCGTTTCAGCCGCGAGATGAACGACAACATCGATCCCCTCCAGAGCTTTTTTCCAATCATCATAGTTGAGCACGCTCCCTTTTATAAAACGTACTTTATCTTTGATGCTAGCATAAAGTACAGAATGCTCACCATGTATTTGTGGAGATAGATTATCCAGTACGGTAACATTGCACCCTTTTTCAATCAGCTTTAAACTCAGATTAGAACCGATAAATCCAGCTCCGCCTGTAATGAGTATATTTTTAGTTTTCATCCGTAAATTCCTTTTTCAAAAAAATGATAGTAATTTTTCTTCTATCTCTTGGCTGCTTGGGAGATATTCTTTTAAGTTGCTAGGTAATGTCTCAGAGAGACAATAAGATTATCGTTTGCTTTTTGAAATATCACGACATTGTGTGACCAGCCAATTTCTGCAGACAGTGTCTGCAGTTTTTCATTATCTTTGTATTCTAGGTAAAAATTTCGCATATTCCAAAGATTTCTTTCACTAAAACCTTTTATCCCCACAAACTCTTTTTGAAGCTCATCGGCAAGATTTTTAACGACAGATTTACCCCATCCCAAAGACGCTTGTGTCTCTACAATACTTTTACCGATTTCCCAATTCAAAGCTATAAGCTCTTTATTCACTCTCTTGAGAGCATTGTATTGTGCTGATAGAATTTTTTGTTTGATTTCAATAACAAAATTATTAAAACCTACAGTATTAGTCAGCATCCGTAAATTCCCCTCTACTATTCGTTCTCTCCCACGCTTTACTCACCTCGTTATACCGCTTAACAATCCTTGCAGGAACCCCTACAATCACACAGTAATCAGGAAACTCTCCCCGTACCACCGCATTCGTCCCGACGATACACTGTCTCCCCAAAACACTCCCCGCTTGTATCTTCGCACCGCTCCCGATAAAACAGTTCTCCCCGATAGAGGTGGGCTGTACGATCAGCGTTTGCTTCGAGATAGCCACATCCAACACCCGATATTCATGGTCGATATCGGTAATCATCACATCGAACAACACCGTCGTATTCTTGCCGATACGGACACTCTCCGCCGAGGTAATATGACAATTTTGCTCGATCCCGACCCCATCACCGATGAGTATCTCCCCCTGACCGATCACCTCCAACCGGGCGAAATCCCGGATGAAAACACCGCTCCCCAACGATATATGAGCGACATTCCCTAAAAACAGTGGGTTTTTGACCACCGATCCCGAACCGATAGAACGGAAAAAAAGACGATAAAACATCCCCGTTTTCAGATAGGCAAAAAACAGCTCAACCGCATTATATTGTTCATAAAAAGGGAGCCGAAGCAATCGTAAAATCTTATTCATGATACGCAATCCACTCCCCTTTTTCCACACAAAACCGTTTGATAGCTCGCGCCGGACTTCCGACGATCATCGTATAATCCCCAAATGAGCGGTTCACGAGAGAATACGCACCGACGACGCAATGCACTCCGAGCTCAACACCAGGTGCGATAAAAACATTTCTCCCGATAAAGCTCCCCTCACCGATCACGATCTCTCTCCCCTCACTCAGCGGCTGATCCATAATCATCCCCCCATTAGGGTCAAATCCATGAGTACAATCGCACATAAAAACATAATCGCTCACCACACATCCATCACCGATAGCGATACGCGCTATAGCCGAGATATTGGTAGCAATGCCGATATAAACATGATTCCCGATCTCGATACTAGGCTCACACCTCACCCCGCAGTTTTCGACGATAGGGGTGATAAGAACATCCCTATGAATAAAACTATCCCTTCCGATAGATATGCACCCTCTATGGCGCAGATACGCAGGGGTAGTGACATAGCTCCGCTCCCCCAAAGCTCTCAACCCACGGGGACGATAAAGGAAGTTTTTGATCAGAGATTTAATCCGGTGTAACATTTTTAGGACTCCGTCGGTGTAAGAATGAGTGTAACAACTCCCGCATGAGCTTCTCTCGCAGGATAATCCATCCCAAAACACCCCCACCAAAGGCAGTAAAAACACTCATCACGATCAACCCATCTCCCCTCAGCACCACCGAAACGCTCACCATAATCGCTAAACTAAGCGCGATAATGAGGCTAAAGCGTTTCAGCTCATGAGGAATCAACCCTCGACGGGAGAGAGAGTGTTTCGGATAGAAATCATTCAGCAAAAATAAACTGCCTGAAATAATCGCAAAAGTATACCCCATAATGATCCCGATTCCTCCAAAAAACCGCTCCAATATCAGCGCGAAAACGACATTGCTCAGACCGATAATCACCTGAGCTTTTGTATTCACACCCACATCCCCGATCCCCATATTGGTAAAATAAGCCGCTCCAACGAGAGTATTGATAAACATCCCTACCAAAATAATATACGAAAAAACGACGAAATCGAGTTCCCATCTTCCGATCCACACGAGAGCGATCCAGGGGATACACAGCGCGACAACGCCATAAATTGCGAGGGAGAAAAAATAAAGATAGCGGTAGGTAACATGATACAAAGAGAGAATCGCATCCGTATTCTTCTCCTGCAAATCGGCGACGACAGGGACTAAAACCTGATTCACATTGACGATAACGGCGCGAAATTGGGAGACCAGCTTACTCGCCATATCGAAATACGTCACCATAGAGAGGGTGCCGAACACCCCCAGCAATATTTTAGTAGTAGGCTCCAGTAGCATCGATGCGATAGAACCCAGTTGCAGATGGGCATTGTAGCCGATCATCTCCAAAAAAACATGACGATCCCACCCCAGAGGCAAAAGAGACCTATAATGGGATAACCGACGCAGCACCACCCAGCTCACGATGAGCAAAAACAACGATTGAAAAAGCTGCGCATACCCAAGCCCGATAAAACCATACGCATCCGTCAGAAAAACCAGCAAAACAACATACACGAGCGTACCGAAAATCAGGATGATATTCCGTAAATCCGCCCGCTGCAACCCATCCAAAGAGGCTAAAAATATCCCCGAAACCGCCAAAAACCCAAAAGAGACGATACCATAAGGGAGCAAACCTATCGCATCCGCATGATGCACCCCCTCAAACAGCAAAGGGATACAAACCAAAAACAAAAAATAAAGAACCACAGAGATAAAAGTGACGATAACCCCCAAAGAGATCACCCCCGTAGAGATCACCCGATGAACCCCGGAGAGATCGTTACGGGCATTGTACGCAGCAATGTATTTAGTCATCCCCCCCGAAAACCCCATATCACTGATTTTAGTAATCAGAGCGATAGCCATAACGATGGACCAAACCCCCAGCTTTTCAGCTCCGATACTCCCCAACAAATATTGGTAAATCAAAAACAAAGAAACACCCGAAACGATTACATTAAGAGCAGAGAGAAATCCGTTTCGGAACGTTTGTCGAGTATTAATCATAAAATCGCTTTATTAAGATGTTTTGAGTCAAATTGAAAGTGTAAATTATGACACAACTCCTCTTAAACCCCCATCCCCCTCCGTTCGTGGTGAGCTAGTCGAACCATGAACATCCCACCATCCCCCCCGTTCGTGGTGAGCTCGTCGAACCATGAACATCCCCTCATCCCCTCCGTTCGTGGTGAGCTTGTCGAACCATGAACATCCCCCTCCAAAACTATAACAAAATCAAATCCCCCATCGAATATTTGAGCAAAATAACAACATCCCACCGTTTTTTACGGATCCCCCTCACTGTTTATTCTGAGTTAAGGTTGGGTTAAATAACTTATGTGGTATAATTCGTGGACATCGAAAGTAGTTAATTCGGTGTGCGCACATCAACTATACTATAAATCAAAATACAAGGATTCCTATGGAACTCGCAACAGCACGTTTAGACATCGCTAAATTATATTTGGCATCATTCAACCGCGTAGCGGACACAACAGGTCTTGACTACTGGACAACCCGTTATATGAACGGAGAAACTCTTTCAGACATCGCACAGCTTTTCACAGGTGAGCCTGAGTACAAAGCAAAATACCCAGCAATCATGACAGAAGCTGAATACGTAGCAGCAATCTACTCAAACGTATTCGGACGCACTGCAGATACAGCGGGACAAGCACACTGGGAAAGCATGCTTGCAAACGGTACAGCAACAAAAGCAACTTTGATGAACTGGATGGTATCAAGCGCGTTAAATGACGATGCACTTCGTTTGGCTAACCAAGCAGAATTCGCAGTTCAATCAGTACTTCAACACCTCGATCCAGTAGTAACATCAGCACAATTGGCATCTATCACGGCTAACGCAGCAAGCGTACAAACAGCATTGACAAGTTCTGCTAATGGGGAAACTTTCACCCTTACAGTTGGTATTGACCAAGGTGCATCATTTACTGGTGGAACGGGTAATGATACATTTACATCGAACTATGATGGACAAGCTAATGTTCCTCTTGATACTTTAGGCGCACTTGATGTTCTTGACGGTGGAGCTGGTACAGACACATTGGCAATTACCAGTGAAACTATTGCTTTCGTAATGAAAGCGGCTACAATCTCAAACATCGAAAACATCACTATTCGTGCTGAACTTGGAGTAACGGCTGATGTAAGCGGTTCAAATGTAACAGGTCTTAACTCTATTTCTGTTACTAAAGCGACAACTGTTAATGTTGATGCTGCTACAACAACTGATGTTACTGTAGCTGGTGCGACTGGGGCTACTATTGATGTTGATGGTGGTAAAAATATCTCTGTAACAGATGCAACTGCTGCTAACACTATCAAAGTAGGTGCTGCAACGGTTAATGCTGGTACAATTACTGTAACTGATACTGACCAAAGCACTGGTAATATCGAAATTGATGGTGGTACAACGGTTAATGTTACTGCTTCAGCTCGTACAACGGGTACTATCAAGGTTGGTGACACTACAGCTGCTAACGTTGCAACTGATATGGCAAGTGGTGCTATTACAGTTACTGCTAACGAAGCATTGACAGATGGTGATGCTGCGGCTATCATTACTGTTGAAGGCGGTTCATCTATCTCTATCACAGAAAATATTACTGCTACTGCTGCTGCGATTACTACTGCTGCTACCGATACTACTACTGGTGATATTACGGGAGCTGCGATTACTGCTACTGGTGGTGCTGCAACAACGTCAGTTACTGTAAATCAAACAGCTGCGGTAGATGCAATTGACTATGTTGCTGAAACTTCAACAGATGCTGCAGTTACTGGTGTACTTGGTGTTGTTAATGGCGCAGTAACCATTGCGGATAAAAATGCTGGTACAACAAGTGCTAATACAATTGCTACTGTTTCATTGACTAATGCAGGTGCGACAACCATTGATTCAAATGCACTTTCTACTTTGAACCTTGCTGGAAAATTCACTACTGTTAACGCTACAAATACGAGTACAGCAACTACCCCAGCTGTAACTACAGTTGCTTTGGGTGTTGCAGGTGTTACATCAACTGGCGCAGTGACAATTGATTCTGAAGTTACGACATTAAATATCGCAACTTCAGTTGGTGCTACAACACTAAATGATTTACAAGCTACTGGCGCAACTACAGTTGCTATTACTGGTGATAAAAACTTTACGGCAACAGCGCAAGGCTTTGCCGCTACTGCAGCAATCACGAACTCTGGCACAGGTAATGTGACATTGGGTACGGAGTTGGCAGTAGGTCAAACTTATACGGGTGCTATTGGTGTTGACTCAATCAAAATCGCTGCAACCACTAAAACCATCGTTATGGGTGCTGGTGATGATACAGTAACAACATCTGCAGCAACCATTGGTACTGATGGCTCTTTGGCAGGTGGTGATGGTACAGATACAATCGTTATGACCGCTGCTAATGCTGTAACTGCAACAGCTGACGCAACAGCTGCTGCTTCGTTTGCTGACAAGATGTCTGGTTTTGAAAAATTAAGTTTGGGTGCTGTTGCAGCTACTGGTGAAGTTAAGCTTAATAACCTAGACAATATCAATGATATTAGCGTTGCTGGCGTTAATGCTGCTCGAGCATTAACACTTTCTGGTGTTACAACTGGCGTAAATGTTCGTTTTGCTGATGCAGTACAAACAGCTGCAACTGTAACACTTGGTACAAATGGTTCGGCTGACGTTGCGAACATCTACACAACAACAGCGGATAACGCTACTACTGTAAGTTCATTGACATTAACAGGTTTCGAAACCGTTAACTTCACAACAGCTGACACCGATACAGACACCGATACTGCTGTAACTACTGTTACTACATTAATTGATGCTGATGCGAAAGCAATCACAGTGACTGGTAGTGCTGGTTTAAATTTAGGCACATTCGCTGGTACTGCATTAACATCATTTAACGCTTCAGGCGTAACAGCTGGTGCGGTAAGCTATACGACTGGTGCATTGACGGCTGCTGCTACCCTAACAGGTGGTGCTGGTGACGATACACTAAATGCAGCGTCATCTACTAAAACAGTTAGTATTTCTGGTGGCGCTGGTGATGATGCGTTAACAGGTTCTGCAACTGCAAGTACACTTAACGGTGATGCAGGTAATGACACTGTTACTGGTGGTGCTGGTAATGACACCATTTCTGGTGGCGAAGGCAATGATAGCATTACAGCTGCTGGTGGTACTGACAGTATTACTACGGGTACTGGTAGCGATATCGTTGCTTACACAGCTGTAGCTAACTCAACAGGTGCTACTGCTGACACTATTACCGACTTCGTGTCTGGTACAGATAAGCTACAGTTTACGATTGCTAGTGCTGCTGGTACTGCATCAAACATTAACGTAGGAACCTTTTCGTCAGTATCTAGCTTCAATGATGGTTTGATTTCATTGTCAGGTACAAATACTGCAGGTCATGAAGTATACGGTGATAGCTTCTATGATACTTCTGCTGGCAAAATCTATATCGATGCTAACGGTGACGGCCAAATCAACCAAAACAACGACTACACAGTGGTAGTTGGAACAGTTGCAGCGGCTGACTTAGCCTTCGATATTACTGGTAGCACAGCTGCTGATACTATCGTTGGTGGTGCTGGTGATGACACCATTACAGGTAATGGTGGTAATGATACGATCACTTCTGGTGGTGGTAATGACACCATTACTGACTATGCTGCTTCAGATGTGATTAACCTTGCTGGCACAGAAATTATTGCTACTGCGGTGGTAACAGCTGTTACACCTCAAACAAGCGAGTCTTACACAAGCAATGCTGCTGGTTTAGTGACGTTCACGGCTGACACTGAAACAACGGCAACTGCTGCATGGACCCTTGCAGAGAAAAAAGCTGCGGTTCAAGCAGATGCAACCTTGTCTGCTGCTAACAAAGTTAGCATTTTCACAGACGGTAGTGATTCTTATGTTTACTACGCTGGTGCAACCACTGCTTCAACTGATGATCAGTTTATCAAGATTGAAGGCGGTAGTAGCTTTAAATCGATTACAGCTTCAGGAGCAGCTGATACTGGTATTACACTTGCAACAGCTGGACTTGCTGGTAGTGTTGTTTCGCTTGCTGCTTTTGCTGGTTCAGAATACTCGTTGCACGGTACTGACTTTACGCACGAACTTTTCGGACTAAGCCACGTGTCGTTGGCAGGTTATACTGAAATTACGCTTGACGTGACTACTCCTGCTGGTGCTATTGATACAGCATTAGATAATGCTACATTCACATTGTTAAATGCTGATACTGCTAATGCTTCTGCTCCTCAATACGGTGCAACTGCTACAGCTAGAACGGTAACAGGTGGCGCAACTAACGACCTAATCCTAGGTGGTACTGGTGCAGACACCATTGATGGTGCTGCTGGTGACGACGCTATCTTAGGTGGTAATGGTGCTGATTCAATCACAGCAGGTGCTGGTGACGATATTATCTCTGGCGGTGCTGGTGATGACACAATCGTTATGGCAGCAAACTTAACGACTGCTGATGTGATCGATGGTGGTGCTGGTACTGATACATTAACCTTCACGGACGATTTGTCTGGAACAACTGATCTTGATCATGTAACAACCGTTGAAACCATTACTTTGGGTGCGGCTATCACATCGGTTACAACTGTTGATGCTTTGGTAGCTTCTGCTGCAACTTTGACTGTAGACGGTGCATTAGCAACAACATTGACTTGGGACGGTTCTGCTGAAACAGACGGTAAGTTCTCTGTTACGGGTGGTACAGGTGCTGATACGATCACTGGTGGTGCTGGTGATGATACCATTGATGGTGGTGCTGGTGCGGATACGATTGATGTTGATGCTGGTACTGATACTGTTGTGATGACTGGTGCTTCAGCTACTGACGATGCAGTATTTGCTGATGCTGATACTAGTAGCTCAATTAATACTAATGATACATTTACTGGTACATTTGATCTTGTGACTGGTTTGACTTCTGGTGATACGCTAAATCTACCAGGAACATTGACATCAGCCGCACTTACAGGTGCGACGGGTGCTGCTACGGCTACTCATTACGGTACAGTACTCGGTGATTACGCTGCTGGCGTGTTTACTGTTGATACTGTTGGTGGTGCGGACACATTGGTTGTTTATCATGATGGTGTAGCTGGTCTAGATTCTGTTGTATTAGTTGGTGTAACGGATACAACTGGTATCGTTATTGGCTAACTCTGATGCCTCTCGCCGTCTTCGGATGGTTAGAGGTTCAAAGCCTATCGATATAAGACTCACCTTCACAAGAGGTGAGTTTTTCTAAATCGCGTAATCTCTCCAAAGTCTCCGAACTTTGAGAACCTAAAATCCCTAAAAAGTTTTTAGCCTCACTTATCTTTACAGATAGTGAGGATTTTTTTAAGCTATTTTTGAATGGTTTAAAAAAATTGTATTTGTTAAGTTAGAATAAAATATAATAGCGTCTAAATAAAAAGGTATTGGGATATTAGTTTTTATGAAAGTTTTGAAAAAAGAGATAGTAAAGTTTTGTAAAACGTATAAAGAACTCTCAAAAAAGAGAGATTATAAAATTTCTACAATGCAAGTAAACCATTCTATAGGGCTTGAAGAGTTAGATATTGAGCAAATAAGCCCTGCTGTATTTGCACAAAGTTTTGTACATCTGATTCAACTCAAGCATTAAATAAAGTCCTCCTTTGAATACTGTATCTAAAGATAATAATATTTCATTTTTCAGGGAAAATATCAGTAAAATTCACTATTCTTTGTACAACCAAGAGCTAACACAAAGTACTCTAGATACAGTAATGTCGAATTATAAAGAACTCAGAAATTCACTAAAAGCATCTATGTTTACTTTAGATGAGACAGATAATGAAGTGTTAGAATCAAAGCGAATAGATGTTCACAAAATAGCTTCTTGTTTACTTATTTCAATTTATATTAGCTTAAAAAGTGATGATAAGTATTATGATTGTCTATTAGGCTATGTAAATGGGCTTTATTTGCTAAAACTTTTCAATGGCAATCAGGACTATTGCAAATATAAAATGGACAAGCCAATCTTCAATAAGAACAAAGAGTATGAAGTTGAGCTCTATAGACTTATTGCCAACAATATTGAGGAATATAAGAAGCCGACCATTTCTTGCATACATAATATTTCTCATATATTTTATTTAATCGATGAAATTTGGATGTCACAAGAGGTTTGCAATACACATAAAAGTGCTATAAGAAAAGGGTGCCAAGAACGCTTTAGGAATAAGAAAACATAACAACAAAAAGCTTTTATGCTGCGAAGTTTAGCTTGGTTCGTTAAGATGAATTTATTAAAGGTAGCGGTATGAACATCCTCTTTATCCATCAAAACTTTCCAGGACAGTTTAAATTCTTAGCTCCAGCCTTAGTCAAACAAGGTCACACCGTCGTTGCCATGACCATGCAAAAGAGTGATGCTAAAGAATGGCAGGGTGTACAACTGGTGAAATACAGTGTCAACCGTGGCACAACGCCCAATGTCCACCCGTGGGTATCGGATTTTGAAACCAAAACCATTCGTGGTGAAGCTTGCTTTAGAGCAGCTTTACAAATACAAGCGCAAGGCTTTACCCCTGATGTTATTATCTCGCACCCAGGTTGGGGCGAAAGCTTGTTCTTAAAAGAAGTCTGGCCTAACGCAAAGCTTGCCATATATTGCGAGTTTTATTACCACCCGCATGGCGCAGATGTAGGCTTCGACCCTGAGTTTCCTGTTAAAGATGCAGGCGATGTCTGCCGCTTACGTCTTAAGAATCTCAACAACCTATTGCACTTTGAAAGCGCCGATGCAGGTATCAGCCCAACCTACTGGCAAGCCAGTACCTTCCCAGACAGCTTCAGAGACAAAATTACCGTCATCCACGATGGTATCGATACCAATGCGTTATCACCCAACCCTCAGGCTAGTCTCATGCTTAATACCAGTGCAGGGAACAGCATTACGCTCACCAAAGCCGATGAAGTCATTACCTTCGTCAATCGCAACCTCGAACCCTATCGTGGTTACCACATCTTTATGCGTGCTTTACCAGACTTAATCAAAAGAAGACCCAACGCACGTATCCTCATTGTTGGCGGAGATGATGTCAGCTATGGCGCACGACCCGAACAAGGCAAATGGAAGGAGATCTTTGCCGCCGAAGTGCGTCCACGCATCAGCGATGACGACTGGCAGCGTATTCATTTTCTGGGTAATCTGCCTTACCAGTATTTTATTCCACTGTTACAGCTCTCAACCGTGCATGTCTATTTAACCTATCCTTTTGTACTCAGTTGGAGCCTGTTAGAGGCCATGAGTGTCGGCTGCGCCATTGTCGCCAGCGATACTAAACCCCTACATGAAGCCATTAAACACAATGAAACAGGCAAGCTCGCCAATTTCTTCGACAGCCAAGCCTTAAGCAATGAAGTCTGCAACCTACTCGACAACCCAGAGGAGCGAAGCAGACTCAGTGCTAATGCCCGGACTTTCGCCCAAGAGCACTACGACCTCAATACCGTCTGCTTACCACAACAATTGCAATGGGTTAACGGACTCACGATAAAATAGGTAAAAAAGGTGTCAGTCACCATTTTGTGCATTTTCTTATTTCTACCTTTATTTCCTCCGCCTTCCCCTTGCTTAACCTAATGTTGGTTATGTTGAAATTCGACCCTTTCTATTCTTCTTGATATTCGCTATAATCCATCTATGACATTACAAGAACGAAAAGATACAGCCGATATTATTGCTAAGAAAAGTGACATCATTTATAAAAAAATGGTTGTATTGCTTGCAACTGCAGGCGGATTAGGTGGATATGGTCTCAATAAATCAGGGTTTGAGAAATATTTTTTAATGAGTTTGTTTGGGATCGTAGTAGTAGCGTTGATGTTTAACTACTTTTCAATCAATAAAACTAAAAAACAAATAGAGGAGTTGGAAAATGAGTAGTGGAATTCTTTTGGGGGTTATCATTATTATTGCAGTTATTGTTGCTCATTTGGCTTATAAAAATCACTGGAAGATTGCAGACTATTTCTAAAAAAGGGTGTCAGTCGCGAAAAAAAAGGAAAAAAAAGGTGTCAGGCACAAAAAAAGGTGTCAGGCACTATTTTGTGCGTTTTCTTATTTCTACCTTTATTTCCTCCGCCTTCCCCTTGCTTAACCTAATGCAGATTATCTTTATTTTTTTTCTTCTGATATAATCACAACATGAATCTACAAGAACGCAAAGATAAAGCCGATATTATCAGCAAGCAAAGTGAAATCGTAAACAAAAAAATATTTCTATACTTAGCTATAGCTGGTGGAAGTTGGATATATGGCACAAAAGAGGCTGGCGTAATCGGTCTTATAGCCTTTGTTTTATTTGTCATCGTTTCACTAGGTGTTTTTATAAATCTGAAAAAACTAAATAGTCTTGAACAAGAGATAGAGGAGCTAAAAAAATGAATGATTTAATTTCTATATTATTTCCCATAGGTGCTATCATAGCTGCTATTATTGCTCATTTTGCTGTTAAAAACCATTGGAAAATCGCCGACTACTTTTAAATCTGACATCCAAAAATAGAAAATAAAAAGAAAAAGGTGTCAAGAAAAAGGTGTCAGGCACTATTTTGTGCATTTTCTTATTTCTACCTTTATTTCCTCCGCCTTCCCCTTGCTTAACCTAATGTTGGTTATCTTGAAATTTCTTTCATTTTTTCTACCATTTTGTTTTCTTCTGATATAATTACTACATAGTCACTAAGGGATTGTAATGAGTCAGTTAGATTATGCTAAAGATGATATAAATACTACTCGTCTATATATGGGTTTCGTAGTTGCATCATTGTTAGCTATTGGCTGAGGAGTAGGGAGCTTATACTCATCAGATAAAATTAATGCCGCTTTTTGGATTGGTATTATTATCGTTATGTCTTTACTGATTGTTTTTGTCATGTTGGCAAAATCATTACATAATAAAACAAATAAATTAAAGGAACTATAATGACAATTGCAACAATAGCAATTATCGTATGTGGTGTAGCATTTATTGCAGCAATTATTTACGGTGCAAAAGAATTAGCACTGTAAAAAAAATAGGGAAAAAGGAAAAAGGTGTCAGGCACTATTTTGTGCATTTTCTTATTTCTACCTTTATTTCCTCCTTCTTCCCCTCAGTTAACCTAATGTCCGCTATCTTGAGTTCGTCCCATCATTTTCTTTTTTTCCGATATAATTATCAAATGAATCTACAAGAACGCAAAGATAAAGCTGATATTGTCAGTAAAAGAGGTGACTTAATCTATAAAAAGCTATTAATACTAACTGCTATAGCAGGTGGTAGTTGGCTATATGGAGTAGGGAAAGGTGATGTTGGAAGTTATTTCGCATTGTTTGCATTTTTTCTCTCAACTATCGGTATAGTATTCAATCTAATTAGATTGGGTGAGACAATCGTAAAAATCAAGGAAATTGAAAATGAATATTGAACTTTTATATGGAATTGCATTAGTTGCAGCGATAATTATAGGAGTTGTTGCATATAAAAATCACTGGAAAATCGCCGATTACTTTTAAGCCCATTAAAACCAAAAAAGGTGTCAAAAATAGGGGTCTGACCCCTTATTGAAACATTTCTTGCTTTAAACTTAAATTCACTCTGCTATAATTATCAAAACACAGAGGAGAGTATATGCCCAGAAAATATCGTATTACAGAACCTGGATATTATCATTGTATTTCCAGAGGGGTAGAGAGAAGAAATATTTTTTTAGAGGCCGATGATTTTGATACATTTCTATCTATACTTCTAGAGGTAAAGCGTGATTTTCATTTAATTATACATGCGTATTGTTTAATGACTAATCACTATCATATTTTGATTGAGACAACACAACCTAATATTTCAACAGCAATGCAACGGCTAAACTCTCTATATTCCATCTATTTCAATAAAAAATATAAGCGGTCTGGTCATTTGTGGCAGGGAAGGTTCCATTCGTACTACCTCTACGATGATATTCACTTTTGGTATGTTGCTAAATACATCGAACGCAATCCGATCAAAGCATCAATGGTTGAAAATATAATTGAATATCCTTACCAATCTTTTTATGAGCGAAAAACCTATAAAGAAGCTTCATTAGTCAGCGATTCTAAAATATATGACATGACATTACAAGAGTATGAAAATTACATATCAACTGATTTAAGTGATGACATACTTGCTAAGATTTACGATACACCAAAAATAGTACAAAAAGATGGAAAACTAACTTTTTTATACAAACGCCTAGAAACTTTATTTGAGGAAGATAGAGATAGTAATCGATCTGAAAATGCAAAACGTGCATATGAGTATGGATATACAGTATCTGAAATTGCTGCGTTTCTCAACCTAAGTCATTCTGCTGTTAGCAAATATGTTCATCCATAAGCGAAAATGGAGTCAGGTACTTTTTGTAAACCTCTATCCGCTTCACATAAAACATAAAGGTGTCAGGCACCTTTAGTAACATCCTTCTCCTCTTTACATAATGTCTATTATCTTCATAGTCATCTCTTTCTGATATAATGACAGTATGAATCTACAAGAACGTAAAGATAAAGCCGATATTGTCAGTAAAGAAGCTGAGATTGTTTATAAGAAATCATTTTTACTACTTGCCTCGTCGGGAGGAGTAGGTGGTTATGCGATTTCTCAGAATGGATTATTTAGTTATATCCTTTTTGGATTATTTGGATTTTTAGTATTGGGGATTGTCATCAATTATTTTGAATTGAATAATTTGAAAAATGAAGTTAAGGAGTGTAAAAATGGATAACGCCGGAATTTTCGCATTAGCGATTATAGCAGCTATTGTGATTGGGTATATTGCTCACAAAAACCATTGGAAAATTGCCGACTACTTTTAAACCCGTCATCCATGTCGCTTTTCTCCTTCTGCCTCCACTTAACCTAATGTCTATTATCTATCTGAAAATCTTCTCACCAATTTATTTTCTCTAGATCGTTTTTACTATATTAGTAACTTTCTGATATAATTTTGTTATGAGCAAATTAGATAAAGCAAAAGAATCCATTAATCAATTTCGTGTCTGGCTCGGTATTTTAGTCTTGACTGATATTAGCTTGGTAGGATGGTTAGCTTCTAATATAAATCAGAATGCAATTATTCGTGTAATTCTTGCGTCTTTTTCTGTATTTATTTTGAGTGGTTTGATAATTTTTATAGAGAAAAGAATTCGTAAATCAATTGAGGAGTTAGAAGAATTATGATTGAATATTTAGTAATTGCAGCATTTGTCGTTTTCATTGGGGCTTTGGTATATAGTGTTATTGATGCACTAAATATCAAGGCGAATTCGCATCATTAACGAATACCCATTGCCAAGATTCTACCATCCAAACCTGTTAATTCACTAAAAACTTCGTAAGGCGTTTTAAACCCTAGACACTTCCTTGGTCTTGAGTTGAGTTTATCG
>Ga0209467_1000209_pt1 | contig 106226 bp, 95 predicted proteins | sample Higcelwee11metaG_FD_187175 | JGI IMG/M metagenome (GOLD analysis project Ga0209467, IMG submission 187175) | Freshwater pond sediment microbial communities from the University of Edinburgh, under environmental carbon perturbations - High... | ecosystem: Environmental > Aquatic > Freshwater >...
AACTGGATTCCCTGCTCCCGTGGGCAGATGTTCTGCCGGATGAATGCAAATTGCCAATGTAATCTGCATAACAGATCTTCGATTCATCTATTTTCGGGGTCAAGGTGCATAAAGCTTACCGCTTACGGCGTACCTACCCAAATACGCTCAGATGCGGATTGAGTAGGTTTATCATTTTCGCATGAGTCCAGATTTCCGCTTCATAACCAAAATCAGTCGATTTGCGGCAGGCTGCATCAATAACCCACGCTTGATGCTTTCATTTTTAGTACAGACCCATATTTAGTCTGGTTATTTGCGATTCTTTAGACTAGAAAGGATTGTTCATGTCCCGCGGATGACTCTGCTTGCGATTCTTTCTTATTTCCCCGATTCTTTCGAACCGAGAATCTGGTCGAGCATATTGTCGGCGGCGCTCGAGAAGTTCCGCGAGAGTTCGCGCTCACGGCGGTTTGCCGCCAGTATGACGTCGACTTCGTCGGTGAGATCGATAATATAAGAACGTGTCGGGGTCTCGCTCATCTCGATTCTGACCAGAAGCCATCCTTGGCTTCCGAGCAATTTCCCGAGTTCGTTTTTGAAATAACCGCACAGGTTTTCGAGTGTGGGATTCGTTGTGATGAACGGCTCGATTTTGTTGATGTCCGAATCCTGAAACCCTGCAAAGTACTTCTCCACGGACTTTTCGATCTGGTCGAACTGGACAAAATCGTCACCGACCTTGATCGTATCGAGAGATATTTCCCAGGTGTGAGGATGGTTCTGACCGAGAACCCCGCCAAGCCAGATGGCGTGATTGGCGTTTAGATAGAATTTGAAGTTATACTGGCTGTATTTCATATGTTCTAAACCATGCCTTTCCTTGCCGATTCATAAGCGGCATCGACGCTCATATCAGGATTCTGCAGGGCGGAACCCGAGACGAACCGTGCCTGGGGATTCGAGTCTTTCAGTTTTTTTAAGAGATTCCTGGCCGTATCCCAGGTCGATTTTCCGGTCGTGTTTATCTTAACCATTACGAATTCGTTTCTTCCGGTACGCGCGCACAGATCCTTCTCGCCGGCGAACTTTAAGAACTCGGAAGCCGTATCCGATAAGAGGCGGCTCGAAAACGCATATCCGCTTTCAAAGGTAATCTCATTCAGATTCTCAATCCGGACCAGAATGAATCCGGTATCGCGGACATTTCTTGTCGAAAGCTTTTCGAGGAATGTCTTGAAAAACTCGGCGTTATAGAGCCCCGTAAGCGCATCTTCCGTCAAATCATTCTCGCCGGCCTGTGACTCGAAGAGTTTCTCGCCCTGATCCTGCACCAGAACATTTTTATTCATAAGGTCGTTCTTGAGCGCGCGGATTTGAATGGACTTTTTTCGCGTAGACAAAGCGTAATAGGCGGTAACGCCCGTGAGGATCAGGCACAGAGAGGCCGTCAGTATGCGAAGAAGATAGATTCTCTCACCTATGTGAGCCGTCGACAACAGATAACTCTGGAGAACGGAGACGCCCAGAGCATAGACCTCGCCGCCGATCGTGATGAATTTGACGCTGATGAGCTCGCTTCCGACGGTGCTGTCTTTCAGCGTCATCGCCGTGAAATTGTTCCCGGCCGACAAGAGATTCATGTATGTATCGATGCCCCTGCCGCCGCTCCTAATGTAGGAATCCTTGATTTGCGAAAATGTTAGCCCGCTTAACGCGGCCGTGACTTCCGCGTTCTTTTCGAACAGGCAGGTATCCGCGGAATACAGGAACCAGTACCGGGTTCCGGATGGGGTGGACGATGCAACAATCAGAGCCGCACTTTTGCCGTCCGAAGCCGATGCGGCGAGCCGGTCTGCCATTACTTGTACGGTGTATTCGTTGTCCTTTGCCGCACTCTCTATTAAGCCTTTCGTCATGGCACCGGTTTGGCTGTTCAGGAATACAATGGCAAAGACCGAGATCAAAAGAACGATCACAATCGTCAGAAACTCAATAAGAATGCCTTTTTCCTTTTGATTTGTCTTTTCCATTCTATTCTCCATTATTCTCTTTGTTCGCGATTTATAAGCGACTTCAACTTATTTATTATACTGTAAAAGTGTGAAAAGTCTTTCTTGAAAATAGCACCGAACCGTGTTCTTTCTTCTTTGAATGTGCTTGTTTTCCATCCGCTCCGGTTGACAATGCTGTTGATGATTGCGGCGAAACGGATCCAGAAACAGTAGAAATTAAACAATGGCATGAGCGGAAGAATATACCATTTTCGCGCATAATAGCGTCGAATTTCGGGGAAGCCTTTGAGATATCCGATAATATTCAGATAATAAAGGAATCCGGAAAAAACATAGAGAAGATAGAGGATCACAACCGAGCCTGCGATCAGTATAAAGGGGTAGTTGAAGAATAAAAGGCAGATCAGCGCAAAATACCAGATCATACGCGGGAACGCGAACGTGTGGTCATAGGTCAGCTGACGAATCATGAAATCCGAGAAGAAACTCTGGGTTTTCAAATCGCCCTGCAGAAACATGTGAGAAACTTCAAGTTCTCCTGTCTGCCAGCGCTGACGCTGCGTATAGAGCTTACCTAAGGATTCGATCGGATCAACAAAAAAGAACGCGTTTTCACAGAGAAAAATGCTCTTCTTCATGTGCTTTCTGACCTGAAACGTAACCTGCGTATCTTCGCAGACCGTATCGGTATTATAAAGCTGCGTCTTAAGGATCGTCGATTTCCGGAAAGCCGAGAAAGCGCCGGAGAGAGTATAAATCCTGTCGAGCTCCGATTCAAAGTTGCGGCCTGCCAGGAAGTCCTGACAATACTCGAGAAATTCACAGCGGCGGAAGAGCCGCATTCCCGGATGTTTGGTCTCTTCAATCAAAGCGGGATCGGTTAGAACGACACCTGTCAGACAGTGTATGTGGGGGTTCGATTCGAATCGCTCGACGATATTCCGGATTGCCGACGGATGAAGTTTGCCGTCACTGTCGATGTGAACAATGTATTTGCCTTCGCTGTTGAAAAGAGCCAGATTGAGAGCCTTCGATTTGCCCTGCCGCGCGTTGAGCCACTGCATGGATAACCCAGGGAATTTCTCCTGACACCGGCAGTACACTTCGAAGCTGTTGTCGCTGCTCTGGTTATTCACCAGAATAATATTAATCCTGCCGGCCGGATAATTCGATTTACGGACAGACTCGAGACAGCTTTCGAGCGTCGAAGCGGAATTGTACACGGGAATAATCAGCGTTATTTCCGGGTCGCGCAAAGGGGCCTTCTGTTTTTTGGCAGACAGGCGTTTTTTGACAAGCAAAACAAACCCGCCGAAAGCAGGAAGAATTTCCATGAACAGCGGGATGATAATCCACGCCATCCAGAAAATCATCTGTTCAAATATTTCCTTGAGCAGCGCTTCCATAAGCGAACCTTCCTACTTTCTGTTTAATAATCTGCGAACGTGTGAAAACATAGAAATAGAGGACGATCGAGAGTCCGTAGAATATGATCCGACCGAATATCGCGTGTGCGAAGAAAAAGATATCGTTCCCGAAAAAATAAACCAGAGTACAGATGGTCGTAAGCCTTAAGATATTCGAAGCGAAAATCCAGAATATACCGGCGATATTGATCACGATTTTCTCCGAGATCTTGTAAAGAGGGAAGAACCAGAGAAGCGCCGTGAAGGACAGAAGCTCGATGACACCGGAGCACTCATAGTCGATATAAAGCGAGATCGATTCCGCCCCGTGGCGGACAAAGATCAGCGAATATTGGTAGTAGGAATAGAACATGCCGGAGAGATTTCCGATAATGCCGGTCGAAGCCGCGACCGCTCTTGAAAGTGGCTCGGTGATGTATCCCTGAAGCAGTACCATCATGAAGATAAAGAGTCCGACGCTTCCCGCAAGAAAGGTGAAAAAGGGCAGTTTAGCGCGATGAAGCACCGTGATCAAATAAATCCATGCTATGAGTGCGACGACTGTAACGATATTCATGTGCGATTCTTCCTTTTTTTCGTAAAGGCAAAAATTCCGGCGGCTGCGAGAACAAGTCCGGCTCCCGCGATGATATAGGGCGCCGTAGAGGTTCCGACGAACGTTATGGACTGCGAGCCAAGATTGGTACAGGAAAACGAGATGCTGGTGACTCGTTCCGGGTGCGGGTCAAAAAAGTTAAGCGGTATCCGCAGTTCGCATTCGTCCGGCTGGCCCGCGGTACGGGTGACATAGGCAGGAGCATCATCAATCAGCTTATATCCGTTCTGTCTTCTGATCTCAAAAGCGTTTATTCCGTTTGTCGTGCTGCCGGACACGGAAACGACGTCGACGTAATTGTTTTTATTGTCAAAATTGAAGCAGAAATTGTACCCGTTGAACTGAACATAACCGGTTTCGCTCATACGGATATGAAGATAGACGTATATGTCGTCCCGGAAAATCTGAACATGGTGAACGGTGCTGCTCGAATAGGACAACTCGTAAACGGGCTTGTCGCTCCAATCCTCAAAACTACCGTCGATTGTTATGGCCAACTGATCGGTCGTGACTTCGTCCGCCGTATAGATGACATCGCTGCCCTTGACGGATCCGGCCGGCGAGGCGGCAAGAACCGGGAAGCCTGTCACCAGAATGAATGCGGCGGCAATGATCCCCGTCAATATTTTCATCTTCTTATTCATGTTTCAAGCTCCCTTTCCGCTTACTGCTGCTTTGCTCGATGCTGTCCCGGTTCTTTCGGTTTTGGATTTGCGAAAAATCAGATAAAGGACTCCCGCTTCCAAAACAATTCCGATAGCCGATACGATTGTTCCCTGCCTCAGGTAAGGATATTCCATTGTGATCACGGTCGTACCTTTATCGACGATCAGGAAGTGGTTCACGGAGCGAATCGGCTGATCGCTCTTGAAGGTATCCTGATATGCAATCGTAGTGTTGACATTATCAAATAAGGACTCAATTATTATCTTATTCGTTTCGTAACGAATTTCAAGCGGTACGACGGTGCGTTCGGGCAGTTTATCTTCATCCAGCTCCATTAATGAGTCAAAAACGGCCTTCACGGCCGAATCACCGGCCGTATATGCGTGAAACAGAAGGTTGAATCCGAGGAACGTGATGTTGTTTGTCTCGTCTGTTCCGACAAAATCCAGTTTGGTATCCTGAAACCATGCATAGCCGTTCGCGTCGCTGAGTCCCGTCAGATATACGGTGTTCCATTTCTCGTATCCTTCTGCAAAGGGAGCGGCATTTGTCGTAACCGATTCCGTAATCAGCTCGGGAAAACTGTCATAAAACGTGATCGGCTGCGCAGACACATCCAGAAAGGTCATTCGCTGTGTGGTCGGATCGGCCGGAATGCGGCTCATATCGATGTAGACTTTTACGCCGGCGGCGGCAATTTCGTGTACGATTTTTTCGGCATCCGCTTTGTTCCGGTAGAAGAATCCGGAAAGATAGATCATGTCATACTGCTCCAGTTCCGCCGCTGTGTAATCGTCGATGATTACTTTGTCACCCGGGTGAAAGGAAGGAAGAATGCCGGGAACGAGAGCCGCCGTCGATCCTATGGCAAGTCCGCTGTATTCTGTTATGACGCCGAAGCTGCCCTTGACAGGATATGAAAACAGCATCATTTCATCGGTTTCATCAACGAGCGCATACCCGACTTTCCCGGCCGCCTTGAGAAGCTTATTGCGGGCACCGGTACCCTTCAGCTGCAATTTCTGAATGAGCACCGTATCGGCACCAAGCTCGAGATTCCTGTCAAACAGATAAAGATAATTCTGCTTCTCAAGTGATTCGTTCAGATACGCGATATTGTTGGCCGTTGCGGCACCCTGCCAGGCCCAGCCGAATACGTACTGCGTTCTCGTACCGATGTCGGCGAAGGCGTAGGATGGCATCGGTCCCAACGTGCTTAAATCCATAAGCGACACGCGCTGCTTCGTAATATCTTTGGCCTCTGTGATGAGAAGATCATCCATCGTAGATGAGATGCTGTTTACGGTGGCGGGAACATTCATCCTGTAATCGTAAGCTGCAAGGTCACAGGACGGAATCGCGTCGAGAAGTATGACAGAGCACAACGCAACGGCGATTGGCTTTTTCAGGCTGCGCCATTCGAGAACGGCGATCACGAAGAATGCATAGGCGATCGGGGTGAAGCGGCGAACCCAGAAAAGCTGGCTTAAGGGAAGATGCTGAATGAGGGGTGTAAGAGCGGTTGTTGTACCAAGTATTACGATTAAGAGAGTCATGAATCCGGGAAGACTTTTCCGATTCGACAGGAACACCCCGATCAGTGCGATCAGTGCGATGGACAGGCCGAAATATAGTTCCGTTACACCGCCTTCAAGACGGATGAAAGGATTCAGGGACACATATATTCTTGCGCTTAGTGACGCCATAAGGGCAGATGTGCCGTCGGACGCCATCGAGGTAAGGCCGCCCACCAGTGACGGATAAACCCAGATTCCGGCCACCGCAAAGGAGAAGAGCATGGCAAGGATCGCAAGAACCGATTCCTTGAACCTCTTATTCGCAATCGCGTAAATCAGCAGGAAGAGAGCGGAGGCGACACCGACCATTGCCGAGATCATCAGATGCGTGAAAATAATGACAAGCATCAGCAGGATCAGCGGAATCACCCATCTCTTCCGGCGATAGGCCACGTAACTCCATAAGAAATAGAAGAGGTATGGCAGCAGCATGGTGATCAGCATTCTCGGCATGTTGCCTTCCCCGAAGAATACTCTCAGGTTATCGGGGAAGAAGAACCATATCAGTCCGAAAAATGCACCCAGAACGGGGCGTCCCAATTTTTTCCCGAACAGAAGCCAGCCGATGCCGCCTGCCGAACAGGACAGCCAGATGAAGCCCAGATAGGCATTCATAACATCGCCGCCCGAGATAAACTGCAGGAACGCCATTACGTAATACGTCATAGGCGGCCAGTAGCGGAACGGCTGGAGACCGTTGTACCAGAACTCTGTATATAGCGGATACCAGTTGCCTTTAAGAATCTCGTTATAGACCAGATTTGACTTGAAAAGGTGACCGTGTATATCCAGACCGAGCGGATAGAATCCGGAATACTCTACGGCGGTCATGACAGCAAAGCCGGCGATGAGCACCAGCCAAAACGATAGAAGAAAAGAAAGTCCGGACGCCGGACGGATCTCTTTTGGGGGGGCATAAGAAATCACGGCTGCAGGGGCTGTATCGAGAATCGGCGTTTCGGGTCTGATCGACGCTTCCGGCATCTTCCCGGCGTGATCGGGTGTCTTGGCAGGGACTTCCGCGGCTTCTTCGATTTTGCTTTTGGAGAGCTTAAGGCGTTCAAGCTTCTCGGGACTTAAGTCATCTAAGTTGACACTGTAGATTCTCTGCGGGCTCTCGCTGATGGTAAGCCGGATCAGCAGATATCCGACACCGGACAAAACATCGGAAATTCCCGTGAAGAATTCCTCTCCCATGTTCTCGAGAGTCGGGTTGGTGCGGTCAAACGGAGGAGTATTGTTTAAGAGAACACCTGTGTAACGATTCAAATAATCGCCTATTCGTTTTTCGGTTTCGCGATATTCGGAGAAAGATTCCGATTGTCTGATATAAAGCGTAATCTCAAATGTGTGCGAATGCGTGTCGTCCGAGTTAAGACGGCTGTGAGAAGCGTTTAATCGAAATGTATATTTATAGCTTTCGAAACTCATAACGCTCCTTTGAAAGAATACTGTTATTTTCAGTAATTCAGCAGGCTGGGCCCGTTTTTTCTCTTCGGCAACCTGTACGGTTGTTATTTACCCTATTTATACAGCATTTTTGTCGAATTGTCAACAATAAAGACATAATTCGGACATAATTTAAAACAAATGTGAACACAATGTGAAAACGGACCTCGCATTTCGAGAGGTTATTGAGACAGTGACGGCGCTGAAATGTTAAAATAATTATACTTACTTTATTCTTTCATATAATGTTCAGTGAGGGCAATTCTTGCATCAGGTAATTACATATGAATATGTGTTCATATGATGTTGACATCGAGAATCACCCGGTGTACAATCAAGGAAAACATATGAACAAGTGCTCATATGTGCATACCATGGAGGAACGAAGGATGATATACGACGAACCTGATGACATTGAATCAACCGAAACGCGTGTTATACCCGAAGAGATTATGGAACACCTTAAGTCCGGACAACCGGATGAGAACATGCTTTTTGATCTGGCGGAGCTCTTCAAGATATTCGGCGATTCGACCAGAATTCGCATAATGTCGGCCCTTTTCGAGACGGAGATGTGCGTTTGCGATATTGCGGAACTCCTTAAGATGACCCAGTCGGCGATCTCTCATCAGCTCCGTATACTTCGACAGTCCAAGCTTGTGAAGACCAGAAAAGACGGAAAGACCGTTTTTTATTCGCTGGCTGATGAGCACGTCATGCAGATTTTCGATCAGGGCTTAAGCCACATCTCGGAAAAGTGAGGATATGGGGAAATATATGAAGAATGACATAACCATTCTCTGGAGCCTTGAGAATCTCGGCTGCGCGAACTGTGCCGCAAAGATTGAACGGAAAGTCGGCGAACTGGACGGAGTCGTATCCGCTTCGGTTGATTTCGTCTCGAAAACGCTGAAGTTCGCCCTGGAGAAGGACAATAAGGACAACCTGATTATAGAGAAGATTAAAGATATCGTTCATAGTATCGAACCTGATATCCGAATTGTTGAACCCGCTTCTTCAAGCGGAAACCGTGCATCCATGATGCAGCCGGCGGAGAGTTCCGGGGAAGAAGGAGCCATGATCCGCCTGGTCAAGAGGATCGCGTATCCCGTAGGTGCGATTCTTTTCGCATTTGCGCTTATTTTTAAACGTACCGACGCAGTAGGGATCGCTCTTTACCTTACAAGCTACCTGATCTTCGGAGCCGATATCCTCGTGAAGGCCGTACGGAAAATCGGTAAGGGTCAGATCTTCGACGAGAATTTCCTTATGAGTATCGCCACAATCGGTGCAATCGCGATCGGCGAGTACAGCGAGGGCGTTGCCGTTATGATTTTCTATAAGATCGGCGAATTTTTCCAGGATATGGCTGTCGATCGTTCGAGAAAGTCCATCAAGTCTCTGATGAACATCAAGCCGGAATATGCGAACTTACAAATAGACGGTGATATCAGCAAGGTGGTTCCGGAAGACGTGCACACCGGCGATTTCATCGTGATCAAACCGGGCGAGAGGATTCCGCTGGACGGCGTCGTCCGGGAAGGTAGATCCCTCCTTGATACATCGGCGATTACAGGCGAATCCATGCCGAGAAGCGTGGAGCCCGGAAGCGAAGTCTTCTCCGGATCGATCAACCGTAATGGTATGTTTGTCGTACAGGTGACTAAGGAATACGCCGATTCTACGGTGTATAAGATACTGGATCTCGTTCAGAATGCCGCGAGCAAAAAGGCGGCAACCGAGAACTTTATTACGAAATTTGCGCGTATCTATTCGCCGGCCGTTGTATTTCTGGCACTGGCTCTCGCTGTTCTTCCGCCTCTTATCATCACGGGTGCCGTCTGGAGCGAGTGGATCGGAAGAGCGCTGGTATTCCTTGTCATATCCTGTCCCTGTGCGCTGGTAATATCGATTCCGCTCGGCTTTTTCGGAGGAATCGGCGGAGCATCGAAGCATGGCATACTTTTTAAGGGCAGCAATTACCTGGAAGCTCTGCATTCGGCCGGAACAATCGTTTTCGACAAGACGGGAACCCTGACAAAGGGTGTATTTGAACTTTCGGAGGTCATGAGCAAGAGAAATAACCGCGAAGAGCTTTTGCGGTATGCGGCTCACGCGGAGGCCTACTCCAATCATCCGATCGCCGAGGCGATTCGCAAAGCATACGGGAAAACGATCGATATAAGAGAAGTCACTGAAAGCGAAGAATTTGCGGGTGAAGGCACAAGGGTATTTTTCGAAGGTCAGGAAATTCTCGCCGGCAACGAAGGGCTCATGAATAAATATGGCATTTCTTATGATGTGCCGGATAGAACCGGAACCGTCGTGCATGTCGCCGCAGGCCGCGAATATTCCGGTTATATCGTGATCTCCGATACGGTCAAAGAAGACTCGGCACGGGCGATCGCGGATTTAAGGCGACTCGGAATCGGGAAGCTTATCATGCTGACCGGTGATAATCGCGAAACCGGCGACAGAATCGGGCGGGAACTCGGGCTCGACGACGTGAAAAGCGGTCTTCTGCCCCATCAGAAGGTGGAGGCATTCGAAAGCCTGATCGCCCGGAGTTCGCCCGGACGGAAAATTGTTTTTGTCGGCGACGGCATGAACGATGCGCCGGTCTTGAGCAGGGCGGATGTCGGAATCGCAATGGGAGCCCTGGGATCGGATGCGGCCATCGAAGCCGCGGATGTGGTCATTATGGCCGATGAACCATCCAAGGTTGCTACGGCGCTCCGGATATCGGCCTATACGCGAAAAATCGTGACGGAGAACATCGTTTTCGCGCTCGGTATTAAAGCTATCATCCTGATCCTCGCGGTTTTCGGACTGGCGAACATGTGGTGGGCCGTCTTTGCGGATGTCGGCGTTGCAATACTCGCAATACTGAATGCGATGCGTGTGCTTTACAAGAAGTTCGAATAGGGCCGTTCTTTCTGATATTTTAACTTCTTGTTCATATTGATGGAGGCCTTCCCATGAGACGTGAAGGGATAAAGAGAGTATAATCAAGTTAGAAATATCGTGAATATTTGATATCTCATACGATCGGACCTTGCGGAAGCGGAAGGAAAGAAGGGACTTATATGTTTGAGAAGGTCATTATCGCCACGGATCTTTCATCGGCAGCATTTGCAGTTCTTAAAGATATCGAGAATCTGAAAGCGTTCGGAACGAAGAAGATTTTGCTTGTACAGTGTCTGGACCAGCGGGAATCCGACGCGATTGCCATTACCTATGCGACATCCGCCCTCGATAAAAATCTGCAGGAGCAGAAGAGAGTTCTGGAAGCAAAGGGTTATGAAGTCGAAGTGCGCGTTGTTCCGGGACTTGCCAAGAATGAGGTTAAAAGAATCGCCGAAGAAGAAGATTATTCGCTGATCCTTGCGGGCGGCGAGACCAGAACTCTCCTGAGCGAACCGCTCATGGGCGGAATCGCTTATGAGATTATACATTTTTGCACGAGGCCGTTCCTTCTGGTAAGGCTGGAAGGCACGAAGAAGGACGGAGCCGTCTACTATGCACCGGTAAGAAGCAGCTACAATCTTCATGTTCTGTTTCCGACGGATTTCTCGGAGGCGTCTTATGACGCATTTGAGGTTTTGAAGGAAATGACAGCGGCCGGAGTCCGCCAAATTACGCTGATGCATGTTCAGGATCAGAGCCGCATCGATCCGTATCTTCTCGCGCAGTTATCCGAATTTAATGCCAAGGACGAAGCGCGTCTCGATGCCATGAAGAAGACGCTTCAGGATATTAATGGCGATACCGAAGTCGACACGGTTCTCTTTTACGGGAGCCCCACGAGGTATATTCTCGATGCGATCGAGGACCGCGGCATACAGCTTGTCGTAATGGGAAGTCAGGGGCGCGGCTTTATCCGCGACGTCTTCCTCGGAAGCGTAAGCCACAATATCGCCCGCCAGGCCAAGGCATCGGTGCTCCTTATTCCGGCCAGGAGAGCGTAGGTTATAGAAGTATTCCGCCATGGTGCGGCGAAAGAAACACTAACGCAACCGGTAATAAGTATGGTACACTTCAATGAGGGACGCTATGTACGCGCCCCTTTTTTTGAGAAAGAAGAAGATATAATACGTATCTTCATAAAGGAGAAGCCTTTGCATTTTAACGACTTACAAATTTCGAAACCGATTCTTAAAGCATTGCTCGAGGAGGGCTATACCGAACCTTCACCCATTCAGACCGAAGCCATCCCGCCATTATTTGAAGGACATGATCTTCTCGGCACCGCGCAAACGGGCACAGGGAAAACAGCCGCCTTTGCGGTTCCGATTCTGCAGCAGATGTCCTTTTCCCAAAGAAGTTCCTCATCCCGAAAAGACATTAAAGCCCTGATTCTCGCGCCGACGCGCGAGCTTGCGATACAGATCGGCGAAAGCTTTGACACATACGGAAAATACCTTTCCCTCAAAACCGCCGTTATATTCGGCGGTGTCTCACAGCATCCGCAGACCAAGGCTCTGGCTTCCGGCATTGATATTCTTGTCGCAACTCCCGGACGTCTTCTCGACCTTATGGGGCAGAAGTTCATATCTCTTTCGCATGTTCAGTATTTTGTTCTCGACGAGGCCGACCGCATGCTCGATATGGGTATGCTCCGCGATGTGAAAAGAATCATTGCGGCTCTTCCCACGGAGAGACAGACGATGTTTTTCTCGGCTACGATGCCGCCGGAGATCGCAGGGCTTGCCGACTCGATCCTCCATAAGCCTGTCCGAATCGAGATTACACCCGTTTCTTCGACCGTGGATACGATCCGTCAGTCCGTCTATTTCGTCAACAAGGGCAACAAACTGCGCCTTCTCGTTCATCTCTTGAGAACGACGGATATCGAGTCGGCACTGGTCTTTTCGCGAACCAAGCACGGTGCGGACAAAATTGTCAAAGGGCTGGCCGCCGAAGAGATCGATGCGCTGGCGATCCACGGCAACAAATCCCAAAATGCGAGACAGACGGCCCTGAGCAATTTCAAGACGCGTAAAACAAAGATACTGGTCGCGACGGACATTGCGGCCCGTGGTATCGACATCGACGAACTGTCGCACGTAATTCTATTCGACTTGCCCGAGGTACCCGAGACATATGTACACAGAATCGGCCGTACGGGCCGTGCGGGACTCGGCGGAACCGCCATTTCGTTCTGCGACAAAGAGGAGAAGCTTCTCCTTAGAGATATTCAGAAGCTGATCGGAAAAATGGTTCCCGTCGTCGAAGGACATCCGTATCCGCTTGACGAAAGCATTGATGAGTCCAACAAGAAAACGGTTAGAGGAAGACGCGACAGTTCTCCTGCAAAGGAAAACCGTACGCCGGTGTCTCAAAGCCGTACACCGGCAGCGCGCCCGGCCGTTTCCGAAAGCCGTACTCCTGCCGCTCAGAACCGTACTTCGGCACCTCAAAAGCGTACTCCGGCACCTCGTCCGATCCTTCCCGAAAGACGTGCGCCGGCCGCTCAAAAACGCACTCCGGAAACGCGTCCCGCAGATTCCCGGAATCGTCCTTCGGGCACGGGGAATCGTGACTCCCGCGGGAAAACCCAGCCGGGTAACAGCCGTTCCGCCCGCAACGACCGCGACGGCATGGGCCGGGCCGATGACAAGCAAATTCTTAAGTCTTACAGAACTTTCTAAAGGTTAGAGGCATGTGGAATGGACAAGGCGATTCTGATTGTAATGTGCGTTTTTCTATTGGCCGGCGGGGTTGACTACCTTTTCGGAAGTCCGCTGAAGCTTGGCGGGAAATTTGAAGAAGGCATTAAGACGATGGGCCCACTGGCTCTCGGAATGGTCGGTATCTATTCGCTATCACCGGCTATTCTTACGCTGATCCGGCCTGTTGCGACAGGCCTTTCAACGATACTGCCGATTGACCCGTCGATCCTTCCCGCAATGATTTTTCCGGTCGACATGGGCGGCTTCCCGATTTCGTCGGGGATCGCGAGAACGGCCGAGATCGGCCTATTTTCGGGCATCATCATCGCTTCTCAGCTCGGTGCGGCCGTAAGCTTCAGCATTCCGGTCGCCCTCTCCATGGTCTCCAGGGAAGATCATAAAGATCTTGCCAAAGGGATTCTGATCGGCACGATCGCTATTGTGCCCGGCGCTCTCATAGCGGGACTCTTCATGGGGATCGGAACGATTTCTCTCCTGGTGAATATGCTTCCTATGATCGTTATTGTATTGATACTATCCATTGGTCTTCTTCGGTTTCCGGAGCAGACGCTCAGGGCATTTTTCATTTTCGGCAAATTCATTATGGCGCTCAGCATAGCCGGTCTTATCCTGCAGGCGTTTTTTGTGCTCCTGGGAATCAAGATCATACCGGATATGGTGCCGTTTCAAGACACTGTCTTTATTGTCGGAAAAATTGCGCTGATCCTGGGCGGTGCGTATCCTATGACCGAGATCTTAAGCCGGCTTATCAAGTTGATACGGCGCAAAAGTAAGAAACAGACGCGCCTTTCATCGGACAGAATGTCCGAAGACAGAATGTCCGAAGACAGAATGTCCGAAGACAGAATGTCCGAAGACAGAATGTCCGAAGACAGAATGTCCGCAAACACTCTATCTGCAGACACGCTGTCCGCTGTGGTCGGAAATCTGGCGTCCAATATTCTGGTCTGGGGAAAGCTTAAGGATATGGACGGAAAGGGCAAGGTTCTCTGTTCCTCTCTTGCCGTGAGCTCGGCCTTTGTTCTGGGCGGACAGTTTGCCTATGTCGCAAGCGTCGCCCCGTCGGCAGTCGGACCTTTTCTGATCGCGAAAATCAGCAGCGGTCTTTTTTCTGTTCTGCTGGCCTTCTTCTTTATGTCCCGGTCGAAAAGACCCGCGATGACGAATATAGTAAACAAGTCCGAATAAGTAAATTCAGCAAATGAATTTGTTTGGACGGATTCGAATAGAAATAACAATCAGGAGTGACAACATGAAAACAACCGAAAAACTTAAGCTTCTCAGAGAATGGATGATGGATAAGGGCGCGGACATCTGCTATGTGCCGAGCACCGATGCGCATATGAGCGAATATACGGGACTCCATTGGAGATCCAGAGCCTGGCTTACCGGCTTTACCGGATCGGCCGGAACGGCGGTTATTACGGCAGACGACGCGGGACTCTGGACCGACGGCCGTTATTTCATTCAGGCTGAGAAGGAGCTTGACGGTTCCGGCATCCGGCTTTTTAAGATGGGAGAAGCGGGCGTCCCGACTTGCGAGGATTGGATTGCCGGACAGATCGGGGAAGGCGGCCGCATTGCCGCCGACGGACGGGTACTGTCGATAGACAACCGGAGAACAATTGAGAAGGCCTTGACCGGCAAACCGGCTGTTTTTCTCACGGAGAGCGATCCTTTCGAAACGGTCTGGAGTGACAGACCCGAAATATCTCCGGATCCCGTTTTCGTGCACGAGGAAATATATGCAGGAAGAAGCCGCGGCGAGAAGCTCGCGAAGGTTCGTGCGGGAATGGCGAACGCCCGGGCCGACTATTACGTTCTGACGGCCGTCGATGAAATCTGCTGGCTCTTTAACATCCGCGGAAGCGACGTACCGTACAATCCTTTTGTCACGGCTTTTGCGCTGATCGGAAGAGAAGAGGCCATCCTTTTCGCGAATCTGAGAAAATTCCCGGACGAGGTCCGCAGGAGCTTAAGCAAAGACCGGATCGATATTAAAGAATACGACGCGGTTTATGAAGCGGTCCGCGACCTGGAAGGCAGTGTTTCTCTGCTTTATGATCCGGAGAAAACGAATGTCCGCATCACGGGATCGATCCGTCCGGAGATCCGCATGATCGAAGGCGAGAGCCTTGTCATACCGATGAAGGCTGTAAAGAACGATACGGAGATCAGAAACATTCGCGATTCCTATCTTAAGGATGCGACGGCGCTCGTCCGGCTTTTCAAATGGATTGACGAAACTGTTTCGAAAAGACCCGTAACCGAACTTGAAGTTGATGAGAAGGGTCTTGAATTCCGCAGGGAGCTGCCTCTTTTCAAAGGCTTAAGCTTCGGGACGATTGCCGCCTACGGCAGGAATGCCGCGATGATGCATTATGCACCGAAGCCGGAATCGAACGCGGTTCTCGAGCCGCACGGTTTTTTCCTTCTGGACTCGGGGTGTCAGTTCCTGAACGGGACGACGGACATCACAAGAACAATAGTACTCGGTGAATTGACAGAGGAGGAGAAGACGGATTTTACCCTGACGCTCAAATCGCTGATTGCACTCTCCTCGGCTAAGTTCCTGTACGGTGCAACGGGACCGAATCTCGACGTTCTGGCTCGCATGCCGATGTGGCAGAGAGGCATGGATTACAAGTGCGGAACCGGTCACGGCGTCGGATACTTCTCGACTGTGCATGAAGCTCCTCAGCGCTTCGCCAAAACGGCAGCCGGCGCAAGACTCGAAAAGGGAATGATCATTACGGTCGAACCGGGCGTTTACAAAGAAGGAAAGCACGGAATACGGACGGAAAACACGCTTCTGATCGTCGAAGACGGGATGACTCACGACGGAACCTTTATGCGTTTTGAGACACTTTGCTTTCTTCCGATCGACCTTCGTGCGATCGTACCCGGGATGCTTGACGATTTTGAAAAGGGCTGGCTAAACCGTTATCACGCCGATGTTTACGACAAATTAAGCCCATTTCTCGACGAAGAACATAAGAGCTGGCTTAAGGATCAAACGGCGCCGATTATGATATAATTAGTTATCATAAATGTTGAGCCCGATCATCCGGCTGACAGCGCGCTGTGACGTAGAATTGCAGTTTTTTGGGACGCGAGGCTGAATATGAGAAGCTTAAGCAGGGCATTCAAGTTTGTTCTTTCAATCGCGCTGATTCTGGCGTCTTTTGCCGTCAACTATATAGCCGTGCTCAATGATTTCGCCGAAACGGCGAAACGGGAACAGCTGGACATCGGAGATGCGATACGACCCGCGAATTTTATCATCAGCGGGCTTTCGATTTACGGGGAGAAATACTTCGCCTCGAAGAATGAAGACGAGCCGTTCCTTGCGGGCAAACTCGTATATGATTCCGAGAAAAACATGTATTCTCTCGATGCGCTGAACGGAGCGATTTTCGGTTCTCCGGTCGGCAATCTTACCGGAGCGGGAACCGTCCCGACCATAGGTGCGGCGAAGGAGTGCCTGGATCTCGCTCTCAACCTGAACGATTTCTTCAAGGGATTCTATGGCCGTTATCCGGATCTTGCCTGGATTTATTACACGAGTGAATTTGATTTTATCATGATGTATCCCTATATAGAGTCGAAGGATTTCGCGTATTACGACGGTCTTCGGGATGTCACTTTCTATTCGGTCGCAACCCCCGCGAACAACCCTTCCCGAAGTGCTGTCTGGACGGATGTTTATCTGGATGCTGCCGGGAAAGGTTTGATGGTTACAATCTCGAGTCCTTTATATCAGGAGAATCTCTTTATGGGAGTCGTTTCGATTGATCTTGACACGAACCGCCTGGACCGGTTTCTCGCGACGGACTATCAGGGATATCTGGTCACTCCGTACAGTACGATTATTGCGGACGGAAATCTTTCCGAAAATACCGAAATCAGGAAACTTTCTGACATTGACGACTTGTCCGAAAGTGATATAAAGGGCCTGGGCAACACCGCTGACAACAGAGTTCAGATCATCGGCGATCACTTCGTGTATAAGATGACTTTCAGCGACGCTCCTTGGACACTCTACATCATAGAACCGAGAGGTACCATTCTGCTTGATGCGCTGATTCGTTCCATTCCGATTTTTATCATCGCAATACTCCTGTTCCTCGCGTTCAGGGAGGTGGAATTCCGTAAGAGAGCCGAGAATCAGATCCGCGAAATTTCGCTGACGGATCCTTTGACAGGATTAAAGAACAGAAGGTATCTTGATTCGGTTATGGATAAAGCGATGTACCATTCCGACCGTTATCAGGAAACCTTATCCCTGATAACGATTGATATTGACTATTTCAAGAGGGTAAACGACAAATACGGACATCCGGTCGGAGACGAGGTACTTGTTCAAACGGCAAACATTATCGGGGAGTGTATCAGAAAGGCTGACGTGCTCGTACGCCTCGGCGGCGAAGAATTTGAGATTCTCCTTCCGAAGACAGACATCCTCGGTGCGGCGGAAGCCGCCGAGAAGATCCGGAAGCGGATCGAAGAGAAAGAACACCCTCAGGCCGGCCGGATTACCGCCAGCCTGGGCGTGGCCGAAAGAGCGCCGGGCGAGTCCTTTTCAGCTTTTTACAGACGCGCGGACCGTGCGCTCTATCGTGCGAAGCAGACCGGGCGCAACAGAGTCGTAATCTATGATGACCGGATGAAAGATCCGTCCGATCAGGAAACTACGGATAAAGTCTAGATCGCATTATAAGGGAAACGGATACGATTCCTCCGACGAGAAAATTCCGATATCCGAAAAATACGTTTTTTTGCCGCAGAACGGGCAGAAACGCGCATCTTCGGGCAGCCTGGGCTGAACTCCTTTGGGACAATCCGCGTTGGTACAGTAGTTGATTCCGATGTGCTGGCCGCAGTTCTGACAGAATACCGCGCCTTCAATATGATCTTTAAAACCGCATTTTGGACATGTAATCATATCTCATCACCCCTTTTATCTCATTATATCACCGCATCCCGTGCAACATGTAAAAAATATCAGACTTATATCATTGCGTGCAGCTTGCCACAATGCTAGAATGATTCGCATATGAGTAAAGGAGCAATGATTATTATGACGTCAAAATACTATGCACCATCGCAGCAATCATCGGTCGCGGGTTTCTTCTCGATCTTTTTCGGAGTGGCTATCATCGGTTCTGCTATCAGTATTCCATATCTTTTTCTGATACGCGTCTGTCCGTATATCAAGCTTACGATTATCGTTACAGTATTATTCGGATTAGGACTGGGCTGGCTGGCTGGCCTCCTGTGCAAGTGGTTTAAGATGCGAAGCGTTGTGGTTGCTTTGCTTGCGGTCACACTCGGCTACTTGTTTCTTACGTATTTCAAATGGATCTTTTATGTGAGCTTTATCGCTTCGGATATCTATGACGGTGCAGCTTCCTATATCTCATATGCTCCCTCATTAATCACTCACCCGCTGGATTTCATCCAAATGATCGGTGCAATCAATCAGGAAGGAACCTGGTCAATGTCGAGCAGTCATACGAGTTCGGGGAGCGATTCCTCTGCCGTGAACGGAGTCCTTCTCGGAATCGTCTGGATTATCGAAATTGCTCTGATATATCTGTGTATGCTATTCCCTGTGATCAGTCAGACCAAGAAGCCATTTATTGAGTCCGAGGGGAAATGGGCCGTCAAGTATCCGAAAACTTTTGCGCTTCCGTATTTTCAGACCAAGACCAGAGTCTCGGATCTTGAGAACAATCCGACGGAAGTCATCCGGTCACTCGATCTCAATACCTTTTCCCAGAGGAATTATACGGAGATCACCCTTCATCATTCCGGCGATTATACAGAGAACTATATCGATATTAACGAGATAGCCTTGGACAATCGGAATCGAAAGACGTCGAAGACGACTATAAAGAATCTTCGCGTCGATTATGAATTTGCGGATGCGCTCCTCCAAATGTTCCATTATAATAAATGAGCTGATATTCCCATAATCTCCTGCGGAGAGGAAGCTCAAATATGGCATACACTTTTTACCTTACTTTTATAAACCGTGATTCGGCGGACAGGACTCTGGATCTTATCCTTAAGGAAACACAGGATTTTAAAACGATTTGCCGGACCGGCGAAGGCGTGACAGCCGCGACGGAACATTCCACGAATGCTCTGGCGATACTCGGTCTTCTGAAAAAGACGCCCGGTATCAGACAGGTCCTTTTAAGAGATCAGGACGGCTGGGAAACCGAAGAGATTGATCTTTTTGACGAAGACATGCGAAGCGGTCTTTCAAATCGGATTACCGAAGAATTAGGCCCGTTCCGTTTTCCGGATTCCGGCGAGACTTCCGTGTATTCCGCCTCAGAGGCATCCCGTACCGGCCTTATACTGGCCAGCCAGTCGCCGAGACGAAGGGAACTGCTCGGTCTCCTGAATATTCCGTTCACCTGTGCCGTTCCATCACTTGATGAAGACGCACTTACAGCAAGAATTCAGGCGGACCTTAGAGCGGAGCCTTTCGGCGTAAGGGCCGCATGCACGGTGATGGCCTTAGCTGCGGCAAAAGCAGAGAAGATACTTGGAAATAACCCGGAGTGTGTCGTCATCGGTTCCGATACGGTTGTTACGATTGATGAGGAGATACTCGGGAAACCTTCTTCGCCGGAGGACGCGTTACAGATGCTTCGAACGCTTGCGGGACGTGAACACCATGTGTTTACCGGTGTCAGTATCCGCAGCCGCGAGAAAAGCGAGACGTTCTTTACAACGACGCGAGTCGCGTTCTTCCCGTGGGGAGAGCAGGAGAAGGCAATGGCAGAAGAGTATGTCCGGAGCGGTCTTCCGCTTGATAAGGCAGGCTCATACGGTATACAGGATATGGGCGCGCTCTTTATCCGCGGAATCAAGGGCGATTTTTATACGGTTATGGGACTTCCCGTCGGTGAATTGTACAGACGGCTGAAGCTGGATTAAGTAAGGGATTCACAAAAAGAGGAGCGCGCTTTTGGGATTATCCATAAAACGCGCTCCTTTTTCCGTTTTGTTTTCTTGTCCGGATCAGAGAATCCGGACACGCCTTTTCACTTTGCCATTTGCTCTTCGTTTTCTGTTATTTGTTATGCATCGACTTCTCTTCTTTACGAATCACAAGGCGAAGTGTAAGGCCGACTGCCGCGAGCAGGAACAGCGTTCCGATCCAGTCCGCAAACCCGAAGGCTTCACCGGTTCGGGCTGCTCCGAGAACACTCGACGAATTCGGTGTCGGTGTCGGTGTAGACCGTACTGCTCCGAGTACCGATGACGTCGATAGTGTTGCGACATCCGTATCTTTGACCTGTTTCTCCGTTGAAAGATCCATTCCGGAAACCGTCGCTACGTTCAGCATGATCAGCGTTGCATCACCAGCTGCGGTGTCAAGTGTGTAGGTGATCGTTGAACTCGCTCCCGCGGCAAGGCCTGTCAGCTCCAGCGTGGCAATTCCGCCGGCGCCCGATGCCCAGTTCTTCGGCGTACCGTCTACCGTTACCGCAGAACCGACTGCGGCCTTGCTGTCCGTAATCAGGATCTGAGAAAGATCTTTATTGCCGGTATTCTTTACGACAAGCGTGAATTTGAAATCGTCACCCGGTGCGCCGGTCGCTGTCTTTCCGGCAGCTCCTGCTGTGGTGATATTCTGAACCGTCTTGGCGATATCAATCGCCGGTCCGGAACCGAAGTAGCTGCTGGTATCGGAAGACGTAATGACATCTCCGATTGCAGAATCATCGGCAGCAACCGGTTGACCGCTCACGGTTCCGGTGTTGCTGTAATCGCCTGCCTCCGCAGTTCCGGACGCGGTTAACGTCTGGGATTCTCCGGGAGCAAGAGATGCGATCGTACCTACCTGACCGATATCAGGATCCGAGTCCGTTACCGTAATGTTCGTGACCGTTACGTTCCCGGTATTCGTTACTTCGTACGACCAGGTAATTGTGTCACCTACGTTCAGCGTAATTCCGTCTCCGCCGTTTGTGGTTTTATTCACGGAAAGACTCGCCGTATAGCCGAAATAGCTGCTGTCATCGGACGCGGTTACCTGATTTCCGTCCTCGCCGTTCAGGAAGAGGTTTGTGCTTTGGATAGCGGTGGGAGCTGGAAGAAGTTCATAATGTGCAGTTGCGGTTCCGGTGTTCGTATAGGCTCCGGCAACGGCTGTTCCGGTGAGTGTAAGTGTTTCCGTTGCGCCTGGAGCGAGCGAGACAATCGTGCCGACGTTACCCTCCTTGGAATCTGTAACTGTGATATTGCCTAGTGTGATGTTTCCTAAGTTGCTGATCGTATACTTCCATGTAAGCGCTGTGCCGACGGGGAAGCTGCCTGTGTCAAGATCATTGGTGGTTTTTGATATGCCAACGACCGGATCGGCTCCGAAATAGGAGCTCGAATCCGCGGCTGTTACGTCTGTGCCGGCTTCCGGCGTACCGTGAACAGATCCTGTGTTATCGTAAGCTCCGGTTCCGGCCGTTCCGTTAGCCGTGAGTGATTGGGTCTCGCCGGGTGCGAGCGTTGCGATGGTACCGACTTCTCCGATCGCAGGATCGGAATCTGTAACGGTAACATTCGTAAGTACGCTGTTGCCGGTATTGGTGACCGTGTATGTCCAGACAATCGGACTGCCTTTGAGAATCATGGAACCGTCGGTCCCGTTCGTTGTTTTCGACATAGCGATTGCGGGCGAAACTCCGAAGTAGCTGCTGTCGTCACTGGCCGATACCGTTGTTTGGATCGGTTGAGGAGTACCGGTAGGCGCCGGAGTACAGTCGGGAGGCGTTTCGATACACATCAAATCAATACTGCCTTGCTCGATCGAGTATTCGCAGGTTGCTGTGCCTGTATTGGCATAAGCGCCCGCCGATGCTGTTCCCATGCGGCTCAGGGTTGCTGTCTGGCCGACAAGCAGACTGTCGATCGTTCCGACTACACCGATTGCCGGGTCGGAATCGGTTACCGTAATGGATACCAAATCGACATTGCCGTCGTTGGTAACGTCATAAGTCCATTCAATCGGATCTCCGACGAGAATCTTCGCCGCATCGGCACCATTTGTTAATTTGCTGATGGAGAGCGAAGGATGAATTCCGTAATAACCGCTGTCGTCGCTCGAATTTACATCTTCGCCGACAGGAGGCGTTCCGACAGCGATTCCTGTGTTTTCGTATGCACCTGCAATGGCAGTTCCCGCAAGAGTCAGCGTTTGCGACTCCCCGGGAGCAAGAGAGGCGATTGTTCCGACAGGTCCCGCAACGGAGTCGTCAACCCGGACATTGGTCAAAGTTACGTTTCCGGTATTGGTTACTTTGTAGGACCAGGTAATGGCATCGCCGGTCAGGATATACTGTCCGTCGAAATCATTGGTTGTTTTGTCGATTGCGATCGAAGGTTCAGAACCAAAGTAGCAACTTCCGTCAAACGCAAAGGTTGGAAGTATTACAGGAGGGAGACAGCATGGATCAAAGGAATCCGGCGGAAGCGGTTCCCCTCCTAAGGAAAAGAAACCTTGCGCATAACCCATGTTTGCATAAGGTCCGGAAATTGCGGTTCCGACCTTGGTGAGCGTCTCTGAAGCACCGACGGGAAGAGTAGGGATTATACCTATAAAGCCGAGATTCGAATCCGTTATGATTACGTGATACAGATCAACAATGCCGCAGTTTGTTGCGGTATACGTCCATGTTACTTCTGATCCGGCCGGAATATAGCTTCCGTCCGCTCCGTTGGTAAGTTTGGTGAGCGTCAGTAACGGTCCGCCGTTCAAGGTCGCCGGATCGACTTCATTATCTTTGAAGAGAAGCGGCGAACTCCAGCGGAGGCTTTCCGCAGTATGGGCGGCAATGGCTGTTTCGGAATGAGGAGCATCCTCTGCGCCGGCGGCTACCGTAAACGGAATATTCGAGAGAAGGAATAACATAGCCAGCAACAGATAGAGTTGTTTTCGAATGGCTTTGAAAGAAAAAGATACGTGAATAGATGATCGGTTCATTTGATACCTCCACTCATCCGTTCTCCGGCAAATGCGAGTGCATTTGCGGCGAATCGTCGGCAGAGACGGGTGCGCACACCGGCCGTCTTAATATCGGGGCATATAAAATTGCGACAGATACCAGAGACGGTCATGAATATCGTCATGAATCGAAATACTAATCGGCAGTCGGACAATCATGGGAGAAACCTTTAGATTCCAGACTTTGCGTTTCTGCACTTTGGTGCAGGTTGCCCTTTTCAAAAAGTCTTTCGGCTAACGCGGGATTATGCGTACATCTCTTGCCGGAAGATAAAATCAGGCCAAGCTTCTGAAATCAGCGCGTACCAACATAGAAACTATCGTAAAAATTCACATATATCATTTTTATTTGACATAATTTTAGCACAAACGTAACAATACGGCAAGATGATTTCATCGTTTTTATAAAAATTTATAGCAAATAGTCATACATTGATATGGTTGCTATCAAAAGGACTGGTCAACCAGGTGTGCTAAGAAATTATGACCGAAATACGGCGGGTGAATGGTACAATAAGATTCAAGGGTTAAGCCCGAATTTCGAATCGGATTACACATTTTACGAGCGCAAAAGTAAGGACAGCCCGGATTTGTCCGGGCATATCAGGGAGAACGTTTATGAAGATAAGCGAACGATTTACCATCCGTGATAAGCCGGGCAGAAAAGCGGAATTCGGAGCGAAAGAGATCCTGAAATATCTGGGACCGGGACTTCTCGTCACGGTCGGTTTCATAGATCCGGGCAATTGGGCATCCAATATTGCTGCGGGATCTTCATACGGCTATTCGCTTCTGTGGATGGTTACTTTATCTACGATCATGCTGATCATCCTCCAGCACAATGCGGCACATCTCGGGATTGTAACAGGTGACTGCCTGGCCGAATCCACCATGAAGAACCTGAATCCCGTTCTCGGACGGATTCTCCTCGGAACCGGTATTCTTGCCGTCATCTCGACATCTCTTGCGGAAATCATGGGCGGTGCCATCGCTCTTGAACTTCTCTTTCATGTCCCTATCAGGGTTGGTTCCCTGATTATACTCGCCGTCGTGCTGTTTCTTCTTTTTTCGAACACCTATACGAAGCTTGAAAAAATCATCGTAAGCTTCGTTTCCATAATCGGATTCTCCTTTCTCTATGAACTGAGCGCCGTCCAAATTGACTGGCCGGAGGCGGCCCGGGGCTGGGTTACGCCAAGCTTTCCGCACAACTCCATGACGGTAATCATGGCGGTTCTAGGAGCTGTTGTGATGCCGCATAATCTTTTTCTGCATTCGGAGATCATCCAGAGCCGTCAGTTTAACAAGGAAGATGAGAAAACGATCGAGCGTCAGTTGAAATATGAATTTCTCGACACGAGCGTATCGATGTTGATCGGCTGGGCGATTAACAGCGCCATGATTCTGCTCGCGGCGGCTGTGTTTTATGCCAACAGGATCGAGGTAACCGACATCGCCCAGGCCAGCCGGCTTCTGGTCCCGCTTACAGGTTCGAATGCGTCGCTGATCTTCGGTGCGGCGTTGCTGTTTGCCGGGGTATCCTCGTCGGTCACGGCCGGAATGGCAGGCGGTACGATCTTTGCCGGTATGTTCAGAGAACCGTATGATATCAGGGACAGGCATACCCGGATCGGTGTGGCATCGATTCTCGCGGCTGCGACGCTGCTCATATTCTTTATCGGAGACCCTTTTCAGGCACTGGTTCTTTCGCAGATGGTTCTGGCGATTCAGCTGCCTATAACAGTATTTCTGCAGATTTATCTTACGTCGTCGGAGAAAGTGATGGGGCGGCACAAGAATACGAAGGTCGGAAACGCTGTCCTCTTTAGCGTCGCCTTACTGATATCCATTCTGAATATTATGCTGTTTATCAGCTTCTTCTAAAAGTATTATCGAAATACTTTTAGAAGAAGCATGTTAATAATTATTGATATTTTAATCATTCAAGTTTAACATTAGCTCATGAACGGCTAAGCAAAGGAACTCTTTGATTTTAGAAAAAGAGGTACGATAATATGTTTGATTATCAGAAAATGCGGGTTTTCATGAAAAGAGCCGGCCGTACAACACTCGAAAAAATACTGATTATCGCCTCGGCGCTGCTGCTCGCGGTGATTTTACTCTTTGCCGGCGGTTTGCTTTCCGGATTTTTTTCCTTAAAATCCGACCGTTCGGATAACTCGAATGAACCATCCCGTGAAGAGACGGCGAGTGCGGACGAGACAGAATCAAGAGTGTCCGAATCGTCGTCCGGCGGGGGAAACAATATTGATTCCTGGCTCTCGAATCTGTTCGGCAACCGGACAACAACGGCAACCACAGCCGGCGCATCGGACTCGGCTTTATATGAAACATCTATAGCGGAAACTACGTCGGAAGGAACAGGTACCGGCGCCGCAACGACGGGTCCTGCAACAACCGCAATCATTACGCCCGTCGGGACCGTCTCGTCGACGGCACCGGTCAATACAGCCAACATGTATTCGAGTTATGCGATCATGACGGCCTTTGATCCGTCAACCGGGGTTGCTTCGTTTGATTATTTCGATATGCTGCGAGGTGAGGATGCGATTGACTGGCTTGTCGAGCAGGAAGGTTATACCCGTACAGAAGCCGAGGATATTGTCAACAATTTTGCGGACAGTGAATTTGTCTATAAGAACATTAATCCCCAGCTTCGTTCTGCCAATATGAGTATCGTGACGATTAAAATGATGTGCAATTTAGACGGAAGCGCTATTAACGACGCCTTATCCATTCCTTTTCATTATGATCAATTCTGTTCGATATATAATGAACACCCGGAACTGGTTACCTACTCATCGTACTTCTACTACTGCACGGTAACCGGCAATGTCATCACCGGTGTGGAGCAGGTATACTGGCCTTAAAATGGGACAAGGTGGATTTCCCCCCGATTCGCCCAAAAAGGGGGGATTTCTCATTTCAATTAATCAATCTATATCTACTTTTGTAAGAAAACTTGTATGTAAACTCTTTTCAAATTTTTATCAACATGTAATAATTATATAGGTTCAATTTTGACCGGTTTAGCTTTCTTAAGATCTATGGTAAGAAAAGCGTGGTAACCGTTTATGATTCATTTGTATTTCTTGGAAACGAGCTGTCGTTATGATCCCGAAGCCACCGAACATTTTCTGCCGCTTCTTCCCGAACGGAGAATAAAGCAGATTGAATCGATGCGCGCCGATATAGACCGGAAGCTCCTTCTATATTCGGACATATTTCTCCGGCATCTGCTGTGCGAGCAATTGTCTATTCAGAATCTGGATTTAATATTCATACGGAATTCATACGGCAAGCCGTTCTTACAATACCAGCCTTCTCTGTATTTTAGTGTGTCTCATACAAGAAGCGCGATTGCTGTCGCATTCGGCGACAGGGATGTCGGCGTTGATGTCGAGAAGACCGGCCCCCCGGATAAAGATATCGCCCGTAAAGTTTTTACGGATCGTGAGTATAACTATGTCTTTGCCGGAGAGGGTGACACGCGTGCCCGCTTCTTTGAGATCTGGACCCGGAAGGAAGCCTACCTGAAATGGATTGGGAAGGGATGGGCGGAGGTTCCGGCGGACCCGGGTATCCTTAAACCGGATATTGAAGACATGCTGCGGACGATACAAAAGGGAGATTATTTTATCAGCTGCTGTTCGGAAAATGCGGATGAAATCAGGCATCTTACGACGGTCAGCGAAGACTCTTTTTTAGAAAATGCCTTTCGAAGGGAAACAAGAGTATATGGATAAGGTTTTTTACGAATTGTCGCAGCCGCAGAAGTCGATCTGGTATCTTGAGCAGAAGTATCCCGGAACGTATATGAACATTATATCCGGAACCATTCGTTACGTGGGAACGATTGATTATGATGCCTTGCGGAAGGCCGTCACCCTTGTTATCAAGAACAACGAAGGTCTTCGTATACGGATTCATGAGGAAAACGGAGAACCCCTGCAGTATGCATCTGTGTTCGAAGAGAAGGAACTGGATTATTTTGACTTTAGCACGACGGGACTTGAATCCCTGTACGCATGGGATGTTAAGGAAACGCAGCGGCCTTTTCCTTTGTATGATTCGGATTTGTTCTCTTTTACTGTGATTAAAATTGACGACAGTAACGGCGGGGTGCTCGTCAAGCTGCACCATATTATCTCGGATGCCTGGAATATGTCCGTAATAGGGAATCAGATAACCGCCTATTATGCCGCGCTGCGCAGGAATCTTCCGTATGAAGATGCGCCGAAGCCGTCTTTTTTCGAGCACTTAAAAAACGAGAAGGCCTATGAGTCCTCGGAGCGATTCTTGAAAGACCGGGAATACTGGAACGGGAAATTTGCTTCCTTTCCGGAGCCGACCGTCCTGAAACCTCAGGCGCTTACGACGGAGAGCATTATGTCGGCGCGAAAGTCCTTTATCATTCCCCAGGTCTTGTCGGATAAGATACGTGACTACTGCTCGCGGAACAATAAATCTCCGTTTACTCTTTTTATGGCGGCACTTTGCATATATATTCATCGAGTAACGGGAAATGACGACATTATTCTCGGGACTACAATCTTGAACCGGATCAATGCACGCGAGAAAGAGACATCCGGCATGTTCGTCAGTGTTGCCGCGCCGGTCCGCGTCCGGATGATTGATGCCAAGAACTTTTCGGAATTTTCCGAAATGATGAGCCGCGAGAATATGAATATTCTGCGCCATCAGAAGTATCCTTACAATTATCTTCTCAAAGACTTGAAGAGAAATCACAATCTCCCGCACAGGCTCTATGATATTGTCCTGAATTATCAGAATTCGAAGTTCGAATCGACTCAATTCGGAGAGATAGTCAAGAGCCGCTGGCATTTCACGGGACAACAGGTCGAGTCTCTCATCATTCATGTGAATGACCGCGACGACGAAGGCCGGTTTGTGCTGAATTACGATTTTCTGACGGAAATCTATCATATTAATGAGATAGAGAGTCTCAACCGGCATGTGATCAATATCCTTTGGCATGCGCTCGACAATCCGGAAAGAGCGATCGGGCGGCTGGAGATGCTTTCCGAGAAAGAAAAACAGCAGATTCTCGTCGATTTTAACCGCACGACCGCTGATTATCCGTACGAGAAAACACTTCATGAATTCCTGTATGAGCAGGCTTCCCAAACACCGGATGCGCGCGCGGTAATCTGCGGCGGACGCGTGATGACGTACCGCGAGCTGAACGAGAAATCAAATCAACTGGCACGGTGTCTGATCGAAAAGGGCATCGGACGCGACCGCATTGTCGCACTCTCCGTATACCGTTCCTTTGAAATGATTATAGCGGTTCAGGCTATTCTCAAAGCCGGCGGCGCGTATCTTCCGATCGATCCGAATTATCCGGTAGATCGCATTCGCTATATAATCGGGGACAGCGGAGCGACCCTTCTTCTTACGCAGACAGCACTTTCCTTAAAGCTTGCCGATCCGGGAGCCGAAGCTCTGTATCTGGAAGATCCGGAACTGTATCGGGGAGATATATCAAATCCCGAATGCATGAGCGGACCCGACGATCTCGCCTATGTGATTTATACATCGGGATCAACCGGCAAACCCAAGGGCGTTATGATCCGTCACAGAAGCATTGTCAACCGCATCAACTGGATGCAGAAAAAATATCCCATTCATCCCGAAGACCTGATCATGCAAAAAACGCCGTTCACCTTTGATGTATCCGTATGGGAGCTCTTCTGGTGGACTTTCACGGGGTCCGGCGTTCTGATGCTCGAGCCGGGCGGTGAAAAAGACCCTCAGGTGATCGCGGATGCGATCGATAAGAACAAGGTGACAACGATGCACTTTGTGCCCTCTATGCTCGGCGCATTTCTGGATTATGTCACGGAGAAGGATATGGCCGGAAAGCTCATGTCGCTGAAACAGGTTTTCGCGAGCGGTGAGGCACTGACTCTCCGTCAGACGGAGCGTTTCAACCGCAACTTGTATGATCGATGCGGCGCGCAGCTGTATAACTTGTACGGTCCGACGGAGGCTGCCGTGGATGTGTCGTACTTTGACTGTTCTCCGCGCGTAAACTTAAAAAATGTTCCGATCGGAAGGCCGATTGACAATGTGCGCCTGTATATTCTGGACAAGAACCACAAGCTGCTGCCGGTCGGGATTCCGGGTGAACTCTATATCAGCGGGATCTGCGTCGCGCGCGGATATATCAATAATCCGCTGCTTACGGCGGAACGTTTTCTTTCGGATCCTTTCTTTCCGGGTCAAATTATGTACAAAACGGGTGACAAGGCACGCTGGTATCCGAAAGGGGATATCGAGTATCTCGGTCGTCTTGATTTTCAGATTAAAATCCGCGGTTTCCGGATCGAGCTCGGCGAAATCGAGAACCGGCTGTCGGCACACCCCAAAGTTCTGAGCAGCGTGGTAACGGCGAAAACGCACAAGGATTCGACGTATCTTTGTGCTTACTATACATCCGAAAAAGAGCTGGAGGTTTCGTCTTTAAAATCGCATCTGTCATCCGGGCTTCCCGATTATATGGTTCCGGCCATCTTTATGCATATGAAAAATATCCCGCTTTCGCCAAACGGAAAGGCGGACCGGAAAGCGCTTCCCGAACCCTGTTTTGAAGATACGGTCAAAACGCAGGTTACGGCACCGTCAACCGGAACCGAAGCGGTTCTTCTTGAGATCTGGACAAAGATTCTGGAAATATCGGTGATCGGCGTTGACGAGGACTTTTTTGATCTCGGAGGCGATTCGCTCAAAGTGATCTCTCTTTCCGTGGCGATTCAGAAAAGATTCGGTGCGGAAATCGGAATCAGCGATATCTTTCAATTAAGAACCGTGCGCAAAATCGGCAGGAAAATAGATGAAACGGGCGTGCCGGGCAGACAGTCGATTCTGCCGGTTCCCGAGGCCTCTTCCTATGATGTTTCGCCGTCTCAGAAACGCCTCTTTCTCCTTAGGCAGATTGACGGCGAGGGAATTAACTATAATCTCCCCGCGGCTGTCGAAATTCGCGGACCGCTGTCTGCTCCGGCACTTTCCGAAGCCTTTGCGAAGATGATTGACCGGCACGAGTCCTTGAGGACTTCATTTTCGCTCATCGACGGTGCTCCCGTGCAGATCATTAACCCGCAGGCGGCATTCCGTATTCCCGAACGTCAGGCGGACGAGAAGGAATTGCCGCTCATAATGAAAGAATTTGTCCGGCCGTTCGATCTCGGGACCGCGCCTCTTTTACGTGCGGAACTCATAACACTCGGAGCTGAGAGACACGTTCTTCTTATCGATATGCACCACATTATTTCCGACGGCGAGTCGGTGAATATTCTGGAGCGTGAATTTGCGGCCCTCTATTCGGGAGGCGAGCTTCCCGAAATCAGAAACCAATATAAGGATTATTCGGCTTGGCAGAATGCGCGGCTCTCGGCCGGCGATCTGAAACGGGAAGAGGAGTACTGGCTCGGGAAATTTGAAGGCGAAGTGCCCGTCCTTAATCTGCCGACGGATCATGCGCGGCCTTCACGGAAATCCTTCCGGGGTTCACGGACGTCTATAAGCCTCAATTCGGAGACTGTATCCGGAATAAAGGATATGGCGGCGCATTCGCGCGCGACGATTTTTATGGTGCTGTATACGGCATTCCATATTCTTTTGTCCCGCTATTCGGGACAGGATGATATCGTCGTCGGTATCCCCGTTGTGGGAAGAAGGCATCCCGACACTCTTGATTTGATCGGTATGTTCGTTAACACGCTAGCCGTACGGAGCAATCCGGCATGGGATAAGACGTTTGCCGCTTTTCTTGACGAAGTGAGATCCGACTTAATCGGAGCTTACGAGAATCAGAATTATCCTGTGGAGCGTCTGGTTGAGAAAGTGTGCCCGACCAGAGATTTAAGCCGAAATCCCCTGTTTGATACATGCTTTGTTCTTCAGAACATGGATATCTCGCTTATGAAGGCGGATAAGCTTGAATTTGCACCGAGAATAATCGATACCGGTACGACGAAATTCGATCTGACCCTTGAAGCGGATGTCACGCCGGACGGGATCCGGATCGGTGCGGAATACAGCACAGATCTCTTCTCGGAAAATACGATAGACCGATTTCTGTCGCATTATCTGAATGTTCTGCACGCTGTGCTGGCGGACGATCAGATTGCGATCGGTAAAATCCCATTGCTGTCCCAGGAAGAGAAAACGTCACTGATAACCGGTTTTTCGGATACGGACGCTTCTTTCCCGGACGATGAGACGATTGATTCGATATTCGATGCATGCGTTACGTCGTACCCGGAAAGAACGGCGCTTACCATGGGAGACAGCTCCATGACCTACAGAGAACTCGCCGAAAGATCGGACGCGTTCGCCGGCATGCTGCTTGACAGGGGCGTAGGGGCGGACGATATTGTCGCGATATCCCTTTTGCCGTCCTTCGAAATGATCGTCGGAATTCTGGGAGTATTAAAATCAGGCGCGGCTTATCTTCCGATTGATCCCGATGCGCCGGTTGAACGTACGGCCTATCTTCTGGAAGACAGCCGTGCTAAGGCATTTCTGGCAGCCGGACCGTTTCCGGAGAGATTTCTCCCGATCACCGAGTGCATCCGTCCGGAGGATATAGCCGTGTATTCGCCGGTATCGCCGGTCAGAAGAGGAGAACATGCCCCCGGCAACCTGGCCTATATCATCTATACGTCCGGCTCTACCGGCAAACCCAAAGGTGTCATGATCGAACACAGGAATGTCGTGAGACTTCTGTTTAACAGCCGATTCCCGTTCGAATTTTCGGAAAACGACGTGTGGACGATGTTTCATTCGTTCTGTTTTGATTTCTCGGTGTGGGAGATGTACGGGGCACTTTTAAGGGGCGGGCGCCTTGTCCTTGTTCCAAAAACAAAAACGAGAGACACACGTGCGTTTATCGATCTTCTGATACGGGAAAAGGTGACGGTCCTGAATCAGACTCCGGCCGCCTTTTACAACCTGATCGACGAAGAATCCTCAAAAGACGCAGGACTTTCGCTCCGGTATGTGATTTTTGGCGGCGACGCGTTGCGCCCGAGACTTCTTAAGCCTTTTCGCGACCGATATCCGGAAACCAGACTGATCAACATGTACGGCATTACGGAGACGACGGTTCACGTTACCGTTAAAGAAATCGGGGACCGTGAAATTCAGTCGAATACCGGAAACATCGGAGTCCCGATCCCGACTCTTAAGACATTTGTTGTCGACAAAGAATTGAATCTTGTCCCGATCGGAGTGCCGGGAGAACTCTGTGTAAGCGGCGCGGGCCTCGGCCGCGGATATCTCAATAATCCGGAGCTTACGCAGGTCAAATTCTGTCCGAATCCGTTTGTCGGGAAAGAACGGATGTACCGCTCGGGTGACCTGGCCAGAGTTCTGGAATCGGGGGACCTTGAGTATCTCGGCCGAATCGACAATCAGCTTAAGATCCGGGGTTACAGAATCGAACTTGGCGAAATTGAATCGGAACTCCTGAAGCACGCGAAGATCCGGGAGGTTTTTGTATACCCGCGCGCCGATCGATACGGCGAAAAGCAGCTTTACGCGTATTTCACATCAGACGCAGGGATCGGATACGAAGAGCTCAAGAGCTTCCTGTCCGTGAGCCTGCCCACATATATGATTCCGGCTTATTTTATTCGCATACCTGAGATTCCGCTGAACCGGAACGGCAAAATAGACAAGGCGATGCTGCCCGGTTTTGAAGAAGCGATTCGGCCCGAGCGAAAATACTCCGCACCGGAAAGTAACACCGAGAAATTGCTGTACAGCTTATGGTCGGAGGTTCTTGAGACAGAGGACATCGGTCTCGACGATGATTTTTTCGCTATCGGCGGCGAATCCTTAAAGGCGGTCAAATTCATCTCAAAGCTTCCCGATAACGGATATGCGGCTACGCTTGTCGACCTGTATAAGAATCCTACCATACGCGAACTGGCCGCGCTTATTGACAGCGGGGAAGAGGAAGAGAACCCGGTTCTTGTGAGGATCTCGTCCGGAGCCCGGGCAGGGAGAATTCCGGTAATTTGTTTTCCCTACGGCGGAGGCACCGTTCTCTCCTATCGGAATATGTCCGACGCGGCACGTCCCGTATTGCCGGGGTATTCCCTGTATGCTGTGAACCTGTCCGGCCATGATACAGGTGCCGATCCGGTATTCCTGACGGCCGAAGAGACCGCACAGCTTGTTTTTGATGAGATCGTCCGGATGAATCCCCCGGAAGTCGTACTCTACGGGCACTGTGTGGGTTGCGCACCGATGCTCGCACTTGCGCATCTGCTCGAAAATGCCGGGATTGCGATCGCGGGTATCTTTGCCGGCGGTACTTACCCTCCGGGATATGTCGGGCTTTACGGCGGATTCTTCGATCCCTGGATGTTCTCCTCCGACAAGCAGATCCTGGATTATCTGATGCGCATCGGCCTTCCGAAGAATTCATTCGATTTGGACAGTCTGGCTTTTGTGATTAAAGCCTTCCGGCATGATGCAAGATCGTTCTACCGGTACCTGCACGGTCTCCGGACAGGTCCTTCGCCGCGCCTTAAGACAGGGATCTGTTTTATAGCGGGTGATCAAGATCGCGTGACCGGCCGTTATGCGACGCGTTATAAGAACTGGCGAAGCTATTCGGAGGATGTGACCCTTCATGTCATACCGGGAGCCGAGCATTACTTCATCAATACGCATCCGGAGGAACTTGTCGGCATCATGTCGGCGGAGCTTGCGGAAAAGGAACGATAAACCGGTCCCGCAAAGGGACAATCAGCTCGGGAGGAGACCTTTAAATGGAGGATTTGGCATTTGTTCTGCTGCATATTTCGGCTTTGACAACCGGAATTACACTCTTCATGATTGTCGGAATGCACCGGAAAAGAGAGATTCACATCATTTCGATCGCGCTGATCGCAAGCATCTTCAGCTGGTGCACGGGTATGCTGACGGAATCGTATGCCGTTTCTCTGTTTCACTACGAGGGCATGTTTTTTACCAATGTTTATTTCTCGGCGGTCGGATTTGTCTCCGTGTTTGTATATCTTCTGGGTCGATCGTTTTCGGCCGGCGAAAAGATCAATCGACTGAATTATCTGACACTCATTTTCCCGATCCTCAACATGGCGGCCATCTGGACCAACGACTATCATCGGTTGTATTTCAAAAATTATTCGCTGATCAACAGTGAATTGCTAAGCGGGCCGCTTCACAATCTTCAGTCTCTTTACGCATATCCGCTCATACTGATCGGTTTGTTCTATCTGATTTTCTTTTCGATTAAGAATGCGGGTTTCTTTTCCAGACAGTCCGTTCTGATAGCGATCGGGATCGTCGTTCCACTCACGGTCGATCTCGCCTTTGTGACGAAGATTGCCACCTTTTCCATGTACTTTGAACCCATTTCGTTTACGGTTGCCGCAATCTGTTTTGCCCTTGCCATCATAAAATACGATTTTCTGAATGTACTCCCCATTGCGGTTCAAACGATTGTCGACCACATTTCGGACAGTTATCTCGTTCTGAACAGCGATCACAGCATTGTGGATTACAACAAGGCGTTTATCACCCATTTTTCCGGATTTGTCGACATTAAACGAAAAACCGGAATCTGGACTTTTATCGAACAGATAGAAAAGTATGCGCCGGACCGGCTTGAACCATTAAAAACAGCGTTCATTCAGGCCGGGATGGATAAGAAATCCGCGTTCTGCGAAGAAGAGATGCAGTATAAGGATATCGACGTGATCTTTTCTATTGAAATAACACCGATCATTAAAGACAAAAGATATGACGGAATGATTATACTTATTAAGGATATAACCGATCTGAAAAAGTCTTTTGAATTAGTCAAACATACGCAGACGCAACTGATCGAGAGGGAGCATCTGGCAAGTCTGGGACAAATGGTCGGAGGAATTGCGCATAACCTGAAAACTCCGATTATGTCGGTCTCCGGCGCCGTCGAAGGTCTTATGGATTTGATCAGGGAGATAGATGACTCCGTAGATGACCCGCAGGTTGACAGAGAGGATTATCATGAAATTACGCGGGAAATGCGCGGATGGACCGAGAAAATCAATCAGTACTGCGCTTATATGTCGGACATTATCTCTACGGTCAAAGGGCAGGCCGTACAGCTGACGGCAACGACTACCGATCAGTTTGAAATCAATGAACTCTTAAAAAGAATCGATATTTTGATGAATCACGAACTAAAAAAATATGGTTGTAAACTAAATGTAGTTTGTGAAATGGAAAAATCGACTATGATAAAGGGGGAAGTGAACAGTCTTGTCCAAATTGTGAATAATTTGATCAACAATGCAATCGAGGCGTATGAAGGCAAGGAGGGGACCGTTGATCTGATTCTGACCAATGGCAAGGGTAAGTTATTGCTGTCGGTTCGTGATTACGGATGCGGCATGAAGGATGAAGTAAAACGGAAATTGTTTAAAGAAATGATTACGACGAAAGCGAAACAGGGTACAGGACTTGGACTTTATATGTCGTATTCGAATATCGTAGGTAAGTTTGACGGAGACATGTGGTTTGAATCGGAGGAAGGTTTGGGTACGACGTTTTTTATATTAATTCCGTTTGCATAAATTTGCGGGAGGACATCAATGAGAAGGAAAAAACCGGAGACACTGTCCCAATACAAAATTCTTGTCCTGGATGACGAGACAGGGATTATCGATTCATTGTCGGTCGTATTGGGCCGCAGCGGGTATTATGTTAAGGGCATAACTTCGCCACTCGATGCAATCGAGTTGATTCGTGCGGAGCATTACGATCTTCTTATCCTGGATTTCATGATGGAACCGATCAACGGTGATAAAGTGGTCGCCAAAATCCGGGAATTCAATCAGGAACTCTATATCCTGCTTCTCACAGGATATAAAGACATGGCTCCGCCTCTTGAAACAATCCGGGCACTTGAAATACAGGGATACTGTGAGAAGAGCGACAAATTTGATCAGCTTATTCTACTTGTCGAGTCGGCCATTAAGTCCATTATGCAGGTCCGTACGATTAAGCGCTTTCAGGACGGTCTTAACAAGATTCTTGAAGCAGTACCGAAGATCTATCAGCTTCAGCCTATCGGCAGTATTCTCGAAGGCATACTGATCGAGGTCATGCGATTTGTAAACAGCAAAAACGCATTCATTCTTGTTGACGGTACGGAAAGTCTCGACAACAATCACAAGAGTATTTTCAAGGGCATCGGCATTTACAATACAAGCATCGAGGACTTTGTACCGCTTCTCGATCCGGAACTGATGGAGAAGATCGGATATGCCCGTACGAACCGGAAAATCGAGAAGCTGGAAACAGGCGTTATTTTCCCGCTGATCAATGAATACAAGCAGACTCTGGGTGTGATTTATATCGAGAGCACGGAGTTCGAATCAGAGCTTAAGCTGCTGGAGATCTATGCAAATCAGGCGGCTTCCGCTCTGAACAACGCCTTCCTGCATTCGCTGGTAAACACGAAGAACGAGGAGCTGTTAAGAACCTATTCGGATCTGAAGAAGACGTACGTCGATACCATTGAGGCGCTGCGCCTGACGGTTGACGCGAAGGACGAATATACCTGCGGACACTCGGACCGGGTCGCATTCTTTTCGCAAAAGGTCGGAGAGGCCATTGGCTTGCCCGAGGATGAACTGGAATTGCTGAGAACGGCCGGCATCTTCCACGATATCGGAAAGATCGGAACCGCCGACGATATACTGAAGAAGAGTGTGAAGCTTACTTCGGATGAGTACGATATCATCAAAAAGCATCCTCTGAAAGGCGCCCATATACTGTCGGCGCTCTCTATGTTCACGGGCGTGGTTCCTCTTGTGCTTTATCATCACGAATGGGTGAACGGCACCGGATATCCCGAAGGAATCAAGGGAGACCAGATTCCGTTTCTCGCGAAAATTCTGTCCGTTTCGGACGCGTTTGACGCAATGACATCCAATCGCAGATACCGTTCGAAGCTGGACATATCCCATGCCCGGGAGCAGTTAATTCGCGGTGCCGGAGTTCAGTTTGACCGGGAAGTGGTCGAGATATTTATACGGGTGGTCGTCGATCAGATGGATACGATCATGAAAGAGATGGAGAGTCTGGATAATACCGTACCCCCGATCGATTTTACGAAAGAGAGCTCCGAGTCGTATGATTTCCCTCGCCGAGTTTAATAGAATCTTAAGCGAGGCGGCAGACGAAATGCCGCCCGACTTTTTTGACGATCTAAATGGCGGTATTCGATTGCTTCCGGAATGGAAAATGCATCCTGAGGCCGTACATGGCGATCTCTATATTCTTGGTGAATATCACTATGATTCTGTTATGGGACGGAATATCGCCATTTACTACGGCAGTTTTATGCGAACGTACGGGAATCTCGATGAGAATCTTCTCCGGGAACGGATTGTACATACCTTAAAGCATGAATTCCGCCACCACCTGGAGTCTATGGGCGGCACAAAAGAACTGGAAATCGAAGACCGGGATCAGATCGAAAAATACAGGGAGAAGAACCGGCCCGATACGCCGTGAGATTCAAAATCATGTAGAATAATAAAAAATAACAAGCGAGGTAATTTATATGCGCGAAAATGCAGCCGTCCAAATGTTCAACAGCGGGATGAACTGTGCGCAGTCCGCATTCGCTCTGCTGGCGGAGGATTCCGGTCTCGACCGGAATCAGGCGTTTCGTATCGCGTCATGCTTCGGCGGCGGAATGAGATGCGGCGAGGTGTGCGGAGCGGTAACGGGCGCACTTATGGCGATCGGTCTGTACTGCGGTTATGATACTCCGGACGACCCGGACGCGAAAGCAAGGTCCAATGCACTGGCACTCGAGTTTGAGCGCCGGTTTATCGAGAAAAACGGCTCGATTCTATGCCGCGAGCTTCTCGGATATAATCTCTCGGTGCCGGAAGACTTGGAAATTCTGAAAAGCAAGGGATTGTTTACATCCGTTTGTCCCAAAATGGTTTCGGATGCCGTGATTCTGGCGGAAACCATGATTGAGGAACGCACGTAAAGCTTGAACGGAAAAGCGGTTTACCCTTCCCGTAAAAAGGACAGTGCGGCGACGGCCGATGTCTCTCCGAGTCCGGTTTGCGCATCCTTTGGGGAGTGAACGTTGTACATGAAGGCGTTCGGACTGCAGATGTTCGCGATACTGCCGTGATTGCTGTCGACCGAGACATGACAGACGCGACCGACAATCATCGAATTGATGCCGGCTCCGGAGAGGTCGGTATGGGATTCGAGTGTACATTCCATGGTTAGGAATGCTTCGCGGATGCGCGGTGCGCCAATCACCGATGAAGGTTCGGCGATCAAGCCGCCAATTGCAATTTCGTCGGCTTGGTTGTCGTTCTTAAAGACGGTTTCCCTGCAATTATCGTAATATTGGGGCGCGAGAAAGTTGATGCAGAATTCCTTTTCGCGCAGAATATTCTTATATGTGTGCGTACGCTGCATGACGCCCTGCATCACCGCGAAGTAACCGCCGGAATCGCCGCCGAAGCAGCTCCATGCCTGCATCGCAGCATTGGGGAGTCCATTTTCTTTTCGCGTAGTGACGAGAAACATCGGAGACGGTACCGAACAGACAAATTCCAGATAAGAAAAAACGTCATACTGACCGTCCCATTCGACCCGGAAATTCTCAGGCCGTTCAGCATTAAGTTCAATCTTCATACCGTACCTTCGCGCAGCCTCTCCGAAAAATAGGTTCCGACCTGATCCTTGGGAATGTCGAGCGCGATGGCGAGCTCTCCGTACAGGAGGTCTTCCGTCATGCGGAGAAAGCGCTTATCGGTCTCGCCGATGGACTTCTTCTGACGGGTCCTGGTCTCGACACGCTCATGGAGTGTCTTAATAATACAAGCCCAGTCAAATGGGTCGTATGTGCGGATGACGTTAAGAAAATCATTCTCCTGAATCTTCTCGGTGGCGTTCCAAAGGATGGAAGTCGCGGCAAGCTTCTCCCAGAGATTCGTAACTTCGTCCTTGGTAATCAGGCGTCTCATGACATTTCTGGTGTTGTCGACCGGGGAAAAGATCGTTCCGCCGTTATCGTAAATCGGCCTTAAAATATAGTATTCTTTGGTGGGGTCGAGTCCCTTGATCTCGGGGACGCAAATATCTTCTACAACGCAGACCCCGCTGCCGCCATAGATCATATAGTCATTGATGTGAAATACGGAAGATGACATGAAAAGAATCCTCTCTCTTTGAGCAAAGAACACGGGCACGTTGATGCTTGAGGCGCATGCCTCAAGTCGCAACTGCTTTGAATTAGCGCAAGGTGTATTACTATTATACCAGAAAATCGCCTATCACGGGACCCCGAAGTGACGAATAATTTCCCGGTATCCGTTTCTACGGAGCAAGAGACGCACAATCCGAGGGTTCTTTGCGCAGCATCAGGAGCGCGTGTTCAAGAGCATCCGCGACCGCTTCCAGGTTCTCGGATGCGGCTTTGGGACTTCCGGGTAAATTGATAATCAGGGAACGTTTCCGGATTCCGGCAACTCCGCGCGACAACATTGCGCGTTCGGTGTGGGCAAGTCCTCTCATGCGCATGACCTCCGGAATTCCCGGTACAAGTCGTTCGCAGACAGCCAGGGTCGCCTCGGGCGTGACATCCCGAGGGGCCAGACCCGTGCCTCCCGTTGTTACGATCAGCGCTGTGTCGAGATCGTCGGCCGCATGGACAATCGCCGCAGAGATAAGCTCTCTCTCATCGGGGACCGTATCGGTGCTTGTTACATCAAATCCCGCATTCTTTAAGATCGAAGCGACTTGCGGGCCGGAACCGTCGGTTCTTTCCCCGCGAAAACATCGGTCGCTTACGGTGATGACAGCTGTTGTAAACATATCGGGAGCTCCTTTCAAAGGGCGTTTTCACGCGGGCGGATTCACATTCGGATTCTGTCGTCTTGTTATTTACGGCTTTAGCGGCCGAAAGGGCATATCGGATAATGACACGGATCGCAGCCGAGACAGAGTCCGCCGTCTCCAAGTGAAACGATGTCGGATTTTGAGACGGCTTCACCGGCGGCGACTCTGGGTAAAATCAGATCAAAAACCGTGGCTTTGGCATACATTACACAGCCGGGAAGACCCAGGACGGGAGTTCCTTCGGGGTAGTATCCGAGGAGCAGCATCGCGCCCGGAAAAACCGGTGCGCCGTATGTGATGATTCCGGCACCGCTCTTCCTGACCGCGCCCGGCGTCATATCGTCGGGATCAACGCTCATACCGCCGGTCAGAAGAATCATTTGTACGTCCGAAGCGCGCATTTTTACGATGGCTGCGAGGATATCCTCCATCTTGTCGCCGACCGTGAGATGCTCCGACATTTCGATGCCGTATTCGTTGAGTTTCCTTACGAGTACGGGCGTAAAGGAATCGGTGATGCGCCCGGACAAGACTTCGCTTCCCGTCGTAATGACGCCTGCTTTATGAAGGCGATAGGGGAGCAGCTGAAAGAGCGGCTCGCCGCCCGCGATTGTCTCGGCCTCGATCAGATGTGATTCGTTGACTACAAGCGGGATTGCCCGCATTCCGGCGAGCTTGTCGCCCTTCCGGACTGCCGAATGATTGTGCCGTGCGGCAACACAGATGTCATCGATCGAATTGATGTCCCGAAGACGCCCGGTATCCGACAGGAAGAGGCCGTCATGCTCCGCAAAGAGCTCGATTTTTCCTTCCTTGACTTCAGATGCCGACATGCCGCTATTGGCCGTGATTTTGTAAAGACGCATGGCGGCATCGTTTTCGTGAAGAAATCCTTCGTGCAGCTCCCACACGAAGATGTGTTCTTTTCCCATAGCGAGAAGTACCGGTATATCTTCTTCCCGTATGATATGCCCCTTGCGGAAAGGCACGTCTTTTGTGGTTCCGTCTGTGATGCGCGTCATATCCTGACAGATCACCTGTCCGACCGCATTTCTTACGTCGATTTTCTTCATTGCGTTATCCCTCCGGCCGTTTCCTGTTCGATTGTGATACTGTCTCCGGGTTTGACGAGACCGCCTTCCAAAACCCTCGCGAAAACACCGTCGGTCGGCATGACACAGCGGCCCGCAGCACGGCGTATCTCGCAGTCGTTATGACATTCCTTGCCGATCTGCGTGATTTCAAGCAGGGCCGCTCCTATGCGAAGTCTGGTCTTGAGGGGGAGATTCTTTATGTCTATGCCGCGGGTAATCATGTTCTCGGCGAATGCTCCGGATACGAGACCGGATACATGATCTTTTCGCATCTGATCGATACTTTCATCCGCAAGAAGACTTACTTGCCTGTGCCAGTCTCCGGCATGCGCATCACCGGAGATCCCGTAATTTGCGACCAGCCGGATTTCGGGGACTTCGTGTTTTTGTGTGCCTCTTATTTCGCTGATATTGACGCTGATTACTTCCGGCATTTACATTCCCTCCGCACGGTAGTCGCCGCTTTTCCCGCCGGATTTGGAGAGAAGGCGTATATCACCGATTTGGATTCCGCGTTCGGCGGCCTTGCACATGTCATAAATCGTGAGGGCAGCGACGGAAACGGCGGTCAGAGCTTCCATTTCCACGCCGGTTTCGCCCTTGCAGCTGACTGTCGCTTCGATCTCTATGCCGCAGGGTTCATCGGATGTCCGGAAAACGATATCTGCTCCCGTGACGGCGACCGGATGACACATCGGGATAAGTTCGGAAGTCTTTTTGGCGGCCATGATTCCGGCGACTTGAGCAACACTCAAGACGTCGCCTTTCCTCACATGCCCCCCGGTAATGAGGGCTAAGGTTTCCGGTGTCATCGCGACAAACCCCGCGGCGGCTGCCGTTCGGAATGTCGATTCCTTACCGGTGACGTCGACCATTTTCGCGTGGCCGAATTCGTTAAAATGAGTAAGTTCCATCGTTATCCTCCGATCTCATTCATCGTGCGTCCGCAAAAAGCTCCGTCCATACGGCTGTGCGGGGGCTTTACGAGTATAGCTTCTTGGATCGCGCGGGACAGTTCGGCGTCCGAAAGGCCGCGCACAGAAATCTCACGGTCCGAATGAAGGCAGGGCTTCAGCATGCCGTCGGCCGTAAGACGGATACGGCTGCATTTGCTGCAGAAATTCCGGCTCAAGGGTCGTATAAGTCCGACCCTGCCCATATATCCGGGGATACGGTACAGCCGGGCTACACCGGCGCCCTCTTCCGGAACGAGTTCCGGACAGGCTTCGAGAACTTTGTCCGCGGAGATATAATGTCTCACGGCCCAGTCTTTCAGGAGACCCATCGGCATCAGTTCAATAAAGCGAACGGTGATCGGCTTTTCCTTCGTCAGCTCGACGAAGGCGGGAATTTCTCCGTCGTTCATGTCCTTGATCAGGACCACATTAATCTTTGTACCGGTGAACCCGGCTTCTTCCGCTGCCCGGATGCCGGCCGTGACACGTTCGAGCGTGTCGGAGGAGGTGATCTTTGCATAATTGGCGGGGTTCATCGAGTTAATGCTGATATTAAGCCGGGATACGCCGGCGGCCTTCAAATCCTGCGCCATCTCGGGGAGCAGCATACCGTTTGTCGTAAGACACAATTCCCGAAGTTCCGGGATAGCGGAGATCCCGCGGCATATCGTAAGGAGATCACTTCGCACCAGCGGTTCTCCGCCTGTGATCCGGATTTTCCGTATACCGAGACGTACGGCTGCCCCGGCGATCCGAATATATTCTTCGGCGGGCATTAGTTCCCGTTCCGATTTCGAAGTACACTCGCCGGGCATGCAATACAGGCAGCGGTAATTGCACCTGTCCGTTACGGAAATCCTTAAGTAGTCGATGTCGCGCCCGAATGAATCCCGCATAGCGTCCCCCGATCTTTACAATATAAATAATTATATCACGACAAAACACCGCCGGATTTTTCCCGGAGAAGAATTATGAATTCTTAAGCCCGCGCGCACGGAATCGTTTATAATCAAAGGGACATGCATGAAGAGGGAGGCGAAGCGCAGAAATGCCGGAGAAAATTGTCTTTTGCAAGGGCGGTGGATGCACGGCCAAGCTTGGCCCGGGAGCCCTTTCCTCTGTTCTCGAGAAACTTCCCAGACCCGATGACCCGAATCTCCTAGTCGGTTTTCAGAGCTCCGACGACGCTGCCGTATACCGTCTTACCGACGATCTGGCGGTTGTTATGACGCTCGACTTTTTCCCTCCGATGGTCGAGGATCCCTTTCTTTTCGGACAGATTGCCGCGGCGAATGCCTTAAGCGACATCTATGCGATGGGGGCCGACGTTAAGACGGCTCTGAACATTGTCTGTTTTCCGGATACCTGGGATCTCAACATTCTTGGACGGATACTCGAGGGCGGTCTTGACAAGGTCAACGAAGCCGGCGGCGTTCTGGCCGGCGGGCATTCCATTCGGGATACCGAGGTGAAGTACGGACTTTCCGTGACGGGGACCATACATCCCGACCGGATTTACGCGAATTGCGGCGGGAATCCCGGCGATATTCTGATATTGACGAAGCCTCTGGGCGTCGGGATCGTCTGTGCGGCGTCCCGTGTCGGAAAAGCTTCGGATAAGGCGCTTTCCGAAGCGGTCGGGTCTATGACGACGATCAACAAATACGCATCCGAAGCGATGAGAAAGTACCGCGTGCATGCGTGTACCGATGTTACCGGGTTCGGATTTTTAGGTCACTTAAAAGAGATGCTCCGGGACGGCTGCGGAGCGGACGTGGATACGCTTACCGTTCCGTTTATCCGCGAGGCCGCCGTATACGCCCGGGAATTTATCATTACCGCCGCCGCCGAACGCAACCGTGAGTACCTTCAAAAATACACGGAATTCATGGACGTGCCGTTCTCCATGCAGGAGCTCCTGTTCGATCCGCAGACGTCCGGCGGTCTCCTGATCGCCGTAGACCCCGGCGACGCCGATGCCCTGCTTTCGGATATCGAAGCGCTCGGACTTCCTTGCGGAATCGTCGGTTCATTCATTCAGTCACCGGAGAAGAAGATTCTGATCAGATAAACAAACGGATAACGGAGGTATTTTATGGATCGAGAACTTGATATGACCGGGAAGACGTGCCCGGTTCCGCTGATCGAAACACGGAAAATTCTGGAGAATATGAAGAGGGGCGACTCAATTACCGTAACGGTCGACAACGAAACGGCGGTCCGCAATCTGTCGAAAATGGCCGCGGAGAATCAGATCGAATGTGCCGCCGAAAAGACTTCGGAAACAAGCTATGCGGTTACGCTGACCATGACAGATACCTCGCGGATTCCGTCGGCGGACAGCGCATCCTGTACGTATGCGGATAAGACCGTTGTCGTTCTTTCCTCCGACAAAATGGGGGAGGGCGACGACAAGCTCGGCGCGATCCTGATGAAGGGATATATCTACGCTTTATCCGGACTTGAACGTCTGCCCTCAACCGTCATTCTGTATAACGGCGGAGCGAAGCTCTCTGTATTCGGATCCGATTCTCTCGAGGACTTGAAGCTTCTCGAATCGCAGGGCGTCGAAATACTGACATGCGGTACGTGTCTCAATCATTACGGTCTGACCGGGGCGCTCGGAGTTGGTTCGATCACCAATATGTACGTGATCGCCGGGAAGCTCTCCGATGCGGATAAGGTGATCAAGCCATGACGGACAAAGATCTGATCCTCGTACGCGGCGGCGGAGATATCGCAACCGGAAGCATTCAGAAATTATGGCATGCCGGATATCCGGTTCTGGTTCTCGAATCGGATCAACCCTCGGCGATCCGGCGCTATGTCGCTTTGTCGGAAGCCGTTTACGAAGGTGAGTGGAAGGTAGAAGACATGACGGGTATCCGTGTGGATACCCTTGCGGCAGCGAAGATGGCGATCGATTCAGGGAAAATACCGGTTATGGCGGATCCGTCCTTACAGATTCTCAAGGAGATTCGTCCGTTCGCTTTAGTCGATGCGATTCTCGCGAAAAGAAATCTCGGGACGACCCGGGGTATGGCCGGAATCACAATCGCACTCGGTCCCGGGTTTCTCGCGGGTATCGACGTCGACGCTGTCGTTGAGACGATGCGCGGGCATGATCTGGGCCGCCTGATTTTATCGGGCGGTGCTTTGCCGGATACGGGAGTGCCCGGTTTGATCGACGGCTATGGCAAGGAACGCGTTGTTCATGCTCCGGCATCGGGGATTTTTGAAAGTGTCCGGAGAATCGGAGATGCCGTTCAAAAGGGCGAGACGATCGCAAGGATCGGAGAGGTTCCCGTCCCGGCCGGTATCGGAGGTATCATACGGGGAATGATCCGTGACGGATACCGCACAACCGAAGGAATGAAGATTGCCGATATCGATTCGCGGCTGTCACAGAGAGCGAATTGTTATACCATATCCGATAAAGCCAGGTGTATCGGCGGAAGCGTGCTTGAGGCCGTGATCATGCTAAAGAACCGGAAACTAATATAAGCGGAGCGGCATTCATAGGGGAGACGGGATTTATGATGGATAAAGAACCCGGTATTGCCGGTGAATACATATATCTGGACTGCGCATCAACCAGTCTGCTTCGGCCTGCGTGCGTCGCCGAGGCTGTGTGTGAAGCTTTAGGCCGCTTCGGAAGTGACGGACGCGGAGCACATGACGCATCTCTTCTGGCGTCGAGGACAGTTTACCGGACGAGACAGAAGATCAGTGACATGTTCGGACTTGGGGATCCCTCCCGGGTTGTCTTCACGTCGGGCGCGACCGAGAGCCTGAATATCGTCATATCCGGACTTCTTCGCCCGGGTACCCATGCCGTATCAACCGTTCTCGAGCACAACAGCGTCTTAAGGCCTCTGTACCTTCAGGAATCAAGGGGCGCGGCGCTCAGTCTTGTAGGGTGTGATGTGAATGGATCTGTTTCACCTTCTGATATCGAAGAAATGATACGGCCAGAGACGGTTCTGGTCGCCTGCACCCACGTTTCAAACGTCACCGGAAACAGAACCGATCTTCAGGCCATCGGAGAAATCTGCCGGAGAAAAGGTGTGCTTTTCCTGGTCGATGCGGCGCAGTCCGCCGGATTCTATCCGATTGATATGCGGGAAATGAAGATTGACCTCCTGTGCTTTTCCGGTCATAAGGGTCTTATGGCGCCGCAGGGCATCGGATGTCTTCTTGTCCGGGAGGGGATCACCATACCTCCGCTGAAGGTCGGCGGGACCGGCGTGCAGAGCTTTTCCCGAAGTCATCCGACGGAAATGCCGACGGCACTCGAGGCGGGGACACTCAACGGTCACGGGATTGCGGGACTTTTCGCGGCGCTTCAGTATATCGAAAATACGGGGATCGATGCCATTCGGGAAAAAGCCGGGGAACTGGCCGGACGGTTTCTCAAGGGTATCAGGAATACGCAAGGTGTCACTATTTACGGAGACATGGACGAGCAGGACCGGGCTCCGATCGTCAGTCTTAATCTTGCGGGCTGCGATTCCTCCGAAATCAGCGATATTCTGGAACGAAGGTATAGAATCTATACACGCGCCGGCGCACACTGCGCACCGCTTCTTCACGAATCACTCGGTACACGGGAACAAGGCGCGGTGCGATTCTCGTTTTCGCATCTGAATACAAGGGAAGAGGCGGATAGAGCGATTGCTGCAATCCGTGAATTGGCGGGAGAAAAGCGATAGGAGTCGTCATGAGAATCAGGGAACTGCGTTTGATCGTCACTTTTCATACGACTACGGAGGCGATGGCCTTCGAGGCTGCGGCTAAAGAAGCCGATCTCATGGGGCGCCTGATCCCCGTACCGACCGTGATAACGGCCGGCTGCGGCATGGCCTGGTGCGAGACACCGGATCATTCTACGGCACTTCAACGACTGATTCTCGAAAAGAACCTGTCCTATGACAGGAGCCGGGAGCTGATGATTTAGAATGCAGATATGGAAATATTCAGGCGGCGTATTCGTGCCATATGAGTCGCTGACAGAGGCTCTCGGATTGGACCTTCTAAGGAAAGATGTCATTTCGGCCGTCGGAGCCGGAGGAAAGACAACGATCCTCGAGCGACTTGCAGCGGAGCTCTCCGGGAACGGCCGCAAGGTTCTGACGACGACGACCACGCATCTCGCGCTGCCGGAAGAAGGGGTATTCTTTTCGGACCAACCCGAAGAAATTATCGAGGTCCTTGGCATGCGAACCGTCGTCATCGCGGGACACCGCTTCGGACTTGATAAAATCGAGGGACTTCCGGTGGATGTTTATACGGATTTGTGCGAGGCGGCGGATACGGTTCTCGTCGAAGCCGACGGCTCGCGAGGACTGCCGTTAAAAACACCGGCCGCTCACGAGCCGTGCATTCCGCCTAATACGACGCGGCTTCTGATCCTTGCCGGACTCGATTCGATCGGGCATGAAATTGACGAAGTATGTCACCGGCCCGATGAGGTACGCCGCATCTTGAAGACGTTTGGAGATCATCGGATTCTGCCCTCTGATATAGCTCTGCTCCTTAGGGAAGGCTATATAGAGCCATATGCGGGAACCTGCGCCGCCACTGTCATTCTGAATAAGGCAGACCGTGAGAACCGGCGGGAAGCTGCGGCAGAGATCGCGGAAATGCTTGCTCCGGTACCGGTACTTATGATCGGGCGATCCCATATATAGTGACGGATCGTTTTTGGGAATCGATGGAAGGATATGGGGAGAAGAGAAATGGAGAATTCTACGTTACGGCTTTTGTCGGAAATCAAAGAATATGGCAGAGCGGCATCGTCCGTTTTCCTCGACGGTCCGTATGCGGGCGAGAGGATGATCAGGACCGCTTCGGGAGAGAAGGTATACAATCCGGAATTTGCGGATGTCTGGGAAAGTCCCGGTATGTTCTCGGAGAATGGCACATACGGCGAGATCCGGCCGACACAGTTCGGGAATCTGTTCGACGAGAACCTGACCATGGCTCCCCGCCTCGTCATTCTGGGAGGAGGACATATCTCCCTGCCCTTAAGCCGGATCGGCCGTATGCTGGACTTCTATGTGACGGTTATCGACGAGCGTCCCGAATTCGCAAACCGGGAAAGGTTTACAGACGCTGACGAAGTGATTCCCGCCGATTATGCAGATGCTCTCTCTCATATGGGAAAATACAAAAACACGTACTATGTCGTCGTTACACCCGGACATATCAAGGATACGCTCTGTGCCGGGATCATATTGGCAAACGAATTTACGTATTTCGGCATGATCGGAAGCCGGGCCAAAGTTGCGGCGGTCAGGAAAGCTCTCGAAGGTCAGGGCATATCCCCGCAGAAGATCGATACGATGCATGCGCCGATCGGCATTCCCTTAGGCGGTCAGACACCCGCGGAAATTGCCGTCAGTATTGCCGCTGAACTGGTTCTTGTGAGGAACAGGGCCGGGACCATGGAAATCCAAAGAGAGATTCCGGATAAGGCTGTCGATCGGTCGATACTTGTGTCGATTGTGAAGAGAGTAGGTTCCTCACCGAGAGGAACGGGAAGCAAGATGCTGGCCGGACCGGACGGATGGATTGCCGGCACGGTCGGAGGCGGCGCCGTCGAATATGCCGCACTTAAGAAGTGCGCCGAAATGCTGGCGCACGGCGATGCTTTTCATACGGAAGAATATGACCTCTCGGATGTATCCGGCCTCGGCATGATCTGCGGCGGGAAGATCACGCTTCTTTATGAGAATATGTCATAAAAATTTAACACGGATGGCATCTAAAAGTCAAAATCGATTGACAAATGACCCGTGCGGTACGATAATGTTGATGTACAACAAAAAAATGTATCACAAAATAATAAAATAAGCCATCAAGATACGTTTATCAAAGAAAAGCCAGAGAGAAGATACAGTCGGCGCAGCGTCTGATACGCATTTTTCTGAATATACATCACAGATTCTTTAGAGAATAACAAGCATTTGTTTATGAATATAACCGGACGGATAGACTCGTCAGAGTATACCTGTCAGCTTTGTCGTCCGATCTCTTACTTGAATCCGCCGGTATTAGCCGGAGGAGGTGCGGAATGAATATTCATTTTAACGACTGTGTACGGCTGCGGGATTTGAGGGAACTGGTTGATCATGCGGTAAAGAAATACGGCTCAAGACCGGGATTCCGGGAAATTAATGCAGACCGCGTCGTTACCGACCACAGCTTTACCGATCTCAAATCCGACTCTGAGGCACTGGCTGCCAAACTGCTGTCAGAAGGTATGAAGGGACGTCATATTGCGCTTCTCGGAGAGAATGCTTATAGCTATATTGTCTGCTATTTTGCGACGGTGAACTGGGTCGGAGTTGTTGTCCCGATCGACAAGGAACTGACGCCGGAAGATATTGTGCATCTCCTTAAGAAGAGTGATGTCGAGGGCCTGTTCTTTTCCGATTCCTTCTCGCCGGAAATTTCCATGATCCTTTCGGAATGTCCCGAGATTCGTTTCGCCATTAATATGAACCCTTCTGAGAACGGCGGGTATTATCCCTCGCTCGATGATTTTATCGCGTCCGGACATTCGCTGATGGCAGACGGATATACGGAGTTTTTGAGTGAGCCGCTTGATGCCGATGCCCTTTGTACGATTCTTTTCACATCCGGAACAACGGGGGCCAACAAAGGCGTCATGCTTTGCCACCGGAACCTCACAGCCTGTCTCTTCGGGGCGATGTCTCTATTTATCCTGCCCGAAAAGTCCTTTTCGGTTCTTCCTATTAACCATTCGTATGAATTTAACATCGATGTGCTCGGATCCATATACGGCGGCGCCATTCTATGCATCAACGATTCCATCAAACATGTCAAGGAGAACCTGCTGGAGTTCAGTCCGCAAATGAGTCTGATGGTTCCGATGATCGTCGAGGCGCTTCACAGAAACATCTGGAAGGAAGCGGAGAAGGCACACCTTACCGGACATCTGAAATATGGTATCTGGTACAGCAATTTCCTGAGAAAAATCGGCATTGACAAAAGACGGTTCTTCTTTCTCCCGATCCTAAAGAACCTGGGAGGAAAGATTACGACAATCGTATGCGGAGGCGCGCCCTTAAATCCGGCGCTGGTACGCGGTTTTGACGACATCGGAATTCACGTATACAACGGATACGGAATTACGGAGTGCTCCCCGCTAATCTCCTCAAACAGCCCGATTTACGATCTCCCGGGAAGCGTCGGCATACCGGTCCCCGGCTGTCAGGTGCGCATCGGGGAGAAATCGGAGCTGGGGATCGGAGAAATTCTGGTAAAAGGCGAGAATGTGATGCTCGGATATTACAGGGATGAAGAAGCCACGGCACGTACCTTTACGGAGGACGGGTGGTTTATGACAGGCGACCTGGGCTATATGAACAAGAAGGGCGTCCTCTATATTACCGGAAGAAAGAAGAATCTGATCATTCTTTCAAACGGCAAGAACGTACATCCCGAAGAGCTTGAAGAACACCTTGCGAGGAACATTTCCTACATACAGGAGGTGGTCGTTTTCGCGGAAAAGAACAGCCAGGGCGAGGATGTCATCATTACGGCTTCCGCGTACCTTGATCCGCAGTTTACCGAAGAAGTCGGCATGGACAGGGCCAGACAGATTTTCGAGAGTGATGTCAACAGGGCGAACAAGCGCATTGCGGTATACAAAAGAATCGGACAGACCATGGTTGAAGAAACCGAATTTGAGAAGACGACCACGAAAAAAATCAGAAGAAACAAGGTAAACAAGGAGGGCGCGAAACATGCTTAATCTTATTGTCAAAGAACTCATGGATTATGTCGATATCGAGGAGTCGAAGATTACGGAAGAAACGAAGCCCGTTACGGACCTTCACCTGAATTCCTACGATTACGTGTGTCTGGTCGGGAAGCTTGAAGACGAACTTGGAATCACCATTTCGGAAAGCGAAATGAGAAAGTTCATAACCTTGGGGGACCTCGACGAGTATATACAGAAGAAGATGAAGGAATGATCTATATCGTGTGCTCGGAAGGGGAACGGTTTGTCTCGCAGGAAGAGCAGCGCACGATGTCCAGGAAGCTCCTGCGCGACAGCCTCATGAAGGAATTTGATATTCGGCCGGGTTCGGATGAATGGATTCTGAATTCCTGGGGCAAGCCGTTTCTTAAAGACCAGCGGGACGTGTATTTCAGCATCAGCCATTGTCCGGGCGGCGTTTCCGTGTCCGTCTCCTCCTGCCGTACGGGTATTGATATCGAACGGGTACGGCCGTTTTCTCTTCCCGCCGGAAGAAGGATGTTCTCGAAGGAAGAACTAGAGGAGATTCTGAATTCGGATTTCCCGGAGAAGAACTTTTTCCGGCTGTGGACTCTTAAAGAAAGTTATTCGAAGGCGATCGGAACGGGACTTTCGTATCCTTTATCAGAACTCCATTTCGCGAATATAACGGGTAAAGATATCCGTTGTGAAAGGACAGGGTGTCTTTTTTGTCTCTTTGAGAACAATTTAAATTTCGTCACGGCCGTCTGTTATCTCTGCCGTGATGACAGGAAGAGAGAAACGGTGATCTATCGGCAGCTGCCGTAGGGGGAGCTATGTATGGAAGACTATATCCGATTTGAGCACGTGAAAAAAATCTACAAGATGGGTGAGAATGAAATCGAGGCGCTGGCCGGTATTAACTTTTCGATCCTGAAAGGGCAGTTTGTTATCATCTGCGGCGCAAGCGGAGCGGGAAAAAGTACGATTCTCAATATTCTGGGAGGTATGGATCAGGTCACATCCGGACGGATTATCGTGGACGGACGCGAAGTCAGCCGGTTCAAATCAAAAGAACTGATCGAATACCGGCGTTTTGACGTTGGCTTTGTTTTCCAATTCTATAATCTTGTCCAGAATCTTACGGCAAAAGAAAATATCGAGCTGGCCTCGCAGATCTGCAAGAACCCGATGGATATCGACGAAGTCATCGAGGGCGTAGGACTTACGGACAGAAAGATGAACTTTCCGTCTCAGCTCTCCGGAGGTGAGCAGCAGAGAGTCGCAATCGCGAGAGCGCTCGCTAAAAATCCGAAGCTTATGCTCTGCGACGAACCGACCGGCGCACTCGATTACAATACCGGACGGTCGATTCTGAAGCTGTTGCAGGAGACCAGCAGAAACAGCGGAATGACCGTGGTAGTGATCACGCATAACCTGGCCCTGACCCCAATGGGAGACCGGGTTATCCATGTGAAGAGCGGATTGATTGACTCGGTAGTAATGAATCCTGAACCGCTCTCCATAGATAAGATTGAGTGGTAATGCATATGAGAGCGTCGCTTTTTAAAGATAATTTTCGGGAAATTGTGAAGAGTCCCAACCGGTTTATCTCTATTTTTCTTATTGTGGCTCTGGGTACGGCTTTTTTTGCCGGCATCAAGGCGGCGGCACCGGATATGAAGGCAACGGCGGACGCATATTATGACGATCATAATATGATGGATATACGTGTGCTCTCCACGATGGGCCTGACCGACGGCGATATCGAAGCGATGAGACAGGTTGAAGGTGTCAATACCGTTCAGGCCTCTTATTTCACGGATGTCGTTACGACGATCGACTCGAGCGAGTTTGTTTATCGCATTCACGCTCTTCCGGCCGATGCGCTCAAGTCCGGCAGCAGTAATTACCTTAACAAGCCTGATATTATCGAAGGCCGTCTTCCGCAGAAGTCGGGCGAATGTATTATCGAGAGCCTTAAGGTGATTGACCTGGGATTAAGGATTGGAGATGTGATCACAGTCTCATCCGGTAAGAAGGAAGACCTTTCCGAAGTGCTTGCGACGGATACATTTACCGTTGTAGGGATTGCGCGCACGCCATATTATCTGACATATGACAAGGACGCGAGCGATATCGGGAGCGGCAAGGTCAATTTCTTTATGATGATTCTCTCGACCGACTTCGTCTATCCGGTTTATACGGAAGCCCTGATCACGGTGAACGGCGCAAATGATCTTAACTCCTACAGCACGGTTTACCAGAAATTGATCGACAGGACAGCGAGTAAGCTGGACAACGTGGTTTCCGAAAGATCGGTGGTACGACTGGCCGAGCTTAAGGCGATGGCTCTCGCTCAGCTGGATGAAGCGAAAGCGGATCTGGCGGCTAAAGAGTCGGATTTTGACAAACAGATCGCAGAAGGACAGGCTAAGCTTGACGCCGCGCAGGACAAGATCATCGGCGGTCAGGCGACTCTCGAGACCGAGAAGAAGAATTATGACGCACAGATCATTTCCTCCCAGAAACAGATCGATGAAGGCGAGAAAGAACTGGCCGAAGGACAGTCCGAGTACAATGCCGCAGTCGTAAAATACAATCAGGCACAGGCGGAATACGGCGAGACTCTTGCATCTCTCGATCAGGCGACGCAGGCACTTAACTCGATAAAGTTCGATTCGCAGGTCCAGATTGACTCGCTCATGAATTCGCTCAACACGGATACCACCCTTACCGATCAGCAGAGGCTGGATATGCAGTCGCAAATCGCGACACTGCAGGGAAATCAGACATCGGCACAGACCGGACTCGACCAGCTTACCCGCTTAAACACGGCTGCTCAGACATCCCTGGCAGATGCAGAAACACAGCTGGCCACGGCGAAAGCCAAACTTAAAGCGGCGCGTGCCAAGCTGGACAAAGCCAAGGCGGATCTGGCGCAGGCGAAGGAAGATGCAGAAATCAAATTTGCTGCCGCCGAAAAAGATATTGCCGAAGGAACATTGGAATATGACGCCGCCAAGAAGGATTTTGACATTAAGAAGGCGGACGGGGAAGCGCAGATCGAAGACGGCAAGGAGCAGGTTATCCGCGGAGAGGATCAGATCGAGCGTCTTTCGAAACCGGGTTATTATGTGCTCGACCGGAATAAGCTCTACAGTTATGCAGACTACGCCGCGACCGCCGACCGCATGGATGCGATCGCGAAGATCTTCCCGCTCTTTTTCCTGTGTGTTGCTGTTCTGGTCTGTCTGACGACGATGACGCGTATGGTCGACGAACAAAGAGGAACCATAGGCACATTTAAGGCTCTTGGATACAGGAACTCTGAAATCGTCTATAAGTATGTCAATTATGCGGCTCTTGCGAGCACTTTCGGAGGTGTTTTCGGTGTCATCATCGGCCTTAAGATATTCCCCAAGGTCATATTTGACTCATGGTCGATGATGTATACGCTTCCTCCGATGATCGAGACACCGCAGCTGCCTTTAATGGTGCTTACGGTAATTGTCGGCATCACAGTAACAACGGCTGCCGCTTATGCGGCCTGCAATCAGGCCCTGATTACGGTTCCGTCACAGCTGATGCGCCCCAAAGCTCCGAAAGCCGGAAAGACCATCGTTCTTGAAAAGATCCATGTACTCTGGAAACACTTCAGCTTCAGTCAGAAGGTAACGGCGCGAAATCTGATTCGATATAAGAAGCGTTTCTTCATGACGATCATTGGTATAGCCGGTTGTTCGGCGCTTCTTGTAGCTGGTTTCGGATTAAGCAACTCGATCGGTCAGATCGTAAACCGTCAGTTCAAGGAGATCTTCAAATACAACTTAAGCATGAAATATACGGCGACCGCGACCGTAGAGGAGAAGACCGCGACGGTGAATCTGCTGACCGGAAAGCCCGAGGTAAAGTCCGTGCTGAAGGCGACAGAAATGAATGCCAAAGTCAAAAGCAGCGGGGATGAAATATCCTTCACGTTTATCTGCCCCGAGGACAGCACAGATTTCCTGAATTACATCACACTTCGCGACCGTGTGACGGAGAGGCCGATCACCTTGTCGAATACCGGGTTTGTCATCAACGAGAAACTGGCTAAGGAACTCGGTGTAGGCGTCGGCGACTCAGTCTCCGTTGACAACGGGGACGGTGCCGTTAAGAAGCTCGAAATCACCGGTATCACGGAAAACTATATTTTCCATTACGGCTATATCAGCAAAGAATACTACACCAATGTGTTCCGGCTTGTACCGGAGTACAACAGCCTCCTGATCCGGCTCAACAATACGACGGCCGATAAGGAAAAGGCGCTTGGAACCGAGCTCATCGCACAGGATCAGGTCGCTTCGGTTCTTTATTATTCCGATGCCGCGACGAAGTTCCGCGATACGGTAAAGAGTCTCGATGCTATCGTGTATGCGATTATCAGCTGCGCGGGTCTTCTGGCCTTTGTCGTACTGTATAACCTTACGAATATCAATGTCAGCGAGCGTATAAGGGAGATCGCGACGATCAAGGTTCTCGGTTTCTACAACCGGGAGGTGGCCACCTATGTCTATCGCGAGAACGTCGTCCTGTCGATCATCGGCGCGGCGGCGGGCCTCGGAATCGGTGTCTATCTGCACCGCGTCATTATGTCGTCCATCGAGCAGAACGGAGTTATGTTCGGGAACTATATTTCGCCGGAGAGCTTCCTCTACTCCTTCGGAATCACGCTTGTTTTCACGATGCTGGTCAATATATTTATGTACAGACGGCTGAAGAAGATCCCGATGGTCGAGTCCCTGAAGACCGTGGAGTAACGGAGGATAAGTATGGATGCCGACGATCTTTATCCGATTAGCGGGATGCAGAAACTGATATTTCTTGCTGAAACCTACACCGTGCATAAACAATTGATGAATATACCGACATCCGTTTTTTTCGAAGGCGATATCGATGCAAGTCTTCTGATGAAAGCTGCGGCCGCAGCGGTTTTAAGGAACGACGCGTTCGGAATACGGTTTGTCAAGAAGGGAAAAGAGAACTTCCAGTACTTTGTTGACCCGCAAATCCGCCTGCTCGAAGAGAAAGATTTCAGAGGCAAATCGGATGCGGATATGGAGGACTTCTTTTACAGTGTCGGCCGGAAGAAAATGGCCGTATACGGCTCGCCTCTATGCAAAATCTATGTCGTCATCTCGCCGGAAGATAAGCGCGGTCTCTTCATATGCATCTCTCATCTGATCATGGATTCATGGGCGATCAGTATGTTTTATAAAGACATTGCGGACGTCTATGACTCGATGAAAAACGATAAACCGATGCCGGCCCCGATCCCTTCTTACCGATCCGCTCTTAAGAAAGAACTCGCGTATCCGACCTCGGACAAGCACAAGAGAGATGTCGAATTCTGGAATCAGGAGATGTCGGGCGATATGCCGATCTTCACACATGTGAGAGGCTCCGTTGTGCTCGAGAAGTGGCGCCGTATCAAACGGGACCCGGAGTACCGCTTCGCAAACGGGCTGCATATTCGCACGACTGCGAAGCATGCCGTACTTATGGTCGGCAAAGAGGAGGTCGACGAGATGCTGGCTTTTCTCGAGAAGCAGTCGCTGCCTTCCCTGCAGGCGCTCTTCTTCGTCGGAATCCGCATGTACCTTGCGATCGTGAACGGCCGCCAGAAGGACATCAGCATACTGTCCATCGTGGCACGGCGCGGCACCCTCGAAGAAAAGCTTTCCGGCGGAACCAGAGCAAATTCTCTCCCGCTGCGAACGGTTATGAATGAAGATTTAAGCTTCATCGATGCAGTCCGGATGGTTTTGGCAAAGCAAAATCTCCTATACCGGCATGCAGATACGGGTACCTTTGAAATTTTCGGCATCATGCATAAAAACTTCGGGTATAAACCGTATGAGACTTGCTTTCCCCTGCATATTACGTTTCAGCCGGTTCCTCTGGTCGGCAAGAACGGCGAAAGGGCCGAGTCCAAATGGTACTGTAACGGCGCGGCAGCATCTGACTTCAGCATTTCCATTATGGACGGGGACGGAACCGGGGCTTTGCGGTGCTATTACGAATATCAGGATAAACATATTGCGAAGGATATCCCCGAAAAAGTACATCGTACCATGCTCCGGGTGATCATGGCCGGTATCCGGAATCCCGATATAACAATCGGGGATTTGCTGTCAATTCCGACTGAGTCTGAACCGTCCGAAACCAGATAAGAGCCAAATGTTTCTACCGTGTGGAGGTGAAAAATGGAACCGCAAAAGTATTATCCGATGACAACCGCGCAGAAGCTGAATTTTCTTTCCTGGAAATTTACGACGCATAAGCAGATCATGAATATCCCGACATCCTGCCTGATCAGCGCCGGTCTTGACCTCGATCTCCTGCGTAAATCGGTTGATGAGGCCATTGAACGGAATGATTCTTTCGGAATACGAATCACGAGAAGCGGCAAGGACACCGTCCAGTTTTTCACGGACAGGAAGGCGCTCCTGATCGAGAACATGGATTTCACGGGACGCTCCTTCGAGGAGATGGAAGCCTTTTTCAATAAGGTCGGACAGATACCGATACCGCTCTACGATCAGCCCCTTGCGAAGATCTACATAATCAGGGGCCCGGACGGTTCCTCGGGACTTTATTCCTGTGTCTGCCATCTGATGATGGACACGTGGGCCATAAACCTGTTCTACAAGGATGCTATGGCGATATACCAGTCCCATACGGAGAATCTGCCGATGCCTCCGCCGGTTTATCCGTTCGAACCGGTTATTCAAAAAGAGCTCGAATACAAAGCATCCGACAAGTACAAGAAGGACTTTGAATTCTGGCGGGAGGAATTGGGCCGATATGGATTTCCGCCGATGTACACGAGTATTGGCGGACACGGAAGGCTGAAAAAATACAGGAAGCTGATTCGAAAGCCTGATCATCCCTTCTGCAGGACGATGTATCTTCGGACGAGAGCACGTCATGAGCTCCTGCCGGTTCAAAAGGAGGACGTCGACAAGATGAAGGAATTCTGCGAACAGAACAGAATCCCCACGATGCAGCTTCTCTTTTTCGTCGGACTCAGGTCGTTTCTGGCCCGTGTATCCGACCGCAGCAAGGACGTTACGATCATCAACGTACTTGCGCGCCGCGGAACCCTCGAGGAGAAAAGATCGGGAGGTACCCGTCCGATCGGACTTTATGTCCGCACGGTGTTTGACGAGGACTTAAGTTTTCTGGACTCGCTTACCCATGTTATGGAGAAGCAGAACTCTCTTTATCGCAAATCCGATGTCGATACGATGGAAATCATCGGACTCATGACGAAAATGTACGGGATGAAGATGTACGAAGGGTATGCCACGACGCTTTTTACCTTTCAGCCGATACCGCTGGATTTCGGGAACGGATGGAAAGTGCGCTCGAGATGGTACTGCAACGGTACGGCGGCTTCGACGGTTTACGTGATGGTAATGGACGGTGACGAACCCGGATCGCTGAACTGCTACTACGAATATCTCTATAGCATCATTCCGCGCGAAAATATCTACGCCTGCCATGAGTATATTATGGACGTGATCCGAAAGGGTATGGAGAATCCGAATATCAGCGTTAAAGAACTGCTGGACCTTCCGCTCAAGCATATATCGGGCTAAGGTATACACAATCGACAGATCGAGTCTCTGATAGAAGCCGGCGCAGTCGTTTTGTGCCGGCTTTTTCGTGATATCATGGAATGAAAAAGACAGAAGATCCCCTGAAGGAGTTGCTATGGACAGCCCTGCAATCTATCCCGTTATTCGCTCCATGTATATTTGCGTACATGATATGGAACGGGCACTCGCATTTTATGAGCGTTTCTTCGATGCTCCGCCCGTCGAGCGGGATGCAATATACAGCGTATTTGATGTGGGCGGTTTCCGGCTGGGTCTTTTCGCGTTCGAGAAAAAAGGCGAACCGCATACCTTCGGGGACAACTGTCTTCCGAGTATAGAGGTCGGGTCCGAAGAGATTCTGATGGAGAAGCTTAACAGTACAACGGCAGTCTTCGGTCCGACACCGATCGGGCATTTCCTCGTTGCCGAGTTTCTCGACAGCGAAGGCAACCGACTGGAAATCACGGCAAGGATGGAGAAGGAAAATGGATAATTCTCACAAGGTAACAGAGAAGCTCCTCGCACTCGGGGAGCCCGCGTACCGCGACTTTTTAGCCAAGCTGATCCCGACGGTCGATCCGTCGACGATTATCGGAATCCGATCGCCGATTATGCGTTCTTTGACGAAGGAACTCACCGAAACACCCGATGCCGAGGCATTCCTGGCAGAGCTGCCGCATAAGTATTATGAGGAGAATACCCTGCACGGTATTCTGATCGAACGAATCGGTTCATATGACCGGACGATCGAGGCGATTGACCGTTTCCTTCCTTATGTGGACAACTGGGCGACCTGCGACACGATGAGTCCGAAGATTTTTAAGAAACATCATGCCGAACTGGCCGGGAAAATACCGGAGTGGATTCACTCGGACCATACCTACACGATCCGGTTCGGCGTCGGTATGCGCATGGCGCATTTTCTCGAGGAAGATTACCGGCCCGATATTGCGGATGAAGTCGCATCGATCGTGTCGGATGAGTATTACGTCAACATGATGATCGCGTGGTTCTTTGCAACCGCGCTGGCCAAGAGATACGACGACATTCTTCCGGTGATCGAGTCGCGCAGGCTTTCCGTGTGGACGCATAATAAGACAATTCAGAAGGCTGTTGAGAGTTACCGTATTACGGAGGATCAGAAGACCTATCTTAAGTCGCTGCGGATCAGGAGAAAATAGCGGGATTATCCGTGAGGCGTGTTATAATATGAAACGGTTATTCACTAAGGAATAATATTTGCGCGATACTGTTTGCTTGGTGCGCGTTAGTTCGGGAGTTTTGTATGCAAAAAAAGAATTATCCCCTTTATGAGACGACAAAATTTGAGAATTTTCGCGTCATGATCGAAAACGTCGCCGATAAATATCCCGACCGTGTCGCATTCGCCTATAAAGAAGATCCTTCGAAGACGGAGAGCCGCCGTACATACAAGGAGGTCCGGGATCACGTTTGCGAGATCGGCACAGAGCTCATATGCCGCGGATGGCGAGACCGCACCGTCGCGCTGATCGGAGAGGCTTCCTATGAATGGATCTGTTCCTATTTTGCCCTGATGGCGATCGGTGCCATCGTGATACCGATCGACAGGGACATGCCGGCCCGTGATATTGCCGACATCATGAACACGACGGAAGTTTACGCGGTACATTACAGCAGTGCCATCGAGGAGAAGATTTCTTCGATTCGCGAAAAGGTCCCTACGCTGATGTATCTCATCTGCCTGGGGACGCCGCTCATCGACGATGCCGTACCGGTTTCTCTAATCGCTATGGAGGGCGCTAAACGGCGTGCCGGCGGGGACAACGCCTATTACGACTATACGATTGATGCGGACCGCATGGCGACGATTGTTTTCACATCCGGAACAACCGGGCAGGGCAAGGGCGTTATGCTGTCTCAGAGAAATATCGTTCTGGATATGACGAACGGTATGTATCTTTTCGCGATTTCGCCGAAGACAATCAACTTCCTGCCGCCGCACCATACCTTTTGCTCGACCGTCATTTTCGTCGGTCATTTCTCGCAGGGCTCTACCGTTTACCTTTCAAGCGGCCTTCGCTATATCGCGTCCGAAATCAGGGAGCAGCAGCCGACACATCTGGTTCTGGTGCCGCTCTTTCTCGAGAAGCTGTGCGCCAGGATCTGGCAGACGGCTGAGAAGCAGGGAAAAGCACGGATGCTTAGGCGCATGATGAAGCTGAGCAACGCGCTTCGCCATATAGGTATTGATTTGAGGCGTACCCTCTTCAAAAGCGTTCATGCTTCGTTCGGCGGCAAGCTGGAGATGGTCATCTGCGGAGGGGCAGCGCTTAACCAGACTGTCATCGATACATTTGATGCGATCGGAATCACGATTCTGAACGGCTACGGCATAACGGAATGTGCACCGCTTGTTTCCTGCAACCGGAACCGCTTGCAGAAGGACGGCAGCGTCGGCATCCCGATCATCGACGAAGAGGTCAGGATCGACAACCCTCATATGAACGGTGAAGGAGAGATCTGTGTTAAGGGACCGAATGTCATGCTCGGCTACTACAAAGATCCTGAAGCTACAGCAAAAGCTCTGGACGCGGACGGCTATTTTCACACGGGTGATTACGGACGCATCGACAGTGAGAGATGGCTCTTCATTACGGGACGTCTCAAGAATCTTATTATCCTGAGCAATGGAAAGAATGTTTACCCCGAAGAGATCGAGACCGAAATCTGCCGCCTGGATACCGTCGAGGAAGTTATCGTATACGCGGGCGAAAGCCGCTCGAACAAGAAGCGCGAGGTGATCGTCGCCGAGATTTGTCCGAACAAAGAGGCGATTGAGAAGCACGGCATCGTTGATGTTCAGCGCTATTTCGAGGATCAGATCAAAAGGATCAACAAGGAGAACGTCTCCTACAAGGCCGTCAATATGGTCCGTATCCGTGAAGAGGAGTTCCCGAAGAATACATCGAAAAAGATCGTGCGTTTCCGGATCGACAAGAGCATCGATTAAGAGCGTGCCGTCTCGCGAAACGATTTTTGTTGAAAGTCCGGAATAAAAGGTGATATATTAATCCTCAAAGAATGCACAAATGATGTGTCGCACCGGCATATCGAATTATTTTGTGCTTTGCGAGGGCCGATGAATGATTTTAAGTATCTCGGTATTGTAAGCTGGGCCAAGGATATCATTCGCAGCAATCAATTTTCTGCCGGGGACAAATTCTACTCGGAGGCGGAGCTTTGCGCCATTCATCATGTCAGCCGCCAGACGGTACGGCAGGCGCTCGCGCATATGGAGAAGCAAGGCATTCTCGATCGCAAGCAGGGGGTAGGATCCTTTGTCCATAACCCGAGCCTGATCACCGCCGAGAAGGACAGTCATCTCGCAGGTATCGTATCGACCTATTTCAGCGATTACATTTTCCCGAGCATCGTAACCGGAATTGAGCGCGTTCTCACTTCAAACAACGTGTCGATGCAGCTGATGACGACGTCAAACCAGGTTTCCGAAGAGACGCGGGCTCTTGAGAAGATGCTCGCGCAAAATGTCGGCGGGCTGATCATCGAACCGTCACAGAGTGCTTTGCCGAATCCCAATATTGCGCTTTACAATGAGATCCGGGCCAAGGATATCCCGATTGTTTTCTTCAATGCCCGGTACACATGGTCCAATAACCCTCTGGTAGCGATGGACGATCACGCGGCGGGCCAAATTGCGACCGAACACCTGATCTCACTGGGTCACAGCAAGATTTCCGGTATTTTCACATTCGACAATATGCAGGGGCATAAGCGGTATCAGGGATATATGAACAGTCTGATCCGGCACAGGATCCCCATATCCGACAAACAGATCATGTGGTTCCCCGCTACGGAGAAGAAGACTTTTTTCGAGGTATATAAAGACGCCCTTACGACGCTGCTCGATGAGAGTACAGCCGTTGTCTGCTATAACGACAGTCTCGCGGTTGAGCTGATGTCCTTCTGCAAAGAGCAGGGACGCGCTGTTCCGAGGGATATATCGATTGTTGGAATTGACGATTCGAATCTGTCCCGCGTTTGCGAGGTCCCGCTTACATCGGTCCGTCACCCGAAAGAACAATTGGGGGAGGCGGCCGCGAAGGTACTTCTGGAATTAATGACCAAACCCGACTATCGGGCAAAAGACGTACTCTTCGTACCCGAACTGATCGAAAGAGCATCTACCGCGCCGATTCATATCAGAGTAGACAGTCATTACAGGAGTGCACGTTAGTGGAAAATAAAGAGCTTTTCGAAACGGATTTACTCGGCATAGCAGAACTCGACCACCTTCGTTCTCTGGATGTTCGCGGACTGGACAAATCGCCGATCGAGCGATTTATTTACTGCGGTTCACAGGGCGAAGCCGGACAGGCTGTTAATCAGCTGCTCTCCGGTATCGGGGAAGGCTCTATGGAGAGTGCGCTTTTCCGGTTCTATGTTGTCGCCGACATTTATCTCACGACCAAGACTGTAATGTCCGGAATCGGCTTTGATGCTGAGGAATTTACCGAAGCTGTCGGGGACTCAAATGCGTTTATCCGTCAGTTCAGAGAAGAGAGCTCCGTCAGGCGCTATCTGGTCGGACTTCTCGAGAAGTGTATCGAGCTTCGAAACGATAAAGCGGATTCAGGGAAATCGATTATCTGCAAGTCGAAGAGGTACATAGCCGAGCATTACTGTGATTCCGATTTGACGCTTTCGGGAGCGGCTGCTTCCGTGAATATCAGCGCGACCTATTTCAGCTACTTATTCCGGAAAGAAACCGGAGAGACCTTTTCCGGATATCTCACGAACTATCGGATCGAGAAGGCAAAGGCTCTTCTAAGCTGTTCGACGCAGCGTGTCGTTCAGATCGCCTCTTCTGTCGGATACAACGACTATCACTATTTTGCCGGTATCTTTAAAAAAATGAGCGGTCTCACACCGAGTGAATTCAGAAGAAAAAGCAGAAGCATTTAGTTCCGGCAGATCCTTGATCCCCTGGCCTTTTATGCCAATAATTTGATCTTATAAATTTCCGCGCCGTATGCAACAACGATAAAGTTGTACGGTTTTTACGTATTTCATTCTGTTCATGTATATTGCTGAAAACAAAAATCCACAATTTATCCGCATAATAGTGCCAACAATCGAAAAAGTAGAACTAAACATATCAAATATGTCCGCACAACAAATAATCCGTCAACAAATGATATTGATTTGCCAACCGAAATGATGCTTGTACGCAATACAAGCAAGACGAATAACGCATAATTCGAAAGATATTACACATAATCTGCAAGAATCTGTACAGACAGATGTCTACAACTTGGTTATTCTTAGCATATAACCGGACTCGATATGTACAACAAAAAAACGTGGAGGTAATTTCAATGAAAAGACTGGTCGTAATTGCTCTGGCATTGATGCTCGTGTTTTCGACTGCGGCCTGCAGCGGATCCGCAGCCAAGGAAACCAAGAAGGCCGATGACAAGATTACCGTTGGTGTAGTTCAGACGAATGCCAACGAATCTGACTGGCGTACCGCAAACACCAAATCGATCAACGAGGCGTTTGCCGCCGCCGGTTTCGAGACCAAGATGGTCTTCGGCGAAGGTGATCATGCCAAGCAGATCGCAGAAGCACAGCAGCTCATTCAGGAAGAAGTCGACTATCTCGTTATTCTCGGTCTCCAGTCTGCCGGCTGGGAAGATGTTGCCAAGTCTGCCAAGGCAGCGGGAATCCCGCTCATCATGGTTGACCGTAAGCTTGATCTGACCGAAGATCTCTACACCGCTATGGTTTGCTCCAACTTCGAAGCCGAAGGCCAGAAGGCCGTTGACTGGCTGAAGGCGCAGGCTGTTGCCGATGCTAAGATCGTCGTTCTCGGCGGAGACACTGGTTCTTCCGCACAGCTCGGCCGTTCCAAGGCAATCGAAGACGGTGCAAAAGCTAACGGATGGGATATCGTTTTCAATCAGAACATGAAGGGCTGGGACGAGACACTTGCCAAGCAGGCTGTCGCTGATCTCATCGCTGCCGGTACAGAATTCAACGTTATTTATGCCGAGAATGACAACATGGCTCGTGGCGCTTGCGCGGCTATGGATGCTGCCGGTATCACCTACGGCAAGACCGGTGACGTTAAGGTTATCGCTTTTGACGCCAACAAGTGGGCTCTTCAGAACGTATTTGACGGCAAGTTCAATCTTGATGTCGAGTGCAATCCTCTTCATGGAACACGTCTCGTCACTTTGATCCAGAGCCTTGAAAAGGGTGAGACCATTGAGAAGAACGTATACATCGAAGAAGAAATGTTTGATACGGCAACGATCACACAGGCTGTCGTTGACGCCCGTTCCTATTAATCTGCAACAGAAATTGCCATTGAACCTTTGAACTTGCACTAGATGTTGTTTGAAACAATGCGCGGCGCTGAGGGAGTGGAATCGTCCGCAAACTTAGCGCCGTGCTTTTATGTAATTTATCGGAATATTATTGGACATCAAGGCGGAGGAATGATTTAGAAAATGCAGAGAAAACTACTTGAAATGCGCGGTATTTATAAGCTTTTTCCGGGTGTCCGTGCCTTGCAGAATGTGGATTTTACGTTGCAAGAGGGTGAAATCCATGCATTGATGGGTGAGAACGGAGCCGGAAAGTCCACTCTGATCAAAGTACTGACCGGAGTATATGCTAAAGACCACGGTGAAATTTATCTTGCGGGTTCAGAGAAACCTATCGTAATCAAATCACCGGAGGAAGCACAGAAACAAGGAATCAGCACGGTGTATCAGGAAATTACACTGTGCCCGAACCTCACCGTGGCCGAGAACATGTTTATCGGCAGGACGAATGAGGTATTCGTACATTGGAAAACACGGATCGCAAAGACCGAAAAAATACTGAAAGAACTGGGAATTCCCGCAAAGGCAACGCAGCAATTATCAAGTTGTTCGATTGCCGTACAGCAGATGGTTGCGATTGCAAGGGCCATTGATATGGAATGCAAGGTTCTGATACTCGACGAACCAACCTCGTCACTTGACGATCAGGAAGTCGCGAAGCTGTTCAAGCTTATGCGCGATTTGAAATCCAAAGGTGTCGGCATCATATTTGTTACGCACTTCTTGGATCAGGTTTATGAGGTCTGCGACAAGATCACGGTTCTTCGCAATGGAGAGCTTGTTGGCGAGTACCAGATTAAAGATTTGCCGCGTGTCGCACTTGTTGCGAAGATGCTCGGTAAAGAGCTCGGAGACCTGTCGAATTTGCATAACGAAACACAATGCGCCGCTGCTGCAAACGAAGAGGCCGTCATCGAAACACTCGGATTGTCGAGTGATTCAGGCGTCAAGCCATTTGATTTTAAGACGTGCAAAGGTGAAGTCACCGGGTTTGCGGGTCTTCTTGGATCGGGACGCAGCGAATGCGTTCGCGCCATATTCGGAGCGGATCGTGTTTCTGCCGGCAAGATCCGGATTAAGGGCGAAGAGCTTACGGGTATTACCCCTCTGAAAGCTATGAAGAAGGGTATCGGCTATTTGTCGGAAGACCGTAAACGTGACGGCATTATCGGTGACTTATCCGTAAGAGAGAACATCATTCTCGCCTTGCAGGTTATGCGCGGATTCTTTAGACCTTTTACGAAGGCGCAGGCACAGGCCTTTGCTGACGAGTACATCAAGCTCTTAGGGATCAAGACCGCATCGGCCGATACCCCGATCAGTTCATTATCCGGAGGAAACCAGCAGAAGGTTATTCTCGCGCGATGGCTTCTGACGCATCCGGATTATCTGATTCTGGATGAGCCTACCCGGGGAATCGACATCGGTACCAAAGTTGACATTCAAAAGCTTGTTCTTAAGCTGGCATCCGAAGGTATGAGTATTACCTTCATTTCGTCAGAAATTGAGGAAATGCTTCGCACATGTTCCAGACTTATCGTAATGAGGGATCTGAACATCGTCGGAGAGTTGCATGGCGAGGATATGACGCAGGACAAAGTAATGCACACCATCGCAGGAGGGACAACGAGACATGATGAGTAATCAGAGCAGTATTCGTTCCGGTCGCCCGGTTCAGGTGATCCGGGCGATTGTGAAGCACAGTTTATTTATCCCCTGTGCGTTTCTTATTATCCTTATCTTAATAAATCTGTTCATCAATCCGGGTTTTCTGAAAATCACCATGGGCAGTGACAGCAACGGCAATCCGGTTCTGATCGGCAATCTGATCAATATTATGAACAACGCGACAGAGCTGGTCATTCTGGCTATCGGAATGACATTCGTAACCGCTTCTTCCCGCGGTCAGGATATCAGCGTCGGCGCGACGGTTGCGATCGCCGGCGGTGTTGTCATGCGTGTCCTTTGCGGAAGTGAGACACAGCCAAGCACGCTTCACGCGCCTATACTGGTCGCCCTTCTTCTGGGATGTCTTGCCGGCATGGCCTGCGGAGCCTTTAACGGTTTTCTCGTTTCGAAATTCAATATTCAACCGATGATTGCGACGCTCATTCTCTTCACGGCCGGGCGTTCGATTGCCTCCTTTGCAATGGGCGGACTCAAGCCCAAAGCAGTCGAATCTTTCGGGTACTACGGCAATTTCATTCCGGGATTTCCTATACCGACTCCGATCCTGATTACGATTGTCATTATTATCCTCACAGCAATTGCACTCAGGAAAACGAATTTGGGACTTTACACGAGAGCGGTCGGCGTCAATGCGCAATCCTCAAGCATGAACGGATTAAATCCTGCAATGATTAAGTTTATGACCTACATTGTTCTCGGCTTTTGTGTCGGCATCGCCGGCTTCATTCAGTCGAGCCGGGTACAGACGGTCAATCCTTACACCATAGTTCCGAGTATTGAGATGGACGTCATTCTCGCGGTCGCTCTCGGAGGCAACTCTCTCGGCGGCGGCAAGTTCAATATGACCGGGTCTATTGTCGGTGCCTACACGATTCAGACTCTGACCTCCATGCTGACCACCTTAAACGTGAACACCAATGCGGTGCCTGTCTTCAAAGCGGCGATTATCGTCGTACTGGTCGTAATTCAGGCTCCGGTCTTCAAGAGCTTTTTTAAGAGCAGAAAAGATGCACTGAAAGCAGATTCCAATAAAGATAAGGAGCGTGATTCTTATGTCGTCGAATAATGCTCCCAGGACCGCCACACGGCGGTTGCTTCCGAAAAATCTCCTGAACAGAGGGAAGATGACAGACACGTCCTTTCTTCTTACAATCACCATTACTCTCTTTATCGCGATTTATGCCCTCGCGGTTATTTTTCTCGGAGACAAGGGCTTCGGCAAGATCCAGATGCTTTTCAATCTCTTCAATGAGAATTCCGCACTTATTGTCATCGCATGCGGTCTTTCCATCGTCATGGTCACGGGAAGCATCGATATATCGGTCGGCGGCTCCACGGCTTTGATCTGTACCGCCTGTATCGTATGCCTGAACAACTATGGCTTCAATTTCTTAACTTCACTGCTTCTGGCTCTGGCAATCGGACTCACCTTCGGTATTGTGCAGGGATTCCTGATCGCATACATTGAGATTCAGCCCTTCATTGTCACCTTGGCCGGTATGTTCCTCGGGCGAGGTCTCGTAGCGCTGATTGAGGTCAATCAGATTCAGGTTGCCAACAAGGCTTTTGAAGCACTTTCCGGCAAACGTATTGAGATTCCGTTTCTGGGAGACGTAAATAAGAAAGGCATCTTCATTCAATCCAAACTCGAGTACGGGGTCATTGTGGCGCTCATTATCGTTGCGATTATCTTTTTCCTGCTCAAGAGAACCAGTCTCGGACGCAGTTTCTACGCCGTCGGCGGTAACCCGCAAAGTGCGCTGATGCTGGGAATCAATGTCAGGAGAACGCGGTTCATCGCTCATGTTCTCTGCGGACTGCTCGCGGGTATCGGCGGTTTCCTGTATCTCTTTCACACAAGATCCGGATCGGTTCAACAGGCGACCGGCCTTGAGATGGATGCAATTGCGGCATCGATCATCGGAGGCACGCTCCTGACCGGAGGTGTCGGCAATATTATCGGTACTCTGTTCGGCGTACTTACGAGCGGCACGGTCCTTCTGATTGTAACCGCGATCGGAAGCCAGGATCCTTGGTGGCCGCAGATTACGCGTGCCGGCATGCTTTGCTTCTTCATAATTCTTCAGAGTGTCATTTGTTCCCGCAAGAAAAAGACCAACTAATAATCATACTTAGCAGGATGGAGGGATCCATATCAGAAACCAGAATCAATCTTTCAACTCAAATACCGCACTTGGCATCGAACTCGGTTCAACAAGAATTAAGGCGGTACGAATCAACCGGGACCGCGAAGTCCTGGAGAGCGGCAGCCACCATTGGGAAAGCAGGCTGGTTGACGGCCATTGGACGTATTCACTCGAGGATGTCGAGGCAGGGCTTAGAGATGCCGTATCAAGACTTAGCAGAGAAATCGATCCGGTAACGACCATTGGCATCTCCGCGATGATGCACGGATATCTGGTTTTCGACAAAAACGGGAATCTGCTGGTTCCTTTCCGCACATGGAAAGACACCACAACCAAAGAAGCCGCGGATAAGCTTACGACCCTTTTTGATTTCAACATTCCGGAGAGATGGAGTATAGCCCATCTGTATCAGGCCATTCTGAATAATGAAGTGCATGTCAAAGACATCGCATTCATCACGACGCTTGCCGGATATGTTCACTGGCGTTTAACGGGCAAAAAAGTCATCGGCGTCGGAGATGCGAGCGGTATGTTCCCGATCAGCGACGGCACATGGAATACGGAATTTATCGGGAAGTTTCGCAATCTGACCGGGATTGACTGGCCTCTGATTGCTCCGGAGATCTTGACGGCCGGTCAGGATGCCGGAAGTCTTACGGATGAAGGAAGAGAATATCTCTTCGGAAGCAGGACGGATATGGCGGCGGAATGCTGTGGGCTGTGCCCGCCGGAAGGCGATGCGGGAACCGGAATGGTATCCTGCAAAGCAATCGCGCCCGGTACGGGAAACGTCAGTGCCGGAACGTCTATTTTCGCGATGATCGTGCTCGAAAAGCCTTTATCAAGGCTTCATCGGGAGATTGATATCGTTACGACTCCGGACGGAAGAGATGTCGCGATGGTTCACTACAACGAATGCACATCGAAAATTGATCCGCGGATCGAGCTGTTTGCCGAAGCTTTCGAGTATTTCGGAAGGAAGATCGAGACCAAAGAACTGTATGACGGTCTATATGAATATGCGCTGAAAGCGCCTTCCCGTCTTCAGGTCTTTATGCGCGAGACTTTGGAGTCGGCCGTATCGGATCTCGCCTCAGGCATTCGTGTCCTGACCGAAGACGAGCACGTCCGCGTCGACAGGCTCGCCGGACACGGCGGTTTCTTCAAATCCGGACTTGCCGGGAAGACCATCATGTCCGAATTGACGGGAATACCGATCGAACTGTCTGAAACGGCGGCTGAGGGCGGCGCATGGGGCATTGCTCTTCTTGCCGACTATCTTAACGATGCGGATCAAATGACTCTCGGTGAATTTTTGGAGGCAAGATAATATGTATGAATTCTGGTTTGTTGTCGGCAGTCAGGAACTTTACGGCGAAGAGACATTAAAGCAGGTCGAGAAGAACAGTATTGAGATCGTGGACGCTTTGAATGCCGGCGGACTCCTCCCGTATCCGCTTGTATACAAAGACACGATCAAAACCGCAGAAGGTGTTACGGCGCTGGTTAAAGATGCGAATTATGCGGATCAATGTGCCGGTATCGTCACGTTTTGCCATACGTTCAGTCCCTCGAAAATGTGGATCAACGGTCTTGGGCTCCTGCAGAAGCCGTGGTGCCATTTCCATACGCAGTTTAATTTCGAGATCCCCAACGAGGGGATTGATATGGATTATATGAATCTGCATCAGTCCGCGCACGGTGACCGCGAACACGGTTACATCGGTACGCGCATGCACAAAGGCCGCAAGGTGATTGCGGGATACTGGGGCGACGCCGAGGTTCAGAAGAAACTCGGAAGATGGCAGAAGGCTGCGGCCGGCGCCGCGTTCTCGAAATCTTTGAAGGTCATGCGCTTCGGCGATAATATGCGCGAGGTTGCCGTGACCGAAGGGGATAAAGTGGAAGCGCAGATCCGGTTCGGCTGGCAGGTCAATACATTCCCGGTCGGCGCACTGGTCGAAGTGATGAATGCGGTTACGGCGGATGAGATCTCGGCACAGATGGCTGAGTATAGATCGAAGTACGCGTTTCCGGAAGGGGATTTGTCGTCCGTCGAATACCAGGCCAGGGAAGAGATTGCCATCCGCAAAATGCTCGACAGCGAGAGCTGTATGGCGTTTTCCAACACATTCCAGGATCTGTACGGCATGAGACAGCTTCCCGGTCTTGCGTCGCAGGATCTGATGTCTTTGGGTTACGGATACGGCGGCGAGGGAGACTGGAAGATCGCAGCGATGACGGCTATTGTGAAGTCAATGGGAGCTCGCTCCGCCTTTATGGAAGACTATACGAACGATCTTAAGAACGGTCTGTCACTCGGCGCGCATATGCTTGAGGTCTGCCCGTCGATCGCCGCGGATTCTCCGCGGATCGAGGTGCATCCTCTTGGAATCGGCGACCGCGAACCGCCGGCCCGCCTTGTATTTGAAGGTGCCGCGGGGGATGCGACACTGTCCTGCCTCATCGACATGGGAACACATTTCCGTCTGATTGTTCAGGATGTTACTTGTGTGAAGCCGATCATGAATATGCCGAATCTTCCCGTCGCACGCGTCATGTGGAAAGCTGCAAACGGCCTGGAGACCGGCGCCGAATGCTGGATCCTGGCGGGCGGTGCCCACCATACCGTGCTGTCCTATGACGTGGATGCAGGAATGCTTCGTGACTGGGCCAGAATCATGAATATTGAGTTCGTGTATATCGACAAGGATACGACTCCCGACCGGCTCGAAATGGATCTTAAATTGAGCGAGCTGCTATGGAGAAATGCCTGATCATCTTTTTGAAAGATGCTTGCTGATGCCGCCTCTCATAAACGCATATTTATATTGGGAAAGGATCGGCCTGCCGTGAGGCCGATCCTTTTTCGCTGCCCTTTTATTTGGGGGAATGATCCGATATGCTTTTCTTCTTCCTGTCGAGGCGGCTATTGTAGAAACAGATTTTTTCATACCAGTGACGTGTAAGAAGGAAGGTGGTCGTCTCGCTCAAGGCGAGGATAATGAGCCACTTCAAATCGAGTGACCAGATATTGTATGCGATGCCCGTAAGCACATAAATCAGAATCAGAAGCGAGAGGCAGATCGCCATATTGATCGCCGTTACCGCGGACTTTGTCGCTTCTACGGACAGTATGACGAAAAAAATGGCGAACATGCAGATGGTTCCAATGATTCCGCTTAGAAAAACCATGCCGAGTACGGCTTCGGGATTAAAATCCGACCATCTTCCGGAGACCAGAACCCAGGCAAGCTGCATCAGAAATCCGACGCTGCCGCAGAGGAGAAGATTGATAAGGAGCATCTTCAAGCGATACATATTGCCTCCTAGATTCCGAGGAAGTCTTTGAACGAAGAAGTGTAATTCTTCGATACCTCGACCTCCGCCTTTGTATGATTGAACCTGAGCACGAGTCTTCGGCCGAACCATGGAACAATCTGACTGACATTCTGAATGTTCGCGATGTAGGATCGGCTTACGCGGATGAAGCGGTCTTCGGGAAGAATGGTCTCAAGCTCATAGAGCTTCTCCTTCACCCTGTATTCGCCTTCGGGAGTCACACAGAACGTGATGTTTCCCCGCGCCTCGAAAAAGCAAATCCGGCCGTATGCAAGGATCTCCAGCGTATCGTTCGCCGCTCTTCCGATTACCGACCGCTGAGCCGACTCGATTGGAGAAAGGGAAGAGACAGGAGCAGTCGAAGCGGCGGCAGCAGCCGTAGTGACCGGCGCCGCCGGGTCGGTATTCCCGGCGGGTTCGCCGAAGAGTCCGATCAGTTTATCGATCCGGTTCCACTCGAAAACAATGCTTGTTTTGCCTTCGGGAAGAGTAAATCCATATTCGACAACGGCATAGGGGGAATTGTCGCGCATTGGGATCCGGCGCGCCGTAAGAAGCGCCTCCAATGCGGCTTTGATACCGTCGCCGCAGACCAGAACAACACCTTCCTCAAAAACTCCCATACTGCTCTTTCTACGTATCCCCACTGTATTCCGCATGCGGCGGATAAGCCGCAACGGAATATATTCATTCTGTAATTATCCTGCTGTTGACAGTATACCAAAAAGAAGAGATACGTCTCAATTCTTTTCGACGATACGGCCGTCCTTCAGACGAATGATGCCCGTGCCGTACGTTGCGGATTCGGCGGAATGGGTGACCATGACAATGGTCTTCCTGCGCTCCCGGTTGATCTTCTGCAGAAGCTCCATGATTTCTGTTCCGGTTTTGCTGTCGAGATTGCCGATCGGTTCGTCTGCCAGAATGATTTCGGGATCGTGGATCAGTGCGCGCGCGATCGCTACACGCTGCTGTTCTCCGCCGGACAAACGCGCGGGAGTATTTTTGCGCCGATGGAGGAGGCCCGTGAGACCGAGTACATCGTCAAGCTTTTCGCGGTAGGAAGAGGCGGATTTCCCGTCGAGAAGGATCGGCAGGAGGATGTTCTCCTCGACATTCATATTCGGGACCAGATTGTAGAACTGGAATACGAAGCCCAGCTTCTGGCGGCGAAGTCTGCTCTGCTCGCGGTCACTCATCACAGATAAGTCAAATCCGTTGAGAAGAACCGTTCCTTCGCTTGCCCGGTCAAGGCCGCCCATCAGATAGAGAAGCGTACTTTTACCGGAACCGGACGCGCCCATGACGGAAATGAATTCTCCTTCGGTAATTTTCAGACTGATCCGGTTCAGAACGGGGATCGTGAGAGTTCCCATCTGAAAGGATTTCGAGACATCTCTGACTTCAATCGGGGCGGCTTTCATTTCAGTGTTCATATACATTGCCTCCATGCCGTTCATGCGGCTCTTTTTTGCTTTTCAATCAGTCGATCCGGATACTTTCCAAAAGGTTTTCGGAGTTCGCTTTTGCTGCAGGAATAAGTGCAGAGAGGATCATAAGGAAGGATGCCGACGCACCGAAGATAAGGAAAGTCAGGGGATCGTATGAGATTTGTATCGGTCCGACAATGACTGCGATAATGTTCGGGACTATCGATAAGAGAAGAGCTGCGCCGAGCCATCCTACAACCAGTGCCACAAGGGAGCACAGAGCGGACTCTGTGGCGAGAATACATCCGATGCTGTGTTTATCGGCGCCGATCGAGCGATAAATTGCAAAGGTTCTTTTCCGTTCAATGAAGGAGAGGATCAGGTTGTTTGCGATTCCGACGACGCTGATGATAAGTGCTACCTCGGTAAAAGTCTTGAGCACCGTGAAAACGGAGGCGACTCCATCGACACTTCTCTTGTTGACTTCTTCGTGCGTCGACACATAGCGGATATTGGTTAGATAGATATTCTTGAGCCGGTTCTGAACGGCTTCGGCGCTGTCAGTCGTCTTGATCAAAAGCGTGTCGTATCCGAGTGGTTTCATGAGAACGGAGTAATTTTCTTTGGATATCAGACCCAGATGACCTCCGTCCCACATGGTCTCGAAAATGCCGGCGACCGTAAATGCCTTTGACTGATTCTCGTTTTCGAGTGTAAGGACATCGCCTTCCTTGATACCGAGAAGAGAGGCGGCGCGAGTTGAGAGAAGGATTCCGTTCTCTTCGTTCATGCGGCGAACTGCTTCTTCCCGGTTCCCGGTGAACTTGAAGTTCATGTTCTTGAAATACGTTTCGGCATCAATTCCGTAGAGATTATTGATTTTGTTATCGCTGCCTTTTACCGGTACGGATGTTGTCGAATAGATGGGACTCACCGTTTCTATTCCCGCCTCGCGTCCGATCTCGGCGACGGTCGTATCACTGGCATTGTTGTAAACGAGATACAGGTCGAAAGTCAGATCGTTTTTAAACATGTCATCGAGAGATCCCGAAAGCGATGTGTTTAAGAGAAATATGAAGATCAGAGAGGCCGTGCCGATTCCGGTAAGAATCGTGTTGTTGCAAAGGCTCCGGTTGCCGCGTATATTTCCCGCGGCGAGCCCCAAGGTATTTCGTCTCGCAGATATGCCTAATCGGGAGAGCAGAGATCCTGTGACGCGCAGTAGGAAAGGAATCATGAGGATGAGACCTATGAGAATTACCGTCATTGTGACCGAGCTGCCCACTACGGCAAAAAGAAAATCACCGGGAAGCAGACCAGAGACAATCATGCCTCCTATGACAAGGATTATGCCGATCAGCGCGGGAAACGGTTTTGCTTCCCGGTCTGTACGACCTTCGCCGAGCAGGGTCTCACGAAGAGAACGACGAGAACTCTGCATGATCGGAGAAGCTGAAGCGAGGACGGTCAGCAGGACGGCGAACAGGATTGTCGATATAACAAAAGACGGATTGATTTCGGGGATCGCATTTGCCTCATTGATTCTCTCGGCCGCATTCAGTTTTAGAACCTGAGCCGATGCGGGGATACCGAGAAAGAAGCCCAATACACCGCCCAGAAGGCCAATGACGGCACTTTCCAGGATGTATATCCCGGCCATGCGCCGGCCGGTTGCGCCGACGCTCCGGAATGTCCCGATAATGGATAGCCGCTCTGACATAATTACGCGGTACGAGGTGTAGATAATAAAGGCGCTGACCATAATCGCGAACAGCGAGACGATCAGGAAGGAGATGGTTGGATCCGATCCGGAATTCCCTGCGAGAGACGAATCTTCGGATGCGGTAACATCCGCGTCGGGATACAAGGCGGCAAGCGTTTCGATCATTTCCGCCTTTTCGGAAGGCTGGACGAGCTTTAAGTACAGCATGTTCGGTATTCCGCCGGTTTCGAATATCTCGTCGAGCCGGTCCTTATTCATGATCATTACGGGGACATACATCTCGTTCGCGAAAACACCGGAGGATGTCGCAAGTCCTGCGATCCGGTATGTTCCGGGATGCGCATGAACGTTTAATTCGATGCTGTCACCCTCGGAGAACCCGAGTCTTTCGGCCGCATGGGCGCTGATGATGACCTCATCCTCGGCTAAATCTTCCGGCTTGGTTCCCGTAAAAGACAATTCTGCAAACTGCGGGATCTCTTTAAGCGAGACACCCCAGACACTGAAATACTCCTGGTCTTCGACGGTCGGTTCATAAAGAACATGGCAGCGGAAAGGGGCAAGGACATACTCGAAGGATTGGGAGTGGGCTGACAGCAGATCCGGGTCCACAGCCATAAGTGCGTTCGGGTCGTCTTTCGGTTCGATGATGATATCCGAATTGCCAATTTCCACCGAGGCTGATTCAGCGTTTAATTTGCGCATCGACTCCGATACCTGAAGAGAAGTGAACACGAGGGTCGACGCCGCGACAACAGAAAGGATCAGAAGGAATGCCTCGACCTTTTTTTCGAAAATACTCTTGATGATATACCGCAAAATAACCATAGCCTCGCTCCTTAATCTCTGCCGGAATTCTTTTCCCGAAGGATACAACAGATCCCGAAAGGGGGCGCGGTGACCGGTGTAAAAGGGACGGTTCCGATTGCGAAGAGGACATATTTGAACGTGGAAAACAGGGGTGAGGCAGGATTAACAGGGGGGCGCTCATGCGGTCAAATACAAATCCCGCGACTCTTCTTATCACAGGTAAAGAATAATTTCATGGACAAAGCGGAGCGTTAACGGATAATATAATCATATCTGTAAAAGATTTGACGCAAATCGCGTATTCGAAGGAGACCTAATGAAAGAAATGACAAAGAGAGTTCTGATGACCCTGACCGGTGTATCCGTGAGCGGGTTCAGCGTCGGAATGTTCAATTTTTCCGTGATGGGTGTCGATCCCTTTCAGGTTCTGATGCACGGCATCGCCAAGCACGTTCCGATTGATTTTGGAACGCTGTATATGATTTGCAATCTCGTTATGCTTGTCGCGATCTTTTTCGCGGACAAGAAGAAAATCGGACTCGGGACCTTTATCAATATCTTTCTGCTCGGCTACATCGTGGAATTCTCGTCTGCGTTCTTTGCCGGACTTATCCCCGATCCGTCCCTGCCTATACGAATTCTCTTCCTTGCGGCCGGCGTCCTGATCCTTTGCCTTGGTTCTGCGCTCTATTTTACCGGCGATTTGGGCGTGTCGACATATGATGCGGTGGCCCTGATCCTGTCGGAAAAGTTACCCGTTAAGTTCCAGTACATTCGAATTGCCACCGACCTCGTATGCACCGGTACGGGTTTTCTTTTAGGCGGTGTCGTCGGTGTCGGAACGCTGGTTACGGCGTTTTTCATGGGGCCTCTGATCACGCTTTTCCGGCATCGCGTCTCGATGCCTCTCCGGTACGGGAAGGCCGGTACCGCCGAACGGATTGCGGAAGAGAATAAGAAGCGTACGCATAAGGATTAAGCAGGATCTGCTCTGAATGCAGACCAAAGTGGTTTAAAAAAGAACCTGTGCATTTTAAAGTGCGCAGGTTCTTTTGGTCTGACTTCGATATGCTTTACCAGGGGCGTCTTGCGACGACGAAATTCGATTCCCAGAAGTTGGTGAAGCAGGATCTCTGAACAACCTGGCCGTTGGAAGAGGAAGCGTCGATCATTTCGCCGCCGCCTACATAAATACCGGTGTGTCCGACCGCCTTGCCGTTGGTGCTGAAGAACAGGACATCACCGATCTGAAGGTCGCTCATCGAAGTGATCTTCTCCCAGTCGTCCACCTGCGAATAACCGGCTGCATTATATCGGCCGCGCGAGGAACCGGCCTCTTTGAGACAGTAATAGACAAGTCCGGAACAGTCGAACGAGCTGGGTCCGACGGCACCTGCGACATACGGGTCGCCGAGCTGATTGGCGGCGACTTCCAGGAATGTTTCGACATTGGCCCTGCGGACCGCTTCCTTTTCTTTCGACGCGCTCTCTACGGCTTTGGGAGAATAGATGAGCGACAGGGTCTCTTCGCCGGTCTTGCCGTCAACCGAGATGCCGTTTCGCTCCTGAAAGGCGGTTACGGCGGCTTCGGTCTCCGTTCCGTAATAGCCGGTCGCCTGACTTAAGTATCCGAGTTCAACGAGCTGCCACTGCAGGCTGTCGACATCGGAACCCCTGGTGCCGGTCAGCAGCATGTATTTCTGCGCCTGATCGGAGAACAGCATGTCCAGAGTAGCCGGTCCTGCAATTCCGTCCTGATCCAGATTATGCTGACGCTGGAAAAGTTCGACGGCGTACTGTGTCGCCGGTCCGTAGAGCTTGGTCGATTCGTCAAGCGCCAGATAGTTCAGATCCATAAGCCTCTCCTGAAGCTCCTGAACACGGTCACTCTCATCACCGGGTTTCAAAGTCGGATCCGGTGTCGGCGTCGGTGTGAAAGTCGGGGTAGGGGTGGGGGTGGATGTCGGCGCAGGCGTAAGTGTCACGATAGCCGTGCCGTTAACCATTCCGGATTCATCCGGAAGATTCTGGGCGGCAGCCGCGCTGCGCGATAGAAGGATGCCCGCTACAAGGAGAACGGTAACACCCGATATAACACTTAAAATAATGATTCGGTTTCTCCGCTTAATATGAAAAAGGGGTTCGGCTATTCGGTCAAATCTCTTCATCAACTCGGAATTCATTATTTTCTGAAAAAACTCTTTCATTCATACCTCGTCTTTTTATGTCTGTCTTATAATCCCACTAATTTTATACGATACTATAGATGAATTACAACACCATCATCATTTCTGCCTCAATTTGACAACATTTCGGCTACAATTTGATAACGTAAGCGTCGTATTTTCGGAAAAAACAGTGATATCTAAAAGATGCCTTATGTCTTTTAAGTCAAAGGAGACATTCTTTCAGCCAGAAATCCTCTTATTTTCCAATAGGAGGGACACGAAAAGCGCCTCCGCATGGCGGTGAAATGCACATCCGGATATTGGACTCATTCATCCAACACTAGGGGGGCAGACATCACCGGTCCTGCAAAGGCGCTTTCTTATTCAGAAGACATGGTCTTTTCGCGATGTAAATGATCTGTCAGAGATTTCGGTCCCGCACTTAATAGATAGCGGCAGGACCGTGCTGACCGGTGCGGATTCTCACGGTATCCAGGAGCTCATATACGAATATTTTCCCGTCGCCGTGATTTCCCGTATAAGCGGTCTTGCTGATCGCTTCCACGGTCCTTTCCGCCCATTCCTCGGAGGAAACGACGATTTCAAATTTGATCTTCGGAAGCATATTGATGTCCACTACGGTTCCTCTTACGTGATCGGGATATCCCTTTTGCTTTCCGCATCCCATAACCTGCGAGACGGTGATGCCGTGTACCTGAATTTCGTTAAGGGCCGATTTCACATCTTCAAATTTGTCTTCTCTTACAATCGCTTCTACCTTGAACATATTTTTACTCCTATCTTTGAAGACCCTTCACGGGTCGGTTTGTTCGGTATTTCCTCAGTCCAGTCCGTTGAACGCGGGATACGCGCTCTCGCCGTGCTGCGACAGGTCGAGTCCTGCTTTTTCGGCTTCGGCCGATACTCTGAGCGGTATGAACAGGCGGATCAGCGAGGCGCACAGGAAGGTTCCGGCAACGGCTATCACGATCGTAATCGCAATGCTGAGCAGCTGTGCGAGAAACAGGCGGTAATCCCCGAATACAAGACCATTCCATCTTGCGGCACCGTTGATCGTGCGGTCGGTAAAAATACCGGTTGCGATGCCGCCCCAGATACCGCCGATGCCGTGACAGCCGAAAGCGTCGAGCGCGTCGTCATATCCGAAGCGCTTCTTGATGACGGAGATGCAGAAGTAGCTGATGGGACTTACTGCCGCACCGATCAGAATCGCAGCCCAGATCGGGACGAAGCCTGCGCCGGGGGTAATGGCAATAAGGCCAAGAACGGCGCCTGTAGCGGCACCGACGACGGTCGGCTTCTTTTCCTTGATCATGTCGATCAGCATCCAGGAGAGCATGCCGAAAGCTGCGGAGGTATTGGTCGTGACGAAGGCATGAACGGCAAGTCCGTTCGCAGCCAGTGCGCTTCCCGCATTGAAACCGAACCAACCGAACCAGAGAATCGACGCTCCGAGAATGACGAACGGGATGTTATGCGTCCGGTAAGTGACTTTCGAGAAGCCGAGTCGCTTGCCGAGCATGATCGAAAGAACGAGTCCGCTTACACCCGAGCTGATGTGTACGACGTTTCCGCCTGCAAAATCGACGGCACCTATGACAGATCCCAGAAGACCTCCCTCACCCCAGACCATGTGGGCCAGAGGATAATAGACGACCAGCGACCAGAGCGCGATAAAGATCAGGAGTGCCTTGAAGTTCATACGGCCCGCTACCGATCCGGTAATCAGAGCCGGAGTGATGATCGCGAACATCATCTGGAACGCGACGAAGGCCAGGTGCGGTATGGTTGCCGAGTAGGGTCCCGCCTCAAATGTAATACCGTTCAGGCAAAACCACTTGAGAGAACCGATGAATCCGCCGTTGTTGCCGCCGAAGCTTAAGGAATAACCCGCGACGACCCACATCGCCGAAGCGAGCCCCATAATGAACAGCGAAGACATCATCGTGTTAAGGACATTTTTTCGCCTTTCCAGTCCGCCGTAAAAGAAGGCAAGACCCGGCGTCATAAAAAGCACCATTGCCGCCGCGATCAGCATGAAAGCTACATCTCCTGAATTCATGAAAAATCCTCCGTTTCATAATTGTTTTCTATCCGTCCGGAAAGTGTTTAACGCTTTCACCCTGCTTCAAAGATTCAAAAAAAGGTGCCCGGTATGCAATACATGCATCCCGAACACCTTTGTCCCGAATCAATCATATAGAAGACGAACATAAAAAAACAACGATAGCGCCGGGAACTTCCAGCGCCATCGTTGGTGTATGAAAAGATGTTATATGTTGTCCGGAAATTTGTCAAGCACCATTTCCACAAGGAAAACGAAAGAAAAATGTACGATTCAGGACATTCGTTTCCATTTGAGATATACATGACAAAATGAGCAAGTCCGGAGAGTGAGAGTCACCGTTGCCTATCGTCCCCTTGATGGGAATCAGAACCGTTCGTTAATGAACAGAAGCACAACCTACTCAAACATGCTTAGATGTCGATTGAGTAGGCTTATCAATGATAAGAAACGCGCTTCGGGGCACCGTCGAACCTACTCAAACACGCTCAGATGCGTATTGAGTAGGCTGATTAATGATAAGAAACGCGCTTCGGGGAGCTGGCGCGCCTACTAAAACACGCTCAGAAGACGATTGAGTAGGCTTATCAATGATAAGAATCGCGTTTCGGGGAGCTGGCGTACCTACTCAAACACGCTCAGAAGACGAATGAGTAGGCTTGTCAATGATAAGAAACGCGCTTCGGGGCACCGTCGAACCTACTCAACCACGCTCAGATGTTGATTGAGTAGGTTCGTCAATGATAAAAACCACGCTTCGGGAGGCCGGCGTACCTACTCAAATACGCTCAGATGTCGATTGAGTAGGCTCGCAATGATAAAAAACTCACGCCGGGAGTCCGGCGAACCTACTATAACGCGCTCAGAAGACGAATGAGTAGGCTCGTCAATGAACGAAGCCAATGCAAAGTCGTTTGGAGCCCCTTTTTATATTGTCACCACCCGCCGGAATTGTGCTTCGCCACACCGGTGTATACACCATTCGCATGCTCGGCGGATCAGTACAGGACAGGCGCCGGTAAGCATCCGTTACGATCTTTCAGACGGGAGACAGGGACAGATCCGCAAGGCACGGCGATGCGAGAAGGCGCCTCGCATACGCCTCGTCTGTCAGCCAGGAAAGCAGCTTGTCCGGCTCCATAATCAGCGGCATCCGGTCGTGAAGGCTGCTCATCGAGCTGTTGGCGTCTACGGTCAGGATAACATACGCAAAATAACGGACACCGTCCTTGTCCTCGAAGGAGGAGTAGAGCCCGCCCATATAGAGCATCGAACTCGCTTTTTCGCGAAGGAGGAATTTCTGCTTCGTGTGACCGTTTTCGTGCTCCCATTCGTAGAATCCATTCGCTGGGAGAATGCAGCGCCGGTGCGCGATGCTCGAACTGAAGGTGCGTTTCTCCTCTGCCGTCTCGGCACGCGCGTTGATGATCACACCGGCGTCCTTCCATTTCGGGTAGCCCCAGCGCATGAGGACAGGTGCCGGAGCATCCTTGCCCGCGACTATGACGGGGGCTACGTTGGTCGGGAAAATTTCGCCCGTCTTCATTTCCGCACCCATAGGAGTGCCCTGGTATTTTCGGTTGAGCTCATTTAGGATTGAACGCATTTCGGCGATCGTATCATCGTCGTCAATGTAATACCGGCCGCACATAAGATTACCGCCTTTCGCGAAACCATTTCTGTCGAACCGAATGAAAGCAAGCCTCCGTCGCTCCGAATACCCGCCAGCCTCCGTCGCTCCGGAGAATAAGTGCCGCTTCACTGATGAATTCTTGTACCGGTCTCGCCCTTGATGCCGTCACGCGCTTTTTCGAGAAGGGTGATAAGAGCCGTGCGCCCTTCCTTGGAAGCCGCAAAGCGCGCGGCCGCCTGTATCTTCGGCAGCATGGAGCCCGGAGCAAAGTGGCCTTCGGAGATGTATTTCTCGGCTTCGGACACGGTCAAATCCGAAAGCCATTCCTGTTCTTCTGTCCCGTAACGGATCGCAGCCTTCTCGACCGCCGTCAGGATAATCAGGAAATCGGCGTCGAGTTCCTCGGCGAGCAGACAGCTTGCGAAGTCCTTGTCGATTACGGCGCTGGCTCCTTTCAAGTGATTGCCCTTGAGCGTCACCGGAATACCGCCGCCGCCGCAGGCGATGACGAGCTGCCCGGAATAGAAGAGGGAGCGGATCGCGCCGATCTCGATGATTTCGACCGGCTGCGGAGACGCGACCACACGCCGGTAGCCCCGGCCCGCATCTTCCTTCATGACGTATCCGTATTTTGCTTCCGCCTCGCGTGCGTGTTCCCAATTCATAAAATGGCCGATCGGTTTCGAAGGATTGAGGAAGGCCGGATCATTCTCGTCGACGCGAACCTGCGTAACGATCGTCGTCACGGGAATATGATGAATGTTCCGGTTGTAAAGCTCTTCCCGGAGCGCGTTCTGCAGGTCATAACCGATATAAGCCTGGCTCATCGCGACGCAGACGGAGAGAGGCGTGTTCGGCTGTGCCGGTTCCTCGCGGGAGAGCGCGGCCATGGCGTTGCTGATCATGCCGACCTGCGGGCCGTTGCCGTGCGTGACCACCACGTCACAGCCTTCTTCGATCAGATCGACGATCGCTTTGGCGGTCGTCTGTACGGCCCGCATCTGTTCGGGAAGAGTGTTGCCGAGGGCATTGCCGCCCAATGCGAGGACGACCCGTTTCTTCTTATCCATAGGAGACCTCCGTTTACTGTCCGGACGTGCGCGTATTGTTCTTCTGTATTCTTGAAAAGTAACAGCGGCTCATGCGATCCGCGGTAACGAAATGCATGAGCCGGCAGGTTCGTGGATATTTCTGATTGGCGTTACAGGAACTTGCGCTTTTCATCCCGCTTGGCGAGCTCGCCAAGGAGAGCGGCCGGATCTTCAAACTTACTCATCATGATCATCGATGCAATGACGTACGGCTTGAAGGACGCCTGCTTGTAGAGAGGTACGCGATAGCGGTCAAATACGGAAGCCTCAACCTCGCCCTCGCGGCAGCTGACACCGGAAATGTCGGCGGGAAGGCAGTGCAGATACAGGGCGTTGCCGTCCTTCGTCGTCTTCATCAATTCTTCGGTGCAGGTCCAGTCCTTATGCCCGGCGTTCTGGGCCAGAAGTTCGCCTTCGAGCTTCTTGATGCCGTCGAAGTCGTTGTTGCCGTAGAGCGTCGTGCGCTTCTCCATCGCGGCGAAGGGCGCCCAGCTCTTCGGGTAGACGATGTCGGCGTCTTTGAATGCGTCTTCCATGCTTCCCGATACGCGAAAAGAACCGCCGGACTTCTCCGCGTTCTGCGCGGCGACTTCCAGGACTTCCGGCATGACTTCGTATCCCTCGGGGTGCGCGAGAACGACTTCCATACCCATGCGCGTCATCAGGCCGATGACACCCTGCGGGACAGAAAGCGGCTTGCCGTAAGAGGGGGAATAGGCCCAGGTCATCGCAAGTTTCTTGCCTTTCAGATTCTCGATGCCGCCGAATTCATGGATGATATGGAGCATATCCGCCATGCACTGCGTCGGATGATCGATGTCGCACTGGAGGTTGACCAGCGTGGGGCGCTGCTCGAGCACTCCGTCCGCATGGCCTTCCTGAACGGCACGCGAAACTTCCTGCATATAGGTGTGACCTTTGCCGATGTACATGTCGTCACGGATGCCGATGACATCCGCCATAAAGGAAACCATGTTTGCGGTCTCCCGGATCGTCTCGCCGTGTGCGATCTGCGATTTGCCTTCGTCCAGGTCCTGCACCTCCAAACCGAGCATGTTGCAGGCAGATGCAAACGAGAAGCGCGTTCGCGTCGAATTGTCGCGGAAAATCGATATGCCGAGGCCGCTCTCGAAAACCCGGGTTGAGATGTTGTTTTCGCGCATAAAACGCAGCGCGTCGGCCAATACCCAGATGGCTTCGAGCTCCTCGTCGGTCTTGTCCCAGGTGAGGAAGAAATCATTCTCGTACATTTCTTTAAAATGGAGGGATTTCAGCTTGTCGATGTAGTTATCCAGTGATTTCATATTCGGGCACCTCCTCTAGTTGATGGGGATTATTTGCAGTAAAGGGAGGGAAGGGCGGCGTAGACGGCGGCGCAGCGAACCAGATCTGCTTTCCAGGTCCTTTCGTTCGGCGCATGCGCCTGGGCTTCTTTGCCGGGGCCGAAACCGATGCACGGTATCCCGAAGCGCCCCATAATCGATACGCCGTTCGTTGAGAAGGTCCACTTGTCGACTTTGGGCGTGCCGTACATAGCCTGATAAGCGTCGACCATCGCGCAGGTTGCAGGATGATCGGCCGGCAGGACCCAGGTCGGGAAATAGCAGTCGGTCGGATATACAAGATTCTTATAACTCGGCCGCTCATAGGTGTACATGCTGACCTCGGCGCCGTATTTTTTCACGGAGGGGAGGGCTGCGATCTGCTCGAGCGCCAATGTATAGGTCTCGCCGTCGGTCAGGCGACGGTCGATGGAGATGCTGCATCCGTCGGCTACCGCGCAGCGCGAAGGCGAGGAGAAGAAAATCTCCGAGACGGTGAGCGTGCCTTTGCCGAGGAAGGGATCAAAATGAAGAGTATCATTCAAGGCTTTGACTTCGAGGAGAATATCGGCCATTTTGAAGATCGCGTTGTCGCCGCGTTCCGGAGCGGAACCGTGGCAGGATATTCCTTTGACATCGACGCGGATCTCCATCCGGCCGCGCTGTCCGCGGTAGATATTGCCGTCGGTCGGCTCTGTGATAACGACGAATTCGGGCCTGATGTGATCCTCGTTGATGATGTATTGCCAGCAAAGACCGTCGCAGTCTTCCTCCTGGACCGTACCGGTTACAAGAACCGTATACTTGTCGGAGAGAAGACCTAAGTCCTTCATGATTTTCGCGCCGTAAACGGAGGACACGATACCGCCGAGCTGATCGGACGTGCCGCGCCCGCCGATTTCGGTGTCGCTCTCAAAACCTTCGTAGGGATCAAATGTCCAGTTGCTCTTGTTGCCGATACCGACCGTGTCGATGTGGGCGTCAAAGGCGATCAGGGTTTGGCCGGAACCCATAAACCCGAGAACATTGCCCATCGGGTCAATCTCGACTTTATCAAAGCCCAATGCCCTCATCTCGTCCGCAATCCGGTTGATATGGCCTTCTTCGCCGGTGCTTTCGCCGGGAATCCGGACCAGATCGCGAAGGAACCTGGTCATATCCTTTTCGTATCGGGCCGCTGTTTCTTTAATCTTGTCAAAATCCATATCCATACCTCCGATGTAGTTTTTCACGAAGTTTTACTCATGTATGAGGATGACGTAAGAGAAAGAAAAAGAGTTTACTCCGACGGATTATCCCGATGAAACGGGATAACGGGAATCACTCTTATGATAGCACAGCGGCGGTGGAAACAGAGCAGGATTTTGCGTTTGAAGGGAGGCTTTCCTCACTGAAATGCCGGTGGCCCAAGGGGCACAGACAGCGTCCCTCGGTAAGCGATTTATAATTAGCTAGACCCATAGCCTCTTTAAGATCGAATACACTCATATGGTATTTCCAGTGGAAGACAACGGGCGAATCGTTGATTTCAGCGAAATACTTGTATATTCGTTCGATCTTTCTTCTTTATCAGCCACTCTGAGCATCTGTCGCGTCAGCTTGCTGAAAAGCCTTCAACAAGGTTCAATCAGGATCCGTGTTCAGGTATAAAGATTGTGACCGCCGGAAAAAATTTACAAACTCAGGCCGCCCTGCCATAGTTGTCAGATACTCACGTGTCTCCCTAGATGTGTGAGCTGAGATATAAGTGAAAAATGCGCCAGCTTTCCGGTGAGCGACCGGAATCGGGATCTAGTACATCCATTCCGGTGATTCAAATTGTGAGACAATACTCGTTGCATTATGGCGATTTTAGCCCGGCGGTTACAATACCGCCGACAGACAATGGAGAGCAACCGTTGCGTATTGTCCTCCTTGATGGGAATCAGAGCCATTCGTCAATGGTAAGAAACGCCCTTGGAGAGGCCGGCGAACCTACTCAAATGCACTCAGATCCTGATTGAGTAGGTTTATCAATGATAAAAAATACGCTTCGAGAGGCCGGCGTACCTACTCAAATACATTCAGATGTTGATTGAGTAGGCTCGTTATGATAAAAAACTTCACGCGCGATAATGCCCATTCGTGAAAACTGAAAAACCAAATGAATATGACCCCGCAAAGTCCCTGACGAGGAGATTGCGGGGTTTTTATATGCCGTGGCAGGCGATAGCCTTGATAGGGCCGCGAGAGTTGAGGTGATAGCCGTGTCAGGGGCGCGAGATCGGGGGTTTGGGAATCGGGGGCTTTCTGTGTGAATTTTGCTTTCTGCGAAATAATTATGCTTTCTGCGCGAATTCTACAGGGTGCTCAAGAGACTTTCGTGATAGTGGGGAGGTGAGATGCGGATTACACACCAGAATGGGAAAATGCTTAATTTGGTGTGTAATTCTCAAACGGGCGTGCAGTATGCAGAGGCCGGATTACACACCAGAATGGGAAAATACTTGGTTTGGTGTGTAATTCTCGAGCCGGTGTGTGGTACGCAGAGACGGGATTACACACCAAAATGGGAAAATGCTTGGTTTGGTGTGTAATTCTCGAACGAGTGTGCAGTATGCAGAGGCCGGATTACACACCAAAATGGAAAAATGCTTGATTTGGTGTGTAATTCTCGAGCCGGAGTGTGGTACCAGAGACGGGATTACACACCAAAATGGGAATAAGTTTGATTTGGTGTGTAATTCTCGAACGGGCGTGTGGTACGCAGAGACGGTATTACACACCAAAATGGGAATAAGCTTGATTTGGTGTGTAATTCTCGAACGGGCGTGTAGTTTGCAGAGGCCGGATTACATACCAAAAGAGACATCAAAAATATCGATGTTACGGCCTCGTCCCGGCGCATCCGTCAAGGCATTTTCAACACCGTCTTCCATGTGTTGTAGGAGACATAGGAGGACCCTGTTATGATTCAAGTCAAGCTTGTCAGCGATCGCGTCAACAGATTCCCCGTCTGCTTTTAATAGCAGTATTTTTGCACGGCTAACTGTCTGCGCTTGCATGGTTCTTGCACGTGTCACGGACTTCAGATAGGTACGGTCGCTATCGGATAATTTCAAAGACCGCGCATCAGCCATAATGGAAATACCTCATAAATCATTTGATGCCTTCATTTTTATTAAAGTCCTCATATTAAGTCTGGTTATTTGCGATTCTTTGTACTAGAAGGCCTTAACTGTCACCCCGGCCGATTCGAGCGCCGCACGGATCCGGACGACAAATGCGAGCGCCTTCGAGCCGTCGCCGTGTACACACACCGAATCGGCTTTAAGATCGATATCGGAGCCGTCGATCGCGGTCACCTTCCGCTCGACGGCCATGCGGATCACGCGTGCGATCGCCTCGTCCTCGTCTTCGATCATCGCGCCTTCCTGTCCTCTCGGAACAAGAGAACCGTCCGCCCGGTATGCACGGTCGGCGAAAACCTCGCTGGCACAGGCAAGACCGGTATCCGCGGCCGCCCGGATCATCTCGCTCCCCGAGAGAGCAAGAAGGATCAGGTTCCGGTCGATCGAATAGATTCCTTCGCAGATTGCTTTGGCCAGCGCATAATCTTTCCCGGCCATGTTATAGAGTGCGCCGTGGGGTTTGACGTGCCTGAGCGGGACGGAGGCGCTGTCGCAGAACGCTTTAAGTGCGCCGATCTGATACTGGACATACGCTTTGGCTTCGGCGGGGGAGCTCGCCATATTCCGGCGGCCGAAGCCGATCAGATCCGGGAATCCCGGGTGAGCGCCGGCGTGAACCCCGTATCGCTTGCAGAGAGCGACGGTTCTGGACATGACGATCGGATCGCCGGCATGGTAACCGCACGCAATGTTGGCCGAGGTGATGCTCGGAATGACTTCTTCATCCATGCCGATCGTATAGGTACCGAAGCTTTCACCCAAATCACAGTTCAAGTCGATGGAAGGCATAATTTTATCCTCTTTCCGATCGTATTTTGAGGAGCCGCTCTTTAGCGGTCCGGATTCTAGAGCATGAGTTCCGCGTTCTTTACGTCGGTTATGAACATATGCCCCGGCGCGTGCGTGATCGCAAACGACGGCCTGCTGTTCATAACGACCGCTTGCGGCGTCACACCGCAGGGCCAGAAAACGGGTATTTCACCCGGCCGGATCGTGACAGGATCTCCGTAATCGGGCCGGCTCAGGTCCTTGATACCGAGAACCTCCGGATAGCCGATGTGGATCGGAGCGCCGTGAACGCGCGGCATTGCGGCTGTGATCCTGACGGCGGCCGGAACGAGCGCATGCGGGATCGGGCGCATACTGACGACCATATTCCCGGAAAATGTACCCGCCGGAACGCACGGGATGTTTGTGTTGAACATCGGGACATTTACGCCCTCTTCGATCTGGCGCACCGGAATACCTGCTTCGAGAAGGGAAGACTCAAAAGAGAAGCTGCACCCGATGAGAAAGCTTACAAGATCCGTCCTTTCCGTGAAAAAGCGGCTGATATCGGTGTATTCGCCGGTGCGTATTCCGTCCTCGTACACATAGTAGCGCGGGATGTCCGCCGCGATGTCGCTGCCCGCCGCAAACTGCGGAAAGCTGCGGCTCCCCATGTCGGCGACCTCGAGCAGGGGACAGCTCCTGGGATTGCGCTGACAGAACAGCAGAAAATCCCAGGCGAGCTCCTTCGGGAGAATCACGAGATTTCCCTGCGCGTACCCGGAGCACATGCCGGTCGTCGGGAAATCGATGGTACCCTTCCGGATCAGAGACCGTACTTCGGAAGGCTTAAGAGAATCATATCCGTTCATTTTCTTATACGCTCCTTCAGTTTTTTTAGTTCGTGGCCGGCGCTTCGCCAGGCGAAGATTCCTGTTTCCGGTGTGACGAAGCGGAAACCGACACGGTCACCGGGCTTCAGCTGGGCTGCGGCAGGGAGGTCGGCACGGATCACCGTGCCGATCTTGGCATACCCGCCGGTGGTCTGATGGTCGGCCGTCATGATGATCGGGAGTCCTTTGGAGGAGACCTGTACGGAGCCGTCGACGATGCCGTCGGAAAGAATATCAGAACCTTTACGGGTCTCGATCACAGGTCCGTCGAGCTTTAAGGCCATGCGGTTGCAATCCGGAGTCAATGCATAAATGCCGCGCGAGAAAGTCTCGAGCCCCGATGCCGTGAATGCCTCTTCCTGGGGTCCGGAAACGACACGAAGGAGCGTAATAACCTGATCTCCCCAGTAGCGGCGAAGAGGTGCTTCGCCGCGCAGCCATTCCCAGCCGTCGGTAAGCGGAGACCTGCCCCGGAACCCGGGGCGGATTCTATGCCATAGCGCCTCCGATTCGCGGGCAGTTCTGCCCAGGGGAAGAATATCGCCGCATTGAAGGGCTCTTCCGTTTAGTCCGCCCATGCGCGTTTTAAGCCCGGTGGAACGGCTTCCCATCACAAGCGGGACCGATATGCCGCCGTATACGGCCAGATATCCGCGAAGGCCTTTTGCGGCCGTTCCCATCGTCAGTGTGTCGCCGGCGCGGACAAGGAGCGGAGCATAACGGGGGACCGGTTTGCCGTTGATCAGAGGACACATGTCGGCGCCGCTCAGTGCGATGACGGTATCCGAGTCGAAACACGCGGTTATACCCGTCAGCGTCATTTCCAGAACCGCCTCGCTCCGATCGTTTTCTGTGTTTCCGGCGAGGATGTTCGCAGAATACATCGCATACTTATCCATGGCTCCGCTTTCCTGATATCCGAGAGCCTGATAACCGGTGCGGCCGCCGTCCTGGACGGTACAGAGCGGCCCCGCCTTTAGAATCTCAATGGCCATTTACGGATGCCCCCTTTTCCCGGAGGACTCTATCTCCTTGAATGCATCGGCGCTGATCGGTACGAAGCGGATGAAATCGCCCGCCCTGTACGGAAGATCTCCGCCTTTTTCGGGATCGAAAAGCGTCAAGGGCGTCCGCCCGATCAGCTGCCAGCCGCCGGGGGATTCAAACGGGTAGATCCCGGTCTGCTCGCCGCCGATGCCGACCGAACCGGCCGGGATTTTCGTTCTCGGATCCGAAAGCCTCGGGGTGAACAGCTTCTCGTCAAGGCCGCCCAGATACGGGAATCCCGGAAGAAATCCCAGCATGTAGATGCGGTAGGAGCGGCTGCTGTGTCTTGTTATGACTTCCTCTTCGGTAAGACCGCTGTGGCGCGCCACAAAGGGAAGATCCTCCCCGTATTCTCCGCCGTAACAGACGGGGATATCCACGGTGCGGCCTCCCGGAAGGCCCTTGGGTCCGAAGTCCATGTCAAGGCCGATAAGTGCATCCGCGACGGTACGGTAATCGGTATCAAGCGGATCATAATGAATCAGAAGTGAGGCGAAGGCGGGGATCGTCTCGCCGACGCCCGGAAGACTTGCACCCCGTATCAGCCGCTCCAGAACCGTCACCGCGGCATTTGTTTCCTCATCCACGGTATCGCCGAATACGGCCAGTACCGCGCAGTCTCCCACCGGTTTAACCGTGAAGGAGATTCTTGTGCGATTTTTCATATGAGATCCTCTTTTTACAACATAAAGAAATTCTTTTCGAGAACAGGCGCATACCAATGGTCGGAATTGTGGGAATAGCGTACCGCGTATGCCGTACACTGCCGCATCAGGCTTACGATTCCGACATTCATGCGCGTATCAAATCCGTCGATACCGGGAAGAAGAGAGCCTGTCATGTCGATAAACCCGCTTCGGGCCGCAACGCGCATGAGCTCGGATTCCATCTCCTCGCGATGCAGGATCTCCATGTCCTTTTTCAGGTAGGAGAGGGCAGATATCAGTCCGTAGCAGCCCCAGTCGGAGCAGGTCGCCGTGATAATATGATCCGCCGATGATGCGGAAAGGATACCGCCGCCGCAGCCGCATTTGCACTCGCCGGGAGCGGTGAAAGGGACGTATTTCTTGATGTGCTCGCCGATCGTACCCATGCCGATTTCGTTGCCGAGGTCGCCGATGGCAATATTCAATACGCCAAGCGACCGCAAACGGTTCCATAGCGCTTCGCTCTTCGCCTGAAGATCGGACAGATCCTTGCCGACGGCATTGTGATAAACGCCGAGGGCGTTGGCACCGGAGGCCTCGATTGCAATGACGGCGGAGGGGACGGCTTTCTTCAGGATCTCGTCCGGCTCGGTTACAGCCTTGGCAGGATCCTTTGTAAAGGCAACAATGCCCATGCTCAAGGGCAGCTCTTTCACTTTGTCGATATCGTCGTACACGTGAAGACCTACGACGCTTGCACATTTCCGGAGGGCTTCGACGCTGTCCGAAGGGCAGATAATAACCGGTTTGGCGCCGAATGCAAGGACGAGTGCGCGCGCAAGCAGCATCGAGCTTACGGTGCCGTCCATTTCGGGCACTTTGTGGGGGAGAAGTACAAATCCGACGATAATAAAGACTACATCGCCCTCTTTTACGGTCTCGCAAAGCCTTTCGGCGGCATTCATCGTAAGGGGGCCGCCGGTAAATTCACGGCTGCCGGCGTACAGAATCCGGCATACGCCGTAGCCCCGAGGGTCAAGATTCATCAGCGCATCGAGGTTCTCACCCACGTTGCGTTTCTCGAGAAGATCTCTGTCCATAGGAGTGCTCCGCCTTTCCTCACGTATCAAAGAGACCGGATTTGCCCGTATAGGTGAGATACTCGCGGATGACTTCATCCTGTATCGCCTTAAGAGCTGCCGGATCTTTGCCGCCTGCGGGCAGACCGTTGATATGGTCCGCATGAAGGCAGAAGTTGGAGGAAGAGGTTACGATGATTTCGTCGGCATCCATAAGCTCCTTCAGCGTGAAGGAGCGCTCATACACCTGTATACCGAGGCGATAACAGGCGGCGATCATGTGTGTTTTCGCGATGCCGCGCAGAATCAGCTCGTCGTTCGGATGTGTGATAAAAGCGCCGTCTTTCAGGATCGAGACATTGGAGTGTGCGCACTCGGTCACGACATCGCCGCGGAAGAGAATTGTCTCATCGAAGCCCTTTTCGGCGGCTTCTTCGGCGTACATGACCGAGGGAATCAGGTTCAGGGTCTTGATATTGCAGTGGAGGAAGCGCGTATCCGCCCGGGTGTTGACTGAGATCGGAAGATCGGGATTGCGAAGCGTATTCGGTCGGATATAGACCCAGAGGCGGCCCGTCATAGACTCGTCGTAAACGTGATTCCGGGGTGCGACGCCGCGCGTGACCTGCCAGTAGACAAAATGCGTGTTTCCCTCCACCCGGGAAAGAAGTTCCGTAAGGAGGTCCCCGAGTTCCTCTTTTTCCATGGGAATCTTTATCTTCAGTGCCTCGGCGCTGGAATAGAAGCGGTCGAGATGGTCAGCCAGAAGATATACTTTCTGATTGCCGCCGACCGTCGCGTCATAGATGCCGTCACCGAAGAAATGGACACGGTCGTTGAACGGGATCATAACTTCGTCAGGGGTTCCGATTTTTCCGTCATAGTATGCGAGTTCTTTCATTGTCTTATCCTTCTTTTCCATTCCGAATTTCTTCCGTGCCGAAACGCAGAAGAATGTATTTTCTAATTAAATCAACGCATCCGTCGATGCCAAGAGCTGCCGTGTTGAGGCACAGATCGTAATTCTCCGGATCCTTCCATTGTCGACCCGTATGATAGACATAATAGGCGTTCCGGTAATCATCCAGTCTCCGGATATATTGCTCGGCGTCCCCGCGGGGAATACCCTGCCGTTTCACCTCATAGTCTACACGATATTCATAGGGCGCGTTCAGGAAAATCGTAACGACATTCGGCCGGTCACGCAACACAAAATCCGCGGCTCTTCCGATACACACATAGGATTCGTTATCGAGCAGCTCCCGAAGGACCTTTGCCTGATAATTGAAGAGATTCTGGTCGGAGAGAAAGTTGCCGCTTTCCGGCGGGATGATTTCGCCGCTGTATACATGCGAAGAGGCGCGGTACAGGATTGTCTTTCGGGTGTTCTCATCGGCGTTCGCGAAAAGCTCCTCGCTGATCCCACTGTCCTCGGCGGCCAGCCGTAAGAGATCCCGGTCATACCAGTCAATTCCGTAAGCATCGGCAAGGCGGCTTCCGATCGTTTTGCCGCCGCTGCCGCAGGTCCTTGTAATCGCAATCGCGATGTATTTCGATTCTAAACTCACATTCTCATCTCCCTACTGTCCCAAATAGGCTTTTTTGACGCGCGGGTCGTTCAAGAGTTCCTTCGAGTCGCCCTCGATGGTGATTCTGCCGGTCTCGAGCACATAGGCGCGATTCGATATTGCGAGTGCCATCTTGGCATTCTGCTCGACCAGAAGAATCGTAATACCCTGCCGGTTCACTTCCTTTATGATCGAGAAAATCTCTTTTACAAGAATCGGCGAGAGGCCCATTGAGGGCTCATCCATCAGAATCATTTTGGGCTTTACCATCAGGGCGCGGCCGACCGCGAGCATCTGCTGCTCACCGCCCGACAGAGTCCCCGCCAGCTGACGGCGGCGTTCTTTAAGCCGCGGAAACCGCTTGTATATGTCCTCCATCGTCCCGGTCCAGCCGCCGGGATCGGAGAAGGCGCCCATTTCCAGATTCTCCTCGACGGTCATCGTCGGGAAAATATGCCTTCCTTCGGGAACATGAGCCAGCTTCAAATTGACGATTTTGCTCGGCTCGAGCTTTCTCAGTTCAATATCATGGAAGGTAATCACACCTGAAACAGGCTTTTCGAGACCGGAAACGGTTCGCAGGATCGTTGTTTTTCCGGCACCGTTCGAACCGATCAACGATACGATTTCTCCGTCATTCACATGCAGCGACACGTCGGAAACGGCCTTAACCGCGCCATAGGAAACACATAAATTTTTTACTGAAAGCACTTGGGTTACACCTCCTCATCGTCTTTCCCGAGATACGCTTCGATTACCTTGGGATTGTTTGCAACTTCAGCCGGCGTACCGGAGGCAATCGTGGTTCCAAAGTCCAGAACCTGAATTCGCTCGCAGATCTTCATAACGAGACTCATGTCGTGTTCGATCAGAAGTACGGAGATCTTGAATTCGCTCCGGATGAAGTGGATGATATCGAGAAGTTCTTCGGTCTCGGTGGGATTCATGCCGGCGGCCGGTTCATCCAGAAGGAGAAGCTTCATATCGGTGGCGAGCGCGCGGGCAATCTCGAGGCGGCGCTGCTGGCCGTACGGAAGATTGTCGGCGTTCATTTCGCCTTTTCCGGTGAGATGGACGATATCGAGAAGCTCTTCGGCTCTCGCCGTTATTTTCGCTTCTTCTCTCCAGTAGCCCGGCGTGCGGAAAATAGCCTGCGGCAATCCGTATTTCAGTTCGCGGCTCATCGCGACCTTCACGTTGTCGAGGACTGACATTTTCTTGAAGAGGCGGATGTTCTGGAAGGTGCGTGCGATTCCTGCGTCGACAATCTGGTGGGTCTTCTTGCCGTTCATGCGTTCGCCGTTCAGGTAGAAGGAACCCTCCGTCGGGCGGTATACGCCTGTCAGCATATTGAAGACGGTCGTTTTTCCGGCACCGTTCGGACCAATCAGGCCTAAGAGTTCGGACGGTCCGATCTCGATATTGAAGTCGCTTACCGCCTTGAGGCCGCCGAACTGAATGCCGAGATTTTTTGCCGTCAGGACGGGCGCGGGAGCATTGTTTGCGGTTGTCATATCACTTGCCCTCCTTTGTCTTGCCGGCAGCTCCGAACCACCCCGCACACTTCCTGATAAGACGTGTCAGCGAGAATTCCCAGGTGTCGAAGATACCGACGGGTCTGAAGATCATAACCAGGACCAGGACGACCGAATAGGCCAGCATGCGGTACTGCGAGAACTGCCGCATGACTTCGGGAAGCGACGACAGGAACGAGGCGCCGAGAATAGCACCGGTAAGGGATCCGGCACCGCCGATGATAACTTCGGAGAGAAGCTCCGCGGAATACATGAAGTTAAAGTTCGTCGGTATCATAGCCGTCATATAGTGAGCGTACATCGCGCCGCCGATGCCGGCGAAAAAAGCCGCCACGGTAAACGTAAGGACCTTGTAATAGGTGACGTTGATGTTGGATGCGGCCGCCGCGATATAGTCCTCGCGTATCGCTTTGACCGTGCGGCCGTAGCGGCTGCGGACAAACATATACATGACGGTTACGCAGACGACCATGACCCAGAACGAACGCGAAAAGCTCGACAGCTTCAATATGCCGCTCATGGTTTTGCCGCCTCCGGTAATGGGGAAGTTACAGAAGCAGACCCGGATGATTTCGGCGAAAGCGACCGTGACGATGGCAAGATAATCGCCGCGAAGCCGCAAGGCCGGAACGCCGACAAGGATTCCCATAATACCGGCGGCAATACCGCCCGCAAGAATCGCGATCAGAAAGAGCCCGAAGTCGGGAATGCCTTTTCCGGAAAGGGAATTCGATACGATGGCCGACGTATAGGCACCGACCGAGACGAATCCGGCATGACCCAGGGAGAACTCGCCCATACAGCCGACAATCAGATTCAGAGAAGTAACCATCACGATTGTGTAGCAGGCGGTCGTGCAGATTCCCTCAAAATAGAGAGTGGACTTGCCGAATACTTTTAGTCCGAACAGCAGCGAAAACACTGCGAAAATCAGCAGCACGCCGATTAGATTTGTAATATACGGTACAATATTCTTCCTCATGAATTGCGCCCCCCTTATACTTTCTCGCCGGCGTTTTTGCCGAGAATGCCGGATGGCTTCACCAGAAGAATGACGATAAGGAGACCGTAGGTTACGGCCTCATACCAGCCCGGTGCGAAGAGCTTTACAAAAATTTCAATGAGACCGATCAGAATACCGCCGAGCATTGCGCCCGGAATGACGCCGATCCCTCCGAGAACAGCGGCGATAAAGGCCTTGATACCCATCATGGAACCCATATCGTTTGTGACCCGGGGATAAGTGGAACAGTACATCAGTGCCGCGACGGCTGCCAGAGCGGAGCCGATTGCGAAGGTTACGGTTATTATGAAATTCACATTGACTCCGTAAAGGACGGCGGCGTCACGATCCTGAGGAACCGCGCGCATCGCTTTCCCGAGCCTTGTCTTTTTAACGAATATCTGCAGAAAGATCATCATAAGAAGACCGATCAGAATGGTCAGAAGGACGTTGAGAGGAAGGGAAACACCGAAGAATTTGACGGTGGGAAGAGTGAAGAGTGCCGGAACGTTGTGTGGTTTCGCGCCGAAGAGAACCATGGCGAGATTTTCCAGGAATAAACTCATAGCCAGCGCGGTGATCAGCGCGGACATGGGACCGGCCTTCCGCACCGGCCGGTATGCGATGATTTCAACAAGAACACCGACAACCGCGCACACGATAACCGCAATAAAAACGGCCAGCCACGCGGGCATGCCGGCACGGACCATCAGAGGGATCGTATAGAAAAGAGTATAAGAGCCGATCATGATAAAATCGCCGTGTGCAAAATTGATCATGCGGATGATACCGTACACCATGGTATAACCCAGAGCGATCAAGGCGTAGATTGCACCCTGGTTCAGGCCGTTAATGAGACCTTGTATAAACAAAGAGAATGTCATCGCCATCACCTTCCAGTACTGTTTTTTGCCGGGAGTCAAACATCAGGTTAAGAGGAACATGAAGAGAGATGTGCATGGCATCGGTCTGAAACCATGCACATCCCCTTTGTTGTGTTTCATGTAGGAGTGGCCGGAAAGGATTGGATCAGGACTTTGTTCCTTCGGGTGACAGTGTCATCATCCATTTGACTTTGCCGCCCTCGTATGTGTTGATGACAACACTCTTGGCGGGGTCGCCGTTCGTATCGAGAGTAAATGTGCCGCCGACTCCCGTGAAAGTCATACCGGTCATACCCTTTACAAGAGAGGCCGTGTCGGTTCCGGCGCCGTTCTCGGCAGCTGCGACGAGCATATAGACGGCGTCGTAATAAAGAGCTGCGCAGGCGTTCAAACTGTCCGTACCGTAGGCTGCCGTGTATTTGGAAACGAACGCAGCAACGGCCGGAGCGGAGTCTTCCGAGGAATAGTGATTGGTAAAGTAGCAGTTGTCGAACTTGTCCTCGAGCCCTGTGGTGTCGGTGCCGTCCCAGCCGTCGCCGCCCATGATCGCTCCGCTGAATCCGGCGTTGCGCGCCGCGGAGACGAGAAGAGGGGTCGTGTCAAGGAATGCGGGGTAATAGAGGAAGTCCGCTCCGCTGGCAACGACCTGAGAAGCCTGAGAGGAGAAGTCGGTATCTTTTGTGGTACATTCGCCCGTGTAGACGATTTCAATTCCGTTTGCTTCGGCGTTTGCGATGAAAGCGTCTTTAAGCCCGTTGGAGTAATCATCATCCTTTGCGTAAATGATAGCGGCTTTCTTCCAGCCCTGCTCGTTGGCGAACTGCGCGGCCATCTTACCCTGATAAGGATCGATGAAGCAGTCACGGAAGATCGTCGGTCCCTTTAAGGTTACGTCCTTATTGGTGGCGCCTGTCGCAAGAACAAGCATGTTGTCCTTGGAAGCCTGCTCTGCGATCGGAAGCGTGACGGAGGAGAAGAAGCATCCGACGATGGCATCGGGCCCCTGGGCCATCAGGCTGTTGTAAGCATTGATTGCCTGTTTGGCATCACTTGCATCATCAACGACTTTTCCGCCGTTCAGGATTTCCACTTTGTATTCGGAATCACTCGCGTTGATCTCGTCAGCGGCCATCTTGATGGCGTTTTGCGCGCCTTCACCGTAAATGGCCGAGCCGCCTGTCATCGAACAAATCACACCGATCTTGATTGTTTTGTCTGTGTCTGCAGACGCACCGGATGCTGCGGCTGCGGTGGTGGTGCCTGCCGCGCCTTGCTGTGCGGAGGTACTGCATCCCGAAATGAGGCCGACGGTCATAACACCGGCCATGGTCATCGCCAATAATCCTTTGATTTTCATAACATGCCCCTCGCTTTTTATAATTCATCAGAAGAAACGCGAAAAAGAAAATAAAAAAGGGGCGCAGATGGTTCTTCCATCTACGGCCCCTTTGTCATGGTCCCTTGTTTCAAATGATGTGCTTAAAGGTTATATCATCCGTAGTTAAAATGCAAGTCATTTATGAAGAAATTTCATAATGAAATTCGGCATGTATTTTTAGGACAAACGGGATTGGAACGAGAAAGGCCGTTATGAGTATGCTACGCGGCATTTTGACGGGCTGTGTGAACGAATCGCTCTCTTTGAAAAGTTGAAGGAAGAATCAGATCTTACAGCAAAAATGATAGAAATACATGCAGGCCGTGTTCAAGAATCACAAACTGCATCCGTTTAGATCCGGTCAAACGATCGATTCTTTTCTTGTATAGATCGGGAAACGTGTTGACATCGTTATGAAATCATGTAATTATATAGACCGACAGTCGGTCGGTAATGAATCAGAGGGCATGTTTGCGGTAAAACCGTCCATAGACCGGATGTACCGCAGAAGATATATAACGAAAGAGGCAGAATATGCGAGTTGTAAAAGATGCGATAACAAGAAGAAACGAAATTCTTGACCGCGCAGAGGAGCTTTTCCTGCAAAAGGGATTTGATCAGACCAGTACGAACGATATTCTTGATGCGGTCGGAATCGCGCGCGGAACACTCTATTATCATTTCCGTTCGAAGGAAGAAGTGATGGACGCACTTATCCTCCGGTACGGCGATCGCTATATGACGTCGGCCGCAGCGATCGCCGGTGACACATCGATCCCGCTGGTTGAACGGATATTCCGCGTGATCGGGTCGATGCGTTTTCGCGAAAAGAACAAGGAGGACGTTCTGGCACATGTCCACAAACCGCAGAACGCGCTGATGCATCAGAAGCTTCATAGAATGACCATAGAGCACATGCTGCCGATCTTTACCGGGCTCGTGAACGAAGGAATCGGCGACGGCATTTTCGAGACTCCATTTCCGGAGGAAAGCGTCGAGATGATTCTGTATTATGCGATTATCGCACTCGACGAAGCGGACGGCGCGATCCCGGCGGAGGGGTCTGCAACAAAGTACTTCGCGATGATCTACAACATGGAGCGGATGCTGAAGGCGAAAGAAGGCCTGCTGACAAATGCGATGGCTCAATACCTGGAGGCGGACCATGAGTAAGAAGAACAATACAAAATCTCTGGGAAGATTCACCGTCCTGTGGTCGGGGCAGCTCGTCTCGGCAATCGGGAGCGGCATGACGGCATTTGCCCTCGGCGTATATGTGTTTCACATGTCCGGCCGGGTGTCGGATGTAAGTCTTGTCACGCTCCTGGCGTTTCTCCCGCCGCTCCTCCTGGGCCCTTTCGCAGGCGTTCTTGCAGACCGGATGGACCGAAGACTCCTGATGATTCTCGGCGACAGCCTTTCCGTGTTCGGCCTTCTGTATATTCTCTTTTGTCTCGGTACGGGAGGGGCGTCGCTTTGGCAGATCTGCCTGGGCGTCCTGATCAGCTCCGTTTTTACGGGACTAACGGATCCTGCGTACCGGGCGACCGTAACGGATATGCTTTCACCGGAAGAGTTCACCAAGGCAAGCGGACTTATGCAGATTGCCAGTGCGTCCAAATACCTGATATCTCCGGTTATAGCGGGATTTCTGATGAAACCGTTCGGGCTCTCACTGATTCTCTGGCTGGATGTCTCGACATTTGTGTTTACGGTTCTTGTTACCTTCCTGGTACGCAAGGATCTTCGGCGCAAAACTGCCGATTCTTCCGCCGAATCCGGTTCGGGCGCAAAAGCCTCCTTCCTTCGCGACTTCCGTGAGGGGATCAAGACAACTGTGGAGAATCGCGGCATCATCGGACTTACGATCATTACATGTCTTGTGACGTTCTTCATGGGATTAATTCAGATTCTTTCCTCTCCGATGATTCTGGCATTCTCGTCCAGCGAGGCTCTCGGGACCGTCGAGACGGTTGCCGCTATGGGGATGCTCGTATCCGGTGTTGTCATCGGAGTCCTTCGCTTCCGCCGGCACTATGTCCGGATACTCTGGGTCTCGCTGTTTGCCGGCGGAATCTTTATGGCCGTTTTCGGCTTCCGGGAGAATCTGGTGACGATCGGAGCCGGAGGGTTCCTGTTCTTCGCATCCTTGCCGTTCGCGAATATGGCGCTTGACTATCTGGTGCGAACCAACATCCCCAACGATACACAGGGACGCGTCTGGCCGCTGATCAGCCTTGTTTCCCAGTTCGGCTATGTCGTGTCCTACGTACTCTGCGGCGTTCTTGCGGACAAAGTCTTCACCCCGATGATGGTCGAGGGCGGTGTTCTCGCACCTTCCGCCGGCCGCGTAATCGGTGTCGGAGCGGGCCGCGGAACGGCACTTCTGGTCATTGCTGCCGGAGTCCTCTTAAGCATATTGGCTCCGATTATCGGAAGAATTCCGTCGATACGGAGTCTCGAAAAGGAGGAAAAGGAATGTTTGGCCGAATCATCCATATCGGCTGCGCCCGAAAGAGAGTGATTGCCGTTCATGTGTGTAACACCGTGTCGGTTATAGATTGGAATTCCGGTCATTTGAATCGCGCAGAAATCGTGCGAATCGGTTAGAATAAGAGAAAAGGTATTGCCGTTGTTCTTTTGATTTTTACATCCTGACGATTCGCCGGGACGAGGTGCGAAATGGAGATTCTTTCGACACGCCGCCTGATTCTCCGGGAAATGACTCCGGAAGATTTAAGCGCTTTGGCTTCCATTCTGGAAGACGACGAGACAATGTATGCCTACGAAGGCGCATTTACCCGCGAGGAGACGATTGCCTGGCTGGACCGGCAGCTGGACCGATACCAAAGGGACGGCTTCGGCCTCTGGGCGGTCATCCTGCGACGGACAGGCGAGATGATCGGTCAATGCGGTATTACGCTGCAGATGATCGGACACGAGACCTTTCCGGAGATCGGATATCTCTTCCGAAGAGATCAATGGGGGAACGGTTATGCCACGGAAGCGGCACAGGCCTGCCGGCGCCATGCGTTCGGGCAGCTTGGAATTCCGGAAGTTTTCTCCATTATCCGGGATACGAATATCGCTTCGATGAATGTCGCGATTCGAAACGGCATGCATATCCGCAGGCGATTCGTGAAACACTATCGGGATGTCGATATGCCGCATTTTCTTTTTAGCGTCAGGTGCGAACCTGCAGCGCCCGGGAACGACGAAGAATCCTATATGACATTTCGCGGAAAGCCAGAAGAACAAGGAGAAGCAAGCGTATGAAAACACTGACAGTATTCTTTTCACTGGACGGAAGCACACGTTCCGCGGCGAAGATCATTGCGGACAGACTCGACGCAGATCTTCTGGAACTGCAGCCCGTCAAGCCTTTTCCGACGGGGAAATTTCTCAAGTATTTCCTCGGCGGCATGAAAGCAACTCTTGCGAAAGAAGTGAAGCTGAAACCGTATACGTTCGATCCGGGCGCTTACGAGACCGTCATCATCTGTACTCCAATATGGGCTTCGAGTGTGACGCCCCCCGTACGTACCTTCCTGAAAAACAACAAACTCGGTTCTGTGAAACTTGGCATTGTTACCTGTTCGGGCGGCGGGGATGCGGCCAAAGCCCCGGCCCAGATTCTTTCGCTCACCGGGCGCGACAAAGCGGCTGCAGAACTGTGTATTTTTGACAGCCACTACGCCGGCGCGGCCGGAAATGACGCGGCAATCGAGGCTTTCTGCCGGAAGATAGCAGAGTGACTCTTCGCTTTTTCGTTTAAACAGCGAATCGTTTCAATATGCGCAGTACCTGCTATTGATCTTATTTTGTCAAAAATGCACCCTCTGCAATGCATGTATGGCTTGACGATTTCAACTTTTCGAACGATGATAAAGATGGATCTATATATGTGTATTATTTCGAGGGGGATCATTATAATTGATGAAGTCGGTTGTTATATATTACACTTTCGAGGGTAATACACGTTATGTCGCTGAGAAAATTGCCGCCAGAATGGGTGCCGATATCCTTGAACTTGTGATTCAGGCTGATACTCCGCCGCGAAAAAAGCGAAGTATCTTTCGAAAAAGGATGAGGAGAGCATCCGTTGATTCGACGAAACTGTCGAGCTATCAGTTCAATCCGGCTAAGTACAACACAGCGATTCTTTGTATTCCGGTTTGGAGCAGCGGGATCACGTCGCCGATACGAACGTTTTTAAAAGAGAACCGTCTCCAGGGGATGAAAGTCGGATGTGTGTTTTGTACATGCGGGGTGAATTTAATCTCCGACTTTATGGACATTCAACCGATGATCGGGATTTCAGATCTGTCGGCAGAGCTTACATTGATCGATCCGATGAGCTGGCCGGAGCAGGAACTCGACGAGAATATAAAGGATTTCTGTCAGAAATTTCAATAAATGCATGATCGGATGACTGCATGAATCTTTCAGCCGTACAAAGCGGAATTCATACTCACACCTAATGAAGCAGCATCAGTTCTTTCCTTGGAATCGCGACGGATGCCGCATGATCCTTGATCCCGGCGTACACGGACTTGTCGATCTCCCAATAGAGAGACTTCGTTCCGTTCTCCGGAAGAATTTCAACGATATATGTAAAAATGCTCTCCGTTATATTCAGTACCCTGTAATTCAAAAACAAATACTCTTCGGCCGGCTGCGCGGCATAGCCGGGCAGCATCCTTTTCGCGCGGATGCCCGCATAGCGGACGTTTTCCGGCGCATCGGAGCAGGTAAGAGTCAACCCAAGACCGGGGATTTCGATTTCGCTTTCACGGACGGAGGCAGGAAAGATATTCTTGCAGCCGGTAAGGAGCGCGTCGGCATAGGATACAGGCCGGAAAAACAGATCCTGCTTTGTCCGCAGTTCTTCGCTCTTGCCGTCGGTCAGTACGGTTACCCGGTCGCTTAAACGGAATACTTCATCGCGGTTATGGGAGACCAGTAGGACGGTCCCTTGGAATCCGGCGATCGTCCGCGCGATTTCCCGCTCCATCTGCCAGCGCAGGTGCGTATCCAGAGCGGAAAAAGGCTCGTCGAACATCAGAATTTCCGGCTCGGACGCGAGCATTCTCGCGATCGCGCACCGCTGCTTCTGGCCGCCCGAGAGCTGGTCCGGATAACGGTTTCCGAGAAGATCGAGGCCGTAGCTTTCCAGATACTGTTCAGCCGTAACCTTCGCGTTTCGGGGCGCGGCCAGCCGGATATTTTCGAGAACGGTCATATTCGGGAAAAGCGCCGGATCCTGAAAGAGAAGGCCGGTTCTCCGAAGCTGCGGCGGGAGATTGATCTTCTTTTCCGAGTCGAATAAAGTCCGTCCGTTCAGGACGATTCTGCCGGCGTCGGGCTTCTCGATTCCGGCGATGCAGCGAAGCGTCATGCTTTTTCCGGACCCGGAAGCGCCCATCACGGACACGACCTCGTCCCCGGCGTCGAATTCGACGTCCAGGCGAAAAGGTCCGAAGTGCTTTTCGATCCTGCAGTAAAGGGACATTCAGGCAGCCTCCTTCCGGACCGGACGTCTTTTCTCGTAGAAGTTCACGGTCAGCATGACGGCGAAGGAGATAACGAGATTCACAATGACCCAGAAGACCGCCGGGCCGTCCAGGCCGATCTGCCAGTAATAAGCGACCGTGGTCGATACCGTCGCGGTCCTTCCGGCGATATAGCCGGCGACCATGCTGGTGGCGCCGTACTCGCCGAGGCCGCGCGCGAACGCCAGAACGACGCCCGCAATAATGCCCGATTTGCAGTTGGGCAGGAGGATTTTGAGGAAGATAAAGCGGTCGGATAGCCCGAGAGTCTGTCCCGCATAGAGGAGATTCTGATCAAAGGCCTCGAAGGCTGCGCGTACCGTCCGGTACATCAGCGGAAAGGTCACGATCGTGACCGCAAATATGGCCGAATACCAGTTCATGGTCAGCGTGAGATCGAAGTAGGATTTGAGGATTTGCCCGAGAAAGCTCTTGGGAGAGATCAGCATCAGGAGAAGAAATCCGACGACCGTCGGCGGCAATACCATCGGGATCGTCAGAAGCGTGTCAAGGATTCCCTTGACGGCGCCGGAAAGCCGCGCGACAAAATACGCGGCGAGAATTCCTGTAACAAGCGTGATCAGAGTCGCGATCAGCGAGATCCGAAGGGAGTTAAAAAGCGGAAACAGATCCATCAGCGGCTCCTTTCGGGCGGGATTTCTTAATTGTTTCGTGCAGTATTGCCCTGTTTTGTTTAGAACAATTGTAAAAACGATACTATCGGATGTCAAGAAAATAGAATATGCTAACGATATATAGCTCCAATACGATGACGGGGAGGTTGCTATGGAAGAACAACTGTATACGGCGCAGGAAGTCGCCGACATGCTCAAGCTCAAGAAGACCACTGTTTATGACATGATCAAGAAGGGAACTCTCGGCGCTGTCCGTATGGGCAAGTCGTTCCGGATTCCCGACAGTGAACTCCGGTATTATTTCGCCGGCCGCGATCTTCAAAGGGGAGCGCCGCTGACAGCCGGAAGTCCGGCGGCCGCGGGGGAGAAGTCCGCCGATGCTTCCGCAAAGGGCCTTCCGCAGTACATTGTATGCGGTCAGGACATGATTCTTGATATGCTGTGTTCGAAGGCCAATTCCGTTCTCGGAGAGAACCGGTTCCTTCGGTCCTACACGGGAAGCTTTGACGGCATCAGCGCTCTCTATAACAGGAAGGCCGCGATTGCGACGGCGCACCTGTGGGACAAAGATACCGACACCTATAATCTTCCGTTTATCCGGATCCTGATGCCGGGAGAGAGAGTCAGCGTGTATCACGTGATGAAGAGACCCGTCTGCATTTATACCGCAGCGGGCAATCCGAAGAAGATCACGTCGGTTCGTGATTTTTCGCGAAAAGACATCTCCGCGGTAAGCCGTGAGCGCGGCAGCGGTATCCGTGTCCTCGTCGATTCCCTTCTGTCGCAGAACGGGATCGAGCCGGAAGATGTTAAGGGATATGACCGCATCGTACATTCACATCTTGCGGCGGCTTCGGCCGTATCGCGAGGCGAGGCTGACTGCGCCGTAGGCACGAAAAGTGCGGCGCTGTCGTTTCCGAACGTCGAATGCGTCTTCCTGAAAAACGAAAATTACGATCTAATCCTGCGTAAATCCGACGAGAACAAACCGGAAATCGCGCGATTCTTAGAGGTGCTCACATCCGCGGAATTCAGAAGTGAGGCCGAGTCATTGGGCGGCTATGACGTTACGGACATGGGGAAGAAGATTCTCTGAATACAGTTGTGCACAGTACAATGTAAGCGCGTGTCTCAAAATGACGAGATCAGCATGCCCCAATTCTCCCGTCCGTGTCCGGTTTAGCTAAGTGTCGCCTGCGCGCGAGAAATAACCCTTTCCATGACGTGGGATGGTTGACCGCTGCTCATTGGTTAGTATCACCTTTGCAAGAAAATACCCGCCAATCAGGTCAAGTCCATTTTTGTGTGTAAATTCAAAAACCTATACAATGTCAGTCTTACCTATGCAGCCTTTAAAATTGCCAACTGGTCTAGCGCGATTTTTCTCAGTTTCGGGAATGCATCCGACCGGAGC